>JACCDJ010608983.1_pt1 | contig 31166 bp, 36 predicted proteins | sample 7444481 | NCBI WGS metagenome assembly JACCDJ01 (sample SAMN15323435, study PRJNA562643) | freshwater metagenome | isolation source: river surface water | place: USA:Blue River Watershed | collected 2017-08-15 | reverse complement strand
TTAATAGATAAGTGTCAGGAAACTTTTTATCCAAATCAACATAGTCACCCTTTTTACGATACTCACCATTTTTAATGTTTAACCAATACTCTTTCTTTTCTTGATACATCTTACCAATAGAGTCGTGTCCAATATAAACTCGGTCAGGTTCTTTAGCATTAACATATTCTGCAATGTATTTCAAACCTGCCGATTTGATTGATGAGTTAATCGCCTGTGCTCTACGGACAGCGTGAATAATGTCAATCACATTATAACCCCAAATGGAGGTTTGCATAAAATCCTCAACCTCGTTTGCGAGTTTCAATAAGTTTTTCTTTTGTGATATAGAATGTTCAGGATGTAATGAGTGACATATTTTTTTGATATCAATTCCTAATGCTTTGCATCTTTCAAAAATCCAATAACAGTCAAAGTTTGCTGAGTTGTAACCACCAATAATACTTGGTTTGAGTTCATTAATTACTTTGAAGAACTCGATAATACCGCTCTTCTCTTGGGTTTCATCAATACACTCAATGATTTTGTTATAACCCTTATTTGTTCTCATACCAATCATAAAGATACGACCGTCTCTTGGCTCGAGTGAGGTCGTCTCTAAGTCGAATACTAATCGTGTAACATCATCGTAGTCTTCGTAACCTTTAAATAATCGTTTTTGTTTTGATATGAAATATTGTTCTACAGGAGGTAGAATCATTATCTTTTCTTTGAATTTTTCGCCCCACGGGTCTGCGCCACCATCACGGAAAAATTGAATTAGACTTCGGTAACCCTTCAAAGATTTGACCATATAAGTCAAACCTTTTTCCATTCGTTCATCACCGTGTGTATCTAACTTGTCAATAACAATACCGTGTTTTGACATTGCTTCTTTTTGAGCACCTTTTGAGTTTCCGTAAAAATTTAATCCACGTAAATCACCAACCCAACAAAACGGGATGAATGTATCTTTTCGGATTTCTTTACCCTTACCAGGAATTTCTTTGATTTTGTAAATGGAGTCTGAGGCGTAATCGAATTCTACAGCCACAATAAATTCTTCAGGGTCGTTCCCTTCCAAGAATGCTTTGATTTCTTCTTGTCCAATCATAATGTAAGTTTTACCGAGTGACGTATTTTCTTCCACACCTTGTGGAGTTTGTCTTCCTCATTCAACTACAAATATAGATTGAAATTTTAATCTGTCAATTAGCAACAAGCAGTTTTTGAAATGAAACTATCTTCAACATTGATATACAACTCTTCTCTGATTGGGACAATGAGGTCTCCTTCAAAGTTTTTGATTAAAAACTGACCTTTGTATCTACCAGGTGTATTAGTATCTCTTGCAGTAAATTGGTAGTAAATGTAATATTCTGTAGGCGCTCCATCAGCCAATATAAGACTAACAATAGAACAAGGTGCTGAAACAATCTTGGGTATACCCGTTGCTTCATTAATCATTGAGAAGTATATTGTTGAAACCTCTAAAAGGTCCATCAACTCCAAATAACCTGACCTACCGTCTTGGACGACCTGCATTTTTAATACAGGTAAAGTAGCATTTTTTCTGATAAAGAATTCCATACAAAGATAAATACTTTGTTAAGACTCTTTTCTCAAGCTTCTGTCATAATGTTCAAATCTATCGTGTTCTGTTGGTGTCGCAAACAACAATGCTGACTTGATATTACCCTTCTTAGTTTCTTGGAAAATGTAACTCATCCAAGTTTGTTCAAAAGGACGGTCCCACTTTGTTGTTAAAAACATTTTCTCGTTTCCATATCTCGTAACAACTTGTGGCCAGTTACAATAATAAACCTCACCAATACCATACGGTAATCCTTGATATGAATATACCGCATCGAATTTAGTTCTTGGAGCATTAGGGTCTAAACCTTGTACCGGTAAATTTGGTTTTTCAGGCCAAACTTTTTCTCTAACGACCTGTGGAACATTGTACCAAGACCACTGAACTCCATTGTCACCAAAAAATTCTGAGTAATTTAATTTTAAAAAGTCTAAAGAATTTTCACGAGTAATTCTCATAGATTTATTATAAAGGTCTTTAATTTCTCTAATGAATCCATTTCTACAAACAGTGTCTTTACCATCATAGAAGAACATATCATCCTCAAAGAACCAATAAAAATCAAAACCATTTTCTTGAGCGTGTTCGGCAATAAATTGTCTACCACCACAGATACCTAAATTATCTTTTTTAATGTGTTCAAACTCATATAACTTACAAAGTTCCGAGTATTCCTCGGTAGTTGATAAATCACTTGAGTTATCTAAAAGATATTTCTTTTTAGGTTTTGTTAAGAAATTATCATCATACAATTCCATAGACTTAATCAATGTTTTGAATTGATTAGGACTATTGAATGTAATGACATAAAGAGCTGTGTTATCGTAATCTAAATTACTATACGATTGTTTACCTGCAATATTTTTGACTTTATAAGTATCATTTTTTACATCTTCACAAAACTTAGATATTAAACCATTTCCATCAATTTCGTGATAATCAAACATATCATTATGTCGATATAACATAATACTAAATAACGACTCTTCGGTACCCATTAAACCACGACTTAGAGTCTCACTTAAAACACTATAATAAAGACTATTAACATCTGTTATCATACTTTTTAATCCACCAAACAATCCTCCTCTACATACAAGTTTAACATCTTGTCCCGCATATTGGTTAATGGTTGGATATGTAAAACCGTGAATTTCTTTTTCAGCATCATATGGGAAAGCAACAAACCCAAATCTTGGAAATACCTTATCAAATTTTTCTTGTATTTTATCGTGAGTAAAGTAACCAGGGTGAACAGTGTTTGTAATACCCGCATCAATCCAAAACAAATGTGTTGAATCGAATTTATCAAATATTTTAGCGTCGTGTAACACAAACATTTTTGACATTACAAGAGGATTATACATATCAAGTTTTGCCTGAGTAGACTCAGGTAACCAACCCGACTGATTATACCATTCAGGATTTGTTCTTATGGATTGTATAATCTCATAAAAATCGTTTTTAAACCATTCTTGTGGCCTAACAATAAACTGGGTATTATCGTTATTTCTATTTGGTTGTGAAAATACAAACTCCTCCAATTCTTTGTCACCAAAAATTATAAAATTTGTGTCTTGTTTTAAAAGTTCGGAAAACTTTTGTAAATAATGTTCAAATGAACGAGACCAACCTTCAGTTAATGAATCTCGTTTAATGTTCCAAAGTCCAGTTACGAATGTTATTTTACTCATTGATATTATTTAATTCTTCTAAAATTTTATAAAAACTTTTATTTTCGACAAAATAACTGTCGGGAGTTTCTCTTGGTGCATTATCTCTACACCACCAAGTGTCAAAATGTTTTCTAACAAAATATTCGGGATGGTTATGATACATTAGTGTCATAAACAATTCTTCAGGAAAAGGTCTTTTATCTTCCTCGATTATCGTATCAACATAATTTTCAAACATAGGAACTAATGTGTCCCATAATTCTTTTTTACCACCAAATAATCCACCAATTATGTGAATGTTTCTTTCATAATTTTTATACCATTTAGGGTCAACAGTCTGTGACCAAAAATTTCTATCGTTATCTTTACCAATTAAGAAAAATTTATCACCCGAAAACTCTTTTAAATTTTTTAAAAAATCGTTATTAAATAATGGGGACTCATAAAATTTTCTACTTCCATTTTCAATTGGTAGGTATTTGTTTGGTATTAATCCGCTGTGTGACAGTCCTGCATCTATCCAATAATAGTAATCGTATTTTTTATCCTCATTCCACCACCAACTAAACTTTTGATATTGTATTTCAAAACACCTATCACTAGTTTTTGCAGATTCGTAGTTTTTATATTTTTGTAATAGAGACTCGTATCTCGTGGTTCTTAAATTAGATAATTCAAATTTTAGTTTATCTTCAGAAATATTATTTTCTACATAAAAGAAATTCTTTAACTTATCAAGTTCCCTTGTCGATGTATAACATACAAAATCAGCATCAGTCATTTTTAACAATGACAATAATGAATTTAAATAATGTCCAAATCTTGATGGTCTACCACCTAATTCGGTACCATATAAATCCCCATAGATACAAGTAATAAATTTAACTGACATAATAGAATTCTTTGTGGATATTTTCTTCTTTTAATTTTTTATTATTTGAGTTATTCATAAACTCGTTTGGTATTTTAATACTACTGTAAAGATTCCAATTATAAGTCTGACCATAAAAATTATTACACATTTGTTGTGACACATCAGACCAATCATTAGTAATTTGTGGTGCAATTGGTAGTATTGGGCAATAACTTTGTTTTTTTAAATAAACCTTTTGATAAATGTAATCATCAATAGCATAAAACCGTCTACGTTCCTCCTCCTCAATAGATATTACATCGTCATAACTTGATTCGTGATATAATATCATATTTGTTGCAAAAATACCCCTATGTTCGGGACTTGCTTGAGGTAGATTTGTAATGTCATTTAATAGAGGGTGTTTTTCACTCCTATTAACAAATCTATTTAAAGTTGGTGCCAAGTTAAAAACTGCGTATTCAAGACCTTGGCATTCATCTTCGATTGTCTTTAATAAAGATTTCGCATATGGCATAACCACACAATCATCTTCAATAATTAGAACTTCTTTATAACCTCTTTCTTTAGCAATTTTTAAAATAGCCGTGTGGGAAAGTGTACATCCCACGTGGCTATTAGTATCAACCGCCTTGAATAACTCAAAGTCCCATCCGAGATATTCCATTTCTTTTTTAATGGATTCTAATCTATCAGGTCTTCTTTCAAGATTTACTACAAATTTTGGTATTGTATTGAAGTTCATTTTTTAAAGATTTCCTGTTAATCTATCACACCAACCCTTAGATTCTGAGTGGGGCCATACAACCCAATATTTAGGTTTTTCAGCTGTTTGGAATTCTCTCCATACTTTACAATATCCATCAGGGTCTCTTAACATTGAAGTAATTTCATTTTTATCAGCGTCTTTTCTAAAGATTGTTTCATCTTTTTCATTGTGGAATGCAACCACCCAAAAATCATAATCTTTTTCAGGTACTGAAGAATAACCAATATCAATACAGTGTTTGAACACTTGTGCGAAATCAGCTTTCCAAGCATCTTCAGACTCATAATTGTATGGATTTGGCGGATATTTTTTATCGATAGTGTATTGTTGGACGGCTCTTTTTTCAAATAAAAGACCGGCATATTTTTCATAGTCTCTTAGACTTCTAATGGTTCCAAAACCAAAAGGACCGTCGTGGCCTTCTTGAGTTTCACCATCCATACCAAACAACTTTCTATTTGTTAAGTGTGAGTGGTTATTTTTGTTAACCCATTCTTTGTCATCGTCCCATTGTTTTGTTCTACCTTTACGAGTATACTCGTGCCAAATCAAAGTTTTATGTGGATGAAACAAATCATAACCCCAAGTGTATGCTCTTGCTGCAATTGAAATCTCTTCTCCGTGGAAATAGTATTCAGGGTTATGTTGAACTTCGTTTGAGAATTGTCCTAATGTAAAACAATAGTGTGCCGAATAAAATCTTGCAGGAATTGGTTCTTTTAAATCTTGCCAACCAGGAATTGTTTCAGGTAAAAAGAATACTGCACCTTCAGGGATAAATCTATCAAACACCATTCTCCAAGGGTCTTGAACTCTACCTGCAGGGTCGTTTTCAGGGTCGAATGATGAAACATATCCAGTTAATAAAGGTTTTTTATGACCTTTCTTTTGAAGTTGTTTAATCATTTTAATCATTTCGTCATCCCAATTAGGTGCAAAACGCATATGAGAATCGATTTGTAGTGTATACTCTTCACCCTCATAAAGTTGTTGTGTTAAATTTCTGGCCCAACAAACACCTTTAGACTCTTCGTGTGGGATATCTAAAACTCTGAATCTTTTATCCCCTTCAAATTCTTCTAAACTGTCAAATTTATCATCAGGGTGAAATTGTCTTGCAATACCAAATCTAATATTTTTTGGTTTTTTAGCATTTTCCAACATATTCTTAATTGTTGGGACGAGTTGTGGGTCTCTATAGGACGCAATTTGAACAAATATTTTCATTACACTTTTTTTAGAAAAATAAAAAACCCTCCAAGAAAGTGGAGGGTTTTACTAAAAGTTATTTAAAATAATAGATTAACATCCATTAGGGTCTGTTTGTACAATCACACCTGAAGAATCTGTTCTATACCAAGCAGTACCATTAGACCAATATGCGATTCCCACAGGATTTGATAATGGGTCAATTGTTTGATATAACGTTTCACCCAAGTTTGGTCCCACACCACCCGATACCGAACCATAAACAGTTACAGGTGATGCGGCACAAGCTGTAGTAAACGTCGCTCCTGATGATAACGAATAAACATAATTATTTCGTGTTGGAGTTGGAGTTGGTGTGCTTGTTCCTGTGTTAGTTGGTGTTTGAGTTTGAGTAGGTGTGTTAGTTGCGGTATTAGTTGGTGTTTGAGTATTAGTTGGTGTTTGAGTTTGTGTAGGTGTTTGTGTCGGTGTTGGCGTTAATGTTGGACACAGTGCAAATCCATTTATTTCGTAACCCGCAGAATCTAACTCTACTACTTGAGCGGCGTATTGATACCAACCAGACATATCAGTAGTTACAGGTCCTGAAGGTGAATCATAAAAGAAAGTATTTTGGTCAAATACAGGGTCTATACCGAATATCTGTGTTGAAATTCCATAGTTACCACAAGCGTCAAATTCATCATTTGCACGGTTTACTGAGAATAAGAATCTCGCTGGTTCAGTTGTTGATGGTGTTGGAGTTGGTGTTTGAGTATTTGTTGCAGTATTTGTTGGTGTTTGAGTATTTGTTGGTGTTTGAGTATTTGTTGGAGTTGGTGTTTGAGTATTTGTAGGTGTTTGTGTCTGAGTATTTGTTGGAGTTTGTGTTGCGGTATTAGTTTGAGTTTGTGTTTGAGTGTTTGTAGGTGTTTGTGTTTGAGTGTTTGTAGGTGTTTGTGTCGGCGTATTAGTTGCGGTATTAGTTGGTGTATTAGTTGGTGTGTTAGTAACGGTATTAGTTGGGGTTTGTGTCTGAGTTTGGGTTGGTGTATTAGTTACGGTATTTGTAGGTGTATTAGTTACGGTGTTTGTTGGTGTTGGTGTAGGTGTTTTAGTTTGAGTATTAGTTGGTGTTTGTGTGTTAGTTGCAGTAATTGATGGAGTAGGTGTAGGTGTTGATGTATTTGATGGTGTTGGGGTGTTAGTTGCAGTTTGGGATGGTGTTGGCGAAATAGGTGGGAATGTTTCTTCCACAATAGTAAATTGAGCCTCTAATGCTGCTTGAAAAGTTCCATTGACTAGCCAAATATTTCTAACTTGTCCAGGTGTTAATAAGATATCGTATTCCCACATATTGTTGGAACACTCTTGATAAGAGAAAGTTAATCCCTGTGATGTGTTATTAGTTAGTATGTATTTTTTACAAGCCATTTTAGTAGTTCTTTATTATTAAATATCATCAAGTGTTTATTAACATAAACCTGTGTCAATAATTATACCTGACCCATCAGTTTGTATGTAATTATGCCCATCAGAATAAAAGGCTGCTTCAGTTATTGTTGTTAAAGCAAAATCTAAATAAACAATATCACCATTAATCAAATTTGAAAATAGTTTTGTCGAATATCTTGGAGCAGTACCTTGTGGATAATTACCACAAGCATTTACTGCAAAAGTATCATCAATACCCAAATCTGAATATTCAAACACCACCTGTGTTGGTGTAGGAGTTGGTGTTGTTGTGTGAGTTGGTGTTACTGATTGTGTTGGTGTTTGAGTTAATGTTGGTGTTACTGATTGTGTGGGGGTATTAGTTGGTGTCAAAGTTGGTGTTACCGATGGTGTTGGCGTGTTAGTTGGTGTTTGAGACGGAGTAGGTGAAATAGGTGGAAAAACCTCTTCAGTAATTGTAAACTGAGCTTCTAATGCTGCTTGAAAAGTTCCATTGACTAACCAAATATTTCTAACTTGGCCAGGTGTTAATAAGATATCGTATTCCCACATATTGTTGGAACACTCTTGATAAGAAAAAGTTAAACCTTGTGAGGTGTTGTTTGTTAATGTATATTTTTTACAAGACATATTTTTTTAAATTTAACTATTTAAACAAGTTATACAGTTGTTCCAAGGGCCCGATACGATATCTGCAAACGTGCTCACTGATGAACTAACAGTTGTTACTATTGTGTAACAAGAAACTCCATCGCCTATCACATCAAGTTTGTAGATTTTACCTATCTGTAATGCTGAGTCATAAATACCAAACTCCCCAACAAAACTAGATGCACAATCTTGTACCAAATATTTTGTAGGACCTTGAGGTGTATCCGTAGGTGTTACTGAAGGTGTGTTTGTATTTGTTGGTGTTGGACTTGAGGTTTTAGTTGGAGTCTGTGTGTTTGTTGGCGTTTGGGTTTGAGTTTGAGTTTGGGTTGGTGTTTGTGTTGGTGTATTTGATGCCGTGTTTGTTGGCGTGTTAGTTGCTGTATTAGTTGGTGTCTGTGTATTAGTTGCTGTATTAGTTGGTGTCTGAGTTGGTGTGTTTGTTGAAGTGTTAGTAGGAGTGTTTGTTGCGGTATTGGTTGGTGTCTGAGTTGGTGTTGGTGTATTACTAGCAGTATTGGTTGGTGTCTGAGTTGGTGTGTTTGTTGCAGTATTAGTTGGTGTCTGAGTTGCAGTATTTGTGGGTGTATTAGTTGGTGTCTGAGTTTGAGTTTGTGTCGCAGTATTTGTCGGTGTGTTTGTTGCAGTATTTGTCGGTGTATTTGTCGGTGTATTAGTTGGGGTATTAGTTGGGGTATTGGTTGCGGTATTAGTTGGAGTTTGAGTATTAGTTGGAGTTTGTGTTGGGGTTGGAGTATTAGTTGCGGTGTTTGTTGGGGTTTGTGTTTGTGTAGGCGTATTTGTTGCGGTGTTAGTCGGAGTCTGCGTTTGGGTAGGAGTCTGTGTTTGGGTTGGTGTTTGGGTTGGTGTAGGTGTAAGTGTTACACATATTGAATACCCACCTGTTTCATTACCTGATGAATCCAGCTCAACAACTTGTGCAAATTGTTGGTAGTAACCTGTCATATCAACAGTTACTGGACCTGACGGAGAATTGTAGAAGAAACTGTTTTGGTCGAATATAGTTTCAATACCATATATGGTAGTTGATGTTCCATAATTACCACAAGCCTCATCATATGTACCACCTTTAATAACTGAGAACGCATATCTTGGTGGTTCACTTGGCGTTGGAGTTTGTGTTTGTGTTTGTGTCGGAGTTTGTGTTTGTGTCGGAGTTTGTGTTTGTGTCGGAGTTTGTGTTGGAGTCTCTGTATTAGTTGGAGTTTGAGTTGGCGTTGACCCTAATGTAGATGTTGGTGTCTGAGTTGGTGTAGATGTTGGTGTGTTTGTCGCAGTATTAGTTGGTGTGTTTGTTGCGGTATTAGTTGGTGTGTTTGTTGCGGTATTAGTTGGCGTATTTGTTGCGGTGTTAGTTGGCGTATTTGTTGCGGTGTTAGTTGGAGTATTTGTTACCGTATTAGTTGGAGTTTGTGTCGGAGTATTTGTATTACTTGGAGTTTGAGTTGGGGTTGAACCTAAAGTTGACGTTGGTGTTTGAGTAGGTGTAGGTGTCTGTGTGTTTGTAGGTGTCTGTGTGTTTGTAGGTGTTTGAGTTGCGGTATTTGTTGGTGTTGGTGTATTAGTTGTAGTATTAGTGGGTGTTGTTGTTGGTGTAACAGTCATTGTTGGTGTACTCGTACTAGTTACCGTAGGTGTAGGTGTTGGGCTTACTGGTGGAACCGTAACTTCTAAAGTATAAGTGTAATCATACGTTGGAATGTACATTTCAAATACACCATAATAGTAAGATGAAATATAATTAAATGGTATTACTTGCGTACCCAAATCTATCGTACCCCCCGAAGCAGGTAGATACGTTACTTCAGCGGTTTGACCACTTAAATTATTACTTAAAATTCTAATTCCAATTGCCATATTCTAATAAATAGTTGAATCCAAATAAGATTTATAAAATGTCATAAGATAAATCGTTATTTGGTAATAATGTGTAATTCAGGTCATTATTCGGAAGTAATACGAAACCTAAATCGTTATCAGGTATTGATATGTAATAGAAGTCATTTGCCGGAATAACAATAGTACAATCAATACAATCAGTATCTAATAAATCATACTTATTTTTTAATAACCTAAAATTGTGTCTAATTTGTGACGCATCCAAAGGTTCGGTATACATTCTAAACGCACTGATATCACCAATGAAACTACCACCAAATATTTCTTCTAAATGTATTTCAGTTGTTAAACCCGAATAGATTGTGTGTTCCAAATCATAATCGGTCAAACACTCAGGGTCCTGTTGATATGTAATTGCTGATAGTGTCGGCGCACACCCACCAGAAAAAGTTAAGTTATCTTTTAACCCTTGAGTTCCCCCACCTAATGAGATATTATATGGAACCCCAATTTGTTTTTCTTTATATGTGTTTAATGGTCGAGCAACAATTTCTTCAAAATCATCGATAATCATAAATTGTTTACCGTTAACATAAACATAAAGTTTACCTAATCTGTATTTTCTTTGTTGAATCCAATAATCGTTAATCTCAACAACGTCTGTCGTTGCAGGAACGTCTTTTGGATTGTGTGTAATTGGGGGTTCAACTAAAGAAATACTATTGTTGGCAGTTGTTGCGGTATATGTTTCAGTAACTAATTGACCTAATCCACCAAGAGAATACTGGTCTTTACAATCCAACCAGTCATTTCTTCTAAACACAACATCAATTTGGACCCAATGTTCTATATTTGGATATGTTGTCCCTGTACATCCGTCAAAAATCCCTTTTGATGAACACCATTCTATTACTGTTGTTCCGGTTACAAATGTTGTACCCGTTTCACAAGTTCCCGTTGTAATACAAGAACCTGTTATTAGGTATTCTTTAACACAAACTCGTGGGTTACCTGTATCACCACTAAGTCTAACTGACATACCATTTGAAACTCCGTCATATAACGGGTCTAATTCAGGATACTCGGCTTTAACCTCACACTGACAAGCACATCCACAACTACAATTTTTAGATGTACCTCCCGACATTTGATAAACGTGGATACACTGATTTGAATTTGTAAAACCTGTTTCGTGACAAAGACAAGTTTTCATACAAGTCAAACCTGAGGTTACTCTTGTATATCCACTATCACTTTTAGGACTTCCGTCAGGATAATGATAAAATTTGTTTTCAGCTCTTGTCCCCAAATAGAAGAAGGTACCTTTGTTATTTGGGTATCTATTGTTGATGCCTACGCTTGTATCACCAGTCCACCTATACTTTAATAGGAATTCTGCAGTCCAACCTTGGTTTGTTCTAACAGGGAAAGTATCATAATCGTATCCTTGTAACTTGAAAAATCCTTGGAAAAATCCTCCGTTAAGTGTCGCCACAGTTCCAATATCACCACCAGCATTAGACCAACTTAAATTATAATTGTATGAGTTGTCATTCCATAATCTGTTTGAAGGAGTCGTACTGCCAGTAATTGGGTGCATTTTAAATCTCCTATCGTACTTATATCTGTTATATGTTTCGGCGGTTGTTGTGTATAACCCTGTTGTAATGTTTATTGAAACTCCCGACATTTGTAATGTCAAACCATTGTCAATTCCTGTAAGTCCTACGTCACACAATGTTGATGCACAAACACAAAAGTTGGGGTCAATGTTTGTTGGGTTGTAATAATTTTCAGAAACTATTGTGTCATATAAAAATTCGTTTCTTAAAGGTGCAATTGTTGTTCCCGTAGAATTGAAATCAAATTTCAAAGGCATTCTATTACCATCATCTTCAGCGATTAGAAATGGTGAAAAGATAACCTCTTGGTTATAATCTTTTTCGTCAGATGCTAAACAAAAATCAGTTACTTGGTTTACCGGTAGTAATCCAATTCTACGATAATTGTATTGATTAATATTTTGATATGCCATAGTGTATATGATAAATACCCGGGTTAGATGTATTTATAGATAAAAAAACTGATGATTAATCTTAATGAGGAATATTTCGAATCAGGATACTACTTTCTTTTGAGAGAAAAGAAGGATGGGATACATATGTGGTACTCTGTGTCTAAGACTATTAATGAAGCCAGAGAACAAGATGATTATATTAAATTCCCAAAAGATATGTTAAGTAAGGTCCAAAAATATTTGGATAGGTTAACAAAAAACAAAAAGTCAAAAACTCAAAAAGAAGTTAAGAGTGAATTGGAAGAATTGGTCGATGGTGACGGAAACTTAAATTCATCAAGAATTCCAATCCTTGACCCAAGATTGTTTCCTAAAAAGACTATGGACCAAACAGTTGCAACCGCAACTCAACCTTCAGGAAACCTATGGTGGACATCAAGAGGTGGTTGGGGTAGGTCTGTTCAGGCCGAAGAGGATATGTCAGGTGCTTTTGGGTATGAAGAAACTAAAGATTTACCACCAAAACAAACCATCAAAAAATTGGCGGATATGGGTGTTGATAACCCTGTTGAAAGAGCGATTGAATTTGGTAAAGACCCAAAAATCAAACAATCTAAAAAAGCTCGTGGTAGTAAAATGAGAATTAGGCTACAAGAAAAAGAAGCGATTGATGAGGTTAGAAAAGATAAAATGAAAAAGTTGATTGAGGATATTCTTACAAAAAAAAGTAAGAACTCTGATATTCAGAAAAAAGGTATCTATTCTGACTTACCTATTCCTGTTAAAAAAACTTTAAAAAAACTAATTGCATCTATTGAAGATGAAGGTTTTTCTAAAAATGAGATTATAAAGTACATTAGAAATGAATTAAAAGATGAACAGTAATCTTTATAATACTAGTTTAGGTGTTGTTATTTTGCCGGATGAAATAAAAAATCATCTTAGAATTTGTTTTGCCAAAGCCAAAGGTGCCGATGAAAATACCGAAGGTTTTAATAGAAACAAAGAACTTCAAAACCAAACACAAATCACTTACAAACAATTAAAAAGAATTAAAAACTTTTTTGATAATTTTAAGGGTAAAGACACCGATTTATCTTGGATTTTAAATGGTGAGGGTGTTATGAAATCTTGGGTTGATAACTCGTTAAATCAAATGAGGAACAACTCACATCAAAAAAATCAAGAAGATACTAAACCTGATGATTCAAAGGTGACACATAGTGATTTAAAAACTAATATGTCCGACTATATGAGACCATCTAAACAACACAAAACAACTTCCAAAAAACACTCAACATCTGTTTTTGAATCTAAAGTTGTTGATAACCTTAAAAGGATAAACGAAATAATGTCAAAATTATAATTTATGTCAAGCTCAAGTCCATATAACATTGATTTAAGTCAAACAGAATCAAATCAATTAACAGCAATTGCAGACGCTGAAAGAAAAAAATTAATAACTCGTAATGATTTTGCACAAAGTGTTGATGAGTATGGTGTGACCAATTCTCAAGCACTTGCAGATGGTGATGAAATGGGTCGTGGTACTGGTGTATTCTTAGATGTGTACAATGATACTGCGGGTACCAGCACCGATATTTTTGAAAGAAAAAACGAGATTAAAATTAACAAATACGATAAATTTAAAACATACCCTAATTTCTAATGAAATTATTGTCCACTTTTAAGGGATTGCTGAATGAGGTTGCGTCACTAGACTCAATCCAAAATGCAATTCGCAATAAACAAAAAGTGGTAATTTACTACGATGGTGACGAACCAGGTGGTAAAGGTTTGAGGGTTATCGAACCCGTATGTTTAGGTAGGAGTAAAAGAAATAATTTAGTTTTAAGGGCTTGGGACGATGAAGGAGCTTCGCATAGAGGTTACTTAGGTACAAGACCTATGCCGGGATGGAGACTATTTAAAGTCGATAAAATCGTATCTTTCAAACCAACAGGAGAAAATTTTGAAACTGCAAGACCAAATTACAATCCAAATGGTGACAAAAGTATGATTTCGATTATTATTAATGCAATATTTTAATTATGGACATAGAAAAGTTAATGATGGCAAAGGCCATTATGGATAGAACCAAACAAATGGACTCGGGAGAAGTTGCTAAACCACAACAAAGAATGCAACTAGAAAATTTTGACGCTCCACAAGCCAAATACAATTTACCCAGTGATTTAATGGAAGGTATTGGTCAACCACAAATGAACATACCTACCAAACAAAATAATGGTATGGGTTTTAGTAAACCATCGGTAGATGCAATTAAGAAATCTAAGTTACCAGATGAGATTAAAAGATTAATGATTGAACACCCAATCGACAATCCAAATACAATGTCGGGTCCAACATTATCTGATGACTTAATTGAAAAGGCATCAAGACTTATGGGAACTAAACCACAAGTTAACGAACAATCACAACCTCAAACCGTATCAAGTAATTCAGATATTAAAAAAATGGTAAAAGAAGCGGTACGTGAAATTTTGTCTGAAAGTGGTTTAATTACTGAATCTACAGAAAAGTCGAATGATGTTTTTACATTTAGAGTTGGTAAACACCTTTTTGAAGGTAAGCTGACCAAAATTAAAAAAATGAGATAGTCCTTTCTTATTATGATTTGAATTCGTATATTTTAGTTTAAAGTATACGATATTATGTCAAAAATTAATGTTTTATGTGTCCCATCTGACCGTTCAGGTGTTGGCAAATTCAGGTCGTTAGACCCCCACATTTTTCTTCAAAATCAATATCCCGAGGATTTTTTTGTTGAGATTGATTACAATCCACCTATGAATGATTTGAATTTCTACAAGAAATTCCAAATCGTTCATTTCCATAGAAGTATTACTGGAGACTTCGACGCGTCTAAAAAGTTAGTTGAGGAACTAAACAAAATCGGTGTTATAACAATTTGTGACATCGATGACTATTGGATGCCGAGTAAGGACCACCCAATCCACGATGTTATTATGTATAATAAAATCAACGAGAGGATTGTTGAAAGTCTTAAAGGTGCCCAATACGTAACAACAACAACCACTTTATTCGCGGATGAAATTAAAAAGATTAATAAAAATGTTTTTGTATTGCCAAACGCGGTTAATCCCGACGAACCCCAATTCAAAGAAGTCACGCCAGAATCTGATAGACTTAGAATTGGTTGGTTAGGCGGCTCATCACATATGGGTGACTTGAAGTTGTTGGATAATTCATTTAACAAGTTACTTCAGTTTAAGGACCGAGTTCAATATGTTCTTTGTGGTTTTGATACACGAGGCACTATCACAGAAATCAATGGTCAAACAGGTGAACAGAAAAAAAGACAAATTCTCCCACACGAAACTGTATGGGCCAGATATGAAGAAATTTTTACACAAAACTATAAAGTAGTTTCTGAAGATTATAAAAATTATCTAATGAAATTTGAACAAGGTGAAAAGTCAGAATTTTTAGGTGAGGGTTATCGTCGTGTTTGGACACTTCCTGTAACATCTTATGCCAAAAATTACTCTAAAATGGATGTTTCTTTGGCACCTATTAAAAACCATATGTTTAATAGAATGAAGTCCCAACTTAAAGTTATTGAGGCAGGGTTCTACAAGAAAGCTGTTGTGGCATCTGATTTAGGCCCTTATACTCTTGATTTGACACACTCATTAGATAAACACGGTAAGTTTACAGACGGAAATGCTTTATTGGTTAATGAATATGCAAACGCACACGATTGGGCCAAGTATTTGGAAAAACTAATTAAAAACCGTAACTTTGTTACTGACTTGGGTGAAAGGTTGTATGAGTCCGTTAAAGACAAATATGATTTAAAAAACGTTACTAAAGACCGAGCAGAATTGTACAAAAGTTTAATTAAATAATATGATTAAGATTCCATTACCTAAAATTCTTTTTCTTGACATTGAGACTGTCGGACTAACAAAAGACTATGACCATTGCAAAAAGGAATACCCAAAAATTGCCGAACAATTTGATAAGTATTTTGATTGGTTTTTGAAAAGGTTCCCTGAAGACCAATTGATTGGTAAAAACGAAGACGAACAAAAAAATCTTGTATTTTCTTCACGAGCAGCTTTGGTTCCTGAATTTGCAAAGATTGTTTGTATCAGTGTTGCGTTTGTTATGGAGAATGGTGATATTAAGAAACAAACATTCCACAACGATAATGAACAACACTTGTTGGTGGATTGTCAAAAGTTACTTGACCGTTGTGGTAGATTAGAATTTTGGTTGTGTGGACATAACCTTAAGAACTTTGATATTCCTATGATGGCAAAAAGAATGATTATCAACGGATTAATGCCACCATCAATCTTACCGTCTTATGACACAAAACCTTGGGAGATTAGAGCGATTGACACCAAAGAAATTTGGCAATACGGTGCATACACAGCAATTGGTTCTTTGGACCTTATGTGTACCTGTATGGACGTTCCATCTCCTAAAGAAGGTGAGGTTACAGGAGCTAAGGTTCACGACGCGTATTGGAATAAAGGTATGTTAAAAGAAATTGCCGAATATTGTGAAAGAGATGTTCAGGTATTAATTGATGTTGTTCAAAAATTAAAAGCACTTATATGATGGATTTCGAATCAGACCCAGAATTAAACGATGAGATTAAAAGACTCTTCGAAGAAATTAAAAATTTTAAAGATGATAACGATGATGATGAGGATATTATGTCCGAAATTGAATCTCGTTTAGGATTACCTTTTGAGGATTTTGAAAAACTCTTAAGTGAGGTATTAACAAAAAAACCATTATTCTATAAAAAATTACATCAAGATGCTGTGGACCCAAAATATGCTTATGAAACCGATTCAGGTTTTGATTTACACAGTGCAGAAGAAATCCATTTCTTACCATTTGAACGTAAGTTAGTTCCAACAGGATTATCATTTGATATCCCTGAAGGTTTTGAAATTCAAGTAAGAACTAAAAGTGGGTTGGCAATTAAACAAGGACTTATGGTTTTAAATAGTCCTGGAACTGTTGACCAAGGATATACAGGTGAAGTCAAAGTTATTCTAATGAATATGAATAATAATGAGGTTACTGTTGAAAAAGGACAGAAAGTTGCTCAAGGTGTTTTATGTCCTGTAGAATCAGGTAAAAAAGTTTCTTTAGTGGAAGATGACTTTGAGGATAAAGAACGAGGTTCAAATGGATTTGGTTCAACAGGAATTTAAAATATAAATTATGATTACTATTGGATATTCTACCCGAGAAAGTAAACCTGAGTTTATTGAATATTTAAAAACCTCATCAGGTTATGCCAAAAATGTTAGGGTTATTGAGAAAGTTAATAATGGTGAAAAATCACTATCACAAGTTTATAATGAAATTTTAAATGAAAGTGAAACTGATATTGTAATCTTTTGTCACGATGATATCTATTTTGATAGTACTGGATGGTATCATAAAATACTAAAACATTTTGAAAAAACAGATTACGGAATTTTAGGTGTTGCTGGTACCAAATTTATGAGTGAAAATGGTACTTGGTGGTCCGACAGAAGAAAGATGTATGGTGTTGTTAATCACGAAAGTGGAGGTAAAAAATGGGAATCAAAATACTCCACATCATTAGGAAACGGTATCGATGATGTTGTTGTTCTTGACGGTGTTTTTTTAGTGGTTCATAAGAATAGAATTAATCATAACTTTGTCGAAGAATTTGAGGGATTCCACTTCTACGATATTCCATTTTGTTTTGAGAACTTTTTAAGTGGTGTAAAACTTGGTGTTATGTATAACGTAAGAATTACTCACAAATCAGTTGGTATGACTAACGAACAATGGGAAACAAATCGAAAAAAATTCGAGGAAAAATACAATCAAAGTTTACCTCAAAAATTAGCTTTAGACCCTAAGACAAAATTAAAAATTTTGTTTACTTGTTTATCATTTAAAACATTGACTGGTTCTGAACTTTATGTCTACCAATTGGCTAAGTCACTTAAGAAAATGGGACACGATGTTTCTGTTATGTCAGAAATTGGTGGACCTTTAACTGAAATGGCAAAAAAAGATGGTATCAAAGTTTATTCAATCAGAGAACCTTTGGGGTATAAATTAGGTGACGGAAAGTGGGGTTTTCAAAATGGTGAAATTTCACAACCAAATGTCCTATATCCCGTTGGAGAATTGATGGTGGATTTAATCCATACCCAACACAAACCAATTACAGAACATATTTGTAGACTTTACCCAAACATACCAAAAATATCCACAATACATTCTGAAGTAATTGATTTAGAAAATCCATATGTTCACGAATCAATTAAAAAATACATTGCAATTAGACCTGAAATTAAAGATTATTTAATTACTGAACACTCAATCAATGAAGAAAAAATTGAAGTAATTTATAACCCAATTGATAATACAAAATTTAAATCATCAACAACAAGTGAGAATTATGTTTTGTTTGTTGGTACTTTAGATTATTTGAGAAAAAACACAATCTTTGATTTAGTTGAAAAAACTAAAGAAAGAGGTATGAAATTAGTAGTTGTTGGTGAAGATAAATCAATTTATTTAAATGACTTAAAAAGTCATTCTCACGTAGAGTATTATCCTGCAACTTGGTCGGTTGAAAAATATGTGTCAAAGTGTAAAGAAACCGCTGGTATTCAATTAGGTAGAACAACTATTGAAGGTTGGATTTCAGGAAAACCAGGTTGGATTTATAAAGTCGACGCTCAAGGAAATATAATGGATATTGAGTATCACGAACCCCCAACTGATGTGGATAAATACTATTCAGAAAATGTCACTAAACAAGTTATTGATGAATATCTTTATTCGGTTGTTTAGAGTCCTTATTTATTTTTACTGAAAAAATATTATTTTATTATAAAAATTGATATGATAGTTCTTACAACGACATATAATTGTGAAAATTTTGTAGAGAGGTCTCTATTAAGTATAATGAGTCAAAGATTTAAAAATTTTACTTGTTATATCACTGATGATATGTCTACGGACAACACAGTATCAATAATCAAAGAAACTATTAAAGGTGATGATAGATTTGTATTGATTGAAAATACAAAAAAGATGTATCAACCCGGCAATTACGACCAAGTAATTAGAGGTTTAAACATACCTGATGATGAGGTTTGTGTTGAAGTAGATGGTGATGATTGGTTACCTAATTCAAATGTATTAGGGTTTATTGATGATGTTTATAAAAACCCTGATATTTGGATGACAAGTGGTTCATTTAAGTATCACGATGGTAGACCTGGTTTTGCAAAAAAACCACATAATTTATTAGACATTAGAAAACAAACCTTCACTCTAACACATTTAAGAACTTGGAAATCTTGGTTATGGAAAAAAATTGAGCAATCCGATTTAATGGATTCTAATGGTGAATATTGGTCGGTTGCAGGAGATTTATCATTTATGTTCCCAATGGTTGAGATGTCAGGTGAAAAACACTTTAAGTTTATACCTGAAATTTTATATGTCTATAACGAATCAAATCCGTTAAATGACCATAAAGTTAATATGTCAGTTGTAAATAATACAACATCAATAATTAGGAATAAGAAACCATACAAAAGATTATCAGGTTCTGAATCAACAAACCCACACGATTTAATTACAAATCAAAGATTTGATGTGATTGTTAAGTATCTTTATGCTCAGTCCATAATTAAAAATTATCAAACAGATACATACAAAAATTTCTACAAAGAACATTTATTAAAATGGAACAACTGTTTTGAAATTTCAAACCCAACAAAAAATTCATTTGAAGTATTTGATAATACATTCAAAGATATTATCAAAAATATTAGTGAGAATGGGTTTGACCCACAAATATCAAAAATCCCTGTGGTGGGTGATAAATATATTGTTAATGGGGCACACAGATTAGCCGCGAGTTTGGCGTTAAATAAGAATGTTTTTACTGAAGAATCTACAAGTATTAAAGACGGTCAACTAATTTGTTCTTGGGAGGGTGAGTTCAAAAAATTAAATTTAAGTGAAACTCTATGTGATAGAGTTGCTCTTGAATACGCAAAATTAAAAAATAACACTTATATTGTTAGCGTTTTTCCATCAACAGGAGGGAATATCGAAGTACCACTTTCTATTCTAAAAAAATATGGTTCTGTATTTTATTACAAACAAATAAAATTAGATAAGAACGGTCCTCTAAACTTTATGAGAGAGTTATATGCCGGTGAACAATGGGCTGGTAATCATCAAAACAATTACATCGGTTATAGACAGAAAGAAGGTTTATGTTTTACACAAAACGCACCTGTAACAATCTTCTTAGTTGAATTTGATAGTGTTGAGCAGTCTGTAAGAGCTAAAGAAGAAATTAGGAATCGTTTTAACATAGGAAAACATTCTGTCCATATAAATGACACTCACGACCAAACTATCAGACTTTCACAATGTGTATTTAATCAGAACTCGATAAAATTTATGTGTGATAGTACCCCATCAGATTACAGAAAATTTGATGGTTTATTAAATAGTTTTAAAAAATATATTGAGGATAATAATTTAGATATTGATGAATATGCGGTAACCGCAAGTTCAATATTATCAATATATGGCCTTAGAGAAGGTAAAGATTTAGATTATATCCACACAAAATCCGCTCCATTAATTAAAGTAAATGATGATATACAATCTCATAATTCATATGGTATTGGTAGATATGAACTTAATTATGATGAAATAATTCACAATCCAGTCAATCATTTCTATTCGAGAGGGGTTAAATTTGTTTCTCCAAACATAATAAAAGATATGAAAGAAAAGAGGAACGAACCAAAAGATATTAACGATATAAACCTATTAAATAATATATTGTAAAATATGCCAATATCAGATAACATAAAAACAATTTTTGTTCATATACCAAAAAATGCTGGTACGGCAATTACTAATAGTAAAATTGCAAGATTTTATATGGGTGGTCACGATTCGGCAAAAGAAATTAAAAATAAAGAACCTAAAAAATGGGACGAATATTTCAAATTTGCAGTCGTTAGAAACCCTTGGGATAGAGTCGTTTCCAATTATGAATATGCTCGTATGGAAAAAAGTTATTGGCACCACGTAAGTGACACAAATGTTGGTGCAACTCATTTCGATTACCATACATTGAAAGATAAAACATTTGAGGAGTGTGTTAATATGTTATATGAAGACAGGTCTTCTTTAAGACACCAAGGTTGGGCACCTCAATATGTTTGGATATCTGATGATGAAAAAAATATTTTAGTCGATAAAGTTTTTTATCACGAAACTTTAGAAACCGATGAGGAGTTTAATAAGTTAATTCCTGATTTAGAAAAGGTGAACTTTAGCAATAGAAAAAGTAACAATTACAAAGATTATTATACAGAAGATTTGATACGTAAAGTGTCAGAGATTTATGAATATGATATAAATTTATTTAAATTCAAATACTAAATTATGATTTATTGGTTTACAGGACAGCCCGGACACGGCAAGACAGTTTTAAGTAACCACCTTAAAGGTTACTTAGAATCTAATTACAAAAAACACGTTATCCACATTGATGGGGATGACATCAGAGAAATTTTTCAAAACAAAGATTACTCAAGGGAAGGTAGAATTAAAAACATCACTTTTGCACAAAACTTGGCACATTTTTGTCATCATAAAGGTTTTGATGTTGTTGTTAGTGTTGTTGCGCCCTACAAAGAGGTTAGAGACAGTTTTAAAGAAAGAATGGGTGAGAATATGGTAGAACTATATGTTCACACTACAGAAGAAAGAGGAAGAGAACAATTTCACGTTTCTGATTACGAAGCACCAACTGAAAATTATGTTGATGTTGATACAACAGATGAATCACCAGAAGGTTCATTAGTTTACATTATTAATGAATTAAATATATGAAAAAATTTAACACTTATTTCTGTGATATAGATGGAACAATCTTTAAGTATCGAAGATTTGATGATATACCAGTTACAAAACCTGAAGTAATAACATCAGTTACAGAAAAATTAAATGAATGGTTTTATGAAGGTCATCACATTGTTTTAACTACCGCAAGACCTGAAAATTTAAGAAGCCACACTGAATTTGAATTAAAAGATAATAATGTAAAATACAACCAATTGGTTATGGGTATCGAAAGAGGTCCAAGATTTTTAATAAATGATATGGACCCAGATAAAGAAGGTGAAAGAGCTATTGGTATAAACTTAAATAGAGATAAAGGATTCGAATAAAATGGAAAATTGGACTAAAAAAATTCACGTAGGGTCGTCCTTACCCGCTAAAGATGGACAATATGCAATGTTTGTTGGTAGATGGCAACCACTCCACCCTGGACACCAAGAACTTTTTAAACAAGCAATGGATGAAGGTAAGAACGTTCTAATTTGTATTAGAGATATCGCTCCTGATGAAAAAAATCCATTTGCTGCGGAGGAAGTTAGACATAACATTATGGAACACTACTCAAAAGAATGTGAGGAAGGAAAAGTTAAAGTTATGGTAATACCTGATATTTGTTCTGTTGAATTTGGTAGAGGTGTTGGTTATGATATTATTGAAAGGATTCCACCACAACAAATTGCCGATATATCGGCAACTAAAATTCGCGAACAAATGCGTCAAGAAGGAAAACTATAATATATGGTACAGGTAAAACGACATTTATTAAAAACAATTACTTGGAGAATTGTTGGTACAATTGACACAATGATTCTTGGTTGGATTGTAACAGGAAATCTAAAATTTGGTTTAGCAATTGGTGGTTTTGAAGTTATAACAAAAATGTTATTATATTTTTTACACGAAAGGGTATGGTACAAATACATAAAATTTGGATTAACAGAAAAAAAAGATGGAAATTAAAGATATACAACATTCTGAAAATTGGTTTAATTACCAACAATTTTACAATGAAATTGCCAGTAAAAAATATGAAACTTTAGTTGAGCTGGGTACTTGGAAAGGTCACTCACTATCTTATTTGGCAAAAAAATTGTTAGAACAAACTTACAAATTTGAACTATACGGAGTTGATTTATTTGATGATTCGTACATTCACACCAAAGAAGGAAACGAATATTTAACACCACAAATGAAATATATTTATGATGTTTATAATCAAAATTTAATTGATGCCGGTGTTAGAGATGTTGTTAAAGACATTAAAGGTAATACTTGGGACGCCGCGTCTCAATTTGAAGATGGTAGTGTGGATTTTGTGTTTATTGACGCAGACCATAATTATGAGTCAGTAAAAAAAGATATTCTTTCTTGGTTACCAAAAATGAGAAAAGGTGGTATTATGTCAGGACACGATTATCACAATCATACCTGTGGTGTTAAACAAGCGGTTGATGAACTTTTTCCTAATGTGATTATCGGTACAAATAATATTTGGATGGTTAACTTTTGATTATGAAAAAAATATCACATAGAGGTAATTTAAATGGTCGTATTTCTGAAAGAGAAAACTCTCCTGATTATATTGTCGAGTCTTTAGCGCTTGGATATAATTGTGAAGTTGATGTTTGGGTTATTAATGATGAATATTTTTTAGGTCACGACAAAGCACAATACAAAATTGAGGAAACGTTTTTAGAAAGTAATTTATTATGGTGTCACGCTAAAAATATTCAAGCACTCGAAAAGATGTTAAAGAATAAAAAAATACATTGTTTTTGGCATCAAAATGATGATGTTACTTTAACATCAAAAGGTTTTATTTGGACCTATCCAAATAGAGAATTAACAAAAAAATCAATCTGTGTTTTACCTGAACTCAATTCTTTTGATATAACAGATTGTTATGGTGTTTGTTCAGATTATATTCAACAATACAAATGATTAAGTTAATAATTTTTGATTTAGATGGTGTATTAATTGACACAAAAAATATTCATTATGAATCATTAAATAACGCTATTGAAAAGTATCAATCTGAATGTGTAATATCTTGGGAAGAACATTTGGGTAAATTTGACGGTTTAAAGACAAATCAAAAATTAGAAATCTTAACAAAAGAAAAAGGATTAGACGTTAATTCACATAATCTAATTTGGTTAGAAAAACAAAAACTAACTATTGAGCGTTTAACCGAAACATTACCATCAAAACACATCACAGACTTATTTAAAAAATTATCTCGTGATGGTTATAAAATTGCTTGTTGTAGCAATTCAATTAGAAAAACAGTATTAACTGTATTATCAAAACTCCAAATTATTGAATTTTTCGATATCATCATTTCAAATGAGGATGTAATTAACAGTAAACCTCATCCTGAAATGTATTGGACTTGCATTTCTAAAATGAAATGTTTACCTGAACACACTTTAATAATCGAAGATTCACCATACGGATTGTTAGCGGCATCAAGGTCCCACTCAAAAGTTATGAGAGTGTCATCACCCGATGAGGTCAATATTGACAACATTTATAATAAATTAAGTGAAATTAATCACATCACTATGAAAACCCCAAAATGGTCAGATAAAAAATTAAATGTTCTTGTACCTATGGCAGGTGCCGGTTCTCGTTTTGAGAAGGCAGGATATAGTTTTCCAAAACCATTAATTGATGTTAAAGGTGAACCAATGATTAAAGTTGTTAGTGAAAACTTAAATCTTGACGCAAACTTTATTTATATCGTTCAAAAATCACACAGAGAAAAATACAACTTAGACACATTATTAAATTTAATAAGTCCAAATTGTAAAATTGTTGAAGTTGATGGTCTTACTGAAGGGGCCGCTTGTACAACACTTTTAGCAAAAGAATTTATAGATAACGATGACTCGTTAATTTTAGCTAATTCAGACCAGTTTATTGAATGGGACTCTAACGAGTTTATGTATAAAATGAATGAAACTGATGTTGATGGTGGTATTGTAACTTTTGAATCTACACACCCAAAATGGTCATTCGCAAAATTAGATGAGTTTGGTTTTGTATGTGAGGTTGCAGAAAAAAACCCCATATCAGATATTGCAACTGTTGGAGTTTATTATTGGAAAAAAGGTTCTGATTATGTAAAATACGCGGAACAAATGATAGATAAAAACATTAGGGTAAATAATGAATTTTATGTCTGTCCTGTGTTTAATGAAGCGATATCTGACGGTAAAAAAGTAATAAATTACCGTATAGACAAAATGTGGGGTCTTGGGACACCGGAGGATTTAGTGACCTACTTAAACAAGTAATTCTTTTTTTTAAATTAAAACCTTTTATATTTTCTCATATGAAAAAAATATATTTTGCAAATACTTCTTGGGGTAACTCAGAATCATTAGTCGGAAACATTATTGAGCAAACCCCAAATAGTTTAGGTATTTGGGAAGATGTTACATATACATTAAACAAATCAGAAGCAGACTTTATTATCGTACAAGACGGAACTCCTGAAGAAGTTGATGACTCTAAAGTAATTTATTTTGGTAGGGAACCTAAGCACGTAACAGTCGCGTATTATGAATGGAAACGAAGTTCATATGGGAACTATCACCACGAAGCGGGTAATTGTTGGTTACCATCGACTTGGTGGGTTAAACACCCATTTAATGAACTGTTTGATTTAAACCCAACAAAGACTAAAAAACTATCAGCAATAGATTCTGGTAGAATTATGACAGAGTATCATCATTTTAGAAAAGAATTAGTCACAAAATTGATGACAAATTATTCACACGATGTGGATGTTTACGGACATATTAGACCAGGTTATGTTCTACCTCATAGAGATAAAAAACAAGGTTTGATTGATTACAAATACAATTTAGTTATTGAAAATGGTAAAACCGATTTTTATTTCAGTGAAAAATTCGTTGACCCAATATTACTACTTACAATGCCAATCTATTCAGGTTGTAAACAAATCAGTAAGTTTTTTCCAAAAGGTAGTTATGTTGAATTTGATGATTCTAAAGGTATTGATTATGCAATTAGTCAAATACTTGAAATTGCAAATTCAAACTATAGAGAAGAGAATATTGAAAATCTAAAAGAAGCAAGACATTTAGTTTTAACTAAATACAATATTTGGCCAACAATCAAAACGGCAATCGACAATAAAAAAATCTTATAATGGAAAAAATATATTCAAAAGTAGACCCATCTAAACTTCTTCATTTAATTGTAAGAAAAGATGACATCACACCAGGAAGACAAGATGTGATTCCTGAAGAAAACTTTATTCAATGTTCCATTTTGAATATGGAAGAAGGAAAAACATTTAAACCTCATAAACATATCTGGAAAGAGAGAACTCGTAATGTAATTGCACAGGAAAGTTGGATTGTTATTCAAGGGTCGGTAAAATGTATTTTTTATGATATTGATGACTCAGTAATCGCAGAACCAATATTAAATGTGGGTGACGCCAGTTTTACTTTAGAAGGTGGACATAATTACTATATTTTGGAAGACAACACTTTGGTTTATGAATATAAAACAGGCCCATATGAAGGTCAAAAACTAGATAAAACATTTATTGAATAATATGAAATTACACCTTGGTTGCGGTAAAAGAGATTTTGGTCCTGAATGGATTCATATCGATGGGGCTGATTACCCACACATTAAAAGTCACGATATTACAAAATTAGATTTTGAAGATAATACAGTTGATTTAATTTATTCGTCACACACTTTGGAATACTTTGATAGAACTGAAGTTATTGAGGTGTTAAAAGAATGGTTAAGAGTATTAAAACCAAATGGTGTTTTAAGATTGGCGGTACCTGACTTCGAGTCGATGGTTCATCTCTATATTGTTGGTGGTGAGTTAGAATCGTTTTTAGGGCCTCTATACGGTAGAATGAATATGGGAGACTCCAAGATATACCATAGAACTTGTTATGACTTTAAATCACTAAAGACTTTGTTAGAAAACAATGGATTTATTGACGTATCAGTATATGATTGGAGGGAGACTGAACATTCACACATTGATGACCATTCTCAAGCGTATCTACCACATATGGATAAAGAACACGGAACTTTAATTAGTTTAAACGTAGAATGTAAAAAAAAGTGATATGACACCAACATTTGAAATTGTACAGGAATTTGAAAGTAAAGTTGCGGAGTTTTTTGGTGCTCCATTTGCAGTTGCTTTTGACAGTTGTACACACGGAATTGAGGTGGTTCTTAGATATTTGGAAACCAAAGAAATTTCAGTACCAACAAGAACATACCTATCTATCCCATTTTTAGCAAATAAATTAAACATTGGTTTGGAATGGAGAATCGAAGCTTGGCAAGATTACTACCACATTACAGATAGGGTAATTGATGCCGCAGTTCTATGGAAAAAAGATTCTTATATCCCAGGCACATTTATGGGGATTAGTTTTCAATATCAAAAACACTTATCTTTAGGTAGAGGTGGAGTTATATTATTAGATAACGAACACGATAAAAATCAAATTAAAAAAATGTCATACGACGGTAGATTACCTATGATACCTTGGAGAGACCAAAACATTGACACTTTTGGATATCACTATTATATGACACCAGAAACCGCAAAATTGGGTTTATCAAAATTAGAGGACGCAATCAACACAGAACCAAAAAAATGGGTGGTTACAGATTGGCCAGATTTAACAGAAATGGATATTTTTAAAAAATGAGTAAAGTAGCTTTTATAACAGGAATTAATGGTCAAGACGGTAGTTACTTGGCAGAACACTTATTAACTATGGGTTATGAAGTTCACGGTATGGTTAGAAGAAATTCTATGTCCGAGAACCAAGACTCAAGAGTTTATCACTTAACAGACCAAATAACGACACATTATGGTGACTTATTGGATGAAAGTTCTATTGATAGAATTTTAGAAAAAGTAAGACCTGATGAGATTTATAACATTGGTGCACAAAGTCACGTAAGAATATCTTTTGATATGCCTCAGTTCACAGTTAAAACAAATGCTCTCGGTGTATTAAATGTTTTAGAGTCTTATAGAAGAGTCGTACCAAACGCTAAATTTTATCAAGCGTCCTCTTCGGAAATGTTTGGTAATAGTGTAGATGAGGATGGTTTCCAAAGAGAAACCACACCAATGCATCCAGTATCACCTTACGGGTGTTCAAAATTGTTTGGATATTCCATCGTTAGAAACTATAGAAAGGCTTACGGACTACACGCAACCAACGGAATATTATTTAATCACGAGTCACCAAGACGAGGTTCAAATTTTGTAACTAACAAAGTTGTTAAAACCGCGGTACAAATTAAACTTGGTCTTGAGAAAAAATTAGAATTAGGGAATTTAGACTCATACAGAGATTGGGGTCACTCAAAAGATTATGTTAAAGCAATGCATTTAATTATGAATCACGAAACACCTGAAGACTTTGTTGTATCAACAATGCAAACCCACTCTGTAAGAGATATGACAAAATATGTTTTTGATAGTATGAATATGAACTATGAAGACTATGTAACACAAAATCCAATTTTCATCAGACCTGAAGAATTAAAATATCTTAAGGGAGATTCTACAAAGGCTAGAACAATACTTGGTTGGAAACCTGAATATACATTTGAGTCAATGTTAGATGAAATGGTTGAATATTGGTATAACCATTTTTCAAAACAATTATAATGTCAGAAAAAAAACCAAAAAAACCGGAAAAACAAACCGAGGACAAACCATACATTTATGAAAGTCCTGATAAAGGAAAAACTATCTACAAAAGAAAATTAGGTGAATACCCGATTGAACGAGAACGTATAAAATAATGAGGATGAAGAAAAAAACAAACAACCCAACACCAACTCCTGAGTATGGTGGTTCACCAAGAACTAAAAAAGAACTGATTTCAACAATCATAAAAAGACAAACAAAAGAAAAATTTTTAAGTGAAAGTCAGAGGTTATATTACGAAAAATTAAAATCCTCTGAAATAACAATTTGTTCGGGACCTGCGGGTGTAGGTAAAAGTTACATAGCAATGAAAGCAGCTATTGACCTATTAGCAGACCCTAGTACACCTTACGAAAAGATAATCATTGTTAGACCAGCGGTTGAAGCTGAAGAAAAATTGGGTTCTCTACCAGGTAATGTTGAAGAGAAACTCGACCCATATATCTTTCCAAGTTACTATCTTTTAAACAAAATTATCGGTAAAGACGCACGTGAAAAATTAAAAGATATTGAGGCAATTGAAGTATTCGCATTAGCTTATATGAGAGGTATGAACATTGATAATTCTATTTTAATTTTCGAAGAAGCTCAGAACGCAACCCCCAATCAAATGAAATTGCTTTTGACAAGAATTGGGTTTAACTCCAAATTCTTTATCTCAGGTGACTTAGAACAAACTGACCGATACAAAGATAAAACACACTCAGGTTTGTGGGATGCAATGAAAAGATTCTCAGATTTAGATAACATCGGAACTCACGAGTTTAAAGATACTGATGTTGTGAGAAATCCTTTGATTACCAAAATACTAAAAAGATACGAAGATTAAAATGAGAATCGCAATTGATGTTAACGGAGTTCTTAGGGACACTCTTTTAAGAATTGAGCAGGTTTATACAAAGTTCTATGTTGATAATCCATTTATTACTGATGAGGAAAAAGAACCTTATGAAGTGTTATCACCTGTAGAAACTTTAGATATTTCCAAACACCTAAAATTCAAAGATGAGGATGAGGTTTATGACTTCTTGTATAGAGAACATACTATGGAAATATTTGGTCACGCTCCATCTGTAGAAATGACATCATTTAACGATTTCAACGAGTTTTATACTGACCACAGAGATAATAACGAAATTATTATTGTATCTGATGAGATTGGTAAATCAAAACCCGCAACATTATTTTTCTTATCTAAGTTTGGGTGTTTAGTAGAAAAGATAAAATTCTACTCAGAAATCACCACTAATTCTATGTGGGATGAAATAGATGTTTTACTTACGGCTAATCCTAACTTATTATTAAATCATCCTACTGATAAAATTGTGATAAAATTCAACACTGTCTATAATACAGATATTGATATAAAACACAATATTAGTACTATTAAAGAACTTAAAGAAATTATAGAAAAATTATGATAGAGGTATTTGGACAAAACTATTATGTGGATTTCGATAAAATCGAATCATACATTGACACAATTGGTGATGAAAGTTTGAATCTTTCAGGTGGGACGGAAATGAAAATTAATGTTGTAAAATACGAGCTAATTAAATTAATGTTAGATGTTATTTTTAGTGAAATGGATATGGGAGACAATAAATTAGGACTTAAAAGTTCAGAAATATCCATACCATTTAGATTAGCATTTAACTCATTATTAAACAAAAATATAATAAATCATTATTAATATGGAGCAATTACAAATTGACAAGGTAAAACAATCTATAGACAAACTTAGAGATAAGTCGTCTAAAATTTATTTCTTTGTGCACGACACAAAAGGAAATGCGAAAGCATCAATAAAATACATTTATGATATGGCCTTAACTCTTAAAAGAGGGGGGTACAACGCAATCATTCTTCACGAGAAGAAAGATTACACTGGTGTTTCAGGATGGTTAAACGAGGAGTATATGAACGAAATTCCTCATAAAGTTATTGAAGGTGAGAATATTGAAATTGCACCTGAAGACTTTTTGGTAATCCCCGAAATCTTTGGGTTTATGATGGACCAAGTTAAAAACTTACCTTGTGGTAAAATTGTATTAACTCAGGGTTATTCATATATGTTGGAGACATTACAACCAGGTCAAACTTGGAATCAGTTTGGATTCTTGAAATGTATCACTACAAGTGAAGTTCAAAAAGATTACATTCAAAAAGTTATGAGAGGTCAAACTTTTGATGTTATCGAACCATTTATTGAAGATTACTTCAAAAAGTCTGAAAGACTTCCGATGCCAATTATTGGTGTTCACTCAAGAGAACAAGAAGACACAATTAACTTAATTAAAACTTTCTATTTGAGATTTCCTCAATTTAGATGGTTTACGTTTAGAGATTTACGTGGGTTGAGTCAAGAACAATTCGCTAAGGCAATTTCAGAATGTTTCTTAACAGTTTG
>JACCDJ010435398.1_pt1 | contig 31166 bp, 30 predicted proteins | sample 7444481 | NCBI WGS metagenome assembly JACCDJ01 (sample SAMN15323435, study PRJNA562643) | freshwater metagenome | isolation source: river surface water | place: USA:Blue River Watershed | collected 2017-08-15 | reverse complement strand
AGGCATAAAGATGAATAGTGCTGCACATGCTGTGCTAAGAAATAGCCATAAAGATTGGATCCTTTGAATCATAAGACTAATTTAACCTAATTCAGGGTATAGTGGAAATTGTTGCATGAATGATTTAACCTCATCTTTCACTTGGGCAACAATTTGCTCATTGTCTGCATTCATCAATACCTTATCAATCATATCAACAACAGTCTGCATGTGGCCAGCTTTTAATCCACGTGTTGTGATTGCCGGTACGCCAATGCGAATGCCCGATGTTACAAAAGGACTCTTATCATCGTAGGGTACTGAATTTTTATTTAGTGTGATATGCGCTCTATCTAGCGTTTCCTGAGCTTTTTTACCCGTAATATCTTTGTTTCTGAGGTCAATCAACATTAAGTGATTTTCGGTTCCTCCACTAATCAAGTGATATCCTTTTGCAACGAATGCTGCTGCCATGGTTTGAGCATTCTTTTGAACATCTTCTTGGTAAACCCTAAATGAAGGATCAAGTATTTCACCAAAAGCTACCGCTTTGGCAGCAATAACATGTTCTAATGGTCCGCCTTGCATACCAGGGAATACAGCAAGGTCGAGTAGCGCACTCATAGACCTGATATTACCTTTTGGATCTTTGATACCGAATGGATTGTCAAAATCATTTCTCATCATGATTACACCACCTCTTGGTCCGCGTAAAGTCTTGTGTGTTGTGGAGGTAACAATATGGCAATGATCAAAAGGGTCATTTAAAACGCCTGCAGCAATCAAACCAGCTGGATGTGCGATATCAGCTAATACCAAGGCGCCAATTTCATCTGCAACAGCTCTGATACGCGCATAGTCCCAATCTCTGCTATAAGCCGATGCACCACAAATGATCATTTTTGGTTTTTCTGCTCTTGCAGTTGCTTCCAATTGCTCATAGTTGACCAATCCTGTTTCCTTGTCTACGCCATAGAAAAAGGCTTGATAGGTTTTGCCACTGAAGTTAGCGGGACTACCATGTGTAAGGTGTCCGCCCATACTTAGGTCTAGTCCTAATATTTTATCTCCTGGTTTTAAACAAGCCAAGAATACAGCGGTATTGGCTTGGGCGCCACTGTGTGGTTGTACGTTTGCCCAAGAAGCATTAAAAACCTTCTTCAAACGATCAATGGCAAGAGATTCAATTTCATCAACCACTTCACATCCGCCATAATATCTTTTTCCAGGATATCCTTCTGCATATTTATTGGTTGCAACAGAGCCCATGGCTTGCATTACCTGTAAAGAGGTAAAGTTTTCAGAAGCGATAAGCTCTATGCCTTCTCTTTGTCTTTTTAGTTCCTTGTTGAGTAAATCGAATACCAATTGATCTTGTGCCATTGCGTGAGGTTTGTGCAAAATTAACCCGAGTGGGATGAATGAAAAAATCTTGTAGAACACCAGTTTTACACACTCATGCTAACGATGGTTGAACAACTTTCGTATTCAATGGCATCATTGCTGCAAATCAGGACCAACCTGTTGTTACAGAGTGTTTTAATGAGGTGGTGATAGAGTGCTATACCTTGTTTGTCTAGGTTGGTGGTAGGCTCATCCAGCAAAATCACTGGTGTGTCTGAGAAAAAGGCTTGAGCCATTTTTACTCTTTGCTTCATGCCACTGCTGTAGTTGCGAATTCTTTTGTTTGCGGCTTTGGTAAGTCCAATTTCTTCTATGATGTTCTCTGTGTTCCAGCCCGACTGAAATGGCTTGAAAGAAGCATGGTAATTGAGGAATTCTACAACGGTCATGTCTTCAATCACCTCCAGGTAGGGGGCACAGATAGAAATGTATTTGAATACATGTTCAGGAGCAATCTTTTTATTGTCCAATTCAAATTCTATGCTGCCTTCACTGAGGTGCAGGGCACCTGCAATGCATTGTACCAAAGTTGATTTACCAGATCCATTGTGTCCGGTAATGGCATAATGATTTGGGGAAGTAAATGCTATATCTCGGTTTCTAAAGATCCACTCTCTGTTGAATCGTTTACCGGCCTTATTCACCAAGATCTTCATCAGTGGTATTTTTATTAAAACGCTTGATGATACCTCTGTTGCTCTCGCGAATGAAGGTTACAATTTCATCTCTCTCATCTGTAACTGGAAATTCTTCTTCAATGAAATCAACTGCCTGTGTTGTATTCATTCCCTTGTTATAGATGTGTCTGTATATATCAAGAATCTCATTGATTTTCTCAACGGTGAATCCTTTTCTTTTTAAGCCAACAGAATTTACACCAGCATAACTAAGAGGAGATCTTCCAGCTTTGATATAAGGAGGGATATCTTTTCTTACCAGTGAGCCTCCTGCAACAAATACATGTTGTCCGATTTTTACAAACTGGTGTACAGCTGTCATACCTGCAAGAATAGAGTAGTCGCCTAACACCACGTGTCCTGCCAATTGGGTATTGTTGCTCATGATACAGTTATCGCCAATCACACAATCGTGTGCAATATGGCTATAGGCCATTACTAGACAATTTTTTCCCACAACTGTTTTCCACCTGTCTTTGGTTCCTCTGTGTATGGTTACAAACTCACGAATGGTAGTATTGTCGCCTATTTCCACTGTGGTCAATTCACCCTCAAACTTTAAGTCTTGAGGAACGGCAGCAATAACTGCACCAGGAAATATTCTACAGTTTTTCCCAATTCTAGCACCATCCATGATGGTTACATTACTGCCAATCCATGTTCCCTCTCCAATTTCAACATTCTGGTGAATGACAGAAAATGGGTCGATTTTCACATTAGTGGCAATCTTTGCATTGTGATGGATATACGTGTGCGGATGGATCATTTGAAATGTTTTGTTTAGGCCTCTTCTCTTTTTACCAATTGTGCCATAAGCATGGTTTCTGTAGTAATCTTGTTGCCTACATAAACAGTTCCAATCATTTCACAAAGACCTCTGCGAATTGGTCCAGTTAGCTCAAGTTTCATAATCAATGTATCGCCTGGAACTACTTTATGCTTGAATTTACAATTGTCGATTTTTACAAAATAGGTATCATACTCACCAGGTGGGAGTGAGTTTATAGCAAGAATTCCACCTGTTTGTGCGAGTGCTTCAACCTGCAAAACGCCTGGCATTACTGGATTACCTGGAAAATGTCCACCAAAAAATGGTTCATTGAAGGTAACGTTTTTGATTCCTACGATGTGGGTATCAGAAAGTTCAATGATTTTGTCAACCAATAAGAAAGGATACCTGTGTGGTAATTTTTTTTCAATCTGCGTGGTGTTGTAAACCGGTGCTTGGTTAGGATCATAAACCGGCACATTTTTAACGTGCTTGTTTTTCTTGATATATTGTTTGATCAATTTCGCAAACTCAACATTTGAATAGTGTCCTGGTCTGTTTGCAATAATATGTGCTTTTATTGGGTAGCCAACCAAAGCCAAATCACCTACAACATCTAGCAATTTATGTCTTGCTGGTTCGTTTGGAAAACGAAGCTCAAGATTATTGAGGTAGCCTTCACTTTTAACCTCGATATTATCTTTTTTAAACACATTGGCCAATCTAGCCATTTCTTCTTCAGATACTGGTTTATCTACAACTACAATTGCATTGTTGATATCTCCTCCTTTAATGAGGTTATGAGCCAGTAGTGTTTCTAATTCATGCAGGAAGCAGAAGGTTCTGCATGGAGCAATCTCAGCTTTGAAATCAGCAATGCTTTTTAGTCCAGCGTGTTGTGTACCTAAAACGGGACTATTAAAATCAATGAGTGTAGTTACTTTGTATTCTACTGAAGGCATTGCAACCATTTCCACTCTTTTCTCTTCGTTGTAAAAAGAGATATTCGTATCGATGGTATACCAGTGTTTTGCTGCTTCTTGTTCTTCAATTCCTGCTTCTTCTATGATCTCAACGAAGGGTTGGGAACTGCCATCCATGATCGGGATTTCCGGACCATTGATATCAATCAAACAGTTGTCAACTCCCATTCCTACCAAGGCTGCAAGAATATGTTCTACTGTGCTCACCTTTGCTCCTTTGTCCTCTAGGGTGGTACCTCTGGAAGTATCTGTAACCAGGTCGCAATCGGCTTTAATGACAGGCTGACCAGGAAGGTCAATACGCTTAAATTGAATTCCAAAACCAGGATTGGCTGGATGAAGTATCATATCAACCAAAATACCCGTATGTAAACCTGTTCCTGAAATACTGATCGATTGCTTGATCGTATGCTGTTTATCAGGATTAAATTGTTTAAGACTCATAGAACAAATTGAATGCAAAGATAAACCATTTTTAATAGGTGGAAAACGGTTATAAAGTGTTGAATATCAATTATTAAGAGGAAATGGCGTCTCTTTCTTTGATCAATTGGGCTACCAAGGCCTCTAATTCTTGGATTTTTTTGTCCAAATCTGGCAGCTTTTTGTAGACAGCTTGAGACCTCATGGATGCACCAAATTCTAAGGCGGGTTTGCCATTTAGCACTGAATTGGGTTTGGTCACAGATTTGGATACTCCAGTCTGACCATTTATCCTGGTTCCATCAGCTATGGTAATGTGTCCAACAATGCCAGCTTGTCCACCTATCATCACATTTTTCCCAATCTTGGTACTTCCACTAATACCTGTTAGCGCAGCAATAACGCTGTGTTCACCTACTTCAACATTATGGGCTATTTGTAACAAATTATCCAATTTTGTCCCTTTTCTGATAATTGTTGAACCCATTGTTGCCCTATCGATACAAGTATTTGCTCCAATTTCAACCTGGTCTTCTATAATAACATTTCCCAATTGGGGTACTTTATTGTAAGTGCCATTTTGTTGTGGTGCAAATCCGAATCCATCACTTCCCAAAACAGTTCCAGCATGTATGGTAACATCGTTTCCTATGATGCAATCATGATAAATCTTTACACCAGGATGTAAAACTGTCCTTTCACCAATATTGGTATTGGCGCCAACAAAAACCTGCGCATGAATTTTGGAACCATTTCCAATTACTGCATTTTCACCTATATAAGAAAATGCCGCAATGTAAACCTGTTCTCCAATTTTTGCAGATGGATGTATGAAAACAGGCTCTTCAATTCCTACCATTTGTTTTTCCTTCATTTGCTGATAATGCTGCATGAGCTTAGCAAATGACGAATAGGCATCCTTTACTCTAATGAGGGTGGCGCTGACGGGCTGTTTGAGGTCCAATTCTTCACTGATGATGACAACTCCAGCTTTTGTGGTATATAAATACTCTTCATATTTGGGATTAGCCAAAAATGCCAAATCCAGTGGTCCTGCCTCCTCAATTTTACCAAAACCAGCAACAATAGTATGTGCACTACCTACTATTGTTCCTTGTATAAGAGATGCTATTTGTTCGGCTGAAAATTGCATAAATATGGATTGCACTTTGCAGCTAACAAAAATGTTGACTGCAGGTTCGGTTTTAGTTCTTGTTTATTTAGACGACCTAATTGGATGTTGGTAAAAACAAATGTAAAATTTTTTTACAGGATGTGAGAGGTTTTGATGGATGAGCGGTGAATCTACCTGAGAAATATCTCTTACATCCCCATCTTTGAAAAGTATGTTGATTCTTTCATTGTTAGGATTATATAAACTGTTTTCAGCTTCACCTGTAAAGACCAGGAAATTGGCGTCTTCCTGACTGATTCCAAGTCTGCTAGCAATATCTTTTCGTTTCTCTAAAACCTCCTCCAAGGTTATTGGCGTATTCTGAAGACGAAGTTTTAATAGTTTTCTATTGAGCAATGCACTGCACAAGATGGCTAGGACAGGGTCAGCATGATTTTTCCACTTTTTGATGCTACTGATCACATCACTATCGTCGAGCATGCAAAACTTTTCCAACTCCGCACGATTGATTTGACTGAGGTTGCCAAAAAGCAAATGACTCAATTCATCTTTTTGGTCGATATCCTTGTGTCCGTTTTGATAAAGCCAGTTTGCTCTTTCAAGAATTTTAACCAAGGTCATTTCTGCACTCAGTACAGTCTTGTGTTGGTAAACCTGCCAATACATCAATCTTCTGGAAACCAGAAATTCTTCAATACTGTAAATCCCTTTTTCCTCTACCATGAGTTCACCATGATGAACCGTAAGCATCTTGAGTATTCTATCACATCCAATCATTCCCTCGATAACACCAGAGAAAAAGCTATCTCTAGCGAGGTAGTCCATTCTGTCTACATCAAGTTGTCCACTGATGAGTTGGTGTAAAAATTTCTTATGGTAAGTATCTTTAAAAATAGCAATGGCGGTGTTAAGCTGGCCATTCATCTCATTGTTCAACTCATCCATGATCAACATAGACAAAGTTTCATGTCCGAAGTTTTTCACCAATAATGATTCTAAGGCATGAGAAAAAGGACCATGACCAACATCGTGTAGAAGAATCGCAATCTTTGCTCCCTGTTCTTCTGCTTCTGTAATTTCAACCCCTTTTTGCTTCAATTCCGAAATTGCATTGTGCATTAAATGATAGGCTCCTAATGCATGGTGCAAGCGTGAATGCACTGCACCAGGATAAACAAGGTAAGACATGGCCATTTGGTTGATCCTGCGCAGGCGCTGAAACCAAGGATGAGAAATGATCTCATAGATTAGCGGGTCATTGATGGTGACAAACCCATGAATGGGGTCGTTGATGATCTTCCGAAATGGCATATTTTATTTTGTTAAAAATGAAACTAAGTGAGAACAAAGGTATGAACCCGTTGAGGTATTCGCTAACTTTATTGTAAATCATAGACAGGTTTCACAAATTTTTTTGAATGGCATTAGCAAAGGTCATGTGGGTTGATGATGAAATCGAAATCTTGGAGGCGCACAAGCGTTTTCTGGAAATGAAAGGCTATGTCCTGGTTACTTTCACCAATGGATTTGATGCGGTAGTTTACCTAGAAAATCATGATATAGATTTAATGCTGATTGATGAGTCTATGCCGGGGATGAGTGGGTTGGAAACCGTTTCCCGTGTCAAAAAAATTCATCCACACCTCCCCATTGTTTTGGTTACAAAAAACGATACTGAGAGCCTGATGGACGAAGCTATTGGTTCACAGATCTCTGATTATCTTATCAAACCTGTCAACCCCAATCAGGTTTTGCTTGCACTAAAGAAGTTGTTGGACAATAAAAGGTTGGTGGCTGAAAAAACAACTGCTTCCTATCAAATGCAGTTTAGAACAATGTTAAATGGATTGGAAGGGGAGCCTGATCATCGTGAATGGATTGAATTATACAAGCAACTTATTTATTGGGAGCTTGAGATGGAGAAAAGTGAAAGTCCAGAAATGAAAGAAATCCATTTGGCTCAAAAAAAAGAAGCCAATCATGCCTTTTTTAAATTCATTTCTAGAAACTATAGCTCTTGGGTAAAACTCAATGATGATAACTCTCCATTGATGAGCAATGGTGTATTTAAACAAAAAATTCTACCACATCTGAATGATGGAAATCCTATAGTATGGCTGGTTCTAGATAATCTTCGCTTTGATCAATGGAAAGCAATTGAGCCACTCCTCAGTGAAAGTTTTAAATTGGTGGAGGAAGATTGTTTTTATTCAATCTTGCCCACAGCTACACATTACTGTAGAAACGCCCTATTCGCTGGTGAAATGCCATCAGTCCTAGAAAAAAAATATCCTCAACACTGGATGAAAGATGATGAGGAAGAAGGCAAAAACAACCATGAGGATTTTTTCTTTTCACAACAGCTGAAACAACTCAATAAAGGCACAATCGAATTCAATTATAAAAAAATTCTTTCTCATGAGGATGCTGTTGCTTTAGCAGAAAATGCGCATGCTTTACTCAATCATCCACTATCAATCGTGGTTTACAATTTTGTAGACATGATGAGTCATGCGCGAACTGAGTTGGATGTACTTAAAGAACTGGCATCAGATGAAGTAGCCTATAGGAGTCTCACAAAAAGTTGGTTTGCACATTCACCGTTGCTGGTTGCTTTGAAAAAAATTGCTGAACGAAAATGTACTGTGATGCTTTGTACAGATCATGGAAGTATACAGGTGAAAAATCCAATTAAAATAACAGGGGACAAGCATACAACCAATAATCTTCGCTATAAAACAGGACGAAACCTCGATTTTAATGCAAGAGAAGTTCATGCCTATCGCGATCCTGAATTAGCGGGTTTGCCGAAATACACTGTAAATAGTTCTTTTGTTTTTGCAGGGGGACAAGATTTTTTATGTTATCCAAACAACTACAATCATTTTGTAAACCTGTATAAAAATACTTTTCAACATGGAGGTATTTCTATGGAGGAAATGATTGTGCCAATTGTGCGATTGGAAAGCAAGCAAGGGTAGGATTATTCACAATAAATAGTAAAAATGTTTACAACTAATCGCGGTGCTCATCGTGAAGAAAATACCCATTCAGTAAATTTGTAAAAAATGATCCATGAAGCTGAAATTTACACCTGCCTTTCTTGAGAAGTTGGAGAAGATCATTTCTGAAGCTGGATATATCTTGAGGTATGAGCGTGGAACTTTTCAAAGTGGTTACTGTATACTGGAATCAAAGAAAGTAGTTGTTTTGAATAAGTTTCTACAAACCGAAGGAAGAATCAATACTTTAATCGATCTGATTCCTGTTTTGAAAATTGAAACTGATCACATTAGTGTAGAGAGTAGAAAATTTTATGAAGAAGTGATTGTGAATGCTGAATCAGTTGCACAAACAGAAGAAGCCGTATAGTTCATTTTATAAATCGATTACTTGGGACTCACCATTGAATTTTTAGGTACTGGAACCAGTAGTGGTGTTCCCATGGTGGCCTGTAAATGCACAGTCTGTTCTTCTGCTGACGCTAAAGATAAAAGATTAAGAAGCAGTATTCACCTGCAAACAGCTTCAACAAGTGTAGTAATTGATACAACTCCTGATTTTAGGTACCAGATGCTCCGTTCCAAAATTGAAAAATTGGATGGAGTAGTGTTTACACATGCACATAAAGATCATATCGCTGGCTTAGACGATGTAAAAGCATTCAATTTCATCCACCAAAGTGTGATGCCGCTTTTTGCAAACAAAGAGACTGCAGATGCAATTAAACGTGATTTTTATTACGCGTTTGCTGAAAAAAAATATCCGGGGGTTCCGTCGCTAGAAATGCACATCAAAGAAAAAGAATCTTTTTCTCTAGGTGACCTTGATTTTCAGCCAATCCAAGTAAAACATCTTCACATGGATGTTACAGGATATCGCATAGGCGATTTTACCTATATCACAGATGCTAACTATATCAGTGAGGAAGAGAAGCAGAAAATAAAAGGATCGAAGGTGCTTGTATTAAATGCACTTCGAAAAGAAAAACATCTTTCCCATTTTACCCTTCAGGAAGCTATTGATTTATCGGTTGAATTACAAGTGCCAACAACCTATTTTACCCATATCAGCCACCAATTGGGATTGCATGAAGAAGTTTCAAAAGAATTGCCTGCGGGTATGTTCTTAGCCTATGACGGCTTGGTTCTTCACGTAGATTAATCTCCAAATTTTATCGTTTTTTTCTCTGGCCGACTTTCTTGCTTGTTTATATTTTTATCCTGTGAAATTCAGAGATGTGTTAGAGGGGTATTTTGTTTTTTCAAAAAAAGAAAGGTGGGGTATTTATATCTTATCCTTCATCACGCTCATGGTATGGGCAATTCCTTTCTTTTTTGCTGCCGAAGAAAATATAGAGGACGTTTTTGAAATTACTTATGTTCAAATTGATAGTGCACGGTCACAATTGATTAAGCAGCAACCGGCTTATAAGCAGGTTCAGTATGCCAACTGGAAAGATAAAGCGGCATTCAATAAAAACCCACAAACTTCTCGGTTCATTCCAAAGCAGTTTGTTATGCTCGATATCAACAAGGCTGATAGTATCGAGCTTGAGCGACTACCAGCAATTGGCGAAAAATTATCCTCAAGAATAATTCGTTACAGGGAGCGTTTGGGAGGTTTTATAGAACTATCTCAATTGAAAGAGGTGTATGGGTTAACTGATTCTGCCTATCAAATTATTGTTCCGCTTTTGAAAATTGAAAAGGACTTCAAGCCTAAACTAATTGATATCAACAAGGCGGAGTATGCTGATGTAAGAAAGCATCCATATGCAACCAATGTTTTTGTAAAAATTGTTTTGGCCTATCGAAAAGCCCATGGTCATTTTGCAAATAGAACTGCATTGGAAAAAGTAGATCAAATTGATCGAGCACAACTTGATAAAATAGAGCCTTATCTCTTGTTCAGCAATTAATCTAGAAAGTCATCTTCTTGTTTAGGCGCATACTTATCGAATAATTTATCGATAGCGCCACCGAATACAGGGAATTTTCTTTTTGCAAACTCTTTGATGATACGGATGGCTTCGAGCGACTGCTTTTCTGTGAGTCCGGCCTCCTTCATCAATTGATCAATCAATTCTTTCATCTTAGGCAACCTTGAGCAGGTTCATTTTAGATTGATCAAATTTCTGCTTTGCGTATTCGGCAGTCAATTTGAATTCTTTTTTATTGGTAGAAGGCAATTCGAACATAGCGTCTGTGAGCATACTCTCGCAAATAGAACGTAGTCCCCTTGCACCCAACTTAAACTCCATAGCTTTTTGTACCATGAAATCAATAACCTCATCTTCAACACTCAAGGTAATGCCTTCCAACTCAAACAATTTCTTGTATTGTTTCATCAACGCATTCTTAGGCTTCACCAAGATTGATCGAAGCGTTTCTGCATCTAAGGGATCTAAATAAGTCACTACCGGTAATCTTCCTAGAAGTTCAGGTATCAAACCGAATGATTTGAGATCTTGTGCATTAACGAATTTTAAGAGGTTGTTTTTCATCTCTTCCTGTAAACTCTTGTTTACATTGAAGCCGATTGAATTGGTGTTCACTCTTCTTGCGATGAGTTTATCAACGCCATCGAACGCGCCACCGCAAATGAACAAGATATTTTGGGTGTTGACCTTAATTAATTTTTGATCAGGATGCTTTCTGCCTCCTTGAGGGGGTACCAACACATCTGTGCCTTCTAGTAATTTCAATAAACCCTGTTGAACACCTTCACCACTCACATCTCTTGTTATTGAAGGGTTATCACTTTTTCTAGCGATTTTATCAATCTCATCTATGTATACAATACCTGTTTCAGCGGCATTTACATCATAGTTGCATACCTGAAGTAAACGTGTTAGAATACTTTCAACATCTTCACCTACATAACCCGCTTCAGTAAATACAGTAGCATCAACTATAGCAAAAGGAACATTGAGTAGTTTGGCAATTGTTTTAGCGAGCAATGTCTTTCCTGTACCTGTTTCACCAACCATGATCACATTGCTTTTCTCTATCTCCACTTCATCTTCTTCTTCCTCTTTTTTGGAGCGCTTGCTGGTCTTATCTATGGTTTGGTTTAAACGTTTGTAGTGATTATAGACTGCGACAGAAAGAATTTTCTTGGCTTCGTCCTGGCCAATAACATATTCGTCGAGACTCTTTTTAAGATCGACTGGTTTCTTGATTTTTAGTTTGTATCCAGAATTAGCTGATTGTTTGTTATCAACTTCCTGCAAAACAATTTCCTTGGCATGTTCTACACAGCCTTCACAGATATGCCCTTCCTGACCTGCAATGAGGATTTTTACCTCATCGCGGTTTCTTCCGCAAAATGAACAATGCAAAGTGGACTTCGCCATGGTGTTGGTTTAATGAATCAAAATCAAAGTTCTGTGAGAATTCCATCTACGATACCGTAAGCCAGTGATTCTTCAGCACCCATCCAATAATCACGATCAAAATCTTTCATCACCTTTTCAAAAGTTTGGCCACAATTGTCAGCTAATATTTGAGCACCAAGTGCTTTGATTTTTTTGATTTGTTCTGCCATGATTTCCAAATCTGCAGATGTTCCTTGTCCGCCGCCAGAAGGTTGATGAATCATCACTTCTCCATGAGGGAAGATAAAGCGCTTGCCTTTTTCACCACCACTCAAAAGGATGGAACCCATAGAAGCGGCCATACCCATACAGATGGTAGATACCGGTGATTTGATCATTTGCATGGTATCGTAGATTACCATGCCGCTGGTTACAACACCACCCGGACTATTGATATAAAACTTGATCTCTTTACCTGGATCAATCATATCGAGGTACATCAATCTTGCAGTGATGTCTTTTGCAGATTTGTCATCTACAACACCCCACAAAAATATCTTACGTTCTTCGATGAATTTTTTATCAAATTTCGCAGTGGAAACCATGTTTTCCATGGGGTTCCCATTCTCTTTAGGCTCTTGCTCTTCATCCATTCTAACCGGAATCACTTGTCTCATTTTCATACCGAGTTATTTTAAGCGTTCTTCTTTTTCTTTGGGTTCAACAACAAAACTTCGTCAACTAAACCGTATTCCTTAGCCTCAAGAGAAGTCATCCAGAAATCTCTATCAAAATCAGCTGCGATTTTTTCAACAGGCTGACCACTATGAAGGGAAACCACTTCATATAGTTCTTGTTTCAACTTTTTCACTTGAGAGACTGTGATTTCAATATCACTGGCTTGTCCGCCTGCACCTGCACTTGGCTGATGCATCATGATGCGAGAGTGCTTTAGTGCTGTTCTCTTGCCTGCGGTACCTGCGCACATCAACACTGCAGCCATACTTGCTGCAACACCAATACAAATTGTAGATACATCTGGTGTAACATATTGCATGGTGTCGTAAACGCCTAAACCAGCGTAAACAGATCCACCCGGACTATTGATATACATTTGAATATCACGCGTTCTATCTGTGCTGTCTAGAAACAGGAGTTGAGCGGTAATAATATTCGCAACTTCATCTGAAATAGGGTAACCAAGAAAAATGATGCGGTCCATCATCAATCTGCTGTATACATCCATTACCGCAACATTCATGGGTCTTTCCTCAATGATGTTGGGAGTCAGGTTGGTAACCATATGGTTGGTGTAGCCATGGAGGGTATTACTTGAAATTCCTCTCTCCTTTATCGCAAATTTTTCAAACTCTTTTCCGAGGTTCATATGTAGATCTTTATGATGAGCAAATTACTACAAAACTGACCAAATTCCGTGCCCGGCTAAAAAGCGGACAAAATGCCATGCCTTTTCGTAAAAACAAAAAGTGAAAAATGATGACTCACTTTTCACTTTTTTATCAAAACTTAGAAATATTAATGGTTGTGTTTGCCCTGGAGTTCAGCAAATTCTGCAGCAGTCACCTTTTTCTCTTTAGGTTTTGCTTGGCTACCTGCCCATGACAATACTTTCGAGCTGAATACACGCTGATAAGCATTTTCAACCTGGTCTTTATCGCTCATCATTCTGTCTACATAGCTATCCAACCAATCGAAATTTCCGCCCATGTTCATGGAGCCAAAATAACCCATCAATTGCTGACGCATGCTGTCCATAATTTCTTCACGATTAACCTGAATGGCATTTTGGGTGCCAATTTCATTGCTTACCAAAGTCCATCTCAACTGGTTCAAGAAAGCAGGAAATTCTTTTTCAATGGTTTCCTCTGTTTGTCCCTTTTCATTGGTCTTTAACAACCATTTCTTAAGGAAGGTCTCAGGGAAATCCATTTTAGTATCTTCTGATAAAATATGGAAGATTTCATGCTCCAAAAGATGCTGTGACTGGTGCTTCCAGTAAGCTTCTATTTGGCTGCGAATTTCTTGTTTGAATGCTTCTTCAGTTGCGATCTCCTTTCCAGGTAATGCTTCCTTGAAGAAAGTTTCATCTAAATCTCTTTTCTCCACAAAAGCAATCTTATTGATGGTCATCACAAAGTTTTGCTTGAGATCGTCTTTGTTTTCTTTGTCTAGTCCAAGATCTCCTGCAATCCACTCCCTTTCTTTTTCTTCAAATGCTTTTCCCAATTGAAGAACAACAGATTCATCTTTTTTCTTGCCTATCAAATTCTTTCTGAAACCTTCAGCAAAATATTTAAGCAATAATGAATTGTCTTTTTTCTCTGCACCTTCTTCTACATTGCCTTTTGCATCTGATTTCTGAAAAGATACATTTAGAACATCTTCTTCATTGGTAACAGTTTCTGGTTCTGTCATTTTACCAAGACGACGCTGAATCCTGTCAATTTCTTCATTTACCATTTCATCTGTAGCTTCAACTACATGCAAAGTGGTTTTGGCTTTAGCCAAATCAGGAACACTGAATTCAGGCTTCAAGCCAATTTCAAAAGAGAAGGCATAATCCTTTGGTTCGTTGTGGTTGAACATTGCAGGATCGTTGCTGTCTTCTGGAAGGGGTTGACCCAAATAAGAAATATTTTCTTTTTGAAGGTAGGTCATCAATTCAGTCTCAATTGCACGAAGCACTTCTTCTGTGAAGATAGAAGCACCGTACATTTTTTTCACAATACCAGCTGGAACCATACCTTTTCTGAAACCTGGAATATTGGCTGATTTTGCATACTTTTTCAAGGATGCTTCATACGCGGTGTTGTAATCTGAAGGAGAAACGTTAACTGTAATTTTTTCGTGAAGTGGAGCCAATTGCTCTCTTGTAATCTGTGCCATACTAATTTGATTGAGAAAAGAGCAGTGTGCGGGTGGAGGGACTCGAACCCCCAAGCCTCGCGGCACCAGATCCTAAGTCTGGCGTGTCTACCAATTTCACCACACCCGCAAAACTGTTTGTTTAAAACAGTGGCTCTTTTCGAAGTGGGATGCAAATGTAGCAGTTTCCATTGAAAAAAAGGCAATCATTTCCTTTTTCAGTAAATTTGAGTTGATGGATAGTTTGGAAAAAGATATAGTGATGCAGCCTTATAACCTGACAGAAGAGCAGGAGAAAAAGGAAATTGTAAGGCGATACAGGGCTTTGCTGCGTGTTTTGAAGCCAAAATTGAAGACAGGCGACAAAGAATTGGTTAGACGTGCCTTTGAATTGGCGGTAGAAGCACACAAAACCATGCGCCGAAAAACCGGCGAACCCTATATTTTCCATCCACTGGCTGTGGCCATGATTTGTGTTGAGGAAATTGGGTTGGGCGTGAGGTCAACCATCTGCGCCTTGTTGCATGATACGGTAGAAGATACTGATCTTACTTTGGAGGATATCCAGGAGGAGTTTGGGTTGGAAATGGCCAAAATAATTGACGGTCTAACCAAAATAGCAACGGTAGTAGATAACAATACAACCCAGCAGGCTGAAAACTTCAAGAAAATCTTACTTACACTAACCGACGATCCTAGGGTGATTCTCATCAAGTTGGCCGATAGGCTCCACAACATGAGGACCCTAGATAGCATGAAGCGAGAGAAACAGTTGAAGACATCTTCTGAGACTGTCTATGTTTATGCTCCACTCGCTCACCGAATGGGTTTGTACAACCTGAAGACAGAAATGGAAGATCTGGCCATGAAATACCTTGAGCCAGATACCTATAAACAAATAGCTAAAAAACTTGCTGAGACCAAAAGGGAAAGATCACGATACATCAATGAGTTCATCAAACCAGTAAAGGAAAAATTGGATAGGGCTGATTTCAAATATGACATCTATGGTCGACCTAAATCTATCCATTCTATCTGGAACAAAATGAAGAAGAAGAATGTGGAGTTTGAAGAGGTGTATGATCTATTTGCAATTCGCATTATTGTAGATGCTGTATTCGAACAAGAAAAAGAGGCATGTTGGAAAATTTATTCAATTGTTTCAGACATGTATAACCCTGCTCCTGAAAGGATGAGGGACTGGTTAAGCAATCCCAAAGCGAATGGGTATGAGGCTTTGCATACAACGGTAATGGGTCCTCAGGGTAAGTGGGTTGAAGTACAAATTCGTTCAAGAAGGATGAATGAAATTGCTGAAAAAGGACTTGCAGCGCATTGGAAATACAAAGAGGGTGGAGCGGAAGAAGACAGGTTTGATAAGTGGTTCTCACAGATAAGAGAGGCCTTGGGTGGTGAGGATATAAGTTCGATAGATTTTCTACAAGATTTTAAAACCTCATTTCTTGCGGAAGAAATTTATGTCTATACCCCCAAGGGTGATGTTAAAATGTTTCCTGTAGGTTCAACTGCACTTGATTTTGCTTTCGGCATTCACTCTGCTATTGGTTCTAAATGTATTGGCGCAAAAGTGAACCATAAACTAGTGCCAATTGGACATAAATTGAAAAGTGGAGACCAGATTGAAATCATCACTTCCAATAAACAAAAGCCTACTGAAGATTGGCTTTCGGCGGTTGTAACGGCCAAGGCCAAAAGCAGGATAAAAGATGCGCTGAAGGAAGAGAAAAGAAAGATTGCTGAAGATGGAAAGTATATCGCTGAAAAAAAGCTAAATGCTTTTGGTGCTTCATTTTCTCAGCAAAACATAGATGAGTTGGTTGCTTTTTATAAGTTGCCATCTCCGCTAGATCTATTTTATCAATTGGCTATCAAACAACTTGATCTCAAAGAACTCAATGAATTTGTGTTAAAGGGAGATCGACTTGAGTTGATAAAAATTAAAAAGCTTGAAGCTGAAAAAACTGCTGGAACGGGTAAGCTAGATGACAAGAAAGATGCGGAACTGGTCATATTTGGGGAGAAAAGCGATAAAATCATGTATACCCTCGGAAATTGTTGTAAGCCAATTCCAGGGGATGATGTATTTGGATTTGTAACCACTGGCAAGGGGCTTATTATTCACCGAACCAATTGCCCCAATGCAACGAGACTCCTTTCTAGTCATGGCCACCGTGTAGTAAAGACCAAATGGGCAAAAAACAAGGAAATTTCTTTCCTAACGGGTTTGAAAATAACTGGTCTAGATGACGTAGGAGTTATCCATAAAATCACCAATCTTATCTCCGGAGATTTGAAGATCAATATCAATGCTATAACAGTAGAAGCAAAAGAGGGCATTTTTGAAGGAAATATCAGGCTATTTGTACACGACAAAGATGAATTAGACCACTTGCTGAATAAGCTGCGCAGTCTTTCCGGAATTCAAACTGTACAGCGTTATGACGTGGAAGGATAAGGGGATATTTATTTTTCTCCTTGTTGCGTCATTCAATTAAATTTGCGGCTTATCATTTAATTGATTTTATGGTTGATGTATTACTCGGTTTACAATGGGGAGATGAAGGCAAGGGTAAGATTGTAGATTATTTTGCCCCTCAGTATGATATCATTGCTCGCTTTCAGGGTGGTCCCAATGCTGGACATACATTGTACATCAACGGACAAAAAGTTGTTCTACATCAGATTCCTTCTGGTATTTTTCATGAGAACAAATTAAACCTTATTGGAAGTGGTGTGGTGCTTGATGCAGTCACTTTGAAAAAAGAATACGATAAGGTTGCAGCTTTTGGTATCGACGGTAGAAAAAATTTATACATCTCTGAAAGAACGCAGCTTATTCTTCCAACACACCGTGCATTGGATAAGGCTTCTGAAATCTCCAAAGGGAATGAAAAAATCGGTTCAACCTTAAAGGGAATTGGTCCCGCTTACATGGATAAGACAGGAAGAAATGGGTTGAGGGTAGGTGATTTGCTCGATAAGAATTTTACTACTCAGTATATTAAGCTACGCATGAAGCATCAGCGTATGCTTGATTCATTTGGATTCAATGAAGATATCGCAGAGTGGGAAGAAGAGTTTTTTGAATCGATTGAATTCTTGAAAACACTTAAGATTGTTAATGGGGAGTATTTCATCAACGAAAAAATACGTGAAGGCAAGAAAGTATTGGCAGAAGGTGCGCAGGGAAGCATGTTGGATGTTGATTTCGGTACCTTCCCATTTGTGACTTCCTCTAATACCATTTCTGCTGGTGTTTGCACAGGTTTGGGTATTGCACCTCAAAAAATCAAAGAGGTTATTGGTGTAACCAAAGCCTATTGTACAAGGGTTGGAAGTGGACCATTCCCTACAGAATTGCATGATGATACTGGAGAGCGTTTGAGAAAGATAGGAAACGAGTTTGGTGCTACCACAGGAAGGCCAAGAAGATGCGGCTGGATCGATTTAGTAGCACTAGATTTCGCTTGTATGATCAATGGCGTAACACAGGTTGTAATGACCAAAGCTGATGTGCTTGATGCGTTTGAAGACCTTTCTGTGTGTACAAGTTACATGGTAAACGGAAAAGAGCAGCGTGGAGTTCCTTATCAAATGAACAAGATGCCCATTGAACCGCAATACCAACAGTTTGCTGGTTGGAAAACGGATATTACGAAAATGAAATCTCACGATGAGCTTCCAAAAGCTATGAAAGAATATATTGATTTCATCAATAATTACTTGGGGGTTAAAGTCAGTTATATTTCTAACGGACCAGAACGTGAGCAGATCATAAAAGCATAAGAAGAAATATTTGAAAAAAATATTTTCAAATATTTGGTGATATAAAAAAGTCTCAGAAATTTTACACTGTAAAAATTTCCTTTTGATATGGCAAAGTCGGCAAAAGAAAAGAAGGTAACGAAAACTCCTGATGAGAATGAAGCATCATCAAAACCCGTAAAATCTTCTGCAAAGTCAAAGAAAAAAAACGAGGACGAAGAGGATGACTTAGATGATGAGTTGCCCGCAAAAAAATCTACCAAAGCGTCCAAGGATGAGGATGATGAAGATGGGGAAGATTTTGAAGATGATTGGGAAAAATCTGATGAGGAGGATGACAGCTGGGATCCTGACTTTGAAGAATTTGATGTCCCTAAGTCAAAAACTAAAAAATCCGGTGGTAAAAAGTCTTCTGATGATGATGATTTCTCAGTAGACGATGAGTTCAAGGATTTGTATTTTGATGACGCCGGCGGCGGGGGATTCGATGACGATGACGATTTCTAAATCGCATCTCTATTCCATTTTATTTATTGGATAAGCAATAGGAGGAAAATGCCAATAGGCTTTCTTCGTCCATGCTGTTTGCCATGATTTGCATGCCAAAAGGCATCCCATTTGGATGTTTGAAAAGTGGTATGGATATCCCTGCAATTCCTGCGAGGTTAGCATAAACAGTATAGAGATCACCCAAGAACATTTCAACAGCGTCATTGCTCTTTTCTCCAAACTTGAAAGCAGTTGAAGGTGTTGTTGGCATCACAAGTAAATCGAATTGATCAAAAATAGCATTGGTTTTATCTGAAATCAATCTTCTGACTTGTTGGGCTTTGGCATAGTAGGCATCATAATAACCGGTGCTCAGAACAAAGGTGCCTAGCATGATTCTTTTCTTGACTTCCTTACCAAATCCTTCAGATCTTGAGCGCATGTACAACTCATTTAAATCACTTACCTCTTTTTTTGTTCTGTATCCAAATTTGATGCCATCATATCTTGAAAGATTAGACGAAGCTTCGGCTGTAGTTAGAATATAATAAGCCGGTACAATGTAGTCGAGGTACTCAAAATCAACAGGAGTAACGGTATGACCTTCAGCTTTAAGTTTATTTAGTTGTTCTTCAATTGCTGCTTTGATTACTGGATCCAAAGAAGGGTGGTCGAGCGCTTGAGGGAAGTAGGCGATTTTATATGACTTCTTTATATCAAGGTTGGTTGAATAGGAGGGGACTTTTGCTGCAGAACAAGTGCTATCATATTCATCAGGTCCGGCTATGGTTTCCAATATCACCGCAGCATCTGCAACTGTGTTCGCAAAAATTCCAATTTGATCAAATGAAGATGCATAAGCGATAAGCCCGTATCTAGAGATTCTGCCATAGCTAGGTTTAAGTCCAACAATACCACAAAAATCAGCTGGTTGTCGTACAGAACCACCTGTATCCGAACCAAGACTTACCATGCACATCTTGGCTTGCACACCTACTGCAGATCCTCCTGAAGAACCACCTGGAACCCTTGTATTATCTATAGCATTCAAAACTTTACCATGCACAGAATGTTCATTGGAAGAACCCATTGCAAATTCATCGCAATTCAAATTGCCAATGATGATGGCATCTTCATCCAATAGTCTTTGAATGGCAGTTGCGTTGTAGATGGCTGTGTAGTTACTTAATATGGCAGAACTAGCGCCGACGTGATGATCTTTGTAGCATAAAACATCTTTGATGCCTATGACTACACCAAAGCATTTACCCCACGAAGAAGGGTTGCTTAATTTTTGATCAAGTTGCTTAGCCCTTTCAATGGCTTCATTGGCAAATACTTCTACAAATGCATTTAGATGTGACTGCTGATCAATGGTAGATAAATAAGATGATACAACCTCAGAACAGGTAAGTTCACCACATGCTAATTTGCTTCGGAGATCCGATATTGAGAGATGGGTGTACAAGGTGAATTAGCTGGTATAAAATCAAGCCTCTTTTGGCTTGTCTTTTTCATTCATGCCGTCCTCGATTTCCTTTTTCACATTTGACTTGGCATCATTGAATTCACGAATTCCCTTTCCAAGACCACGCATGAATTCAGGTATTTTACGGCCACCGAAAAGGATCAATACTGCGATTATAATGAAGATCCATTCAGAACCACCCGGCATCGCAAGCAAAAACGCGCTATTGGATAACATAACTTGAATTTTTGATAGATAACAAATCTACAATTTTTTTCCCATACCGTAAAGGCATAAAAAAATCCCGCCGAGGCGGGATTTACTTATTTTGGAAAGAATTATTTCATTCTTTTTTCCTTGATTCTTGCGCTCTTTCCGCTTCTCTCTCTGAGGTAGAACAACTTAGCCCTACGTACTTTACCAGCTTTGTTCAATACAATTGAATCAATGTTTGGTGAAGCAACAGGAAAAGTTCTTTCTACACCTACACCATCAGAAATTTTTCTTACGGTGAAAGTTGCAGTGCTTCCTTGGCCTTGACGTTTTACAACATCGCCTTTGAAGCTCTGGATTCTCTCCTTGTTTCCTTCAATAATTTTATAATTGACGGTTACATTGTCACCAGCCTTGAATTTTGGAAAATCCTTGACTTGGGTCAACTGCTCGTGTACAAATGCGATTGCTTGGTTCATAACGTTAAATTAGGGCAGCAAAAGTAAGCAAATTTGTGTTTTTGACAAAATCTTTTGAAGCTTATTCAGCAGCAAACATGGATTTTGTTGTTTTTGACTGATTGTGAACGCTTTATCTTGCTACGTTCACCGTCCTTTTTTCCCTGATTACGGTCACTTTAATCTGACCAGGGTAAGTCATTTCAGTCTGTATTTTTTGTGCCATCTCAAAGCTGAGCTTTTCGCTGTCGCCATCAGTTACTTTATCGGCTTCAACAATCACCCTTAGTTCCCTTCCGGCTTGTATAGCGTATGCTTTTTCAACACCGTTATAGGTCAAGGCTAAGTTCTCAAGGTCCTTGATTCTTTGGATGTATTGCTGCATGATTTCTCTTCTTGCACCAGGTCTCGCACCGCTAATGGCATCACAAGCTTGGATGATAGGGGAGATTACATACTGCATTTCAGTTTCATCGTGGTGGGCAGCAATAGCATTTACAACTGCTGGGTTCTCACCATATTTTTCAGCCAGTTTTCCACCTAGTAGGGCATGGCTCAATTCTGTTTCCTCATCAGGCACCTTTCCTATATCGTGCAATAGACCTGCTCTTTTGGCAAGTTTAGGATTCATACCCAATTCAGCGGCCATGATGCCACAGAGGTTGGCTACCTCACGGCTATGCATCAATAGATTTTGACCATAGGATGACCTGAACCTCATCTTACCTACAACCCTTACCAATTCTTTGTGGAGTCCATGTATGCCAAGTTCTATGATGGTTCTTTCACCAATCTCCATCACCTGTTCTTCCAATTGCTTACGGGTTTTTTCAACCACTTCCTCAATTCTTGCAGGGTGGATTCTTCCATCACTCACCAAGCGTTGAAGGGCAAGGCGGGCAATCTCTCTTCTCAATGGATCAAAAGAGGAAAGGACAATTGCTTCCGGTGTATCATCTACAACAAGGTCAACCCCAGTTGCAGCTTCGATTGCTCTGATATTTCTACCTTCTCTACCAATGATCTGACCTTTGATTTCATCACTTTCCAATTGGAATACAGTTACTGTATTTTCAATAGTTTGCTCCGCAGCTGTTCTTTGGATGCTTTGGATGATGATTTTTCTTGCTTCTTTATTTGCTTTCTGACGAGCGTCTTCAATGATCTCTTGTTGAAGTGAAAGCGCTTTTGTTTGGGCCTCTTGTTTAAGGCTTTCAATCAATTGGGCTTTTGCATCTTCAGCACTTAGACCTCCAATTTTCTCCAGTTTTCTGATGTGTTCTTCCTGGTGCTTTTCGAGTTCATTTCTTTTTTGGTTAATGACCTCAATTTGCCTGTTCAGGTGTTCCTTGATGCTCTCGTTTTCTTTGACCTGCTTATCAAGGGTTTCCGTCTTTTGGTTGATTTGCTGTTCTTTCTGCTTGATTCTGTTTTCAGCGTCAGCAATTTTTCTGTTTTTTTCAAAAACTTCTTTGTCGTGGTCAGACTTTAACTGAACGAATTTTTCTTTTGCTTCAAGTAGTTTCTCTTTTTTGAGATTTTCTGACTTGAATTGTGCGTCATTGAGAATTTGTTCAGCTTGTTTTTGTGCTTCTTCTAGTTTTGCAGCTGAGTTTTTTGAAAAGAGTAGTTTACCCAGTCCGAGGCCAGCTAATGTGGCTACGATACCAATTATAATGGGTATAATGAGTTGCGATTCCATGTGTTTTTGTTTTTTTCATTTTCATTTCAATCCCTTCGAAAAAATTTCTATGGACAAGTGCTACGAAGTTAAAGAAAAAAACACCATGGGCTTGTTAATTTGCGCTATTCTCCGGAAAGAGATTTGTCTAAAAGGGACTCAATTCGGTCGAAAATGGGTCCGATTTCCGGAATTTCACCACCTTTTTCTTCTGTTTTTTGATCTAACACGTATGAAAGCAAGACCATGGCAAGGTAATCTTGCATATCCTTTCCAGCATATTGTTTTTTGAATTGTATGAGCTGGTCGTTGAGCTTTTTAGCCTTCTCCCTTACCTTTTCTTCATCCGTATTTTCAATCTTGATTCTGTAGGTACGATCACCTAAAATCAAATTAATGGCTATTGTATTTGACATTTTTTAGGTTTTTTATGGTTTATTAACAGATTATTCACTATTTTCAAACTATCCAATACTTCTACACAAAAACCAATGCCATGCTGGTAAAAACAAAAACGTTTAGTTTCATCGACAAACTCACAATCGAGTTAGAAGAAACCGCCCAAGGTCTCCTGCATGTTGTCCTCAAAAGTGAAGATGGTGAAATTTGCTGTAAAACTGAAAAAAAGATCAGTAACGGCAACAGTTTAATTGATTGGGAGGGATTAGATCACTTGCCTTACGGTGTGTATACAGTGGAATGTTCCCAAGGTCAGGATACTGCAAAAGTAAAAACTGTCAAACGCATTTAAGCCTGATTGCCGAGTATGGCAATACATTTGTCGATTTCTTTGACGTAGGCATTGATTTTCTTTTCTAAAGCTGCTCTTGAAGTTTTAGATGCCGTAGACTCGGTTGACTGTAATAATGCAACTTGAAGTTCTAGTTCATCCACTTTAGCTTTCAGTTGTTTTTGTGTTTCAAGTTGCACGCCTTGTTCGTTGCGTAATTTTTGGTTTTCACGCAAGAGCTGTTGGTGCTCAGACAATAGCCTGTTCAGCTTTTCTTCTATTCTACTTATTTGTTCTATGCCGGAACTCATGTTATTTCCTAATCTCGGCTTTTAATGTTTCTTCAATGCCCTTTGTTATCTTACCCATGATTTTATCAACCTCTTCGTCTTTCATGGTTTTCTCTTCATCAAGGAGCGTAAAGTTCATCGCCATTGATTGTTTGTTTTTGCCAAGCTTTTCACTTTTGAAAATATCAAATAGTCGATAGCTTTTCAATTGCTTGATGGATAAAGTACCCAACAAACGATCAATGTCTTCGAAAGTTACATCATTATTGGCAACAAATGAAAGGTCTCTTTGCACAATTGGAAATTTAGAAATCTCTCTGTAGCGAATCGATTTGGTATTTCCTGCAGCTAACCAGTTTTGCCAATTGATATCAGCCAACCATACTGGCACCCTGATATCGAACTTGGTAAGCATCTCTGCTGAAGGCGTTCCAATAGATACTACCAATTGTTTAGCAGCATAGCCATTGATGCAATATTCAAATCTGTTTCTTACTTCAACTTTATATTCAATTGATGGAATAGCGGATTGAATTTGCAAGGCATGAACTACACCTTTCAAAAAATAAAGATCAGCTTGCTGTTCTGGCTTGTTCCATGATGTTTCAGTCACTTTACCTGCACTGAACAATGCCAAGTGGTCTTCTTCTGCATATTGGTTGTTGTTCTTTGTATAGGTTTTACCAAATTCAAACATCAATAGATTATCGTTCCTATGGTTCAAATTTCTGGCCATGGTTTGCAAACCTGTTTCCATCATGGTCAATCGCAACATATCCAATTCAGAACTGAGGTTGTTGAGCATCTTCACCGCAATCTTCAATTCTTCTTCACTGTAGTTGGCACTGTTGGTGATGGAGTTGTTGAGCATTTCATTGAAACCCATTCCGCACAATACGCCTGAAATTTTTTCTCTCAATGGGTAATCGCGACTACCCGATGAAACTGCAGGAGTGATACTGATACTTGATGGAATAATGATATTGTCGAATCCATCAATTCTCATGATCTCTTCAACTAAATCTGCTGGTATTTTAACATCTGTTTTGTAGGTTGGTACCTTAACCTTGATGCCATCATTTGTTTCTGCTAGAATAACAAATTGCATTCCTTCTAATATGCCTTTAACTTGTTCTTTAGCATACGATTTGCCACTCATCTTATGCAAGTAGCTATACTGCAAGTCTATTTCCGGCTGTTGCGAAGGATTGGGGTATACATCTCTGTAGGAGTGCTCAATTTTACCACCTCCAAATTCACAGATCAGTGATGCAGCTTTTGCCAGTACATCAAGTGTTTGCCCAATATCTACACTTTTTTCAAAGTGCATAGCGGCATCTGTTCTCAGGTGATGTTTGAATGAACTTTTTCTGATCGCTACTGGATGAAACCAAGCGCTCTCTAAGAATATATTTTTGGTATTACTGCTTACACCACTGTTTAATCCCCCAAAAATTCCTCCCATACACATGGGATTACTATCTCCATCGCAAATCATAAGATCGTGAGCAGATAATTTACGCTCTTTTTCATCCAATGAAATAAATGGAGTGCCTTCAGACAGGTTTTTAACCCTGATAGCATTTCCTTTGATTTGATCTGCATCAAATGCGTGCAAAGGCTGACCGGTATCGTGTAAAATATAATTGGTGATATCTACAATATTATTAATCGATCGTTGTCCAATAGCCTTCAATCTTTGCTGCATCCACTTTGGTGCTGCTTTAATTTCTACCTGTTGAATATAAGCTCCAGTATAACGATGACAATCATTTGTGTTCTCAATCACCACATCAATTGGGCATGGTGTTGAGTTAGGTGCAACATGACTTTTTAATGTAATAATTGGCTTGATGTTGGTGCCTTCATGGTGGTTCAACCAATTGCAGACATCTCTTGCAACACCAAGATGACTCATCGCATCGCTTCTGTTAGGGGTTAAACCAATGGAGATAACATGGTCATCGTATGGCTCAAATAAATCTGCTACTGCTAATCCAACTGTTGTATCTGCTGGTAAAATTTTAATACCATTGTGATCTGTACCTAGGCCAATTTCATCTTCAGCACAAATCATGCCCATACTTTCTATTCCTCTTATTTTTGCGGCCTTCATGGTTATGGGTTCGCCTGCAGTAGGAAATATGGTAGAGCCAACTGGCGCAACTATTACTTTTTGTCCGACTGCCACATTGGGTGCACCACAAACAATTTGAAGAGGAGCCTCACCACCAATAGTTACAGTAGTCACTGATAACCTATCGGCATTCGGATGTTTTTCAACTGTAAGTACTTCGCCAGTCACCAAACCTTTTAAACCACCTTTGATTTCTTGGTAAGCGTCATAACTCTCAACTTCCAATCCGATTGAATTCAAAATCAGACTGAGTTTATCGTGGGGAATAGGCGTTTGGAAATAATCCATGAGCCATTTGTACGAAATTGTCATGCTGCAAATATAGTAATTAGCCTTTGCCTAAAAATGTGGGTTTCTATCAAGTTGATGTCAATAAGCCTGGTTTTTCTGTGGATATACCTGTCAATAACCTGTTCTTATTAATGTTCTTTTAAAACAAGTCAACCTTCAGTCAAGCTCGTTATATTCGCGATATGGATACGAATTTGAACCGTGACAGAAGAAACAGGAGAAAAACAACCTCTGATTTCAATACGTTGGCCTATGGCAAAGTGCCTCCGCAATCCAGGGAATTGGAAGAAGCGGTTTTGGGTGCTGTCATGTTGGAACGTGGTGCATTTGATATTGTGGGTAATATCCTCAAGCCAGAATGCTTCTATGTAGAGGCCCATCAGCATATTTTTAGAGCAGTAGTGAGGCTCAACCTTGAAAGCAAACCAATCGATTTACTTACGGTTGTTGAAGAATTGAAGTCGATGGAAATGCTCGAAGCAGTTGGCGGTCCTTATTACATATCAAAACTCACCAACTCGGTGGTTTCAGCTGCTAATATTGAAGCGCATGCCCGTATTGTTCAAGAAAAATTCATTCAAAGAGAATTGATTCGCATCAGCAGTGAAATCATCACAGATGCATACGATGATACTACGGATGTCTTTGATCTATTAGATGCTGCAGAGCAAAAGCTTTTTTCGATTGCTAATGATCAATTGAAAAAAGAATTTGATACGCTTGGTAAAGGAGTAATGGATGCCTTGAACAGAATTGATGAAATGCGTGCAAGGAATGAAGATATTACAGGTGTACCTTCTGGTTTCCCTACCTTGGATAAAACAACTTATGGTTGGCAGAAATCTGATTTGATTATCCTCGCTGCCCGTCCTTCTGTGGGTAAGACAGCCTTTGCATTGAACCTTGCAAGAAATGCGGCAATGCATCCAACCAAACCTACTGCTGTAGCCTTCTTCAGTTTGGAGATGAGTACCAGTCAGCTTGTTCAGCGTATTCTCTCAGCGGAAAGTGAAATATGGTTAGAGAAAATTTCAAGGGGAAGAATGGAAGACCATGAAATGAAACAACTGTACAAAAAAGGTATTGAACCTCTTACCAATGCAAAATTGTTTGTAGATGATTCTGCTGCGTTGAACATTTTTGAATTGAGAGCAAAATGTAGAAGATTAAAAAGTTTGCATAATGTTGGATTGATCATCATCGACTATTTACAATTGATGAGTGGATCTTCTGAAAACAGAAATTCAAACCGTGAGCAAGAGATCAGTACCATCTCAAGAAACCTAAAGCAATTGGCTAAAGAATTACAAGTTCCCATCATTGCACTCAGTCAGTTGAGTCGTGAAGTGGAGAAGCGTAAAGAAAGCCAGAAAGTTCCGCAGCTATCCGATTTGCGTGAATCAGGTGCAATCGAACAAGATGCGGATATGGTAATGTTCTTATACCGACCAGATTATTATGACATCACTACCAATGAACAAGGTGAGGATACCAAAGGTGATGTATATGTGAAAATTGCAAAGCACAGAAATGGTTCTTTGGAAAATATCAAGCTAAAGGCCAAGTTATACATTCAGAAATTTGAAGAACAGGAAGAGCTTGGTGGATTCGGCAATCCTTTACCACAAGGTGGAAGCTGGAGGCCTGTTGCTGATAATGAAGGAGCTAAATTGTTCATTCAAAAAGGTAGTCGCATGAATGATAATCCTGGCGATGACGTAGAGGATACTCCTTTTTAGTATTTAACTGAGTTGGATGAATTCACTTCCCTTGTTTTACTTTCCAGCGCTTAATAACAGTCAGGGTGTTGTAGATCTTGATGATGCTATCCGGCATCATGCGGTTGTAGTATTGCGTATGGGTGAAGGGGACAAGATGTTGCTAACCAATGGTAAAGGGCTTACAGCACATGCAACAATTGTTACCTCATCAAAAAAGCAATTATCGGTTCAATTGCATGACTTTCTTGATCATGCTGTAGCGAAAAGAAAGTTGATACTTGGAATCTCCTTATTAAAAAATGCTGCCCGATTTGAGTGGATGCTGGAAAAAGTGACTGAAATAGGCATCACCGAAATTTATCCTTTGAGGTGTGAACGCACAGAAAAGCAGCATTATAAAAAAGAAAGATTTGAGCAGATTATTGTCAGTGCTTGCCTTCAATCACAACAGTTTCATTTTCCTGTACTACACGAACCAGTTTCGTTTAATGATTTAATGAATCAACAATTGCCTAATGATAAATTCATCGCCCATTGTTTGGAAGGCGATAAAGAAATTTTATCAAGTACCAACAATGATGCCATCTTGTTGATTGGTCCTGAAGGTGATTTTACACCACAAGAGATTGAGGTTGCTTTGGCACAAGCATTTATACCTGTTAGCTTAGGTGCTACCCGACTAAGAACAGAAACTGCAGGTGTTGTTGGTGCAGTAATGATGCGGTAATTAATTCTCTTTTTTTGCAGTTGGTTCACGCAAGGCCACAGGTGCAGTTTTTCTTTTCATACGCATGTTCAACATTTCTACTCCAAAGGAAAAAGCCATAGCAAAGTAGATGTATCCTTTATCTATGTGACTTCCATGAATTGGTTGAAGTCCTTCAAAAAACAAACTAAATCCTACCATGAGTAAGAACGACAAGGCTAACATCTTGAGCGTAGGATGCTTGTGAATGAAATTTGAAATTTTATCTGAGAAGAAAAACATCACAAGCATTGCGATGATGACTGCAACAATCATGATTTCCACATGTCTAGCCATGCCGACTGCTGTGATGATACTGTCGAATGAAAAAATCATATCAATTAATACAATTTGAGACATGATGCTTGCAAAGGATGCTTCTTTCTTTTTCTCACCACCATTAAATTCTTCTTCACCTTCTAATTTGGCATGAATTTCTTTTACAGTTTTGTATAGTAGAAATAGTCCACCTGCAAACATGATGATATTTCTTAGATTGAATCCATAGTGTTGTCCTTTTATATCCAATCCAAATAACTCTTTATTGCCATTGGCTACCAGCCAACCTAATGCAAGCAACAAAAGAATTCTAACAGTAATGCCCAATATCATCCAAATTCTTCTGGAGAGTAATTTTTGTTCTTCTTTTAGTCGTCCCATTAAAATAGAAACAAAGATTACATTGTCAATTCCCAATACTATTTCAAGTAAGGCAAGTGTAATTAGACTGATCAGAGAGTCGACTGTCAACAAGCTTGAAAAGTTCATCTAAATGGTTTTACAAATATTTTTCACAATTCCAGGTCCTTCATAAATAAATCCAGTCCATACCTGAACCAGACTTGCACCTGCATTCATTTTTTCTTTTGCATCTTTTCCTGTGTAAATGCCACCACTACCAATAATGGGTATTTGATTACCTGTGAGTTGGTGTAATTTTTTCAGGACAGTATTTGATAAATCTTGTAAGGGTAGTCCACTCAAACCGCCCATTCCAATCTTATCTGCACTGTTCTTAGATGTTATAGACAGGTTATCCCTTGAAATGGTTGTATTGCTGGAAACAATTCCATCCAGTTTTACTATGCGAGTGATTTCAGCAATATCATGTAGTTGTTCATCTGTCAGGTCTGGAGCAATTTTCAACAACAATGGTTTAGGATGTGGTCGTGAATGGTTGTTTTCCTGCAATACACCTAGAATCTTCAATAATGCATCTTTGTCTTGTAATGCCCTTAACCCTGGTGTGTTTGGGGATGAAACATTCACCACAAAATAGTCAACAACATCAAAGAGTTCATTGAAACAGATTTCATAATCTTTCCAAGCATCTTCATTCGGGGTTACTTTGTTTTTTCCGATATTCCCTCCAATGATCATTCTCGCTACTCTATAATCTCCTAACTCCCCTCCTGGTTCAGGAGGGGCTCCGAGTCCTGCTTTACGGGACGAGTGAGGGGTGGTATTTTTCTTCCATGCTTCCAACCGCTCTTTTATCTCCTTCACCCCATCATTGTTGAATCCCATCCGGTTGATTAAGGCTTTATCTGCGGGAAGTCTAAATAATCTTGGTTTATCATTACCAGCTTGAGGCAAAGGTGTTACAGTTCCAATTTCTACAAAGCCAAAACCAAGTGCTTCAAGTTCTCTTAGATAGATTGCATTTTTATCGAAGCCTGCGCCTAAACCAACGGGATTCCTGAAGGTTAAGCCAAATTCCTTACGTTCTAGTGAAGGGTCTTTAGGAGTAAACATAGCGCTGATTATTTTTCTAACCGGACCAATCCCACAGGCGGTCCTCAAGAGGTTCATTGAAAAATAATGCGCTTGTTCAGCCTCCAACTTAAAAAGTAAGTCCCTTAGTAAACTATACATGCTGCGAAGTTACTTACTCTTTATCGATCTTAAAGTGTGGTAGTATTAAGAACAGGAGAAACTGATTTTTCACCACAAAGCACAACCATCAAATTGCTAACCATGGCAGCTTTTTTCTCATCGTCTAGCTTTACAATATCTCTTTCAGATAATTTATCAAGTGCCATTTCAACCATCCCTACAGCGCCTTCTACAATCTTTGATCTTGCAGCAACAATGGCTGTAGCTTGCTGACGTTGAAGCATGGCACCAGCAATCTCAGGAGCATAGGCAAGGTGACTGATTCGTGCTTCAAGGATAGCTATACCGGCATTGGTTAAACGGTTGTTCAATTCATCTTCCATCAGTTGTGTCACCTGATCACTGTTGCCACTGAGAGTAATTTGCGGGTGATCACTTTCAATATTGTCGTAGGCATAGCTTGTTGCAAGGTGACGCACAGCTGCCTCGCTCTGGTTTTTAACATACTCACGGAAATTATCTACTTCAAATGTGGCTTTGTAAGTATCACTGATTTGCCAAAGAATCACTACGGCAATCTCAATTGGGTTTCCGAGTTTATCATTCACTTTTAGCTTGCTCGACTCAGTACTTTGGGTTCTCAAAGTGACCTTCGTTTTTTTATAAAGGGGGTTGACAAAAAGTAATCCGTTTTGCTTGATGGTTCCAACATATTTTCCAAAAAAGGTCAAAACAGTCGCGTAATT
>JACCDJ011350721.1_pt1 | contig 31214 bp, 24 predicted proteins | sample 7444481 | NCBI WGS metagenome assembly JACCDJ01 (sample SAMN15323435, study PRJNA562643) | freshwater metagenome | isolation source: river surface water | place: USA:Blue River Watershed | collected 2017-08-15 | reverse complement strand
GAGAAAAATATTTGATATACCCATGAAGACTTTTTTTACCCTTTATCTTTACTTGCTGATGTATTGGGCCGTAGGTCAAACTTGGGACAATTCTCATCCTGCCAATCCACTGGACGGTATGTATTTAAGAGCGTTTCAAAAGTCTGATTCCTCTGATGCATCCATGTTTCCTCAGGTGTTTGGATTGGATCGCGCTTATCTAATGGGTCGCAATGACAGCATTGGTATGAATGGATTTACCATTGTTCCAAGTGTATCGTTGTCCAGTGGATTAACGCGATTGAACAATCAGTTTCAAGGTTTTCATCAGACGGTTGGTCAACTTGATTTTTTTTCCAAGTTCAAAGACAAATTGGCCTTGCAGCTATCTTATTATCATCTGATGTCAGATCTTCCTGAGCAAGCAGCTCTGAGTGCGATGAATCAAAATACCATTTTGGGTTGGGGAAAGGCTTTGGGCGATGTTGTTGGATTGTATCGTACACAAACTTGGACAGGAAAATTGACCTATCACCCCAATAAGCATGTATCATTGGAAGTGGGTCGCGGCAAGTTGTTTTTTGGAGATGGTTATCGATCATTGGTGATGAGTCACAATGCAGCAGCCATGCCATATGGCAGAATGGTAGCGGATTTGGGTCCGTTTCGTTTCAATGCGCAATGGGCGCAATTAAAGGACAATGCTTTGGGTTGGGATCAATTGCGCACCAAGTATATAGGGATGCACTCGTTGTCCTATGAGGCAACAAAAAGGTGGACCATTACTTTGTTTGAGATGGTGATTTGGCAGAAGAGTGATCGAACGTCTGCACGAAATTTTGATTTACACTATTTAAATCCCATTGCCTTTTGGCGACCCATAGAGTATGCGCAAGGATCAGCGGACAACTCGCTGTTGGGGTTGAACATGAGTTATGTATACAAGCAGAAAACAAAATTTTATTTTCAGTTTCTTTTGGATGAGTGGTTGTTATCAGAGGTGAAGGCAAAAAATGGATGGTGGGGCTTGAAGTACGGTGGGCAATTGGGTATAAAATCCTTTGATATTATCCCAGGATGGGATGTGATTTCAGAGGTTAATGCGGTAAGACCTTTCACCTATTCTCATGCTAGTCCATTGCAAGCTTGGGGACAATTGGGTCAACCATTGGCCCACCCATGGGGTGCCAATTTTATGGAGTGGGTCAATATGGCGCAGTACAGAAAACAAGATTGGAAGGTAATCATCGCCTGTCATTACGGGGCCTATGGACTTAACCGTGACGGAATGAATGATGGAGGAGATGTGTTTTTGAGTTACAAAGACCCCGCTCGTATTTATGGCAATGATTTCTTTCAAGGAGACAAGCGGATTTTCTTGTTTCAACGACTTCAAGTTTCAAAGAAAATATTTAAAAACACTTTGGAGTGTTTTGCGGAAGTGATCAGCAGAACCCACTACTTGCCTCAAGTCAACAGTCAGCAATTTTTGATGATTGGCATCAGAACACCAGGTTATTTTCAAGATCAGTGGGATTATTGAAGCCTATTTTTGATTTAGACAAAAAAAACCGTAATATTGCACCCCCGCGCTTATAGCTCAGTTGGTTAGAGCAACAGACTCATAATCTGTGGGTCCCTGGTTCGAGCCCAGGTGGGCGCACAAAAGGTAGTTTCGACTACCTTTTTTTGTTTCTATAATCCTCATTCAACCCCTTGCCATCAAAAATATCTGGCATGGCCTTTTCAATTCTGGATGTTTTGGTGGCAGATTGTTTGGGTTGTGCAAAGTGAAGAAGGTAAGCTTTCTGTCTTCCTGGCGTGAGTTGGTAAAAGGCGGATTTAAAATCTGGATTGCTTTTAAATACAACAGTCAATTCATCAGGGATTGGATACTCTTCTACTTTTTTAGTGGCCACTTTTAATCCTTGTCTTTCCACTTCAATGGCTTGAAAGATATATTGCTTGATGAGATCTTTTTGGTTGGTTACTTGATCGATATGTGTGAACCGCATTTGTCTCCCCGCTTGCGTATTCTCTGATGGTGCTGTGAGCAAATTGGCGTTGTCATCGATGAGGGCTCCGTTGAAAAAGTTGAGTGCGCAATATTCTTTGAATGGAGATAGTATCAATATATTTTTGTCGTTCTCGGTATAACAGGGCATTCCCCATTTCACTTCCTCATTAAGACCACATTCGAGCAGGATGCTGCGCAATGCGGGCAATTCCTTTTCCCAAGTGTGCACTTTGCATTTCGGAGTTCCGCCCCATTTGCAACGTCCACAGCCAACCTCCAATATTTGATCAACCAATACATTCATTTTATTGCCTTTTGATTTTGCAAAGTAATGTTAACTTGTGAGAGGTAGGGCAACGAAAACGGTGAAAAATGGTCTGACCATTATGAAGACGGGAATACTTACCATGGCATCAGTGATTATTGTATTGATTAGTCTGTTGTCTTATTTGCCAATGGGTGTGAAAAGCAATTCAACTTCTGAGCCATTGAAAACGGACCCCGTGTATCATACCCATGTTTTTGAAATGGAATTGCACAAGGATACCATGCCATGGCCTAATGTTCTGATTTGGGATGCCAGCTGGTTTCAAGGTATGAACTTCGGATATTTAAATTGGTGGCCAACTTGCGGAGGGTGTATCGTTTATGACACATGGCCAAATCACTATCCATGGATGGGCAATGTGGACAACAATTTTTTTCAAGTTTATGTTCCGCCAATCACTGCGGACACCACAAATCAATCGATTATTGATTCCATGCAGATGGCAAAACAATCTGAAGAGTTGATATCGGCCATTGAAACCATCCAGGCAAGAGATACCATTGATACGGATTCCAAATGGAAACGCTTTTTCAAAAAATTCAAGAGATTTCGTCTTTTTTCTTGATGTTTTCCATTCTGATTTGAACGAAACCGCCAGATAAAAGGGTTATGATTCCAATGAGTTGAATGGCCGTTGTAACCCCCCAATGGTCAGCCACCCAACCTGAAAGAATTGCACCGGCAACATAACCCAAATCTCGCCACAAACGATAAATACCAATCGTTTCTGCACGTTGAGTGGGATGGCTGTAGTGTGAAATGACAGCGATGAATGTGGGATAAACGAGCGCTGTTCCCAAACCCAAAAGAAGACCCATGATGATCAGGTATTCTAAAGATTGAAAAATAGTTAGTCCAAGAATCGCTAGACCTTGCAAAAGCATGCCTCCGACTATCATTTTTTTTGTTTCAAAATGATCGGACATTTTTCCAGTAAACAATTGGCCTACGCCCCAGGCAATAGGGTAGGTTGAGGCAATAAAACCAATATCATTCAGGTTGTATTGAAGTTCAACAAGCAACAGTGGCAGCAACCCCCAAATCATTCCATCATTCAGGTTATTCACAAATCCTGCTTGATTGATTGCACTTAGGGTTTTGTGTTCCCAGGTTAGGCTGCGCCATGGATTTTTGAGCTGGGGAGTATTGGATTGCTGAGATTCTATGGCAACAAATGATCGTGTGTCTTTTGTCCAAATCCATGTCATTGTCCATCCGAGCGCAGCAATGATTAAACCAACATAAAAAGGGTAGGGAACAACGCCCCATCGAAACGCAATCCATCCACTGAGCCAAGCCACAATTCCGACAGCGGCATACCCGGCAAATTCATTGATACCCATGGCTAGTCCTCGGTTTTTTTCGCCAACCAAATCAATCTTCATAATAACAGTACTACTCCATGAAAATCCCTGACTAAGGCCCAACAGAATATTGGCCAATAGTACAACGTTCCAATTTTTGGTAAGAATCAGTAATAATGGAATGGGAAGTGCAATAGTCCATCCTAGGAGCAATATTTTTTTTCTTCCCAACACAGATGACCACTTTCCTGTAAAGTAGTTGGCCAGCGCTTTTGAAAAACCAAAAGCTACAATGAAGGAAAGTAGGGTAGAGTGTGAGGTGAGGCCAAATACCTGTTCAGCATATTCAGGGAAAATAGTTCTTTCCAATCCCACCATCGCACCTACAAAGGCGTTGATGAGCACCAGTAGGGAGAACGCTTTCCAGTTTTTTCTTAAACCTTGCTCTGCTGTTGTCATATTGTGGAATCAACAGGAGCAAAATTCCTTACGGAGCAGGAAAATGTATTTTACAAATGATAAATAATCAAACTTGTGCGCGAATTCTGCTCAAGCTTACTTGTGTTATTCCAAGATAGGAAGCAATGTATTTGAGTGGAATAGATTGTACCAGATCAGTTTCTTTCATCAACTCAAGGTATCTCTCCTGAGCAGAGAGCAGTTGAAGGCTTTCAATACGTTTGTTGGCATTCAGATATTCTTTGATGATGATTTGATGAAAAAGACGTTCAATATTTGGGTGTGTTGAACAAAGTTGAAACAAGTCCTTTGCATTCATGCAAACCATATCAATGGGAGTTAAAGCTTGAATACCTTTTTGTGTAATCCGCTCAGTAAATAGGCTTTCGGCCCTGATGATGATATTCCCATTGAAAGCAAAGTGCTCAGTGACGTCATTGCCATCTTTCAGATAAAATATGCGGGCAATACCTGTTGATACAAAATACAACGTATTGCATCTGCTTCCGGGGTGTTGGATGATATCATTTTTTTCAAATTTCTCTATGCGCATTTTGCCTCTTAAAGCCAACTGATCTTCTTCATTGATTGGAGAAAGGTTCTGAAAATGCTGGATAATGGACGCAATGGACATGGGGTAAAGGTATGAGACAAATCAGAAACCCCACTGTCATCTTTACAAAGTTATTCTCGATTGTCATTGCATCGATAGGCAGGGAGCATTGATAGAATCACTTCGCGCCCTTTGCGAAAACCTTAGCGTCCCTTGCGTTAAATAAAAACACTATTAACGCAAAGCTCGCAAAGGATTTAATCAATAAACCACCTTCAATTCCCCCGTTGCAGTACGATACAACTTTCCTGCCGTTAATCCACCGGCAATTGCCGCTGCATTATCAGCAAAAATGGGCAAGTCTCCATTCTCGAGGGTTGCTGCAGATTGCGCTCGGATGGCAAAAGGTGAGGACAACAATTGCTGCGTTCCCAAATCCACAAATCCATTGCCCGCATCCAATTCCACTTTGAGATATTTGTTGGAATGTGTCCAATTGATACCCGCCCAAGTGCCTGTTACTGGAGTACCCGTTCCGAAAGCCGTTGAAAAAAGTCCTAGGCTGTTGGTGCTGAGTGAATGCGTTTCCACATATTCGGTTGTTCCAGACAAAGAACCCGTGATCAAAGTAAATTTCACTTGCACTGCAGTGTTGGCCAAGGCTGTTCCCTGCGCATTCCGCGCTACCGCCTGGTAGCTGATGCCAGCAGGGACTGTTGTGTTAGAAGTGTTATTATTGTTTCCGCTGTTGTTATTGGTTGTCCCATTGTACAACGCAGTGATTTCTTCTTGGGTTAGTGCGCGGTTGTAAATAGCGATGTCGTCGATAATTGAATTGACAAATTGATCAGAATAATTGCCGCCACAATTAAGGCTATAATTGAATCCTCCTATTTGAAATGGAATGTCAGAACAAGCAAAGAAAATGGGATTAGTGTAATTAGCAGAAGTAATCAAAGAACCGTTTAAATAAAGTTGAATTTGATTTTCATTGAAAATTCCTACGAGATGATACCATGTATTTAAATCGATGCTGTTTGGACTTTCAAGAATATCCAAGTAATTAAAAGGTGTGTTTTTTTGAATTCTAATTTTTCCATTTGATCTCACGACAAATTGCGGAGAGCCACTGCTAACACCAAAAAATACGTTTTGATCACTAGTTGGATATGAATTTAGTTTAATAATACAAGTTATAGATTTGAAGTTGTTTAATTCATTATATGGAATAGGAGTTGAAATGTAATTACTAACCCCATCAAAACTATACGCACTATTCGCATTCCCATTTCTATCTGTAGTCAATGTTGCGCCATTAACCGTTCCATGATTTCCATTTCCACTCTCATCGTTGGCGTTGCCATTGAAAGGATACCACGCCACCAATCCGTTGGCGGGAAGATAAGAAGGGAAGGTGGCTTCTACTTCGTCGCAGATGCCATTGTTGTTGGCATCGTTGAGGCAGGCGCCCGCGCAGTTCAAATAGGTTTGGGCAGGGAAGGTGCAAGAGCCATCATCCTGGGTGGCGGAGGCGTTGTAGTTGCAAGCGGTGGAGTTGGTGCAGCCGGGAATGGTGTTCTGGATACCGTCAATAGTGAATTGCACCAAACCCACACCCGCACTGTCAAACCAAGTTCCAGGGGCATAAATTATTGTAAATACACCATTTTCAAATCGAATTTGATCTCCATGCTCAGTTCCAATATTTGCAATATCACCGTTGACTGGAATTATATATTTAGAAATAACGAGATTGCTTAAAGGAGACCAACGATAAAAGAATATATTATCCAAATTTGAAACCACTAGACCATATTCATCGTTAGGAAGAGGCAAAATATCTAGTACTGTAGCGTTTGAGATTTCAGGATCAAACCATTCGGAAATAAAAGTTCCTTCGGCAGAGAGCTTAATTAAATTCGGGTTTTTTAGAGTACCCGTGGAGTTTCCTTTGAAACCGGATATTAAAATACTGCCATCAGATAATTCTATGATGTCAGAGCTGTTACCGTAAAATCCTGAAGCTCTTCCATCCCATTTCCAGATATTTTCTCCAGAAGTTGTGTGTTTCAGAACATAAGGACTATTTTCAAGGCCATAGCATCCTGTTCCTCCCGTGTTTCTGAACCCTGTTGAGATTAAATTTCCATCAGTCGATAAAGTAATTTCTTGGGCCATCTCATCTCCAAAATTGCAAAATCCTCCTGTGCAGCCACATATTTGACATTCTATCGAGTTCCAGTTCATTGTACCATTTGAATTAACTTTCCCTACCCGATAATCCCAACCACCACCTAATCCGCCACAGTTTTTACCCCCAGCAACAAAGTAATCCCCTGTTGAATTTATTATTACGTCATTAAGGAAACTTTGTCCGTATGTAACATCAAAATCGTTGAGAAGTGTTCCGCTCGTAGAAATTTCAAAAATTCGATTAGTATACCATCCTCCTGCTTCGTAAACACCGAAATAACTATTTGAATACTCATTCCATTCGAAAGAATGCCAACGTGTCCCATTATCACTGTATGAGTTTTGATTGAAAAAGACTCCCATGTAGTTGCCAACAGAATCAAACTGATGAATTTTGAAACCTCCAGATGCAACGAGCCAAGTATTGTCAGGGCCTTTCTCAAGCGCGAGTGCTGGACTTGATGGTTGATTCCAATCCTGTTGCCATAAAATATTTACACTACTGAATTGAGCATTTAGGTTTATTGCTAATGAAGAAAGCACTGAAAAGATAATTTTCAACTTTAATTTAGTCTTTGTATTTCTCACGATTCTTAATTTATTCGTTTTATTCAATAAACCACCTTCAATTCCCCCGTTGCAGTACGATACAACTTACCGACAGTTAGTCCTCCCGCAATAGCGGCAGCATTGTCTGAATAAACAGGCAAAGCACCATTCTCGATGGTCGCTGCAGATTGCGCTCTGATGGCAAAAGGTGAGGACAACAATTGCTGCGTTCCAAGATCCACAAATCCATTACCCGCATCCAATTCCACTTTGAGATATTTGTTGGAGTGTGTCCAATTGATACCCGCCCAAGTGCCTGTTGCTGGAGTACCAGTTCCGAAAGCCGTTGCAAAAAGTCCCATACTGTTGGTGCTCAGTGAATGTGTTTCCACATACTCAGTTGATCCAGACAAAGAATCCGTGATCAAAGAAAATTTCACTTGCACTGCAGTGTTGGCCAAGGCTGTTCCCTGGGCATTCCGGGCCACGGCTTGGTAGCTTATGCCAGCAGGGACTGTTGTGTTAGAAGTGTTATTATTGTTTCCGCTGTTGTTATTGGTTGTCCCATTGTACAACGCAGTGATTTCCTCTTGTGTAAGCGCGCGGTTGTAAATGGCGATGTCGTCGATAAGGCCGTTGAACCATCCATTATTTGAGGAATGAACTCCAAATCGAAATAGTCCACCTTCTACAATTCCTTGAACATGTGATTTTGAACCTACTAATATTCCGTTAACAAAAAGTTGGCATAATCCGTTATTCCAAATAGCTACTACATGATAGTTAATATCTTGAGAGTATGAAAAACCTGATTTGAATGTACTATCATGATATAGTAAGCATATTTTATCATGTGAATTGAGTCCATAATAGGGATAGCTTAAGATTATGTCATTACCATATAGTGGAGCAATATCATTGTCTACAATTGATTGAAATCCTATTGTATTGGTTTTGAACCAACAAGATACAGAGATGGGCTGATTAGAAATTGATAAAGGCAATTGAATAAAGTTTGAAACCCCATCAAAACTATACGCACTATTTGCATTCCCATTCCTATCCGTCGTCAAAGTTGCACCATTTACCGTTCCATGATTTCCATTTCCACTCTCATCATTGGCGTTGCCATTGAAAGGATACCACGCCACCAATCCGTTGGCGGGGAGATAAGAAGGGAAGTTGGCTTCTACTTCGTCGCAGATGTCATTGTTATTGGCATCGTTGAGGCAGTCGCCTGCGCAGTTCAAATAGGTTTGGGCAGGGAAGGTGCACGAGCCATCGTCTTGGGTGGCGGAGGCGTTGTAATTGCAGGCGGTGGTGTTGGTGCAGCCAGGGATTGCGGTTGTCCCATTGTACAACGCGGTAATTTCTTCTGGGGTTAAGGCGCGGTTGTATATGGCGATATCGTCTATTATTCCATCGAAATAAGCCCCAAAACCATCCCATCCAATAAGAATTTGCGAATTTGTAAAATTTAAAATACCACCGGAAGCGCATTGATGTATTAAAACACCATTTCTGTATAGTTGGATAGATGATTGATTAATAGTTGTTGTCAACATAAAGGTTGAATTAATAGCTAGCGCCGAATTACCATCGTTACCATTTAAACAGGTCTCATAAATTCCATTGGTTGTTGCTTCTACGAACAAACAATTATAAGGATTTGCATTTTTATTGTATCGCATTCCGAAATTTCGATTTGAATTACTCTCCCACCAACTTATCAAGTAATCTTCATTACCAGCAAGGCTTATTGCATTCGCAAAACAGTTAAATGTGATTTCTTGAATATTGACAAGATTGGGTGATGGATTAATGGTTATGTAGGAGTTATTGTTAAAAGCATAAGCACTATTCGCATTGCCATTCCTATCCGCAGTCAAAGTCGCTCCATTCACCGTTCCATGATTCCCATTTCCACTCTCATCATTGGCGTTACCATTAAACGGCCAATAACCAACCAATCCGTCGGTAGGGACGTAGGCGGGGACTTGTGCCAAAAGGGAAGAGGTGATGAGGAATGAAGTGATGAGGGTAAGAAGTGGTGCGGATACAAACGGCTTTTTCATGGGTTTGGATTTATTCCTTCAAATATAAACTTATTAAGTAAATGTATGTGAATACATAATAATAAAATAAGTCTGTATTCAAAAGTTTAAAAAAATAATAAACGCAGATAGCGAGGCATCGCTACGCAAAGAATGCGCATAGAACGCAAAGGGAATTGCAAAGCGTTAGTTTTAATAATGAAATTCGGAGAAATATTTTGATTCAAAAATTATTTCCAACCTTTGGACGCATTAATTTTCTCAAGATTGCGAATGATTTCTTCGCGGTTTTCCATCGCCTTTTGGGCCTTTGGATCGGTCAAAAGATGAGAATTTTGCATAGCATGTTTCAAATCTTGTTCAATTTGATCATCATACTTGTTTGTCTTATTTTTCATATTTCGAATTTACTTTTTTTTACAATAAAAACCAATTTCGTTCTCAGAATTTTGGATGATATCTACCTGATAATCATGTTCCCATAACTCTCTATTGTTATTGATTTGCATTCTATATAATCGATTTCGTGAATTTGAATTCCCGCTGAAGTAAATGGTTGCGTCCGGTATAATTTGAAAGAAGCAATAAATGCCATATGCCACGGTATTCAACACCATAGAGGTGTCACCATTGTTCGTTATAATCTTATCTGATAAAGAAAGTGTTTCAATTTGCCAATCAACCAAAGACAGATTGTACAATTGAGTGTTGAAGTCAACAACAGAGAAATGAATGCATTTGATCACATTACGCTTTCCGATACTAACGAACCAATACTCATGTTCTTTTCCAGGTTGATATTGCACTGGATAGTGATTTTCCATTGCACAAATGGAGAAAGTTTAAGCAATAGAAGCAAGCAACATATAAGGAGGCATAAATGCCAATAGCACCTATCTTTCCTTGAATTTAATCAGATTCGGAAATGTGCTATATGCAGGTTATATGAATAAGCACACGCCTTGCATTAAAATAAAATACAATAAACGCAAAGAAATACTAGCGTCTCTCAATCTTGATTCGATCCAATCGCTCCAAAATCTCTTCCAAATTATTGGAGGTAACCAACGCCATACGGTCTTCTTTGAAGTGCGAAAAACCTTTGAAATAATTGGTATAGTGCCTGCGCATTTCCAAGATGCCCAACACCTCTCCCTTCCATTGTATGCTGAATTGCAAATGTTTCTTACAAGTCTCTACGCGCTCATCTATCGTAGGCGGAGCCAACTTTTCTCCTGTGGCCAAATAGTGTTTGATTTCCCTGAAGATCCACGGATACCCAATGCTGGCGCGACCGATCATGATTCCATCAACACCGTATTTGTTTTTGTATTCCAAGGCCTTTTCAGGACTGTCAATGTCGCCATTGCCAAAGATGGGAATTTGAATGCGTGGATTCTCTTTCACTTTGGCAATCAAACTCCAATCGGCCTCGCCCTTGTACATCTGAACTCGCGTGCGACCATGAATGGTCAAGGCCTTGATGCCAATGTCCTGCAACCGCTCTGCCACTTGCTCAATGTTCTTGGATCCATCATCCCATCCCAATCTTGTTTTTACGGTAACAGGTAGGGTAGTGGCCTTGACAATGGCTTCAGTCATGCGCACCATCTTGTCGATGTCTTTCAATATCCCTGCTCCGGCGCCTTTACAGGCCACTTTCATCACCGGACATCCGTAATTGATGTCCAACAAATCGGGATTGGTTTGTTCAATGATCTTGGCGCATTGCACCATGGTGTCTATCTCACTTCCAAATATTTGAACCCCTATAGGGCGCTCGTATTCAAAGATGTCCAACTTCATTTTACTCTTGGCCGCATCACGGATCAATCCTTCACTGCTGATGAATTCTGTATACATCATGTCCGCTCCATTCTCCTTGCACACCAATCTAAACGGAGGGTCACTCACATCCTCCATGGGCGCCAACAATAGCGGGAAATCAGGAAGCTCTATTTGATCAATTTTCACCATAAAAAAAGCCGCCTCCCTTTCGGAAAGCGGCTGCAAGTTAAAAACAAATCGGCGATGGCTTACATCATTCCACCCATTCCTCCTCCGGGCATGGCTGGCATGGCTGGAGCGTCTTCTTTGATATCAGAGATGACACACTCTGTCGTCAACAACATTCCAGCAATGGATGATGCATTTTCAAGAGCAACTCGAACCACCTTGGTAGGATCAATCACTCCGCTGCTCAACAAGTTTTCAAACTTCTCTGTGCGGGCGTTGTATCCAAAGTCATCTTTTCCTTCTCTCACTTTTTGAACAATCACCGCTCCTTCGCCACCAGCATTGGCAACGATTTGACGCAATGGCTCTTCAATGGCGCGCTTGATGATGGCTACACCGGTTGTCTCATCTTCATTCTCTCCTTTTAATCCTTCCAACGCGGCGCTGGCGCGAATCAAAGCAGTTCCTCCACCAGGAACGATACCTTCAGCCACTGCAGCGCGTGTTGCATGCAATGCATCGTCTACGCGATCTTTCTTTTCTTTCATTTCCACCTCAGTGGCAGCACCAACATACAACACCGCAACACCGCCAGCCAATTTGGCCAAACGCTCTTGCAATTTTTCACGATCGTAATCGGATGTTGTTTTTTCAATTTGCGCTTTGATTTCACTCACACGGGCTTGGATTGCCTCTGAACTTCCTGCTCCATTCACGATGGTGGTGTTGTCTTTGTCAATGGTGATTTTTTCCGCTCTTCCCAAATCTTCTAAAGCAGTAGCATCCAACTTTAATCCCATTTCTTCACTGATAACAGTACCTCCAGTCAAAATAGCGATGTCTTGCAACATGGCCTTTCTGCGGTCTCCAAAACCTGGCGCTTTTACTGCAGCGATGCGCAATGCACCACGCATCTTGTTCACTACCAAAGTGGCCAATGCTTCTCCATCCACGTCTTCCGCGATGATCAATAATGGTTTGCCAGTTTGAACCGTTTTCTCCAATACAGGAAGCAATTCCTTCATGTTGGAAATCTTCTTGTCATAGATCAAGATGTATGCGTTCTCCAATTCAGCTTCCATTGCTTCTGCGTTGGTTACAAAATAAGGTGACAAGTAACCGCGATCAAACTGCATTCCTTCTACGGTCTTCACTTCAGTCTCTGTTCCTTTGGCTTCCTCAACGGTGATGACACCTTCGATACCCACTTTGGCCATTGCATCTGCAATCAAAGTACCCACGCTCTCATCATTGTTGGCGGAGATAGTGGCAACTTGCTTGATTTTGTTGTTGTCTGAACCAACTTCTTTCGAAATCTCTTTCAAAGAAGCAACCACGGCTGCAACGGCTTTGTCCATGCCACGCTTCAAGTCCATTGGATTGGCACCTGAGGCAACGTTTTTAAGACCTGTACCCACGATGGCTTGAGCAAGCACTGTGGCTGTTGTGGTTCCGTCTCCAGCGATGTCAGCAGTTTTGCTAGCCACCTCTTTCAACATTTGGGCACCCATGTTTTCAATGGCGTCCTTTAATTCAATTTCTTTGGCCACAGACACACCATCTTTGGTGACGTGGGGTGCGCCAAATTTTTTATCGATAACAACATTGCGACCTTTTGGGCCCAACGTAACTTTTACTGCGTTGGCCAATGCATCAACACCGGCTTTTAATTTCTCTCTCGCAGCTACATCAAATGTGATTTCTTTTGCCATGTTTTTATTGGTTTAAATGATTGCTAGAATATCGGATTCACGCATGATAAGGTAGTCCTTACCATCCAATGAAATTTCTGTTCCTGAGTACTTACCATAAAGCACAGCGTCTCCAACGGATACGGTCATGGGTTCGTCTTTTTTACCATTTCCTACCGCAACTACGGTTCCACGTTGTGGCTTCTCTTTGGCAGTATCAGGAATAATGATACCACTGGCTGTTGTGGTTTCTGCTTGCGCGGGCTCAACCAACACGCGATCTGCAATGGGTTTTACGTTAACTGACATAATACTTTATTTTAATAATTTGATTTTCGCTTAGCATCTGTTGTGCCATTGTCTTTTTTGCTTTTTCAGCGCGAAAAAATGGCAGGGATAAAATAAAAAATGTCAGTGTGTGCGACACGCTGACATTTTCAAATGGGTTTATGATTAATCCGATTAGGGCTGTTGTCCTTCTGCAGGAGCCTCTTGCTCAATGGCTGGATCTTCGTTTTCAAATTTGGTGCTGGCACTGAAACTAGCACTCAACATGCACAAAATGAAAAGAGCAATCACCAAATACCAAGTTGCTTTTTCTAAAAAGTCAGCGGTTTGCTGAACCCCACCTACTTGAGTGGCTTGAAATCCTGTTGTTAATCCGCCACCTTTGGGATTTTGAATCAATACGACCAAAGCGAGCAATAGGGCTACGATAACGGTGATGATAATAATTGCGTTTTCCATGCTATTAATTTTTCTTGTTCAAATTTTTTAATTGCGTTGCAAAGTAAATGCTTTTTTCTGGATATAGCTCAATTAGTTTTTTATATGCTTTCCTTGCCTTGTCCAATTTACCTTGTTTCATATATAACTTGGCCATTGTTTCAGTGACCAAATTGAGGTCTTCTTCTAAACTTTCTTTGGCCATGTTACCAGCAACGTATTCTATCGCTTTTCCGCGATTTATCTGTGGTTCGGTTTGTATAAACCTTTCAATCACATCCTCTTTTTTATGACTATTTGGAGTTGCTTCGGTCTTTTGACCTTGCGATTCACTCTCCTCAATGGGTTGTCCCAATGATGCGGCAATAAAATTTAAAAAGGAATCTCCGTAATCGGCTTTTTCGATGGATGGTGCAGGAGATTGGGGTTCCTGCATTGGGATTTCTTTTTCAGAAACTTCCAATTCAATGCTGGAGCTGATGGCTTTGTTCAAAATGTCTTGGCCCAATTCGCCCAATTCAGCCAAATCAACGCTATCAGGGTATTCTTCCGGTTGACTTATTTCAGTTGATTCTTGGAAACCTGAGGAACTAACTTCAGACGGTTTTTCATCGACCTCAATGTTTGTGGTGATTTCTGTTTTTGCCGCCTCTTTATTTTCGAGTGAAATACTCCAATCGCCCCATTCCTCTTCATCTGGAGCAACAACAGCGGAGTTGGGCAGTTCTTCTTCCAAAAAAATATCCACCCAATCGGTGAGTGAAGTTGGAGCGGGGTGTGCTTCTGCTGTCTCTGTTTTCTCGATGGGAGTATACTCAATCTTCGAATTTACCGAAGGTTCATGAGAAGAGTGTACCATTTCATACAGCCAACCCCTGTCATGTGTGGTAATGGCTGCGCGGTGCAAATGGTGGGGATATTCGGATAACCCTTGTTCCTTGGCATGAACCGCTTTTAAGGTATGCAAGCTGCCAAACCAAGGAAACTCCGTCAACCATTGATTCAACAGCGTCATCTCCTCCCCACCCAATGTGTGCGGATTCAAAAGCCATTGCTCGATGACCTCTTTTGGGTTGTTGTATTTACCAATTTCCGACACTCGCGTTGTAAATTTCTTGAATCAATTGATCATTGATGTTGTTCCACAATTCTTCTTGAACACTAAATAAATCCTGACCAGCAGGGAAGTCCGCATACTTGGTGAAGTTTTTTTCAAAGTTCAATTCTTTTTCTAATTGATTGGTGTACTTGATTCGAACAGTGATGGACAATCGGGTCAATGATGCTATTTCATTTCCTTGGGCGGCTATGGGAGAAAGGTTGTAATCGACAATGCTTCCCTCGTAGACCAAATCGCCATTGGTAGTGACCAACTGCAAAGGACTTTGTGCCAATAAATAATCTTTCAATCCCTCTGTTAATTGCTGCGCGTAAACGGAACTAGCCAGCGCGGTTTGCGGTCTGAGATAACTGACTTGAAAGTTATTGGCTCCGCTGAATTGGCCCCCAGTAAAGGAGTAATTGACTTGACAAGCTGAGAGCAGCAAAGCAAATAATAAAGTTGCTATGTAGGTCAACTTACTCATAGATTTTGCAAGTCAAATTCTTTGATTTTACGGTACAACGTTCTTTCTGATATTCCCAATTCCTTGGCGGCATTTCTTCGGCGATTTTTGTGCTTCAGTAACGCTTTTTTAATCATTTCTTTCTCCGTATCCAAAAGCGATAAGCTTTCTTCTACTACCTCATGGTGCATGGGGTGGTTGACAATCATCGGGCTGTGACTGTTCCCTGTTTTTACAGTGATAACGGGGCTACTGGATTCAAAGTGATCAAAAGTTTCTCCATCATCAGGAACAGCATCTTGGAAAAGTCGTTGAAACAAGGCCACACTTTCTGGATTTTCCATCCAATGACTGCCCGATTGAACCATATTCAACACCAATTTTTTAACGTCTGTGATTTCGTTTTTCATATCAAACAAAATCTTGTACAACATTTCCTTTTCTTGGAAATCGCTGTTTTGATGATTGTCTTTTCTGACAATACCAGCTGCATTCATTCCTCCATCAGGCAAGTAGGCATGAAGGGTTTCCGGCGTGACATATCGATTGGTTTCCAGCAAACTGATTTGCTCAGTGATATTTTTAAGTTGACGGATATTTCCAGGCCAGTAATACTGCAACATCAAATGCTCACTCTCGGGTGATAGTTGGAGCAAGGGCACATTGTATTTTTCAGAAAAATCAGCGGCAAATTTTTTGAACAACAAAATTATGTCATTGCCTCTGTCACGCAAGGCCGGCATGGCAATGGGTACTTGATTTAAACGATAAAAAAGATCTTCCCGGAATTTCCCACTTTGAATGGCCTTGACGAAATCCACATTGGTGGCGGCCACAACCCTCACATTGGTTTTCTGCACTTTGGAAGATCCTACTCGAATGTATTCTCCTGTTTCCAAAACACGCAGCAAGCGCACTTGTGTGCTGTGGGGCAATTCAGCCACCTCATCCAAAAAGATGGTACCGTTATTGGCTTCTTCAAAATATCCTTTGCGCGACTCATGCGCTCCTGTGAATGATCCTTTTTCGTGACCAAACAATTCAGAGTCAATGGTGCCCTCGGGAATAGCACCGCAGTTGACGGCGATGTAAGCGCCATGCTTTCTGCTGCTCAGGTGATGAATGATTTTTGGGATATTTTCCTTTCCCACACCGCTCTCTCCATTGATCAAAACTGAGATATTGGTGGGTGCTACGTGCGTGGCTATTTCTAGCGCGCGAACAAGCAAAGGAGATTGTCCTATAATACCAAATCTTTGTTTGATGCTGTTCAGTTCCATGTTATTTTCTTGGGTAATGCGCCAGTACTTCTCCTGTCAAAGTGATGGAGGTGCAATCCAACATTTTTACATCCACGTAATCTCCAATGGCAATGTTGTCCTTTGGGAAAATACAAACAACGTTTTGGCTATTTCTTCCATAAAGGTGATCAGTTGATTTTTTGGAGACCCCTTCCACCAAAACCCTTTGCACTTTTCCAATGTGTTTGCGCGTGCAAATGGCACTGTGTTTCATTTGATTGTCAATGATTTCTGTCAATCTTCTTCCTTTGACTTCTTCTGGAACATCGTCCTCATACTTGCGTTCAGCCAATGTTTTTGGCCTTTCGCTGTATTTGAACATATAGGCCATGTCATATCCCACCTGACTCATTAAGCTGATGGTTTCTTGGTGTTGCTCTTCTGTTTCACCACAGAATCCTGCAATGACATCTGTTGAAATGGCGCATTCGGGCATGATGTTCTTGATGGAATCAATGCGTGATAGGTACCACTCACGGGTATATCCGCGGTTCATTTTTTTCAATACTTCACTGTTTCCGCTTTGCACTGGCAAGTGAATGTATTTGCATATATTCTCATATCTGGCCATGATATGCAATACCTCATCGGTCATGTCTTTGGGGTGACTGGTGCTGAACCGCACCCGCAAATCAGGGGAAACCAGGGCAACCTTTTCAAGCAGTTGAGCAAAGTTAACGGTAGGCAATTGGGTATCTAAAATTTCACCTTTGTTGTTGATGTTCCATTTGTAGCTGTCTACATTTTGTCCCAAAAGTGTTACCTCACGGTATCCTTTTTCAAACAATTCTTTGGCCTCACCAACGATGCTTTCAGGATCTCTGCTGCGCTCTCTTCCTCGGGTAAAGGGCACGACACAGAATGAACACATGTTATCACACCCACGCATAATGGAAATAAATGCTGTTACTCCGTTGCTGTTCAGACGAACAGGGGTAATCTCAGCGTAGGTTTCCTCTCTACTCAGCAAGACATTTACTGCTTTTTGACCACCATCAATTTTGTCCAATAAATTAGGAAGGTCGCGGTAGGCATCGGGACCTACTACCAAGTCTACCAATTTTTCTTGTTCCAACAATTGCTCGCGCAAACGTTCCGCCATGCAGCCCAAAACGCCAACTTGCAATTCAGGATTTTTTTTCTTTAAGGTTTGAAAAAATTGAAGACGTCCTCTGACGCGTTGTTCTGCATTATCACGTATGGCGCAGGTGTTGAGCAATACCAAGTCGGCTTCCTCAGCATCTCTGGTGGTGACATAGCCTTGCTGCGTGAGGATGGAGGCTACGATTTCACTATCAGAGAAATTCATCTGACAACCGTAGCTTTCCAGCAACAATTTTTTTTGCTTTCTATTTTGGGGTAGCGGAGCGCTGTCCTCAACCATCAAGAACTCCCCCTGACGGCTTTCATCTATGTTTTTTTCCTCCACAGTGTATGGCTGTTTTGAATGTTAATATTGTATATGCAAATATATGCCGTTCTGTCATGCGAATAAGCCTTTTTTGGATAACCCAATTTTTTACCTATACATTTGTCGCCGTCTAAAAAGATTGAAATGAGTAAAAATTTGGTGATCGTGGAGTCCCCTGCAAAGGCAAAAACCATTGAAGGTTATTTGGGGAAAGACTTTATTGTAAAGTCGAGTATGGGGCATGTGCGGGATCTTCCAAAGAAGGATCAGGCCATAGACATGACCAAGGATTTTGAGCCGATTTATGAGGTGACAGAGGATAAGAGGGACATGGTCCGAGAGTTAAAGAAGTTGGCACAGAAAGCAGAAGTGGTTTGGTTGGCAACGGATGAGGACCGCGAAGGAGAGGCCATTTCTTGGCACTTGATGGAGGCATTGGAGATTCCAGAGCAAAAGACCAAGCGGATTGTCTTTCATGAGATAACCAAAAAAGCCATTCTCAATGCCATCGATCATCCCAGAAGAGTAGACATTGATTTGGTCAATGCGCAACAGGCAAGACGATTGTTAGATCGATTGGTGGGTTTTGAATTGTCCCCAGTGCTTTGGAAAAAAGTCAAACCTTCATTGAGCGCAGGTCGCGTTCAAAGTGTCGCTGTAAGGATCATTGCGGATCGTGAGAAGGAAATAGATGCTTTTACGGCTACACCTTATTTCAATGTGCGAGGAATTTTTGATGCAGATGGCGCAACGGTGAAGGCGGATTTGGTGAGGAAATTGAACCAAAGCTCTGATGCGATGGCTTTCATAGAGTTGTGCAAGAATGCAAGTTTTACAGTGGCCAATTTGGAGACAAAGCCATCAAAGCGCACTCCGGCCGCTCCTTTCACGACATCCACCTTACAACAAGACGCGTCTAGAAAATTGGGATTTAGTGTAAGCGCCACCATGAGCCTCGCTCAGAAGTTGTACGAGGCTGGAAAAATCACCTATATGCGTACAGACAGTGTGAACTTGTCTGAGTTTGCATTAGGAGCCGCAAAGGATGAAATTGTAAAAACATTTGGTGGACAATATTCAAAAACACGTCAGTTCCAGTCAAAATCGAAAGGTGCACAAGAGGCTCACGAAGCCATACGACCAACGGAAATGAGTGTTCGAGAAGCAGGGAATGATGACCGCGAGCGGAAATTGTATGATTTGATTTGGAAGCGCACCATGGCTTCTCAAATGGCGGATGCTGAATTGGAAAATACAACCGCCACCATTGCCATTTCTACTACTCCTGAGCAATTGGTAGCCAAGGGACAAGTGATCAAGTTTGATGGTTTTTTGAAATTGTACATAGAAAGTACGGAGGAGGAAAATGAAGATGGCGATTCAGCCATGTTGCCTCCTATGAAGGTTGGGCAGACTTTGTTGCGCAAGGAGATCATTGCTACGCAGCGATACACCCAAAAACCAAGTCGATACTCAGAAGCCAGCTTGGTGAAAAAATTGGAAGAGTTAGGAATTGGTCGCCCTTCTACTTATGCACCCACCATCAGTACCATTCAGCAAAGAGGATATGTTGAGAAAAAGGAGTTGGATGGTCAATTGAGAAGTTTTGAGGTGATTACGCTGAAGGGGAGTGATATTGTATCAGAAGTCAAATCAGAAAGAACAGGTGCTGATAAAGGAAAATTGTTTCCAACCGATATCGGTGTCGTGGTGAACGACTTTTTGGTAAATTATTTCCCAACTATTTTGGATTACAGTTTTACGGCCAATGTAGAAGAGGAATTTGATATAATCGCAGAGGGAAAGATGGATTGGCGAGAGATGTTGAGAAAGTTTTATCAACCCTTTCATAAATCAGTTGAAACCACCATTGAATCCGCCTCACGTGCGTCGGGCGAGCGTGAATTGGGAATAGATCCAACCACGGGTAAGCCAGTTATTGCGCGTATTGGAAGATTCGGTCCCATCATTCAAATCGGTGCTTCAGATGACGAAGAGAAAAAGTTTGCCTCTTTGCGTCCGGATCAGAGCATCAGCAGTATTTCGCTTGAAGAGGGTCTTAAATTATTCTCATTTCCAAAGGTGCTTGGGGAATGGAACGGCAAGCCCATTGCTGTTGGGTTAGGTCGATTTGGTCCCTACATCAAATGGGATAAAACGTTTGCTTCTCTGCGTGTGAAAGAGGGTGATGATCCTCACACGGTGCAACTGGAGCGTGCCATTCAGTTGGTTGAAGATAAAATCAATGGCGTAAATGCCAATTTGATCAAGAGCTTTGAAGAGCGACCTGAAATTCAAGTTATTAAAGGAAGATTTGGACCATACATCAAAGCGGAAAGTGATAACTATAAAATCCCCAAAGGAGTTGCTGCGGAAAGTTTGACCTTGGCTGAAATCATTGAAATCATGGCCAACAGCAAACCCTCGGGAAAATCCAAGGGAAAGAAAGCCCCTGCAAAGAAGGCCGCACCAAAGAAGGCTGCACCCAAAAAGGCAGCCTCTAAAAAAGCGCCATCAAAAAAGAAATAGCCCATTTAATCCAATTGGATTACACCAATCTGTGTTGATAATCCGTTGGTCTTAGCCCTTTAAAATCCATTGTGTAGATTAATTTCGACCAATGGATTTTTCTGTTTTTCTCACTCCAAGTCAATGGCATCATCGGTCAATTGAATTAGAGCCCGCATCATCTTTGGTGCATGACGTAACGTTTTATCACGGTGATGAGGATTGGAAGAGTAAAGGTTTTAAACTCGCCATTTTTGGTGTTGAGGAGGATCGGAATGCCAGCGGAAATGTTGGTTGCGCCCAGGGTAGTCACGTATTTAGAGATTATTTTTATTCATTGACAAAATGGGATGAAGATCCCCAAATGGTTGATTTGGGAAATATTAAAGCAGGCGCTTCAGTCGAGGATACCCTCTTTGCCGTTAGAAGTATTTGTGAGGCTTTGATCAAGTCAGACATTATCCCGCTCATTATAGGGGGCTCTCAGGACATCACTTATGGAAATTACCTAGCCTACGAGAATTTGGAGCAAACTGTGAATCTTGTGTCGGTGGACAGAAGATTAGATTTTGCTACCACACATGATGATCAAACCTCAGGAGGATATTTGAATAAAATAGTCTTGCACAAACCCAATTATCTTTTCAACTATAGCAATCTTGGACATCAACGTTACTTAACAGACAAAGACCTCACAGTACTGATGGAGAAAATGTACTTTGAAGCAACGAGGTTAGGTGAAATACAATCGGATATTAAGAATGTTGAACCAGTCATTCGAAATGCAGATATTGTCTCTATTGATATGAGTAGTGTTCGACAATCAGAAAACCCAGGTTTTGGTCAACCCTCAGCCAATGGATTGTTTGGGAATGAAATGGCTCAGATAGCGCGATATGCTGGGATGAGTGATAAAGTCACATCTATTGGATTTTATGAGTTTAATCCTGAGTTTGATAACCGTGGTCTTTCAGCAGGTTTGTTGGCACAATGTGTATGGTGTTTTGTAGAAGGGTTTTTACACCGAAAAGGAGATTTCCCCAAGGGGGACTATGAACGCTATACACGATATTCTGTTTTGATGGATGAAACTGGAGAAGAGCTTGTTTTTTACAAGAGCACATTGACCGATCGTTGGTGGATGGATGTACCCTATCCTGCAGGAACAGCAGAACGATATGAGCGCCACCACTTGGTTCCTTGCTCGTATGAAGATTATGAGACGGCCCTGAATCAAGAGGTCCCCAATCGCTGGTGGAAGACTTTTCAAAAGTTGGTCTAGCCCTCTAAAATGAAATGTTTTGAACAGTTAAATTTTGATTTTTTTTGTTTTGTTGAAAAAAACCATTATTTTAGCATTTCTACCTCAAATGGGTGGAGCGCTATTTTGGTAATTATGAAGAAAAAAATATTCATTTCGCTTTTTTCAATTTTGTCTTTTGTGACAATTTCGAGAGCGCAACAAGATCCGCAGTTAACGCAGTGGATGTTTGATAGAATGTCTTTTAATCCGGCATTTGCGGGGGTAGACAAGATGCATTGTTTGCAATTGTTTTATCGTACACAGTGGACAGGATTTGAAAATAGTCCGCAGACCACCTTGTTTAATTACAACGGGCACGCACCATTGGCAGATCAAACTCTGGGATTTGGTTTAAGTGCCTTTAGTGAGACGTTGGGTTTAGAATCTAACACTATTATGAGAGGTAGCTTTGCCTATCATCACACGATTGGGGCGAACAAAATTGCCGGAGGTATCCAGGTAGGTATGTTGAATAAAGTATTGGGAACGGATTGGAAATATATTGATGCCAATGACCCATTGATTACTGATTTGCAGAAACAGCAAAGTTCAACGGTTTTTGATGCAGCTTTGGGGTTGAGCTTTTACAAGCCAGATAGTTATTATGCGGGTGTATCTCTTACACATTTGAATGCTGCAGCCCTAGAAGATTTAAATTACGAAATGGCGCGTCACATGTACGTTTGTGGGGGATACAATTACCCCATTAACACGGATCTTGTATTGAGAAGTAATTTGTTGATGAAGACAGACATGAAGGCAAGCCCTGCTATTGACGTCAATGCCAATGTGCTATGGAAGAATATGCTTTGGGGCGGAATTTCATACCGTATGACGGATGCTATTTCTCCAATGTTCGGATTTCAAAAGGTGTTTCCACAGAAAATTTCTGGTAGAACAACATTTGATCAATTGTTCCGTATTGGATACAGTTACGATTTGACAACTTCTGAAATCCGCAATTACAGCACGGGTTCACATGAGGTGTTTTTATCTTATTGTTTCAATGTTTCACAAGAACCCATCAAGACGTATCACGTGAATCCACGTTTCTTGTACTAAAAAAATGTTGAAATTGAAACAATTTGTTTTATTATTGCGTTGGATATTTTTGCTCGAGTTGAATAGTGTGGGGGATAATTTAAAATAGGAAATCATGAAAAAGTCGTTTTTGTATTTCTTAATGGCCGTTGTACTGTTTGGATGCTATGCACCAGGTGGCGGCGAATTGGTGGGAGTTTATCCCCGTGATGAATGGATTCAGGCCAATCCTTATGGCATGAACTACATTCATTTTGGATCTTATACCATGGGTCCTAGTGATCAAGATGTTCCTTATGCATTGAATAGCCGTCACAGAACGGTTACTATTCCTGCGTTTTACATTGATCAAACTGAGATTTCTAATAATGAATATCGCCAGTTCGTATATTGGGTAAAGGATTCATTGATGTTGGATGTATTGGCTCAGAATGATATTGAGGGATACTCCATGAAGGAGCGTGAAGATGGTCGTGAATTTGAGCGTTTTGTCAACAAAGGTTATGTTCTAAATTGGGAAGAACCAATTGATTACTCAACAGATGAGATTTTTGACCTGATCTATGATAACTTTTACTTACAGGGTCAAGAGAAGTTTTATGATCGTTGGGAAATTGACACGCGTAAATTGAAATATCGCTACTGGTGGATTGATTTGCAAGCTGCCACACGTAAAGTGAGCAAGGATGAATTTAGTAACCCCAACCAATTGGATCAATTGCATTCATTCAAAGGTCACAATGATCGCTCTAAATTTATCATAGAAGAAGAAATCAACGTTTATCCAGACACATTGGTTTGGATACATGATTTCACTTATGGATTCAATGAGCCATTGACTGAGAATTATTTTTGGCACCCAGCCTACGATGATTATCCGGTCGTTGGAGTGTCATGGGGTCAATGTCAAGCTTTCTGTGCTTGGAGAAGCCAAATCATGAATGATTTCCGACACAAAAACGGGATGTCGTATATACAGCGTTTTCGTCTGCCATCAGAAGCGGAATGGGAGTTTGCTTCAAGAGGAGGTTTAGAGTTGTCTCCTTACCCATGGGGTGGACCTTACACAAGAAATTACTTAGGTTGCCCATTGGCCAACTTCAAGCCAATGCGCGGTGACTATGTTGAGGACAATGGTTGTCATACTGTTCCCATCTATTCTTATTCACCCAACGACTACGGTTTGTATAATATGTCAGGAAACGTAGCGGAATGGACCAACACTGCTTATGATGAAAGCGTGTATGAATTTAGCCATGACTTGTCTCCGGAGTATCAATATCGCGCTACAACACATGATCCCCCCTCCTTGAAGCGAAAAGTAATACGCGGCGGAAGTTGGAAAGATATTGGATACTTTGTTCAAACAGGTACCAGATCTTATGAGTATCAGGATACTGCCAAGTCTTACATCGGTTTCCGTTGTGTAATGAGCTACTTGGGACGTGGAAAATCAGCAGCAGATGGGGAGTTTAATGCTCCAATGGAAATGGAATAACATTTTAAAATTAAAAACAACAATAACAAAAACCTTTAAAAGAGAAAAGTATGAAACCAGGAAGTAAGGCGTGGAAAAATTTTATGTCGAAGTTGTATGGTATTGGAGCGGCGGTAGTAATCTTCGGTGCGATGTTTAAGATTGAGCACTGGCCAGGAGCTTCTTTGTTGTTGATCGTGGGTCTTTCCACTGAGGCCTTAATCTTCATTTTCTCGGCTTTTGAGCCGTTGCATGAGGATCCAGATTGGTCTTTGGTATATCCTGAATTGTCCTTACCTGAAGAGAGTAAAAAGAGTTTGAAAGAATCCAACAAAGGTAAAGTTGCTGGAGGTGGTTCTGGTTCAGGTGCGGCTGGCGGAAGTGTTTCTCAGCAATTGGACAAAATGTTAGAAGAGGCAAAAGTAGACCCAGAATTAATCGCAAGTCTTGGTGAAGGAATGAAGACATTTTCTCAAAATGCTAAGCAATTGGGCGAAACCACAGATGCTGCTGCGGCTGCATCAGAGTACGCTACTTCATTGCGTGCTGCAACTGGAAAAGTGTCTAGTTTGGCTGATACCTATGCTCAAGTTTCTGAGAGCTTGACTGGTATGGCAGAGCAAGCTAAGAGTGGGGAGACGACAGGAGCACATTTACAAAAAATGTCAGAGAATTTGGCAGCTTTGAACAACATGTACGAATTGCAATTGAAGGAGATGACTTCAACACGTGAATTGTATGCTGACATGCACAATTTGGTTCAAAATCTTTCTGAGTCTGTTGATGATACCAAGCGTTACAAAGAGAACATCTCTGAATTGGCCAACAACTTGAAGTCATTGAATACGGTTTACGCCAATATGTTGAACGCAATGGGTACTGCACGTCAGTAATCATTTGAACTGAAAAGAAACAATAACAAACTTAAAGTTTAAATAGATGGCAGGCGGTAAGGAAACCCCACGGCAGAAGATGATCGGGATGATGTACCTGGTCTTGACTGCCTTGCTGGCGATGAATATTTCAAAGGACGTATTACAAGCGTTTATTCAAATCCAAAAAGGATTGGGTAAAACCAATTCTATCTTAGAAGAGAAGTCACAACGGACCATTGAAGGCATCAATGCTTCAACGGAAGGAGCCAAGGCTGTGCCTTTTCAAAAGGCTGTTGCTGAAGTAGATAAATTGTCTGACGAGCTAATCAATTTCATTGAAGAAATGAAGGCGCACGTTATGGCCTCTTCATCAAAAGCCAACGAAACTGGAGAAGGTTGGGAAGAGTTCATGAAAGATGAAGGCGGAAAACGAATAGCTATCCCGGCAGATGAGAAGAATGCGGATGGAAAGCTTATCATTTCCAAGCCTGACGAAAACCAAAATAACACATCGTTGTTGATTGGTCACGAGCCGGCTTCTCCTCGAACAGATCCTTTTTCTGCATCTGATTTGAAATCCAAATTATTGAAGTTCAAAGATCAATTGTTGGCCATTCGAGTAGAGAGAGCGGACAGCGGGGCTGAGGCTTTCACACTTCCTGCGGACTTGCAAGAGGCCATAAAGAGCACATTTAATTTTGACGGTCCTTACTTGGCTTCAGATGGTAAAGAGGAGTCTTGGGAAGTCAACAACTTTTTCCATATGCCTTTGGTGGCTGTTTTAGCCAACCTAACAAAGTATGAAACAGATGTGATGAACGTTAAAAATAACGTTTGTATGGCTTTGGCTGCTGGTATCAATGCAACAGATATGAAGTTTAATGATATTACAGTGGCTGTTGTAAATAAACAGAGTTATATTATTCGTGGAGGAGAATTTGAAGCAGAAATTTATTTGGCCGCCTACAATAAGTCAAGTAAGAACAAAATTTACATGGCCGGTGAAACTGATCCGGATGCTACTCCCACAGTATTTCCAGTGGGTGGAAAAGCTCCAGAGGGTGAGTCGGATAATGAAGGAAAGTGTCACTTTAAAGTGAGCACCGGAGGTTTGTCCGTAGGTCCGCACGCTTACAAAGGTCAAATTGAGTACATGAAGAACGGTAAGCCCGAGTACGTTCCCTTTGTTGTTCCTGCATTTTTCGTTGGTGAGCCAGTTGCGGTTGTTAATGCGGTTAAATGTAATGTACTTTACAAGGGATTGGAGAATCCGGTTGAGATTTCTGTACCAGGAGCCAATGGAGAAATAAACGCAACATGTCAAGGTTGTGAGCAAATGAACAAGGTGAAAAGCGGTTCTTATTTGATCAAGCCTGATAAAAATCAAAAGGTAGCAACCATTAGTGTTTCTGCTCAAATCAATGGAGAGCAAAAGCCAATGGGATCAAAGGAATTCCGTATTAAGCGCGTTCCAGATCCATTTGCAATGTTCGCCGGTAAAAAGTCTAGTGACTCCAAAATAACCAAAGGAGCATTGGCTGGTGGTGATAAAGTTTTTGCTCAAATGGATCCTGATTTCATTTTCGATGGTATAACTTATCAAGTGAAAAAGTATACAATGACAATTGCGTCGGGAGGTAAGCCCTTTGAAGAAAATGGAACGGGTGATCGTTTGAATGCGAGTATGAAATCTGCCTTGTCTGGTTGTAAGGCTGGAAGCACTGTGATATTCTCGAACATCGTTGCGGTTGGTCCTGATGGTGGTGAACGTATTCTCGGAAATATCGCTTTGAAAGTTGAATAAAAAACAAAAACAAATGAAGAAGTTTATTGCTTTGTTGGTCGCTTGTTGTGGTTTGTTGGTGACAACCACTGCGCAGACTGCATTGGATGGTGCTTATGTTCCTGAGCATAACCCAACCCGTCGCGTGGTTCCTTATCCTTATTTGCGTCAAGCGGATGTGATGTGGAAAAAGCGCATTTGGCAGCGGGTGGATCTGAAGCAAAAGATGAACTATTCATTGTATTATCCAACAACACCTATTAAAAATCGCAGATGCCTTTACGATGTCATTTTGGACGGAATCAAGGACGGTCAGATCACAGCCTATAGTACAAAGAACCCCTTTAATCCAACCTTGCCAGATGATGAGTTTAGCACTCCTTTATCACCAGAGGATGCGCTGAAAGAGGCAGCGAACGCAGATATTATTCCTGAGTTTGATGAGAATGGCGAGCAAATTGGTACAAGAGATACCATAATTCCAATCTTAGCGGATAAGGTCAAATTCTATGAAATAAAAGAAGATTGGATTTTTGACAAGCAACGTTCTGAGCGTTATGTTCGAATCATCGGTATAGCGCCAGTTGTTGAGAAAAAGTATGGAGGTGGATCCATTATTCGTAATGACCCTGTCTTTTGGTTGTACTTTCCAGAATGTCGTTATTTGTTTGCTAATGCGGATGTTTTCAACTTACACAACACTTCTCAGCCCATAACGTTTGACGATCTGTTTCAAAAAAGGATGTTTTCGTCTTACGTTGTAAAAGAAGAGAATGTTTATGACCGAAGGATTGAAGAATATTATCGTGATCCAATGAAAGCCATTTTGGAAAGTGAGCGCATCAAAGAAGATTTGTTCTTGTTTGAGCATGACCTTTGGCATTATTGAGAAATATTAATGAAAAGCCACCGCAAGGTGGCTTTTTCTTTTTCTAGGGATTACTTTTGCACCCGCATGGTAACAATAGGAAATCTCACAGTTAGTTTTGGATCTCGTGATCTATTTTCAAATATTACTTTATTCATTGGCCCTCGGGAACGAATGGGCTTGGTGGGTAAAAATGGGGCAGGGAAATCAACCATGCTTAAAATCCTAGCTGGATTACAAAACCCGACATCAGGTTCAGTTGCGTTTACTCGTGGAACAACGGTTGGTTACCTTGCTCAAGAAATGGAGCACACGCAAGGTGTAACGGTGAGAGAAGAAGCAGCAGCAGCATTTTCTGAGACATTGACCTTACAGAAAAGGATGGATGAGTTGATGGATGCCATTGCAAACCATCATGACTATACGAGTGATGATTATGCCGACAAAATAGAAGAGATTGAAACCATTAGTCATCGCCTTTCTCTTGTGGATGCCACCAAGATGGATGAGAAGATAGAAAGGGTTTTGCGCGGTTTGGGTTTTGGACCCAACGATTTCGATCGTCAACTTTCAGAGTTCAGTGGAGGTTGGAAAATGAGGGTTCAGTTGGGTAAGCTCTTGCTCAGGAACCCCGATTTACTATTGCTGGATGAGCCTACCAATCACCTGGACATTGAGAGTATTCAATGGTTAGAAGAATTTTTAGTGGATTACGAAGGTGCTATCGTTCTTATCTCGCATGATAGAACTTTTTTGGATGCTGTAACCAAGCGAACGGTGGAAATTTCAAAAGGGAAATTGTATGATTACAAATTTTCTTATTCAAAGTACATAGAGCAGCGATTGGAGGAGATAGAGCGAGCAGAGAATGCAGCAGCCAATCAGCAGAAGTACATTGAGAAAACCCAAGTGTTGATTAATAAGTTTAGGGCTAAAAAAGACAAGGCGGCTTTTGCTCAAACTTTGATCAGGAAGTTGGATAAATTGGAAAAGGTAGAGGTGGATGATATCGATTCAACCTCTTTGCACATGCGATTTCCTCCAGCACCGCATGCCGGAAAAGTTACACTGAAGGGTCATTCATTGGGAAAGGCCTTTGCAGAAAAGAGATTGTTCTCTACTGTGGATTTCATGATCAACAGAGGGGAGAAAATTGCTTTGATTGGAAAAAATGGTGTTGGCAAAACAACATTACTTAAAATAATATTGGGTCAATTGCAACATGAAGGTGAGATAGAGTGGGGTCATGCCATACAAATGGGCTACTACGCTCAGAATCAATCTGAGGAATTGGATGGTGAGAAGACTATTTTTCAGACCATTGATGATGAGGCTGTCGGAGAGATAAGAACGCAAATTCGTGGTTTATTGGGTTCATTTTTATTTGGTAAAGATGAGATAGATAAAAAAGTGAAGGTGCTAAGCGGTGGTGAAAAGGCCAGATTGGCGTTGTGCAAGTTGTTATTAAAGCCAACCAACTTTTTGATTATGGATGAACCTACCAACCACTTGGATTTGGTGTCCAAAGAAGTGCTGAAGCAAGCATTGAGTCAATATGATGGAACATTGTTGGTGGTATCACATGATCGTGACTTTTTAAATGGATTGACGGATACTGTTTATGAGATCCTGCCCAATCGATTGAAAGTATGGACGGGTGACGTTTTGGATTTCTTAAAGGAGAAGAAGGCGGAGAACATTGCTGTTTATGAGCAGCAGTTGAGAGAGTCTAAGAAAAAAAATGAAGCTCAACCTTCCAATATCGCTCAGCCATTGGCCACTAAGGAAGAGGTGAAGGATAGAAAAAAAATGGAACAGCAATTGTCGAAATTGGAACGCAAGATTGAGGAGTTTGAAAGTGAGATTTCTGCATTAGAAGCAAAGATGGCTGAAATGGATTATTCAGATTTGGATAGGGTGAAGGAAGTGACTGATGCGCATCAAAAAAAGAAGGATGATTTGGCAGTGGTGTACAAAGAGTGGGAGATTTTAACTGAGCAATTGTGTTAAAAAGAGAATCAGAAACAACCTTAAAGGTTAAATTTGGTCTTTTACTTAAATAACTAATTTTTTAATCAATGAAATTGAAATTTACACTTTTATGTTTGGCATTGGTTGCTACTTTGCAATCTTGGTCACAAGGGCTTCCCTTCACTGGAACTATCAATGGAAGCAACGGAATAGTTGATGTTAGTATATTTTACGTTGATTCTATTTCTGGCATTTCGGGTAATATGGTTGTTACATCAGGTCCTAACGGTGGTTTTGATGGAGCTATCCCCGTGACCGGCAACGTAATGGGGCAGATGATGGTTTGGGCTTGTATCTCTAACTGTCAAGGTTTACAGGTATGTGACAATACCGTTTGGATCCCAGGTGCCATCATGACCTTTGAATTAGAGTATTGCTTTGGTAACCCCAACACAGATAATGATGGTGACGGTTGGGATGAGTTTTCTGATTGTAATGATAACAACCAGTGGGTTTATCCAGGAGCTTACGAAGAATGTAACAATGGAGTAGACAATGATTGTGATGGTTCTATTGATGAAGGCTGTAATGGTGACTCCACTTTTGTAGACAATGACAATGATGGATACACCAGCGATGTAGATTGTAATGATGCCAATGCTTGGGCTTTTCCTGGTGCTTTTGAAGAGTGTAACAATGGAATAGACAATGATTGTGACGGTTTGATTGATGAGGATTGCGGAGGTTCAACGGGTTGTGAGGCCAATATCTTTTTGGTGACAGATTCTATGATGAATGGTGCGAGTACTCCGTTTGTTGTTTGGGTTGTAAACGTTACGGATCCATCTTCCAATGCACAATACATGTGGTCTACGGGAGACGGTGGAACCATGACTGGGGCTTTCCCTACATGGCAGTATTCTGAAACAGGTACTTATGAATTGTGTTTGTTTACTTATTGTGCGGATGGAACCGTGGATACTTCATGTGTCATTTTCTCTGTAGAGAGTGATGGATCTGTTTTCCCAGGTGGAACGCAGCAAACGGGATTTACTTTGAATGTGGTTGGATCTATTCCAACATCTGTGGAGGAGACAGCAATGACCTCATTTGTAGTTTCTCCTAACCCTGTTGCTGAGAACACTGCTATTCGTTGGAATGCAGCATCCGCTGGTCAATACAATATTAGATTGTACAATGCACAAGGTCAATTGGTTTCAGCTGAAAAATTCAATGGTCAATCAGGAACCAATGTTTGGAACTTGAATGGCAATGCTTTGTCCTCTGGTGTTTATCAATTGG
>JACCDJ010598913.1_pt1 | contig 31279 bp, 20 predicted proteins | sample 7444481 | NCBI WGS metagenome assembly JACCDJ01 (sample SAMN15323435, study PRJNA562643) | freshwater metagenome | isolation source: river surface water | place: USA:Blue River Watershed | collected 2017-08-15 | reverse complement strand
GTCTACTATCTATGGTTTGAGTGATGGTGGTGGATTGTCTTACTACCCAACAAGTAACTCTACAATAGAGTACTGGTCATAAGCTACTGGAACAAAAACTACAATTGATGATTTCTACACTTCTATTCACGATTGTGATGGTGATGGTACAATCAACATTGGTGCAAACCATTTCACATCTGCTGCTGATGACGGCGATGCTTACTATCCTGGTGAAGGTATGGTTACTCAACCTCAAGCAGCTATCGATGCTAATGGTAATTTGTTTGTATTCTATTCTTCAGTAATGGAGAACGATACTACTGTTGCTGGTGTTGCAAGCGTAGCTTCTCAAAACTTCCGTGATATCTTAGGAGCTTACTCTACAGATGGTGGTGCTACTTGGTCTTTGCCAATCAACGTTTCTCAATCTTGGGGTGTTGAAGATGCATTCCCTACGGTTGCTCGCGATGTAGATAACAATATTCATTTGTCATGGCAAGCTGATGCTGAGCCAGGAACAGCTTTGCAAAATGCAGATCCAATTGCAGTAAACCAAATCATGTATTTGGCATTAGATGCTGCTAACTTTATGACTAAAGGAACAACGCTTGCTGATGCTTGTAACCAAACTGCGGTTCCAATGCCTCCAGTAGCTAGCTTCACTTACACAATTGATCCTAATGATCAATGTAAAGTTAATTTCACTGATGCTTCTACAGGAAATCCTGCTAACTGGACTTGGGTATTTGGTGATGGTAACACATCTACTGCTCAAAATCCTTCTCATACTTATACAACGCCTGCTACTCGTAACGTACAGTTGGTAGTTGGTAACGTATATGGTAACAACTCATCTCCAATTACGAAGATTGGTGTTTGTTTTGCTGCTGGTGTAGCTTCAATTGATGCTGCTAACGCGGTTTCAGTTTATCCTAACCCTGCTACTTCAGAAATCACTGTTAACATGGAAGGTATCAATGCAGCTCAATCAGTAATTACTATTGAAAATGCAATTGGTCAAACTGTTATGGTGGTTGAAAATAAAAACGCTTTCTCTAAGTTGAACGTTAACGTTGCTACTTTAGAAAACGGAATCTACTTCGTAAAAGTTAAATCTTCTAACGGAGTTGCTACTAAGCGTTTCGTAAAAGAATAATCTTCTTTTCTACATACTAAAAAAGGCTTCCAATTTGGAAGCCTTTTTTAGTTTAATGAATTGCTGAAAATTATTTAATCCTTAACAGGTCTTCTGGAACATCGATAGAGATCGTCTCTAAATCAGTTTCAATTGTTTGAATAGCTAATCCGTTTTCTAACCAACGTAATTGTTCTAAACTTTCTATTTGTTCGAAAAATCCCGCTTCAAATGTGCTAATTTGCTGTAAAGCTGCCTTAGTATAGCCATACATCCCAATATGCTTCCAGTACTTAAAATCAGCGCCATTACGGTTAAATGGTATAACTGAGCGTGAGAAATACATGGCCTCACCATTCTTTTTTATACTCACTTTTATGCTGTTGGCAGAGTTGATTAATTCCATCTCATTACAAGGCCGAATTAAGGTTGCTATTTCAGCTTGTAGGTTACTTCGGTTTTTAAAGTAGTAAGCAAGTTTGTCGATTTGCTCTGGTTGAATAAAAGGCTCGTCACCCTGAATATTTATGTAGGCGGTAGCGCTTAACTGATTAGCGACTTCGATAATACGATCAGTTCCTGTAAGATGATTCGATGCAGTAAGCATTACCTTTCCTCCGAAACTAAGTACATGTTGACTAATACGTTCATCATCCGTAGCCACTATTACATCATCCAAAGATTGCGCTTTGCATGCTTGCTCATAGACACGTTGAATCATCGATTTTCCTTGAATATCGATGAGAGGTTTGCCAGGAAAGCGACTGCTAGCATATCTCGCGGGAATTATTCCTATAATTTGCATATAAATGAAAAAGTCTATTAATTTTACAAAGTTAAACTTCCCACCTATGAAATTCAAACTACTTCTTGTTTTAGCGATTTTTACTTGCGGTTTTTCTATCGCCCAAATTAATACGCCTACTAAGCAAATTTTCGACATGGATTTTGAACATTGGACAAATAAAGGTTCTTATTCTGATCCTGATTCTTTGCAAACTACGAATCAATACACCTCTTTAGCTGGTGCGTTTTTGGTAACAAAAGGAACCGATGCTTATCACGGAGCGGCTAGTTTAAAATTGACGTCTACCTTAATTCAGTTTTTTACCATCAACGGAACCTATCCTGGTGTTGTATCTAATGGAACTATTAATGCTGCCGTTTTGAGCGGTGGTGCCGGAGCACCGATTGTTAGCGGTAAAAAGATTGATTATCGTCCGAGTCATTTTTCAGCTTTCTATAAAAACAGTACAGCAAATCATGATTCTAGTATGATTAATATTTGGTTTACTAAATGGAACGCTCCTGCAGGTAAGCGTGACACCGTTGGTAATATGATTTGGTTCGATACCACACAACATCCGACTTATACGCATTTGTTACAGGCCGTGAATTATTTCACTGCAGACATTCCTGATACGTTTCAAGTAACGATGTTGTCTTCAGGTTTATATCATTCTAATGTAGGTTCTGTTTTAACGATAGACTCAATGAACTTTACTCCGGATACTGCTAGTCATGTTGGATTGAATGTGTTAGGCGGTAATGCTTTGATGCTAAACGTTTATCCAAATCCTTCAAATCAAACTTTAAACTATTCTTACGCTGGTTTAGTAAGCGGTGGCGAGAAAGTTAGTATTTATACTATGTCTGGAGAATTAGTTTATTCTTCTAATCTAAAAACACAAAATTCAATTGATATTGCAAGTTGGAAAGCAGGTATGTATGTGTATCAAGTTGCTAATAAAAATGGTCAATTAGTTGCGCAAGGGAATTTTGCAGTACAACACTAAACTGGTTTAAATTAAATTTAAAAGCCACCAATTAGGTGGCTTTTTTTATAGTTCGATTCGTCTATCCGCGTTATCTATAAGGAAGGAGTCATGCGTAAGAAATACGATACTCATTTCTTGGCTTTGTAGCAGCTTAAGCAACATCTCTAATAAAGCCTTTTTAGATAATTCGTCCATAGCGGCAGAGGGTTCATCTAGAATTAATAGGGAGGGTTTTTGAATTAAATATTGCAGGATACTTAGCTTTTGTCTTTCTCCACCACTTAAACTATTGAGTGGTCTGTATAAAGTCGATTTTTCTAGGTTCAGTTGTTCGCAAAGGCTTTCCCAAATTGAATTTTCAGGCATTTTGTTTTTGCTTGCATGATAAACCCAATTCATTTCTTCTATAAAATTATTGTCTCCTTTTAGGATAGCGAATGAATTTTGTGGGATATAAACGTAGGTCCTACGCCACAGATCAAGTGTCTTGGAATCTGCATTGCCAGGTTCTTGTTCAAAATGTGCTCCTTTGATGTGGCCTTGATAATTGGTGAGATGACCACTAACTATTTTGCCAAAAGTTGATTTTCCTTTACCGCTGCTGCCGCTTATTGCGTAGCATTTTCCACTTTCAAAATTAGCGCTTAAATTGCTAATGACTTTGTGGTCTGAATAGGAGTAGCTTAAGTTAGATACAGTGAGTAATGTGCTTGTTGATGGCTGCTTAGTGTCAGTGCTTTTATCAATTGCCTCTGATTGATTATAATCTATCCAAGTGTCACAGAAGTCCCTTAGCCAGTCCGTTTGATGCGTGATACATAGAACTCCATTTTGTGCTTCACGACTCCAGTTTTTTAAAAAATTAAATAGTAATAATGCATTCGTTTTGTCGAGCGCTGCAGTCGGCTCGTCCAGAACAAGTAGATCAGGTCTTTTAAGTAATAAAAGCAGTAAACAAATTCTTTGACGCTGTCCGCCACTCAGTTCGTTGGCTGTTTTACCCAAGGTGGCTGATGGATCTTCAAAACCTAATTGAATCAATAGTTGTTCGATTTCTTCATCCGTTGCTGACGGGAGATTTAGGTTTGTTTGAAATGCTTTTATTTGTTTGGCAATGGTGAATGTAGGATGCAGTGCATCCTGTGCAAACTGGGGTAAATAACCGATGCTAGCTGTGTTCAAGGTAATCGAACCATGAACGTGGTAAGGTAGCGTGGTTTCTTGATATTTATTCAAGATATGATTTAAAAGCGTTGTTTTTCCAAAACCTGACGGAGCACTGATTCCGACAATTTCATTCGCTTTTACGTTGAATTGGAAAAAGTTGTCTTTCGGAGTAAAGAGTTGATTGTCCTTCCACTGAAAACGTAGTTGGTCAATATGTACTAAAGTGAGGGACTCTGAAAGCATAATACCAAGTTAACATTTTTGGCAATATAGGTTTTATATTTTCACTTGTTTTCGGTATTTTTAAGGATAAATTTATTCCATTGAATTCGACTCAAATTTCCATCGTTATCCCATTATTTAATGAGGCAGAATCCTTGCCTGAATTATTTGCGTGGATTGAGCGCGTGATGAATGCGAATAATTTTACGTACGAGATTTTAGCAGTGGATGATGGAAGTAAGGACGAATCATGGTCTGTCATAGAAAATGAATCTAAGCGTAATGCTCATATTAAAGGAATTAAGTTTCAACGTAATTATGGGAAATCAGCTGCTTTGCATGTTGGCTTTAAAGCTGCGGTAGGCAGTGTTGTAATTACTATGGATGCTGATCTACAAGATTCTCCGGATGAAATTCCTGGCTTGTACGAAATGATTGTTACTCAGAAATTTGATTTAGTAAGTGGTTGGAAAAAGAAGCGTTTTGATAATGCTTTGACTAAAAACATTCCTTCTAAGTTTTTTAATTGGGCGACAACCAAGATGAGTGGCATTCAATTACATGATTTTAATTGTGGTTTGAAAGCGTATCGGAAAGAAGTGGTGAAGTCGATTGAGGTTTATGGTGAAATGCATCGCTATATCCCGGTTATTGCGAAGTGGGCGGGCTTTCCAAAGATAGGAGAGAAGCCTGTTCAACATCAAGCAAGAAAGTATGGTGTCACTAAATTCGGCTGGGAGCGTTTTGTAAATGGCTTTCTTGATTTGTTAACCATTTCTTTCGTGACGAAGTTCGGAAAACGTCCGATGCACCTTTTCGGGTTCTTAGGTGCAATTTCCTTCTTTATCGGTTTTGTAATTACTCTTTACTTAGGCTTTGCGAAGTTTGCGTATAACGAATACAATATGACGCAGCGTCCTATTTTCTTCATGGCGATATTATCCATGGTTGTAGGAACGCAGTTATTCTTAGCTGGCTTTATTGGCGAGCTTATTAATAGGAATTCTGGTGAGCGTAATACCTATTTGATTGAAGGTAAAATTGGCTTATAGTATTTATTAGATTAGTCCACTATTTCTCCGAAAAGGGTACCTGCCGAAGCATCGTTGATTAATACATTTATGTATTGTCCTTTTTGCACCTCCTTCTTAGGGAAGATAACCATTTGATTTTGCGTATTTCGGCCACTCCATTCTGTCTCAGGCTTACGATGTGAAGGCCCTTCTACCAATACTTTGAATGTTTTTCCAATAGTTTCTCTATTGCGAACCAATGAATAATGTCTTGCTTTTGCAATGATTTCGTCTAGGCGACGTTGCTTCACATCTTCAGGGACATCATCTGCAAACTTCTTTTGTGCCGGAGTTCCTCCTCTTTCCGAGTATTTAAAATAATAGCCAAATTCAAAGCGACAATAGTCAATCATGGATAAAGAATCTTGGTGTTCTTCTTCTGTTTCACTGCAGAAGCCAATGATAATATCTGTTGTCACCGCGCATTCTGGAATTAATTCCATGATACGATCGTATTTAGCCATATACCATTCTCTGTCGTAAGTGCGGTTCATCTTTTCTAAAATACGCGTACTACCTGATTGCAATGGCAAATGAATTTGCTTACAGATGTTTTCGTATTTCAGCATGGTGAATAATACTTCGTCCGTAATATCCTTTGGATGCGAACTTGAAAAGCGAACACGTAAATCAGGATGAATTAAGGCAACCATTTCAAGCAGCTGTGCGAAATTTACCTCCGAATTTGCGGCTTCATTTTTCCAGTGATAGCTGTCCACGTTTTGCCCCAAAAGAGTGATATCTCTGAATCCTTCATTAAACAACTGTGTACATTCAGCTACAATTGAAAATGCGTCACGACTTCTCTCTCTTCCTCTTGTATAAGGGACTACGCAAAAGCTACACATATTATTACAGCCACGCATAATCGTCACAAAGCCATTGATGCCATTCGTAGCTAAGTGTGTGGGTGCGATGTCTGCATAGGTTTCTTCACGACTCAATAGCACGTTCACTGCCTTATGTCCGGCTTCTGCTTTTTGTATTAATTCCGGTAATGAACGATAAGCATCTGGTCCAACAATCAAATCAACCATTTTCTCCTGCTCTAGTAAATCTTCTTTCAAACGTTCTGCCATACATCCAAGTACTCCGATTAGTGCAGCTGGATTTTGTTTTTTGACAGCAGTGAAAATTCTCAAACGTTCACGTACTTTTTGTTCCGCGTTTTCACGAATAGAGCACGTATTGATTAAGATAAGATCCGCTTCTTTATAGTTGGTGGTAATGCCATACCCTTCTTGATTAAGAAGGGTGGCAACAATTTCGCTATCATTAAAGTTAAGGGCACAGCCATAACTTTCGACATAGCAGTTTTTTGCTTTCTTTTCGCTTTTACCTTTTATTGAAACAGCTTCACCTTGACGTGTTTCGTCGTGTTCTTTATTTTGAATGAGAGGATTGATAGTGTCGTTCATAATGGAGTGCAAAAGTAATACAAAATGCCTTTTGTGGCAATGTTAAAGCTTTTCAGCGATGAAAATTAATCGTGGACTGTTTTGTGAATCGTATGGGTTGAGATCGTAATCACCAAATGTTTCAATGATTTGCAATCCGTTTAAAGCGCAAAGATTCTCAAAGTTTTCTAGGCGAAGTGCACGCACACGTTCTTTAAATTCATAGCTCTTACCATCGTCTTCAAAACTTGTGCTCTTATGGAAATAACGTCCGTCCATACTGCGCTTAATATGAAAGGTAATTGGGTTTCGTAAAATATCTTCTTCGGAAACTAATCTGTTTAAGGAATAATCTACGTTTAGAAAATCAACTATTAATCTGCCTTTCTGCGCCAGTGCATGACTGAAGCATGCGAAAGCAGCTTGGTCTTCTGCATCATTTTCAAAATAACCAAAACTGGTAAAGAAATTGAAGGCATAAGTAAATGGACCGTCTTCGGTAAATGGTAAACGCATATCATGTACGTAAAAACGTAAATGCTCATTTCGGCTTTCGTTTGCTAGTCGAATACTTTCCGAGGCAAGATCAAAGCCTGTTACATTATGTCCGTAGGAAGCGAGTTGTCGCGCATGTCGGCCTTTACCGCAAGCGATATCCAAGACCTTTGAATGTGGCGGGATATCGAGATGGGCTATTAGTTTTTTTATAAAATTTTCAGCCTCTTGCTCGCTTCTGTTCGAATAGAGTAAATGGTAGTAGTGTGAATTAAACCAATCTTCAAACCAGTTTTGTTCGCTCATTATTGAATCGATTGATAAAGTTCTTGTAATTGTGGGTTGTTAGGATTGGCTTGTGCAACAGCTCCGATATAACGTTTTGCGTTTGCCTTGTCTCCTTTGTTTAAATAAGCCATCCCAATGAAATAGTAATATTCAATGTTTTGCTGATTGCAAAGCAAAGCTTCGTTCAATAAGTTAATGGCTAGGTCGTACTGTTTTTGCTGAATTAACAATTGCGATTTCATGGCAACTGCTTTTGGGTTCTCACTGTAAATGGCGAGTACTTGGTTGCAAAGTTGCATGGCAGAATCAATCTTTTGTCTAGCCATTGCTTTTTCAGCGGCAGCCATTAATTGCTTTTCTTTTTTATGATCTCGTTTGATAATTACCATTACAGGAACATCATCCACTTTGATAACATGATATGCAGATTTCGGCGGATAGATGCCTGGTGTTTCTAGCTCTTCTTTGCTCATAAATCTTGAGTAGAAAATACCATAATCCCAATCGTTCATATTCATACGATTCGTATAACGAACATAGCCTGCACCAATATGTTTGTCTTCTCCAAATTGATGTTTTACATAATAGCGCATTGGGTCGACGCAATTCGTGCGAATGCCTATCGTGTCGTTTTGTGCGATACGTTGAACAATCTTTTCATTTTGAATCACCCAATCATAGGCTTGTTTGCTGCTATTCATCCAATAGTCTGTTTCGTAGTTGGTATAAGCTTCATTTATTCCTCCGTACCATTCGTTGAAATAAAGAGACTCGAATCCATGATTTTTAGCCATGAATTTTAAAGGAAGCAAGCACAATACAGCCACAATAGCTGGGACAGCCCATTTTAGATTTCCTTTTAATGTATCAAATAACCATTTCCATGAAACAGCTGTTAAAACAACTAGAGGAGGATAAACGAATAAGAAGTGTCTCCAACCATCATAAAGTGCCGACCCTTTATAAGTGGCATATGCCCAAGGGAAAAAGCAAACAAAGATGACAATGAATTTATAAAAGGCCTCTTGTTTGAAGGTTTTTAGGAGATAAGGCAAGATTAGGAATAGACCAAAAACAACGACTAACGGAGCCGTAATCCCGATATAAGTAGGGATATAGGACGCAGGAACTTCGTTATTCATGATTGTTTCTCCTCCAAATAGAAGAGAAATAGGAGTGAAGAAATGACTCATTACCCCTAAGGTTTCTAATGGATTTCCAATTGGGTTTTGCAATGCATAAGGCCAACAAGCGATACCGATTAAGTATCCACCAGTGCTGATTGCAATCATTCGAAGTATCAATTTGGTGTTGAATAATGAACGATTTTCTTTGTTCAAAATCCAATAGATAGCTGCGAAGAACCACAAGTAAACAATAAATAATAAGCCGCCGATACGAACGCCTAATGCAGCTCCAATTGCAATACTCAATAAAATAGTATTCGTAATTGAAGGTGATTTTAATTGTTTAAAGAAGCGAATCAGATAATACGTTGCCATTATTGACGCGCTTGCGAATGGAATATCCTTGGGATTGTTAAAGCAATGTCCTAAATAACTCGGACTTAAGAACAAAAGCAATAGAGCTAATAGTCCTGCAAACCAACCACCTAATTCCATTGCAACGAGTCCGCAAAAAATAATACCAATAGCGCCAACAATTGCATTGATAAAATGGCCCATTTCATAATCGCCCCATAATCCTATTTTATGATTGGCAATGGAAACGGTCAGGTCGAATAGCCCGCCATAATAATGAATGCCGCTTTCTTCAAACTTCTTAGATCCTTCAACATGTTTATAATCAAGGATACTTTTATCTCCTTCGAAGAAATAAGCGTAAATCGCTTTGCCATAATCATGGTGCCAATGCTCATCACCGGTCACACTGAAATCGAAACTCCACTTAGGCATTAAAAATAAAATAGTGAATGCCAACAGTACGAAGATCAATCTCGACCAGTTGTTCAACTTTTGTTCAAGGCTGCTTCCTTTTTCAAAAGGAGCGATAAATAGTTGTTGGAATTTCATTTTAATTGAAATTTTCAAAATTTCGAAAAACATTTTGATGGAGTCAGTCAATACATTCACTTTGCTATCGTCTTCATTCTTCCACGTTAATGGCATTTCGATAACAGGGATATTGGCATTGTGAAAACGATACAGTACTTCTACGTCATGCGCCCATCCTAGGACATCCAAAGAGTTAAAAATTTCCTTGGCTTTCTGAGCTGGGTATAATTTGAAGCCACATTGTGTATCGTTAAGATGCAGTGGGGTTAAAGCTTTTACGAAGCCATTAAAAACTCCTCCGATCCATTTTCTATGCGTGAGTGCATCAATTTTTGAATTAGGGTGTACTCTTGAGCCAATGTGTACCGCTTCTTGCTTGAATAGCTGCGGGTTTATTTTTAGCCAATTGATTAGTTCGGACGGGGAAGAACTCATGTCGGCGTCCAAAGTCAGAATATAATTTCCCTTTGCTTGGTTGATACCGAATTTTAAAGCCGCGCCTTTTCCGCCATTCTTTGGCATAGGTAATACAGTAATCCTGTTTTCATTAATTAAAAATGGATCGCTTTTCAGTAGTTCAAGTGTATTGTCTTTCGAGCCATCATCAACGATGATTACCTCAAAAGTATCATTCCAGCTTTGACAAAATTTACGCAAGCCGTCGGTCAACAAGTTTATTCGCTTGCTTTCATTATAGCAAGGAATAACAAGACTTAAATTAGGCGTAGACGAGCTCATTTTGACAAAAGTGTATTTCTTCAAAAGTACTCAATTTCACTCGAATTTCCATTTGATTCGAGCAAGAATAAAATGTCCGAATTGTTTATCTTTGGATGGCATGTTTCATACGTTTAAATCATTAATGGGTCGCGTTTTTATTGCTCTAATCCTGTTCTTAATGAATGGAGCATTAAGCGCGCAAGATTTTGTGAAAACGAATCCGTTTGAAACGAACTTTTTTATTGAGAATCAGGGGCAGTTTCATGATCTTGCTTGCGCAGGAAAAGATTCCATTTATTTTGCTCTAGAAAATGGGCAGGATGCTTTTTATTTTCTGTCAGATGGCTTTGTGATTCGATTTAGTCGCCTTAGTATTAATAAAGAAAAGTTAGAATGGATTAACGCACTCAAACGTAAGCTTTCCAAGGACGCTCAATGGGAAGAAGAACGATTTGAAAAGGCTAAAATTGCCTATAGTTGTATACGTGTAAAATGGCTGAATGTAAATAGGGTAGTGCCTGTAGGACAAAACAAAGCCTCGCATTATTTTACCTATGGTGATCCTCAGTTTAATTCTGCTGGCTATTCACAGATTGTCTATTCTCAATTATATCAAGGAGCGGACTTAGTTTTTGATATTCCTGTAACTGGCGGAGTGCATTATCAATTTAATTGTGAAAGGGGCTTTGATTGGCATAAAATTAATTGGCAATATAATCCGGGCACGAAACTTTCCAACAAACAGTTGAATAGTTTTATCATCTCTCAAGGAACTGATACTATAGTAGAAATGGGCTTACAAGTACTTCAAGCAGGTCAGTCAATTCCAGCAAAATATCTCTATTCGAATAATAATTTAAGTATTGATATTGCTTTAAACCTGGATACTTCTAAATCCTTTGTGATTGATCCTTTTGTGACGCAGATAAATACGATGAGAAGTGGTGGTCCGGGTGGTTCAAAGGCCTTAGATGTCGATTATGATTATGTTGGAAATGTATTTGTCTTCGGAGGCGGTAGTGCCAACTTTACCAATCCTCAAAATCAAAGAATCGCCAAGTATGCTCCGAATGGGCTACATAAATGGACCTTCATGGGGAGCGTTCCAAGCGTGAATTGGGAAAGTAAAGGTTCGAATGGCTCACCTGGTAACTTTATTGTAGACAAGACTAGTGGTAAAGTCTATTGTGGACAAGGTTTTGAAAATTCTATTGGCACGAGAATTATTCGAATCGATTCAAATGGAGTTTATAACAATTACGTCTCCGTAGCAAATTCTAGTTTTTGTGAATTATGGGACATGGCTTTTGATTGCAGAAATAAATCTGTCTTTGGAATGGGTGGATCTACTTATTCCAATCAAAACTGTGGTTCCATTGATACTTTAGGCAACTTTAGTGCAGTCAATTTTACAGGTGTCCCATCTGGGGTTTTTCCGCAAGGGTATTCACAGGATGTTATTTCTAGTGTATTAGATGAGAATCGAAATCTTTACGCTTTAGTGGCTTCCGGTCCAACCCTTGCCGTCGATAATCACTTGTATCGATTGAATAGTTCTTATAATGGAAACGTATGGAATGTACCTACCGGATGGTCTTCCATGTCAGAGTCGGATAATAAACCTTATGTTGCTGCATTCGCCTCTAATGGCTTTAACGCTATTGACGTAAACGATTATTATGTCTTCTATTATGATGGACAAAACCTCGCTGCTTATGACAAAAGTACCGGAGCTTTCGTTAGTGCTGGGGTTAGCATGCCAGGTTATTCCTTAAAACGTCAAGGAGGAATTGCATCTGATCATTGTAATCGCGTTTATATCGGAGGAAATAATGGTGCTGTCAATGTTTTGAGTTTTAATGGAACCAATTTTTTGAGCTTACCTGATATTACCTTAACAGGAGTATTAGGGCGAAAGGTTTATGATGTAAAGTTGGACAGAAGTTCTCGCAATTTGTATATCTGTGGAGATAGTTTCGTTGCAGTTAAACAAATACCGTACAATTGTAATGTGGGTGGTATTCAATTACAGACAAGCATGCAATGTCCGAATCTCGGGATCTGCAAAATTTTGAATTACGATCCCAATTCGACTTATTTGTTTATCTGGCGAGATAGTACCACACATACCACGCTGAAGATTCTTAAGAATTCAAATAAAAACGCTGATACTATCATTGGGGTACAGCCCAATCATTTGTATTCCATTACGGTGTATGCCAATATTAGTTGTGGCGGCCCTTCAAAAACAGTTGCCTTCAGTGGAAGTATATTCTATGCTAATCAAAGTTTTAGCGTTTGTGCCGGACAGGGTATTTCTTTTGGAAATCACTATTATACGGTTGCTGGAACATATCTGGATACTATTTATCAAGGGAGCTGCGTTACTGTTTGGACTACCAAATTGACAGTTCGGCCAAAATATAATCTGACAAGGACGTATGCAATCTGTTCTGGTAATGCGGTTCATATTGGAAATAACTTTTATTATACAACCGGCAATTATCATGATACATTGGTAAGTTTTTATGGTTGTGATTCCATTATCCACTCTAATATCATTGTCGGTAACGCTTCGGCTCATACGCAAAATTTGTCTGGCTGTAGTGGATCACCAATCATTGTTGGAAGCAAAACATATTATGTCAACGGAACCTTTGTTGATACATTGTATAATTATGTTTATTGTGATTCTGTAGTAACAACTAATTTGAGTTTTTATCCTAAATCTTATTTTACACAGAACCTAACCACCTGTTTTAATCAACCCATTTATGTTGGCCCATACCAACATAGTACCTCTGGGATTTATATTGATCATTTGATTAATCGCTATGGATGTGATTCTGTAGTTACCACTTATCTTGCCGTAATTCCATATAAATCTTTCGGACAAACATTTACTATTTGTCAAGGCTCCAGTGTTACTGTAGGTACGCATACCTATACGAATTTAGGCTACTATTACGATACCATTCCTTCCTATTCTGGTTGTGATTCCATCGTAACTACAGGGCTTTCATGGAATCCTACGCAGTATGCCAATCAAATAATTACGACTTGCAGTAATCATCCTTTACAAGTTGGTCCTTATATCCATACAACTAGTGGTTTCTATATTGATACCATTACAGCTTCTACAGGTTGTGATTCAATTGTCTTTTCATTACTGACTGTTTTGCCATCCCAAACTTTTACCAATAATCTTCATTTCTGTACCCCAACTACCATTACTGTTGGTTCACATAGTTATAATTCAACAGGGATTTATCGGGATACTTTTGTCAATAAATTTGGTTGTGATTCCATTATAATTACCAATTTGATAATTGGAACGCCGAAAGTGATTAATCAAACCAAATACCTTTGCGGCGGACCTGTTGCAGTCGGCATACATGTTTATTCAACGCCAGGTCTATATCATGATACGCTTCAAACTTATCTGTTGTGTGATTCTGTCATTCATACTACCGTATTAGCTGGTACTAATAGTTCGTCTATAAACAATGTCTCCGTTTGTCAAGGAAATGGGGTAGCAGTAGGGAATCATTATTATACGAATGCTGGTACTTATTATGATACTTTGATCAATCACTTTACCTGCGATTCCTTCGTTACAACTAATTTGATTGTTAAGAGCAAGACCTTTAAAACACAAACGCTGACTATTTGCGTCAACCATCCACTGATAATCGGAACACATTCCTATACAGTTTCTGGTGTTTATCAGGATACGCTAATTAATCATTGGGGATGTGACTCTATCCTTACTAGTAATTTGACAGTACGTCCAATTTCTTCTAAAAATCAATTTATTTCAATTTGTTCTGGGCAAAGTGTTCATATAGGAAATCACGTGTACACTAGTTCTGGTGTTTATAAAGATACTTTACTTAATTACCTTTCCTGCGATTCGATTGTTACGACCAATCTGATTGTTAAACCAAGAAATGTAATTAATAAAAATGTTAATATATGCTCCGGTGCCGTATATCAAGTGGGTATACACTCGTATTCGCAAACAGGATTATATCACGATACTTTAGTCAATAAATATAATTGCGACTCCATTATTCATACGAATTTGAATGTGTACTCCACTGTTTATACCAATCAAACTGTATCGATCTGTCAAGGACAGCAATTAACTATTGGTGCGCATTCTTATAACGTGAGCGGTAATTATACGGATACACTCAGTTCTTTTGTCGCTTGTGATTCAATTGTACATACGCAATTGATAGTTAAACCACTGAGTACTTATGCTCAATCCTTGATCATTTGTAATGGTAAGAGTATTCAGGTAGGTTCTGTCTCGCATTCAACTACAGGTGTTTTTGTGGATCATCTCACAAACTATCTTGGCTGTGATTCTGCTGTTACTACTACACTTTTAGTGAAGCCACGAAGCTTTAAAACGCTTAATCAAAGTATTTGTTCTGGCGATTTTATTGTAGTTGGAACGCACACCTATACATTAAGTGGTACCTATAAAGATACCTTCGTAAATTATCTTGGTTGTGATTCGATTCTAACTACGGTCCTTCAAGTAAATCCAGTAAAAAACACAACACTAAGTAAATCTATTTGTAGAGGATTTAACTATTCAATAGGTTCAAGTAACTATTCATTAAGCGGAGTCTATAGAGATACTTTAAGCACTTATTTATTGTGTGATTCAATAGTTCAGCTTACACTTGTTGTGAACGATTCTAGTTCTTTCTATCAGTCAGTTAAAATTTGTACTGGCGATAGTCTGTTGGTAAATGGTCACTATTATAAATCTTCAGGTTTCTATAGAGATACTACACTCAATTATCATAGTTGCGATTCCTTTATCTATACGCAATTGTATGTTGCTCAAAATTACAAGATTCAACAAACATTAAATATTTGTACCGGAGATACTTTATTCTTAGGTAATCATTCCTATTTCCAGAGTGGCTTATATACCGACACACTATCATCTAATTATTCTTGTGATTCAATCATTCTTACGCAATTAAATGTTTTAGTGGCTGGAGTAGGTCTCACCGCATCTCCTGATACTATTTTCTTTGCTGGCGATCAAATAGATTTAACGGCCATTCCAATGAATAGCAATGATTCTGTTATCGCTTGGATTCCTAATTCAATATTAGACAATACAAATACCTTCTCGAACAATATTACTCCTAGTAGCACTATTTGGGTAGGGGTTCAAACTATTAACCAGGCAGGCTGTAAGGCGATAGATAGTATACGTTTGGTGAAGATTGATGTCGAAGTTCCTAATGCATTCACGCCTAACGGAGATAATCAAAATGATATTTTCCTATTGCGTGGATCTGGCTTGGATGCAGTTCAGTCGATTGAGATTTTTAATCGTTGGGGCGAACGGGTTTTCTATTCCAATGATCCATTAGTAGGGTGGGATGGGCGATATCTTGGTAATATGCAACAAGTGGAAACGTATACGTATCAGATTCAACTCAAAAATAAAAATTCTAAAAAAGTTAGAACAGTTAGAGGCAACTTGCTGTTAATACTTTAAATCTTATTTATGAAAGCAACGAATGTAGTGGTAGCAATCACAGGTGCAAGTGGAAGCATTTATGCGAAAGTATTATGCGATAAACTCCAATTATTACAGGAGTCTGGTCAAGTAGGGAAGGTTGCTTTGTTAATGAGTGAAAATGCAAAAACTGTTTGGGAACACGAATTAGGTAACCTTGATTATGTGGTTATACCATTTACTACTTATGAGAAAATGGATTTCATGGCTCCCTTTGCTTCTGGTTCTTCTACCTATAAGGTAATGTTTGTAACCCCTTGTTCAATGGGCACTATGGGACGTATAGCGAACGGGATTTCGGATGATTTATTAACGCGAGCTGCGGATGTGATGTTGAAAGAACGTCGCAAATTGATCTTGAACGTTCGTGAAACACCTTATCACGCCATACATTTACAACAGATGTTATCGCTTACGCAAGCAGGTGCAATCATTTGCCCAGCTACTCCTTCTTTCTACTCGAAACCCGCAGACTTCGATGCATTAGCTGCTACGGTAGTTGATCGAATGTTGAGTCTAGCAGGATTCTCCGTAGATATGTATCGTTGGAATGAAGATTAATTAATCAGAAATCTTTTTACCTCTCATACTTTCTCCGATAGCCCAATCCATCACGCGTTCAGCAAATGGTCTGGTAAATTGATTAAGCTCTTCAATCGACTGTTGGATAATATGTCGATCTGTATTGGTTAATTCCTTTCTCAAACTTTCAATCTTAGCTTTCGTTGCTTCAATTTCTGTCTCATTAAGTAATGTGTGATGCGTAGCTAAAAACTTCTCCGTTACTTCAATCATTTGTTGCGCCTCCGTAACAGATTCTGTCAAAGCCCTGATATGCATATCTTCCTTTGCATGCTCTAATGATTCCAATAACATTCGCTCTACATCTGAATCACTCAAACCATATTGCGGTTTTACTTCAATACTCGATTCTACACCACTTCTTAATTCTTTTGCTTTCACCGTCAAGATGCCATCTGCATTAATTAAAAACTGAATCTCTACTTTAGGCAATCCTGCCGGCATCGATGGAATCCCTGCCAGTATGAATTCTGCCAGTTTTCTGTTGTCCTTAATTAAATCACGCTCTCCTTGGTAGACAGAAATTTTTAGTTGGGTTTGTCCGTCTTTCGAGGTTGTATAGCTTCTTCCTGCGCGAATTGGAATTTTTGAATTTCTTGGAATAATCACGTCCATCAAACCACCCATGGTTTCAATCCCCAAACTCAATGGCGTTATATCAAGTAATAAAATGTCCTTCTGATTACCTGCTAAAATATTTGCTTGTACCGCTGCTCCTAAGGCAACAACCTCATCAGGGTTTAATTGATCATTGACCGTTTTATTAAAGAATTTACCAACAGCCTCCTTAATTGCCGGAGTTCGTGTCGATCCCCCCACCATTAAAACTTCATCAATTTGACCAATTTGAACATTCGCATCCTTCAATGCTTTCTCACAACAAGAAATAGTTTCTGCAATAATCGGCGCAATCAATTGATCAAACTCCGCTCGCGTTAAAGCAACTGTCTTAGTTTGGAAAGACGCTTCGAAGTTATCATTACTACTCAATTGCTTCTTACACTGTTCTGCTAGCAAACGAATCGTTTGTTGCGAATGCTGATCATTAATTTGGATAGCATATTTACTTTTCCAATGCTCTGTAATCACCTTATCAATATCATCTCCACCTAAAAAAGTATTTCCATTTGTAGCCAACACTTCAAACACGCCTTGCTGAATACTTAAAATCGAAATATCGAAGGTGCCACCGCCTAAATCATAAACAGCAATCGTTTTTTCTTCATTCGGAGAAAGTCCGATGCCGTAAGCCAAACTCGCAGCCGTAGGCTCATTTACTATACGCAAGACATCTAAGCCTGCAAGCTTTCCCGCATCCTTGGTTGCTTGTCTTTGCGAATCGTTGAAATAGGCAGGAACGGTTATAACTGCCTTGCTGACAGATTTACCAAGCTTTACCTCTGCAATATGTTTTAATTCCTTTAAAATGAAAGACGAAAGTTCGATAGGGGTATAAAACTTTTGATCAATATTTATCTTGACCAAACTGTCTGTATTATCATCAATGATATTATAGGAGAAAAAGTCAGTGTAGTGCGAGATATCATTATAGGATTTCCCCATCAAGCGCTTCGCAGAAAATATCGTGCGACTTGGGTTGATCTCCAACATCTTCTTAGCAGCATCCCCAATAATGATAGCGCCGTTTTCACCAAAATGAACTACCGAAGGAACTAGGTTTTTAGACCCTTCGTTGGAAATACATACCGGCGCATTACTGCAATGATCGATATAAGCCACCAACGAATTGGTGGTTCCTAAATCAATTCCAATAATAACCTCATGATCAGCTTGACTATCTATCTTTCCCTTCTGTAAATTGATGCCTATTTTTGCCATTGTATTACGACTCTAAACTGTGTGCTTGATTTTTAAGAATGTTCTCCATTTTCCATTCAATTTTTCCTAAAAAAGATGTGCTACGTTTTACGCAATTGTCAATCTGACAAATACTGCAAGCGGTAGGTTTGCATGGATCTGGATGAATAAAGAACTCAACGCGATTATGGAAGTTTTTGTTCAGCACGGCTGCAATTTTTTCCATTTCATCATGTGTGCTCGCTAAATCTTTATAATAGGGTAATGTGACATGACAATCAACATGCCAAGAATCACCAAACTTTTGTAAACGCATATTGTGAATATCAATCCAATCGATTATTCGATTCTCGTTTAATACGAGTACAATCTGCTCTACGGTTTCAAAATCCATTTTATCCAAAAGACCATCCATCGCCTCCCGTATTAGTTGATAGCCCATATAGATAATGTACAAGCTATAGATAATCGCTATAACAGAATCAATCCAATGCTGGCCCGTAAAACGGATTAAAATGAAACTGATCATCAACCCAATATTCGTTACTGCATCACTTAAAAAATGCTTTCCCTCGGCTTGTACGGCTAAAGAGTGATGTCTTTTCCCGATACGACTTACATACCAAGCAAGTGCGAATAGTATAATGGTAGTGATGGAGGTAAAAAGAATACCGCTATCAATAGCCGTAACTCGATGTCCCTGAATTAAATGGATCGAAGCATGATAAATGATAAGAACGCCGGCAATTAATATCAGCCCTCCTTCAAATCCTGCACTGAAATATTCCATTTTACCATGCCCATAAGGATGATCTTCGTCTTTATGTTTATTGGCATAGTTCAAACTAAATAACGCGAATGCACTAGCAATAATATTTACAATACTTTCCAAAGCATCCGTTAGAATGGCTGTAGAATGCGTTAAATAATAAGCCCAAAACTTTATGAGGGTTAAAACGATACTAATGACTAAACTAAGCCATATCGCTCCCATTTTAGCCTTGTGGGCAAGCTGTTTGCTTTCGTTATTCATAGTGCAAAGATGCAGATAATAATTGATTCTTGAATTAAAGTCCTAATAACCATTGCATCGTGTCGATATGGTCGGCGTAATCGTTTATAGCCGGATATTGCGCTCTGCCAAAGGGGGTATGATTTTTACCAACCACTACTTGAATATCTTCTTGATTCATCGCCTCGAGATACTTCTCCGCTTTATTGGTATAAATAAAATGCAGCTTGCTTATCGGTGCATTCAAATTCGGATTCTCTTCCATAAGTAAGCATTCACTCTTCCAATGTTCCTGTTTGTTCAAAAGCAGGAGGGTGTATTGGTAGTCGAAGTTGTTCTTATATTTCGCAAAACGCATGTAATGGTCAAATTCTTTGCTGCATTCTATGAACGGCATCCAATCGTAGTTTTCAGGAACCAGTAACATGGATACATTTCTGCAACCCAAGCCATAATAAAGGAAGATGTCCTGACAAAGAGCTTGTAACTCTTCCTTGCTTTCGTCTCCGTTAAGAATAGCAACAGAATGTCGGTTTCTGCGAATTATATGAGGATATTTACCAAAATAATGCTCAAAATATCGTGCACTATTGTCAGATCCTGTAGCAATATAGGCGTCACAATCTTTTAATAAATGCTCACTGATACTCACTTGTTCACGAATTTCAGGTGCAATGCTAAATAGTTTCTCTAAAAGATAGGGCAGAAGGATGTTGTCCTTTGAACTTAATTTAAGGATCGCTCGATGTCCGCTTAAGATTACACAAAGTAAATCGTGGAATCCTGCAAGCGGAATATTGCCCGCCATGGTTATACCAACTTTCATTGCTTGCTGATCCTTTGAAACCGCAGGATAGTTGCTGAGCCAATTTCGTAAAACGTTTTCATCAAGATAGTCCTCTACTATCCGCGTAAGCATGAAATAAGTGTGATATGGAGTCAGCCAATTGTTTTGATAATAGGTCTTTCGGAGTATCGTCCATAATTCCCCTTCATGCCAGTCGACAACGCCCGGTTCTGGTATCAAATCAGATGGAGGAGGAGGGCATTCTTCTAATTGTTTCTTAATTTCTTTTCCCCACAAAACAATTGTGGAAATTTTATGCTCCCAATTCATGTAACTTAGCTTCTAAAGATTATTTTTGTATATCCTTGTACAAGGTTATATCTTTGTGCAAAGAAACATAAACTCTGTTTCATACTTTAACAAAAACAAAACTTAATTATGGCTATCAAAATTACCGAAGATTGCATCAACTGTGGTGCTTGTGAACCTGAATGTCCAAATAACGCTATCTACGAAGGTGGTGTAGAATGGAGTATCTCTGACGGTACAACGGTAAAAGGTGAATTCAAATTGATGGATGGTAATGTAATTGCTGTAGACGCTAAGAACGAACCTATCGCTTCTGATACTTACTATATCACTCCTGAGAAATGTACAGAGTGTCAAGGTTTTCATGATGAGCCGCAGTGTTCTGCAGTTTGTCCAGTTGACTGTTGCGTTCCGAATGAAATGATTCGTGAATCTGCAGAACAACTTTTGGATAAGAAATCACGTTTACATATCTAATTTTAGAAACCCTTACAATAGGTCTGTAATGCTTTTTGGCATTACCCCTGTATATGAAAGTAGGAATATTTTTTGGAGGAGCTTCTCGCGAACGCGAAATCTCCTTCGCTGGTGGGCGTACTGTGTACGATAATCTTGATAAGTCACTTTTTGAGGCTATCCCCATCTTCGTCGACTCTAACAATAGGCTGATTCAATTGAATTGGCCTTTTGTGTATAAAGGAACTATCCGTGATTTTTATCCGCCTGTTCAATTTCTCCCACAAAGCCTACATCATTTCCAACACTATGTTGAGTCGCTCGACTTAAACGCAGCGGAGTATGATGCATTGATTGCTGCTGTAGGTAAAGAAATTAAACCGCATGAGCTGAATGGCTTAATCGACTTTGCCTTCTTAGCCCTTCATGGTGAATATGGTGAAGATGGTTCTATTCAAGGAATGTTGCAGTGGTTCAAAATCCCGTATACCGGCTCCGGTGTTCTGCCTTCTTCCTTTGGAATGAATAAGTCGACCCAAAAAAGATGGATGACCAAACTCGGCTTCCATTCTCCTAAATATGCAGTATTAAAGCGTGAAAGCTGGTTAAAGCATCTTCGTTATGAAGAAGTTTTTCAAACCGTGCAACAGCAACTTGGTTTTCCAATTGTCATCAAACCAGCTAACCAAGGCTCTTCTGTAGGCGCTACTATTTTAAGTAATTCAGATTTACATCAGTTTGTCGCTGCTATCGACAAAGCTTTTTTTATTCAAGTAATTGATAAAGCTAAGTGGCAATCGATGAATGAGTCGCAACAAATTAATTTCGTTCGCGAACTAACTGATATTAGAGAAGGCTTAGGCTTGCCAATACAAGTAAAGTCCTTACAACATAATTTACCTGTCGAAGTTGAAATTAAACAGGCCGATGATTTGTTAAATACCCTCACTAAGCTGTTTACAGAAGGTGCGGATGCGATACAACTCGATGCCTATGATGGAGAAAAAGAAGTTTTAATCGAAGGATTTATCAAGGGCCGCGAATTCTCTTGCATCGTTATTGAAGACGAGCATGGTGATGCTATCGCGTTGCCTCCAACAGAAATTGTAAAAGGACAAGAGCTCTTTGATTATCGTAGTAAATATATGCCAGGATTAAGTCGTAAGGTCACTCCGATACGATTGCCTGATGAACAAATTGAACAGATTCGCAAAGAATGCCAACGTTTATTTGAAGAGGTTCAGTTTGATGTGTATGCTCGTATTGATGGGTTTATTACAGACGAAGGGAAGATCTTTTTGAATGATCCGAATACAACTTCTGGCATGTTGCCAAGTTCCTTCTTCTTTCATCAGTCGGCGGAAATTGGCTTAAATCCAAGTCAGTTTTTAACTTACATAATTTATACCTCCATTCGCAAACGAATTGGCGTTGGAGCTTCAGCGTTGCAGTACCGTCACTTGTTCACACATTTAGAACAAGCGATTCGCCAATTGAAATCAAGTACGGTTCAAAAGAAAAGAGTAGGCGTTATTATGGGCGGTTATAGCTCCGAACGTCATATCTCTATTGAATCTGGAAGAAATATTTACGAGAAGTTGGCCTCTTCGGGCAAGTACGATCCTGTTCCTATCTTTTTGACAGGTTCTGCTGCTTCCATGGAAATGTATGTAATGCCTATCTCTGTATTGTTGAAAGATAATGCAGATGATATCAAAGAAAAAATAGACACCTATCATACGCATCCAATCCTTGAAAAAATAAAGGAAGAGTGTAAAGGGGTTACGGATTTATTTGCTGCTGCGGATGTTAAATTTGCACCACAACGTATTTCATTCGAAGAGTTAGCAGGCTTGGTAGATGCCGTATTTATAGCACTTCACGGTCGTCCAGGAGAAGATGGAACCTTGCAACAAGAATTATTGAAATTCAATATTTCTTTCAATGGCTCAGGTATCGCAAGCTCTCAAACTACGATAAATAAATATGATACGCTTCAACTTTTAAAGTCGAAAGGCTTTATCGTAACGAAGCAGAAATTAGTTTACAAAAATGATTTTAAGGCAAACCCTGCAGCAACGATTTCCACTATCGAAGCGGAATTGCCTTATCCTTTTATAGCAAAGCCTGTGGATGATGGTTGTAGCTCAGCTGTGAAGAAAATTAAAAATGCTGCTGAGTTAAAAGCATATCTCGAATTGCTCTATCGTGAACAGCTTGATCTTATGGAAACGGATGCTGCCATTTTGCATCTTAAACCAAAGGAAGAATTCCCGCAAAAGGAGGTTGTTCTTTTAGAAGAATTAATTTCTAAAGGGGACGCTGCTCAATTCATGGAAATTACTGGCGGAATGTTAACTCATTTCACGGAAGAAGGTAAAGTGATGTACGAGGTATTCGAACCTAGCGAGGCTTTAGCAGATGGTGAAGTATTGAGCTTAGAGGAGAAGTTTTTAGCAGGTCAAGGTCAGAATATTACCCCAGCACGTTTTGCGACGGATGCAAAGCGATATAAGTTGATTGCAAAGCAAGTGAAGAAAACTTTGGAAGATGCAGCTGTAGTATTAAATGTGGAAGGCTACTGTCGGATTGATGCGTTTGTTCGCATTTATGAAGATGGCCGTGCTGAGACGATTATCATTGAGGTGAATTCTTTACCAGGTATGACGCCAGCGACTTGTATTTATCATCAGGCTGCTATCAACGATTATCAACCTTTTCAGTTTATAGATAAGATTTTAGAATACGGAATTAAACGACAGGCGGCACATGCATAATCAGATCGACGACAAGCAAGTTTTAGAATTTATTCGCTTAGCGCTTCAAGAGGATGTGAACACAGGCGACTATAGTACATTGTCGTGTATTCCTCCTGATGCGATAGGTCAAGCTGATTTGAAAGTGAAGCAAGAAGGAATTCTGGCTGGCGTGCAGATGGCTAAAAATATTTTTCAGTATTTAGAGCCGAATTGTTCGTTTGAGCAATACTTAAATGACGGAGCACAGGTAAAAGTAGGCGATATTGCGTTTAGCGTGAAAGCGGGTGTCCATACTATTTTGAAGGCGGAACGTCTTGCTTTAAATGTGATGCAGCGTATGAGTGCGATTGCTACCTTGACGAATGAATATGTACAAGCCGTAAAAGGTACTAAAGCGATTATTTTAGATACAAGAAAAACAACACCAATGAATCGCTTTCTAGAGAAGTGGGCGGTTAGAATTGGAGGCGGACAAAATCATCGCATGGGTTTGTACGATATGATTATGTTAAAGGACAATCATATTGACTTTGCTGGCGGGATCACTAAAGCGGTGAATGCTACGCAGGAATTTTTGAAAGCACAAAAATTAGATTTGAAGATTGAGGTTGAAACACGAAATATTGAGGAGGTAAAAGAAGCGATGTCATTAGCTGCTGTAGATCGAATTATGTTAGATAATTTCTCGCTCGATAAAATGCGTGAGGCGGTTGAAATCATTGCAGGGAAAGTGGAAGTAGAGGCAAGTGGGGGAGTTAACCTCGACTCCGTTAGAGCAATTGCTGCTTGTGGGGTCGATTTTATTTCCGTAGGCGCCTTGACTCACGGAGTGAAAAGCATGGATTTAAGCCTCAAAGCACAGGTTTATTCTTAAATCTTATGTTAAAGTGCTACTTTAACATAAGGTTGCAATTGATTGATTTTCATAGTAATTAGCAGATGTTGATTACTTTTTTGACTAAAATTGCTGTTAATTTTTTCAAGATTTAGATTTGAGGCGTATATTTGCTCTTCGAAAAGCAACCAATTTTCAAACCAAATGAGCAAAACAAAACAATTCGGATTCATCCTTGGCCTAATTATCTTGGCATTGGCATCGCGCATTTTGAATGCATACGTTCCATTCCTTGGTAACTTTGCGCCAGTAACTGCGATTGCGTTGTTTGGTGCTGTTACGTTTGAAAAGCGTTGGATGTCTTTATTATTGCCTATCTCATTAATGTTTGTTTCTGATGTGATCATCGCACAGATCAATGGATTGAGTGTTATTCACCACTATTCAGCTTATGTATACGGTGGTTTTATCTTGGTGAACGTATTAGGTGTACTTGCAAAGAAAAACTTTGGTACAGCTAAAATGCTTGGCATGAGTTTGGCTTCTTCTTTAGTTTTCTTCTTAGTAAGTAATTTCGGTGTGTGGATGGATGTTCAGAGTGGTTATGCTAGAAGCATTCAAGGATTGTTGGATTGTTATGTAATGGGCTTACCATTCTTCCAATGGACAATTTTAGGCGATTTGATTTTTACTACCGTTCTTTTTGGGGCATATAATGTATTCACACGTACATTTTTGCAAGCTGAAAAGCAATAAGATATTTGCCAAGGCAAAAACGCTTGGTTTTTTTGGTTAAAGTGTGAATTAAGGTGGAGCAGTTGTATGGTTACTGTCTCCACCTTTTCCTTTTTTAGAAATGCAATACGACGTAATAATAATTCAATCTGAAGAGGCGCAACAAGAGTTGTTGATCGCTGTTTTACCTGATTTAGGGGCTGAGTCATTTTGGCAAGAAGAGACGCAATTAACTGTTTCTTTTTCCGAATCACATACTTTGACCGAAGAGGAGAAAAGGGCGGTTGAAGAGGCTATAATAAGCTATTGTCCAGATTCTGCTTTCGAATGGCAGCTGGTGCAGAAAGAGAATTGGAACCAGCAATGGGAGGATTCTTTTCAACCATTGGTCGTTGCTGATAAAATTTATGTGCATGCGGGTTTTCATGCCAAAAGAACTGATTTATCCTTACAGATAGAAGTGACTCCTAAAATGAGCTTTGGAACAGGTCACCATGGTACTACCTCAGGAATGATGGAGATGATGTTGGAAATGGATTGGATGAATAAGTCGGTTTTAGATATGGGGACAGGCACTGGTATTTTGGCCATCTTAGCTAAAAAACTTGGATCTGCCACTACAATCGCTATTGACAACGATGAATGGGCTGTTGAAAACGCTATTGAGAATGTTGCCAATAATGCAATTCAGGATATTCCTGTTTTTTTAGGGACAGCTGTTCCAAAGGAGTATAATGGATTCGATGTTATTTTGTCGAATATTACCTTGAATTATAATCTGGATAATTATCCGATGTATGTGCAATTAACGCAAGCTGGAGGCTTTGTGCTCTTGAGTGGTTTTTATGCGGAAGATGCAGAAAAGTTGAAGCAAGTATACCAACAGGATTTTGAAATCGTGCGTTTACATGAGAATAACCGTTGGGGTGTGTTAATATGCAGAAAAAAATAAGGGAATGTCTTACCTTTAAACTCTAAATTTATGAATATGAAAAAAATAATACTTTCTTCTCTAATGTTAGCTGTTGCTTTTGCAGGCAAAGCGCAAATTACCATTTCTAACTCTTCTTTTCCGAAAGTTGGCGATCGTATCATTATGCACAATGATACTTTGATTAATAGTGCACTTACACCGGGTGCTGCAGGAGCAAACCAAACTTGGAATTTTGCCTCGACGATCCTAACAGGTATTCAAGATACTAATACAGGAGTTGCTTTAAGTGCAGCTCCATTATCTTCTAATTACCCAGGTGCTACTATTGCTATCAACCAAGGTGGCGGAAATTATGCTTTTATGAAAGCTGGTACCACTAATTTGGAGGTTTTAGGGTTTTCTGGTGATTTGATGGGTACTGGTACTCCCTTAGCTATTCACTTTAATCCAAGTCAGATTGTTGCTAAAGCAGGAATGACTTTTGGAAGTAGCTATACGAATACTTCTGGATTCTCAATAACCTTACCAGGCTCTGCTGTTGGTCAACCTACTCTCGATTCGATTCGTATGACTTTAACACAACGTGTATACAACAATTTTGATGCATGGGGTTCAGTTACAACGGCAACAGGTACCTACAACTGTCTTCGTAATAACACCTTGAATGTTTCTATACAATCAATTGATGTTAGTTTACCATTTTTAGGATGGCAGCTAGGTGTGCAAGTGGATTCATCAGCGAGTGGTTCATATTTGTTTGTAGACAATACAAGTGCTTTGGAAGTTGCTGGAATAGATGTAGATTCTTTTGGTAATGTAACTAGTGCACGTTACCGTGAACTAGGTTCTGTGAATGGTGTTTCTGCGGTTAAAGAAAGTTCAATTAACATGAACGTGTTTCCTTCTCCTGCAAGTTCAGCATCTGTTATCTTAACAAGTGGCTTGACAGCTGGTAACTATACCGGTGAAATTTATACCTTGAATGGTCAATTGGTAAATCAATTATCATTGGTGGCTGCTAGCGGAGTGGTTGCTATGAATTTGCATGATAGCAATCTAACAACTGGTACTTACGTTGCTAGTGTACGTAATGCTGCAGGTGAAGTGGTTGTGAGTCGTAAATTTCAATTTGTAAAATAATTTAATGTTATAACAGATCCCGGTTCCCTAACGGAGCCGGGATTTTTTAATTTTAATGCTATGCCATCATTTGATATTGTAAGTGAAGTTGAAGCACAATCTTTGGATAACGCTATCAACAACTTAAAAAAAGAGATTTTAAATCGTTATGATTTTCAAGGTTCGAAAACAGAAATCGACTTGAAAATGAAGGATAAAAATTTGCATGTTGTTACAGAAGATGACATGCGTATGCGTCAAATTCAAGACGTATTGATTTCGAAATTGATGAAGCAAGGGATAGATCCTAAGTGCTTAGATTTCGGTAAGGAACATTATGCATCCGGTAATATGGTTAAGAAGGATATTCTAATCAAACAAGGATTGGATCGCGATACTGCAAAGAAAATCGTGAAGCATATTAAGGATGCAGGATTAAAAGTGCAGCCTCAAATTATGGATGATATTATCCGTGTAAATGGCAAGAAAATTGACGATTTGCAAGAGGTAATCAGTTCATGTAAGGCAGAAGATTTTGGTATGCCTTTACAGTATACGAATATGAAAAGTTAATAAAAGGAGTATTTATTATTCTGCAAGTAAAGGAAGTGTAATGATGAATTCACTTCCTTTATTTTTTGCGCTATAGGCAACAATATCCCCGCCAGATGCTTGAATAATTGTTTTTGCAATGGCCAAGCCTAAGCCTGTGCCGGAGCTCTTAGTGGTAAAGTTAGGTTCGAAAATTTTCATCAATTTATCCTCTTCAATGCCGGAGCCATTGTCTTTAATACTAATTTGGATGGATTCTTTTTGAATGGAGCTGATAACTTCAATTATCCCTTCTCTGTTTTCTGGAATAGCCTGAATAGCGTTCAGTAATATATTATTGAATACACTGAGCAATTGTGTTTTGTTTCCAATTACCTTTACGAACTCACTTTGATGATGTTCGTGAATCGCAATGCAGTGTTCGTTTCTACGGTATAAATTACATGAATTATGAATGACGGCAATGAGATCAATGCTTTCTAATTGACTAGAACTAATTTGTGCAAACTGACCAAATTGATTTGCGATTAATGAAAGATTGTCTATTTGTTCAATTAGGGTCTGTGCTGTTTTTTGTGTGAGTTCGCCTACATCAGTTCTTTGATCATGAATGGCACGCTGTAAAAATTGTATACTCAATTTCATCGGTGTCAAAGGGTTTTTGATTTCATGCGCAACTTGTCGAGCCATTTCTCTCCAGGCTGTTTCCCGTTCGGATTTTGCTAAGGCATTGGCTGAAATTGCTAATTGCTCCAACATTATATTGTACTGCTCAATGAGTAGGCCTACTTCGTCTTTTTCTTTCCATTCAATAGGTGTATTGGCATTATTTAAATTGATGCCTTTCAATCGGTTTCCTAAGACTTTTAAAGACGAGCTGATACGACTGCTTAAATAGTAATTGAATATGGTGGTTAAGACAAAAAAGAGCGCAAAAATGCCTATTAGTTTGAAGAGGATGCCTGAATTGTTTTCTTGTTTTTCCTTCTGTCGGTTATAATAAGGGATTCCAATAATTACCTTTTTGCCTGCGTGATAGGTGCTAATTTCTAAGCTCGCATAAAAGCTTGAAAAGTGCAATTCACCTATTTGTTCATCAAGGATGCGATTTACGCCAGGATTTTTTTCTAATTCTCTTTTTGCAGTTGGATTGATGATAGGTGCAATAATACCTAATTCATAAATACTAGGTTGTGAGCTGCAAATTAGCTTCCCATCGGTATCGTAGAGGCAAATATCTGTTTCGAATAAGGAAGATAATTTTTGAATTTTATCATTTAATTCATTAGTGGTCAGCGTAGATTTTTCGGTTAATAAGGAGTTTTGAAGTCCTTTGATAATATTATCAGAAGTGGAGATAATATTTTCTTTTGCATTGATCTCGGCCTGTCTATTAAAATAGTAATATCCAAAAATACCTATGGCGATAAGTAGGGTTAATAACAAAAGACTATTGGCGAAAAATATACGATTTCCTAGTGAACGGCTACTGAGCGGGAAGTACTTATGTGTCATTGGTACTGGATTCAGTAACAATAACAAGATTAGCATACAGAGGGTGTAGAAAATGATGAAAAGAAAAAGACTATTCATTAAATCGCCCATATGTGACGCGAGCACAATGCCTTTATTTTCTACGCCATTCGGGAAATAGGCAAATGTTTTGAAATTCTCATCTTTGTTTTCTGCATCAATAATCAATTTGGTAATGGAATCGTTATAATTCGTAGGGAAGCTTAATGCGCCATATTGTTGTGTCAGCGTTCGCTTATCATAGATGCCATAGGATAAATCCATTGCATTCAGATTCTCTGTCCATTTTTCATTTTGCAATAGCTCAGGGAACAGTCTTCTGTTTAATCGAATAGGCTGTGTAAAGGTTATGTACAGGATATCTGCCTGATAATTTTTGTCAATAACAGGAATACGGGCTATAAATCCATTGAATGAATTATTATTTCTTACCTCATATACTTTGTCTGTGGTTGGTAATGGAAAACCTGATTTAATTAAGGTATCTAAGGAAATTAAATCATTCATTTTGAGTGTTCCTAAGACTCCTTTATAATCGGGTGTACTTAATGCAAACTTAATTTGATAGCGATTGAAATAACCCTGGAAATAGGATTGAACTAAGTAGGGAAGAAGACTTGCTCTTTCTCCTTTACGTTCTAAAATGTGATGAAATCGTTCTGATAGTTCTGGATCGGATTCAATTTTTGAAATGATTTCAGGAATTAAAAATTTGAAAGTTGGATCCGCCTCCTTGATTAATTGTCGCGCAATATATTCTCTGTGTTTGATCTCTTTTAAATTCTTTAAATAGTTTAAGGTGCTGAAGAAATAAATGCTAACGATACTCAAATAAAGCACATAAAAAATCTGAAGTCCTTCTTTTTTTAATCGATAAAAAAGTTCACTTGCTATCAGTAAAATTAGATTATGAATCGCACAATGCAGCCAAAGGCTTTGATAACTAAAATCTTTTTGCAGTAAAATTATTAGGGCGCAAACACTTATCAATCCGATGTTTAGGAATTGAACGGCATTCTTTTTCTTATTCCAGATACCTCTTGGAAAACAGGATATTGGAAGAATTATAAAGAGAATAACAGCGCTAAAAAGAAGTAAGGTGAGTGTCGCCAAAGACACTTTATCCCAAAGCGCGATATTAGGGTTTAAAATATTGAAGTTGGCATCTGTAAAAACACTTTGAACTAGCCATATGAATAGGATTTGTACAGAGAGATTTAGAATGACTAGGGGAATAAAAAGTTGTGTTTGAGAACGAATCCAATGACGTAAATGATAAAATATAAAGAGGACTATCAAATTGATGATTAGAAGCAATGCAAAATAATGTCCCAAACTTGGCAACCAATTGGAAGATGCATAAATGGTGGAGTTAAAGAAAATACTGTTAAACCAAGTTTTTGGGAATTGATAATAGAAGAAAAATAAGCAACTCGATACTTGAATCAAACAGAAGCTTAACAGACTAAGCCAATTGCCATATAATATTTTAATACGTTTAGAAAGTGCAAAAATTGGCAGTTCGTAAATAATCAAGCAAAGAATGCTTAAAATTACAATCGCCCAATTGGTGCGATGTGTATCACTCGTATTTAATTCTTCTGTGGAGTCTAAATAAATTTCAAAAAGTGCTTTTTGCCTTAATTGTATTATAGTGCCATTGGTTGACTTTTTTTTATCGCCTAAGTCCAGGATATTTATTGGATAGGTATTAAGGAATGGTAATATCCAATTCGTTTTTAAGTTCTTATTACTAATCAATGGTTTTTCAAGTATTGGAATGGCGCCTGCCAATACCCATTTTTGGTCTTTCGTTATGCGCTTAAAGGTATAATACCAAGAATTGCCTTGTTTTAAAATGGTATCATTGATTGTTTCGGCCTTTACTGGTATAAATTTGTTGTTGTTCCAATCTACTAAACTGTCTTCATAATAAAGTGCCGAATAGCAACTATTGGGGGAATAGGTGATTCTGTTTGCTTGCTTTTTAAATTGGATATCTATGGAGTCGATTCTATTTTG
>JACCDJ011048886.1_pt1 | contig 31366 bp, 28 predicted proteins | sample 7444481 | NCBI WGS metagenome assembly JACCDJ01 (sample SAMN15323435, study PRJNA562643) | freshwater metagenome | isolation source: river surface water | place: USA:Blue River Watershed | collected 2017-08-15 | reverse complement strand
GATTGGCTGCGCGCCAAGGGTCTGCCGGTCTTCCCCTGGCTGGCGTGATCGGCTAGACTGCGGTCATGGCATCTCAGCCAAATCGCCCGGACCAGCGTCCGGCCCCGCAGCACTTCGTGCCGCCCACGGCCCGTGAACTGCGCGCCCAGGCGATCCAGCGCCTGCAGGCGGGATTGTTTGGTCTGGCGGCCATTGTCCTGCTGGTAGGCCTGGCCAATATCATCAATGACCGTGCGCGTTCGTCAGAAGGTGTCGTGGCCGCAGCTGCCCCCGCCAAGGCAGAGGATCGGGGCGATCCGCTCGCCGATATCGGCGTTGTCCCCGCCGCTGCGCCTGAGACAAAACCGAGCCCCGGTGCCACCCCGAAAAACTAGGTTCCTGATTGCCGCCCTGCTTGCCGTGGCGGGGCTGGCCATGGCCGTCTGGACTCTCAGGACAAGACCTGAACCGCCGGTCGAGCCGATTGGCCTGTTTACCTCGCTGCCTGTGATCTGGGGTGAGGGCGGGGACTTGCCCGACTTGCTCGCTGCCGCGCGGCAACCGCACCGGGTCCGGCAGGCGCTGGCGCAAGTCGGTGTGATCAAGCCACAAGATAGGCTAGAAGACCTGGGCCCCAAGCTGCGGCGCCTGGTAATGGCCCAGCCCCGTCCCCTGGCCCCATCGGAAAATCTTGCGCTGGACAGATGGGTGCGCGGTGGTGGCGAATTGCTGCTGTTTGCCGACCCGATGCTGACCGAGCCATCGGCCTATGCCTTGGGTGATCCGCGTCGCCCGCAGGATGTCGTCCTGCTCTCGCCGATCCTGGCCCGCTGGGGGCTGGAACTGATGTTCGATGAACAGCAGCCCGGCGGGGTGCGGCATGTTGCGCTTGGCAATGCCGCCGTGCCGGTAAACCTTCCCGGCTTCTGGCGGGTCGCTGGCAAGAATTGCCAGACAGATGGCCAGGGATTGCTCGTCTCCTGCCAGATCGGGAAGGGCCATGTGCTGGCCCTTGCGGACGCCGAGGTGCTGTCCGCGCAGGATCCCGATCAATCACGCACTCGGGCGCTCGCCTCACTGCTCAGCCAGGCTTTCCCAGCCCCCTGATCCCGGGTGGAGTGGGGAAAGCACGGGAACGGTTCGGTCCAAGGGCCCGAGTCGACGGTAAACCGCTGAATTTTAGTGGGAACAAACCATAAACAAATGATCGGTTTCGGCGTGCTCCGCTGATTTGACCCTAATAAATTCAATGTTTTAACGAGTTATCCCGCGTTTTCCCGCAAAAAACCCTTCCATCCCCGCCCTGTCGCGGTTAAGAAATCTCTTCATCGACAGAGAAGTTTACCTTCGCGCCCCATGCGGGGTCCCGGTTGTCGCCAAGGCGGCCGGTGCGGAGGGGGCTTTAACCGCCGGATTTTCCGGCATGTGGGGCAGGTGGCGTGGAGGCGGTTCGGCCGATCAGCTATAGCGGACAGGGCTTCTCGCTGCTTGGCGAGAAGGGCCGCTTTGTGCTGCCGCCAGACTTCCGCAAGGCGGTGCGCGATTCCGGCATGGGTGAACGCGTCCTGTGCCTCGCCAAACACCCCCGCTGGAAGTGCCTGATCGGCTTCGGCCTGGGCCGCGTCAGCGAATTTGAAGCAGAACTCGATCGGGAAGAGCGCATCGCGCTCGATCGCGGCGTGGACTATGACCGCGAACTGCGCGCCAACCAGCTGTATGGCTTCGCCCGCGTGCCCTTCGATGATTCCGGCCGGTTCGTTCTGCCAGAGCGCTATTTCAAGCTGGGCGGCATCGACAGTGCGGCCTTCTTCCAGGGCGGCGGCAAGTCGTTCACGATCTGGAACCCGGACGAGCTCGCCAAGATGGGCGCCGGTTGGGAAGATGCGCAGGAAGCCTGCGCCGAACTTGCTACCCAGGCCGGAAAGGCCCGCAAGTGAGCGCCGCCCCACACATTCCCGTCCTGCTTGATGAAGTCATTGCCGCGCTTGCCCCTGTCCCCGGAGCGGTGATCGTCGACGCGACCTTTGGCGCGGGCGGCTATACCCGCGCTCTGTTGAATGCCGGCGCAACGGTCCACGCCTTTGACCGCGATCCCGATGCCATCGCAGCCGGCCAGACCTGGCCCGAATGCAGCGAGCAGCCGCCGCGGCTGGTCCTGCATCCGCGGCGCTTTTCGGAAATGCTTGCGGCGCTGGCCGAAGCGGGCGTGGCCCGGGTCGATGGGATTGCCATGGATATTGGCGTCTCCTCGATGCAGCTTGACCAGGCTGGCCGTGGCTTCGCCTTCGCGGTGGACGGTCCGCTCGACATGCGGATGAGCCAGGACGGTCCCAGCGCGGCCGATTTCGTCAACACCGCGCCCGAAGCCGAGATTGCCGACGTGCTCTTCAACTATGGCGAAGAGCGTCAGTCGCGCCGCGTTGCCCGCGCCATTGTTGCGGCCCGCCCCTTGGCAACGACCAGCCAGCTGGCCAATGTGGTGCGCAAGGCGCTGGGCCACCATCCCGGCATGCCCAAGGATCCGGCGACCCGCAGCTTCCAGGCTATCCGCATCCACGTGAATGCCGAGCTGGACGAGCTCAACGCCGCGCTCGATGCCGCTGAGCAGCTGCTTGCCCCGGGAGGGCGGCTGGCCGTGGTCAGCTTCCACAGCCTCGAAGACCGGATCGTGAAGCAGTTCCTGCGCGAAGCCGGTGGGGCACTGGCCAACACCTCGCGCCATCTGCCGCAGGTCGCCCCGGCCGCTGCGCCCACCTTTGATCGCATTGCCAAGGCGGTCCGGCCATCGGCTGCTGAGCTCAATCGTAATCCCCGCGCACGTTCGGCCACTTTGCGGTCTGCCGTGCGCACCGCTGCTCCCGCGCGCCATAGGAGGGCTGCATGAACCTGACCCGTGATCGGATGCGTTCGATTGGTTGGATGGCCATTCTGGTCATCTGCGCTGCGCTGACCCTTGTCCTGATGGTTCGCGTCAATGCGGTGAAGAGCGAAGTCCAGCTGGCCCAGCGCCAGATCAACGCGCTCAAGCAGGAAAAGCTGTTCCTCGAAACCGAGTTCCAGACCCGCGCCAGCCAGCAGCAATTGCAGAACCTCAACGCGATCGAATTCGGCTATCAGGCTCCGACCGCCGGGCAATACCTTGAAGGGGAGCGCCAGCTGGCCGCCCTCGGCAAGGTCCGTGGTCCGGATTCGCCGGCTCCAATCCGCGTCGCCAGCGCGGCCGAGGCGATTGGCGATCAGAATCCGATCCAGGCCATGGTTTCGCCGCTGACCGGTCAGGCGATCACCGCCAAGGCCAAGGTGGCGGATTCCCGCGATGCGGCTGAACGGGCGACCACCCCGGCCAAGCTCAGCGCCCGTCTGACCAAGCTGAGCCAGGCTGAGGTCCGCGCCGAATGAACACCCTGGCGGTTTCCAGCATTGTTGCCTCTGGCCGGGTGGAAATCGCCAACACACGCCGCCAGGCCCTGACCATGGCCAAGGCCAGGATCGTTCTGGTCGGCGGTCTGTTTTCCGTGATGGCGGTGATCGCGCTGCTGCGGGTGGTCTACCTCGGCCTGTTTGAAGGCACGCCGGCCAATGCCAGCGACTTGGGCCTTACCCCGCAGCGCGGCGATATTGTCGATCGCAATGGTGTGCCGCTGGCCAGGGCCTTCCCGGCCTATGCGCTGTGGTACAACCCCGATGCGCTGGGTGATAGCGGCACGCCCTTGGTCCGCCCGGTCAAAGAGGTCGCGATCGCGCTGAACCAGATCTTCCCCGATATGGACGTGGCCCAGACTGCGGCGCGGCTGGCTTCGGGTCGTCCGGGTTACCTGCGGCGCCGGATTTTGCCCGAAGAAGCCAACCGGATTCACGCACTGGGTGAACCTGCGCTTGAATTCCCGCGCGAGACCGAGCGCTTTTATCCGCAGGGTTCTTTGGCTGCCCACGTGCTGGGCTTCGTCGGCGCCGATGGGCACGGGCATGTCGGCATGGAAGGCGTGTTCGACAAGCGCCTGACCGATCCCGCCACCCGCGGCACCCCGGCCATGCTTTCGCTCGACAGCCGCGTGCAAGGCGCGCTTGAAGACGAATTGCTGAGAGGGATCGCCGATACCAATGCCAAGGGTGCCGCCGGGCTGGTGCTCGATGTCGAGACCGGCGAAGTCCTCGCTCTGGCCTCGCTGCCATCGTTCAACCCGAACCTGATCGACAATGCCGGGGCGGCGAACATCTTCAACCGCGTGACCAACCAGGTCTACGAGCTTGGATCGACCTTTAAGCCGATCACTGTCGCCGCCGCGATCGATGCCGGCACGGTCACTGATCTGTCGCGCCGCTATCAATCCGGGCAACCGCTGCAGATTGGCGGTTTCCGCATCCGCGATTCGCACAGCTTCGGGCCATCGCTGAACGTGCCGGAAGCGCTGATCCATTCGTCCAACATTGTTACCGCGCAGGTGGCCGACGAATTGGGTGGGCCGCGGCTCAATGCGACCATGCGCTCACTCGGCATGAATGAGCGGCCCTATATCGAATTGCCGGCGCGCGGTTTTCCGCTGTGGCCCAAGGGTGAATGGGCGCGGATCACCACGATGACCGTTTCCTATGGTCATGGCATTGCCGTCACGCCGCTCCACCTGGCAACGGCCTATGCAGCCCTGGTCAACGGCGGTATCTGGCGTCCGGCAACCTTGCGTAAGGTCGCCCCCGGCGAAGTGATCCAGGGCCGCCGCGTGTTCAAAGCCTCAACCAGCGCGCGCATGCGGCAGCTGCTGCGGATGATCGTGGTCGATGGCACCGGCAAAAAGGCGAATGCCCTCGGTTACCGGGTTGGCGGCAAGACCGGCTCGGCTGAAAAGCCTGGTGTTGGCGGCTACCAGCGCAGTTCGCTGGTTTCGACCTTCGCCGCTGCCTTCCCGATGGACCATCCGCGCTATGTGATCATCGCCATGCTCGATGAGCCACAGGGCACGGCCGCCACCTCGGGCCAACGGACGGCAGGCTGGAACGCCGCGCCGATTGTTGGCCGGGTTGTCCCGCGTATCGGGCCGCTGCTTGGCATCATGCCCGAGCCGCATCGCGATGTTGATATTTCGGACCTGTCGCCACTGGTGGGCAACGGAGATGGCGAATGAAGCTGGCGGAGCTGGCCCAGTTGGCCGGCCTGCCCCTCGCCAGCCCAAGCCAGGCCCAGGTCACCGGCTTCGCCATCGATAACCGCAAGGTCGCGCCTGGCACCGTGTTTGGCGCCTTTCAGGGGGCGGCGCTGAATGGTGAGGATTTTATCCCGGCGGCGGTTGCCGCAGGGGCCGTCGCCGTGGTCGCCCGGCCGGAAGCGCGCGTAGCGGGCGCGGTCCATATCGCCGCCAGCAATCCGCGCCAGGCCTTTGCCCGGCTGGCCGCCCGGTTCTTTACACCGGTTCCGGATGTGCTGGTTGCTGTCACCGGGACCAATGGCAAAACCTCAACCGTCGAGATGACCCGGCAGATCTGGCGGATGGCCGGCCACCACGCCGCCTCGATTGGCACGCTTGGCGTTACCACTGCCGACGAAAGTATCTCCACCGGGCTGACCACGCCCGACATCGTGACCTTCCTGGCCAACATGAGCGGCTTGGCGTGCGAAGGGGTGACCCACGTTGCCTATGAAGCCTCCAGCCACGGCCTGGCGCAGTATCGTAACGAGGGGCTGGTGGTCGCCGCCGGTGGCTTTACCAACCTCAGCCGCGATCACCTCGACTATCACAAGACGATGGAAGAGTACTTCGCGGCCAAGATGCGGCTGTTTGACGAAGTGGTCGCTGATGAAGGTGCCGCGGTAATCTGGGCCGATGATGAATGGTCCGCGCGCGCTGCTGATCACGCCCAACGGCGCGGCCTCCGGCTGTTCACCGTTGGCGAACAGGGTGATGCCATTCGTCTGGTCAGCCGCAGGCCGGAGCAGTTGGGGCAAGTGCTCGAACTGGTCCACGCTGGCCAGGCGCGCACGGTAAACCTGCCGCTGATCGGGGCCTACCAAGCGGCGAATGCACTCGTATCGGCCGGGCTCGTGCTCGCAACCGGCGGAGAGCCGGCGCAGGTGTTCGATGCCCTCGGTCGGCTCCAGCCTGTGCGCGGGCGCCTGGAGCGAGCCGCAATCAGCCGCACCGGGGCTCCGGTTTACGTCGATTATGCCCATACCCCTGACGCGCTCGAGGCGGCGATCGCCGCGCTTCGCCCGCATTGCTCAGGCCGCCTGCTTGTCGTTTTCGGCGCCGGCGGTGATCGCGATGAGGGCAAGCGCCCGGAAATGGGCCGGGTGGTTGCCGAACAGGCCGATGGCGGGATCGTGACCGACGATAACCCGCGCAGCGAGGATCCAGCCGCGATCCGCGCCGCCGTGCTGGCCGGCGGGGCGGGCCAGCTTAAGGAAATCGGCGATCGCCGCGCGGCTATTGCCGCCGCGATTGCCCAGGCCGGGCGCGATGACATCGTGCTGATTGCCGGCAAGGGCCATGAACAGGGGCAGATTATCGGCGCGGGCGATGCCCGGCGCGTGCTGCCCTTCGATGACGTTACCGTAGCCAGGGAGTGTGCTGCATGAATGCCGTTGCCCGGATCCTCGAATGGCCGATTGAAACCGAAGATGCGTACGGCCTGGCGCTGTGGACCGCTGCCGAGATTGCGGCGGCAACTGGCGGCACGGCGAGTGGCGATTTTGCTGTCTCGGGCGTGGAGATTGACAGTCGCGACGTGATCGAGGGGGACCTGTTTTTTGCCCTGAAGGGCGAAGCCATGGACGGCCACCGCTTCGTCGAGGCCGCCTTTGCCAAGGGCGCTGCAGCCGCTGTGGTCGACCGCCCGATCGAGGGTCCGCACGTGCTGGTTGAAGACACCTCAAGGGCACTTGAGCTTTTGGCAAAAGCCGCCCGTGAGCGCACTTTGGCGCGGGTTATTGGCGTAACCGGCTCGGTCGGCAAGACCGGCGTCAAGGAAGCGATCTTCGCCGCGCTGGATCGGGCCAGCCGCGGCCGGGCGCATCGCTCGGTCAAGAGCTACAACAACCATGTCGGCGTGCCGCTGAGCCTGGCCCGGACCCCCGCGGCCACGAAGTTCGGTGTCTTCGAGATGGGCATGAACCACGCGGGCGAAATCCGCGCGCTGACGGCGCAGGTCCGCCCGCATGTCGCGCTGATTACCACGATTGCTCCCGCGCATATCGAGAACCTCGGTTCGATCGAGGCGATTGCCGATGCCAAGGCGGAAATCTTCGAAGGGCTGGAACCGGGCGGAACCGCGATCATCCCGGCTGACGTTGCCCAATATGGGCAACTGCGGCGCACTGCCGAGCAATTGGGCGTCAAGATTGTCTCCTTCGGCCGCAGCGATTTTGCCGATGTTCGCCTGCTCGATGCGGTGCCTGCCCCGGGGGGTGGTTCGCTGGTCACCGCCGACATGGGCGATCGGCGTCTCTGCTACACCGTCGCCACGCCGGGCGAACACTGGGTGGTCAATTCGCTCGCGGTAATCGCCGCCGTGCGGGAACTGGGTGGCGATCTTGGCTCCGCCGGTCTGGCACTTGCCGAGCTGGAAGGTCTGACCGGTCGCGGTGCGCGCCATCGCCTGCCGGTCGACGGCGGCGTGGTCCTGCTGATCGACGAAAGCTACAACGCCAACCCGGCCTCGATGAAGGCAACCCTGGCCGAACTGGGCAAGACGACCGCCGCGCGGCGGATCGCGGTGCTGGGCGCAATGAAGGAACTGGGCGAACATGGCCCGGTCTTCCATGCCGAGCTGGCTGTCCCGCTGCGGGACGCACATGTCGATCACGTGGTGCTGGTCGGAGACGAGATGCTACCGCTGGCCGAGGAACTGGGGAAATCGGCCGCTACGGCGCTTGGCAAGACCATGACCTTCGCCCATTGCCAGACGGCTGGGGAGGCATTGGCGGCGCTGCGTGCCTTGGGTCTGCAGGCTGACGATGCCGTGCTCGTCAAAGGGTCAAATTCCGTTGGGTTGGGGGCCGTGGTCGCCGCCCTGACGCAGAACAAGGATTGAGATCAGGATGCTTTACCTGATCGCCGAATACTTCGAGTTTTCGGGGCTGGCGAACCTTATCCGCTACCAGACGTTCCGCGCGGGCGCGGCCTTGATGACTGCGCTGATGATCGGCTTGATCATCGGCCCCCGGTTCATCAACATGCTGCGCGTCCGCCAGGGCAAGGGCCAGCCAATCCGCGAGGACGGCCCGCAAAGCCATCTCGCCAAGCGCGGCACGCCGACCATGGGCGGACTGATGATCATGATCGCGCTGGTCATCTCGATGCTGTTGTGGATGGACCTGTCCAGTCCACTGGTCTGGGCCTGCCTGATGGTCACCAGCGGGTTCGGCCTGATCGGGTTCCTGGACGATTATGACAAGGTCAAGAAGCGCAGCACCGCCGGGGTGTCCGGACGGGTCCGTCTGGCGGCGGAATTCTTCGTGGCCGGGATCGCATCGTGGATCATCGTCAGCCAGACCAGCACCAACCTCTATGTGCCGTTCCTGTCGGGCCATTACATCCCGCTTGGTCCCGTTTACTTCGCTTTCGCTGCCTTTGTGATCGTTGGTGCGGGCAATGCGGTTAATCTTACCGACGGGCTCGATGGCCTGGCGACCATGCCGGTGATCATTGCCGCCGGGACCTTTGCGATCATCGCCTATCTGGCCGGGCGTGCCGACTTTTCGGCCTATCTGGGCATCCCCCACGTGCCCCGTGCGGGCGAGCTGGCGATCCTCTGCGCCGGGATCATGGGGGCGGGCCTGGCCTTCCTGTGGTTCAACGCGCCACCGGCCGCTGTCTTCATGGGCGATACCGGCAGCCTTGCCCTTGGCGGCGCACTTGGCGCAATTGCGGTCGCTTCGCGGCACGAAATCGTACTGGCGATTGTCGGCGGCCTGTTCGTGGCCGAGGCCCTCTCCGTGATCATCCAGGTCGCCGTCTACAAGCGTACTGGCAAGCGGGTATTCAAGATGGCCCCGATCCACCACCATTTTGAGCAATTGGGCTGGAAGGAATCGACCGTGGTGATCCGCTTCTGGATCGTTTCGATTGTCCTCGCCCTGATTGGCTTGTCGACGCTCAAGCTGCGATGATCACCACCCCCGCCTTTGCCGGTAAGCGCTATGCCGTCCTCGGCCTTGCCCGCTCGGGCATGGCTGCGGTGGAAAGCCTGCTGGCGGGCGGGGCGCAGGTCACCGCTTGGGACAGCCGCGAGGAACCGCGCCGCGCCCTTGAAGGCCGGGTTGAGCTGGCCGATCCGCTCAGCATTGACCTGGCAGGATTTGCCGGCGTGGTCGTCTCGCCCGGCGTGCCGCTTAACACCCATCCGATTGCCGCCCACGCGGCCGCCGCGGGTGTGCCGGTGATTGGCGATATCGAACTGTTTGCCCTGGCCCGGCCAGAGCTTCCGGCGCACCGCGTGGTCGGGATCACCGGGACCAACGGCAAGTCGACGACGACCGCGCTGGTCCATCATGTGCTGCAGAGCGCCGCCTTGCCAGTGCGGATGGGCGGGAACATCGGCCTGCCGGTGCTAGGCCAGGCGCCTCTGCCGCCGGGTGGAGTCTATGTTCTGGAGCTGTCCAGCTACCAGATTGACCTGACCCATTCGCTGGCTTGTGACGTGGCGGCGCTGCTGAATATCACGCCTGACCACCTTGATCGCTACGATGGTTTTGAGGCCTACGCCACCAGCAAGGCTCGCCTTTTCGAAATGCAGCAGGCCGATCAGGCCGCCATATTCGGCACTGGCGATCCCGAAACCCGGGCTGTGGCCGAGCGTGAACTGGCACGGCATGTGAGTGGTACGGTCCGCTGTGTTGACGGTGCAGACCTGCAGCACCTCCAATCCGAATGGCCGACCTTGCAGGGACCACACAATCTGCAAAACGCCGCCGTCGCGGTGGCGATTGCCGAGGCACTTGGGCTTACCCAGGCGCAATGGGCGCCAGCCTTGGCCACGTTCCGCGGTCTGCCACACCGCATGGAACGGGTGGCGCAGGCGGATGGCGTGCTGTTCATCAACGATAGCAAGGCCACCAACCCGGCCTCGACTGCCCCGGCACTGGCGGCATTCCCGCCCAATCCGGCCAAGCGCATCCACTGGATCGTTGGCGGGCTGCCCAAGGGCGATGACCTTGATGAATGCGCCCCCTATTTCGGCAACGTCGCCGCGGCCTATACCATCGGTGAGGCCGGCCCGCGCTTCACCGAGTTGCTCGCTCCGCACATGCCGGTGACCCGCAGCGAGATGATGTGCGATGCGATCCAGCAGGCGATGGCCGTCGCCAAGCTGGGCGATGTGATCCTGCTGTCACCGGCCTGCGCCAGTTTCGACCAGTTCCGCGATTACGAGGCACGCGGCGACAGTTTTCGCCAGATCGTCCAGGCTCTGATCGGCGATCAGCCTTCGTCGGGTGGGGAGGGGACGCACTGATGGCAACGCATCCGCCCTTTGTTCCCCGCGCCGGTCAAGCACCCCGGGCGGGCGCCCCGCGCCAGCGCAACCGCCGCAGCGAATTGGCCATCTGGTGGCGCGAGATTGACCGGGTGCTGCTTGGGCTGGTGCTGGTGCTGATGGCGCTTGGCACCCTGGCGGTTGCCGCTGGTTCGCCTGCCAGCGCCCAGCGTTTGTCCACGGCCAGCGTAAAGCTGGACGATCTGCACTTCTTTTACCTGCATCTGCGCTGGCAGTTTGTCGGCCTGCTGGCGATGTTCGGAGCAGCTGTCCTGCCCAAGGACATGGCGCGGCGCTTTGGCATCGTGTTGGGTGCAGCCATGTTGGTCGGGCTGTTTCTGGTGCCGATTGTCGGCTCTACCGTGAACGGCGCCAAGCGCTGGCTCAATCTCGGCTTCTCGCTCCAGCCATCTGAATTTCTGAAACCTGCCTTCGCGATCTGCCTGGCCTGGATCCTGTCCTGGCGCGCGCGGGATCCCAAGCTGCCGGTTCTGGCGCTTAGTACCGCAGCGATGCTGCTGGTGGTGTTCCTGTTGATGCTGCAGCCCGATCTGGGTTCGGCAATCCTGTTTGCCGGGGTCTGGTTTGTGCTCGCGCTGCTGGCTGGCATATCGGTCCATCTGATTGGCGTTGTCTTTGCGGGCGGCCTCGGTGCAGTCACTCTGGCCTATATGTTCTATGAAAACGGTCGCAACCGGATCGACGCCTTCCTGGGCGGCGGTACGGCGTTCGATCAAGTGGACCTGGCCAGCCGCACGCTGCTTTCGGGTGGGTGGACCGGCACCGGGATCTGGCTTGGCAAGCGCAAGATGGCGCTGCCTGAGGCGCATACCGACTATATCTTCTCGGTGATCGGGGAAGAGTTCGGCCTGCTGATGTGCATGGTCATCGTGATGCTTTATGTCGCGATCGTGCTGCGCGTGCTGCTGCGGCTGCTCAAGGAGGAAGACTTGTTCACGACGCTCGCCGCGGCTGGTCTCACTGCCCAGCTGGGCGGGCAGGCGTTCATCAATATTCTGGTCAACCTGCAGCTGTTCCCGTCAAAGGGGATGACCCTGCCGCTGATCTCCTATGGCGGTTCGTCGACAATCGCCCTCTGCCTTGGCGTCGGGCTGCTGCTGGCGATCACCCGCCGCAATCCCTTCATCGAGCGCGAGCAGTTCAAGATCGAAAGTCTGGGAGACATCCTGAAATGACCGGCGCTACGCGGCATTATGTCCTCGCGGCCGGAGGGACCGGCGGGCATCTGATCCCGGCTTTTGCCCTTGCGGTGGAGCTGGAACGCCGCGGGCATCATGTTGCCCTGGTGACCGATACGCGCGGCGCGAAACTGCCTGGAAAGCCAGACAGCCTTGTGGCCCATGTGCTCCCGGCTGGCCGGATCGGCAAGAACCCGCTGCATTGGCCCAAGGGTTTCGGCGCAATCCTTGAAGGCAAGCGCATGGCCGAGCGGCTGTTTGAGAGCTTTCAGCCATCCTGCGTGGTCGGTTTCGGCGGCTATCCCGCCTTCCCGACGCTATGGGCGGCAACGGCCACGGGTGTGCCGACTGTCATCCACGAACAGAACGCGGTGCTGGGGCGGGTCAACCGTCTGCTGGCCAAGCGGGTCGATGCGATTGCAACCTCCTACCAGCGGGTTGATCGGCTGAAAGCGAAGCTTGCCCTTAAGACCCACCTTGTCGGCAACCCGGTTCGCGCTGAGGTCCTGACCCTCCGCAACGAACCATTTCCGCCCTTTACCGAAGACGGGCTGCTGCGCGTGCTGGTGACCGGTGGCAGCCAGGGTGCCAATGTGCTTTCGCAGGTTGTGCCCGATGCGCTGGCCATGCTCCCCGCCGCGCTGCGCAGCCGTTTGCAGGTGACCCAACAGTGCCGTCCAGAGGACATTGAGGCTGTCCGTGCCCGCTATGCCGGCCACGATATCCCGGCGGAACTGGGCACCTATTTCGAGAATATGGCCGAACGGCTGGCCGATACCCATCTGTTCATCGGCCGCGCGGGTGCTTCCACCATTGCCGAGCTGACCGCCGTTGGTCGCCCGGCGATCCTGGTCCCGCTGCCGATCGCAACCGACGATCACCAGGCTGCCAATACGCGCGAAATCTGTGCCGCCGGTGGCGCACGGATGATCCGGCAGGAAAAGTTCACCGCGGCCGAAGTTGCCAAGCAGATCCTCGCCATCGCGCAGAGCCCGGAAACGCTTGCCAATGCGGCGCATGCTGCCTGGAACTGCGGCTATCCCAAGGCAGTGCAGGATTTGGCCGACCTGGTGGAAAGCTTTGGCGGCGCGCCGCTGATGGACGTGATCCGCGTGGCGGAAACGCCGGGCACTGCGGCAGCCCTGGGCGGTGCCGCAGCGGCTGGTTAGGAAGGCGATTAATGAAGGGCGTAGGCACAGACATCGGCACGATCCACTTCGTCGGCATCGGCGGGATCGGCATGTCCGGCATTGCCGAAGTGATGCACAACCTGGGCTATTCGGTGCAGGGCAGTGACATTGCCGAAGGTTATGTCGTCGAGGGCCTGCGCGCCCGCGGGATCAAGGTGATGATCGGCCACAAGGCTGAGAACCTGGGCGATGCGGCGGTGGTGGTGACCTCTACGGCGGTGAAGCGCGACAACCCGGAAGTCGTCATGGCGCTGGAAAATCGCGTGCCGGTTGTCCGCCGCGCCGAAATGCTGGCCGAACTGATGCGGTTGAAGCGCACGGTTGCAGTGGCCGGGACCCACGGCAAGACCACGACAACCTCGCTGGTGGCGGCGCTGCTCGACGCCGGGGGAGTCGATCCGACCGTGATCAACGGCGGGATCATCAACTCCTACGGCTCCAACGCGCGGCTCGGCGAGAGCGAGTGGATGGTGGTCGAGGCGGATGAGAGCGACGGCTCGTTCCTGCGGCTCGACGGGACCATTGCGGTCGTCACCAACATCGATCCCGAACACCTCGATCACTATGGCAGCTTTGACGCGATCAAGGACGCCTTCGTCGAATTTATCGAGAACGTGCCTTTCTACGGCTGTGCCGTCCTCTGCATCGACCATCCCGAAGTCCAGGCGGTGATCCCCAAGGTCCGCGACCGCCGCGTGGTGACCTATGGCTTCTCCGCCCAGGCTGACGTGCGCGGTGAAAACATCACGCCGTGCCCCGGCGGCAACCGGTTCGATGTGGTGATCCGCCAGCGCGACGGCTCATCGCGCCGGATCGAAGGGATCGAGCTACCAATGCCCGGCCGCCACAATGTCCAGAACGCACTCGCCGCCGTGGGCGTCGCGGTCGAAATGGGCTGTGCCGACAGCGTCATCCAGACCGGCTTTGCCAAGTTCGGCGGGGTCAAGCGCCGCTTCACCAAGGTTGGCGAAATCGATGGCGTTACGATTATCGACGATTACGGCCACCATCCGGTCGAGATCCGGGCGGTTCTGGCCGCCGCGCGCGAAGGGGTGCAGAACCGCGTCATCGCCGTGGTCCAGCCGCACCGCTTTACCCGTCTGCGCGACCACCTAGCTGAATTCCAGGCCGCCTTCAACGATGCCGATATCGTTTATGCAGCCCCGGTCTATGCCGCGGGCGAAGCGCCGATCGAAGGTATCGATTCCGCCGCGCTGGTTGCCGGGATCAAGGCACGCGGCCACCGCTCGGCGCAGCTGATCGCCAGCGCCGATGCCCTGGCCGCCGAGCTCGCCAATATGGCCCAGCCCGGTGACATGGTGGTCTGCCTTGGCGCAGGTGACATCACCAAATGGGCCGGCGGGCTCGAGACCGCGATCCGCGTCTTCCGGACTGGCGGATGAACGCCGTCACGCTCCCCGCTGTCCGGGGCAAGCTGACCCCTTCGGCCCCGCTCGCTCCGCTGGTCTGGTTCAAGTCCGGCGGCGCGGCCGAGTGGCTGTTTGAACCCAAGGACCTGGGCGACCTGCAAGATTTTCTGCGGGCGCTTGATCCGGCGGTGCCAGTGATGGCGCTTGGCCTTGGATCCAACATGATTGTCCGCGATGGCGGGGTCCCGGGTGTCGTGGTGCGGCTGGGCAAGGCCTTTGCCAAGGTGGAGCGGCTCGACGAGCTGACGTTGAATTGCGGCGGCGGTGCGTCTGGCATCCTCGTGTCCTCAACCGCGCGCGACAATGGCATCGCCGGGCTTGAATTCCTCCGCTCGATCCCCGGCACAGTGGGCGGCTTCGTGCGGATGAATGGCGGCGCCTATGGCGGCGAGGTCAAGGATATCCTGATCGATTGCGATGTGGCGCTGCGCGACGGTTCGCTGGTGACCCTGCCGGTCGCCGATTTGCACTACACCTATCGCCATTCCGAATTGCCCGAGGGCGCGATTGTTGTTGCCGCACGGTTCCGGGGCCGACCCGGCCAGCCGGAGGCGATCCAGGCGGAAATGGACCGCATTTCCGCCAGCCGCGAGGCGAGCCAGCCGCTGCGCAGCAAGACCGGCGGGTCGACCTTCAAGAACCCGGCTGGGCACAAGGCCTGGCAGCTGGTTGACGAAGCCGGGTGTCGGGGGCTTCAGCTGGGCGGCGCCCAGGTCAGCGAGAAGCATACCAACTTCCTGCTCAATCTGGGCGAGGCGACCAGTGCCGATATCGAGGCGCTGGGCGAGGAAGTGCGCAAACGGGTCAAGGCAAAGTCGGGCGTTGCGCTCGAATGGGAAATACAACGAGTAGGTAAGCCGAAGTGAGCCTCCCCAAACTCCACGTCGCGGTCCTGATGGGCGGCTGGTCGAATGAACGGCCGGTCTCGCTGATGAGCGGGGAAGGGGTGGCCAAAGCGCTGGAAGAGCGCGGTCATCGCGTCACCCGGATCGACATGGACCGCGATGTTGCGGCGAAGCTCGCGGCGGCCAAGCCTGACGTGGTGTTCAACGCGTTGCACGGCACCCCGGGTGAGGATGGCTCGATCCAGGGCCTGATGGACCTGATGGGGCTGACCTATACCCATTCGGGCATGGTCTCGTCCGTCATTGCGATTGACAAGGAGCTGACCAAGCAAGCGCTGGTCCCCCACGGCATTCCGATGCCGGGCGGGCGGATCGTGCCGGTGGCAGAGATTTACGAACGCGACCCGCTTGAGCGGCCTTACGTGCTGAAGCCGGTCAACGAAGGGTCTTCGGTTGGCGTGGCGATCGTCACGGCAGAGGGCAATTACGGCAACCCGATCAGCCCGGAAACGAAGGGCCCATGGCAGGAATTCGACCAGCTGCTGGCTGAACCCTATATTCGTGGGCGTGAACTGACCACGGCCGTGTTGGGTGATCGCGCGCTGATGGTCACCGAACTGCGGCCCAAATCCGGCTTCTACGATTTCGATGCCAAGTATACCGAAGGCATGACCGAACACGTCTGCCCGGCAGAAATCCCCGATGAGATCACGCAGGCCTGCCTCGACCTGGCATTGCGGTGCCACCAGCTGCTGGGCTGCAAGGGGTGCAGCCGCACCGACTTCCGTTGGGATGACGAGCGCGGGGTCGAAGGCCTGTTCGTGCTGGAAACCAATACCCAGCCGGGGATGACCCCGCTCAGCCTGGTGCCAGAGCAGGCCCGGCACCTGGGGATCGAATATGGCGAACTGGTCGAGATGATCATCGGTGAGGCCCTGGCCGACAAGGATCGCAAGGGGGGCAAGCGATGAGCCAGACCATCAAGCGTGGCGGCAAGAGCGTCCGCAAGGCCGCCGCGACCCAGGGTAAGGTCCGCCAGGTCCGCGCAGCCAAGGCCAAAACCGGTTCGGTCCTGGGTGCAGTGTTGGGCTGGTTGCCGATCAGCGAAGAGCAGTGGCAGCGCATTTTCCTCGCCGCGATCCTGGGGGCTGCGGCGGTCTTGGCCTGGATTGTTGCCAGCTTTGCCGGGGTGCCCGCCATGGCCGAGGCCCAACTGGCGACCGTTTCACGCAGCGCCGGGTTCGAAGTTCGCCGTGTAGAAGTCCGCGGCACAAAGAATCTCAACGAACTGAAGGTTTATGAGCGCGCGCTGGCGGAGCGGGAGCGGGCCATGACCATGGTCGATGTTGCCGCGTTGCGCGCCGAGCTGCTCCAGCTTTCGTGGGTTGAGGATGCCCGTGTTTCGCGCCAGCTACCGGATACGCTGGTGATTGATATTGTCGAGCGCAAGCCAGCCGCGGTGCTGCGCAAGGTGGACAAGCTGGTGCTGATCGATGCCACCGGCCACGAACTCGAGGTGGTCGGCCCGGCCCGCGCCCAGGGCAAGCTGGTGGTTTCCGGGCTGGGTGCAGGGCAACAGGTGGTTGCCCTGCAGGCACTGATGGCTGCGGCGCCGGCGCTGAAGCCGCAACTGCGCGAGGCCGAATGGATCGGCAATCGCCGCTGGAACTTTACCTTCAAGACCGGCCAGGTTCTGGCCCTGCCCGAAGGGGCCGACCTTTCTGCCAAGGCGCTGATGACCTTCGCCCGGCTTGATGGGGTCAACCGCCTGCTGGGCGGTAAGGTTGCCGCCTTCGACATGCGCGCGGGCGACCGGATTTATCTGCGAGTTCCCGGTCGAACTGACCCGGTCGAGCAGGCTGGGTTTGCGCCGGTACCGGCACCGGCAGCGGTTGTGGCCCTGGCCGAAAAGCCGGCCGATCCTGCTGCCCTGCCGAAGCCCGCAGCCAAGTCCATGCCGGAAGCGGATGCCAAGCCCAAAACAGAAGCAAAGCCAAAGTCAGATGCGAAGCCAAAGTCAGATGCGAAGCCAAAGGCTGAAACGAAAGCAAAGGCCGAACCGAAGGTGAAGCCGAAAACGGAAACAAAGGCCAAGCCTGAAACGAAGGCCAAGTCTGATACCAAGCCCAAGCCTGCTGCCAAAACCTCGGCCCCGACCAAGAAGGGCAAAGACTGATGGCCACGGCTCGCATCGTCCGCACCTTTGGCGCAGTCAACATCGGTTCGTTCCGGATCTCCGCGATGGTCGCGGGTCTTACTGAGACCGGCGAGATGGTCGTGCTTGGCTCGGGGCACCGTGCCGCCCAGGGGATCAAGCGCGGCTATGTTACCGACATGCAGGCGGCAACCTATGCCGTGCGCGATGCAGTTGAACGCGCTGAGAAACTGGCGAACACGGCGGTCAGCTCGGTCTGGATTGGCTCTTCCGGCGCCGGTCTGGCCAGTCAGGTTGCCCAGATTGAAATCGACATCGGCGGGCGCCGGATCGAGGAAGATGACATCGAAGCCCTGCTGGTTGCCGCCCAGGGCGTGATCCAGCCCGACGGCCGGATGGTCCTGCATGCCCAACCAGCGCACTACACGCTCGATGGGGCAGACGGGGTGTCCGATCCCAAGGGGCTGCATGCCGAGCGACTGGGCGTGGATATTCACGTGATGCTGGCTGATGGCGCACCGATCCGCAACATCACCGAAGCGGTCCAGAATGCGCACCTGCAGGTCGAGTCGGTGGTCGCTTCACCCATCGCCGCCGGCTATGCCTGTCTTAGTCCGGAAGAGCGCGATCTGGGTGTCGCGCTGGTCGAGTTTGGTGCGGAAGTAACCAATGTGTCGGTTTACGCCGCAGGCATGTTGCTTGGCCTCGTCACAATCCCGATGGGGTCAGGTGACGTGACCGATGCCATCGCCTCGGCCTTCGGGATTCGCCGCTTCCAGGCCGAGCGCCTCAAGTGCGTGCATGGCTCGGCCATCGCCAGCCCGTCGGATCACCGCGAGATGATCCCGGTCAATGCGCCCGGCGATGAAATGACCGGTCCGATTGCCCGGCACGCCGACGACAAAAATCGGATTCCGCGGGCTGAGCTGATCTCGGTCATTACCGAACAGATGGCGCGGTTGATGGACGAGGTGGGGCGGGCGCTCAAGTCGCTTGGCTTCACGGGGCAGCGTGGCCAGCAGATCGTATTGACCGGCGGCGGCGCGGAATTGGCCGGGCTGGCGGACTATGCCCAAAGCGCGTTGGGCAAGCCGGTCCGGATCGGCCGCCCACTTCACATTAAAGGTTTGCCAGAAGCCCATGCAACGCCTGGATTTTCCACGCTGACCGGCCTGGTGTTATACGCCGCTGCGGACCCGATCGACATTCGCAAGGTTGGGCGGGCCAAGCAGGACATCACCCGGTTTGATAAGCTGGGACTTGTTGGCCGGGTATACCGCGCCTTGCGCGAATATTTCTGATCCCGCGATAGTCACCACAAAGCCTGAGGGCGACTGTGGACAACGCGGCTCTATGGGTTGGAAACTTGGGTTTTTGCGGTGCAGTAAACCCGCAGTTTAGGATTTGAATCCGCTTGCCGGACAGGAGCGCGCCATGAGCATCAATATCGGACCGCCAGCCGTCGAAGAGCTGCGTCCCCGGATCACTGTGATCGGGGTGGGCGGTGCGGGCGGTAACGCCATTGCCAACATGATCACCGCTGGGATCGAAGGCGTTGATTTCATTGTTGCCAATACGGATGCGCAGGCGCTCAACAATTCGATCGCGGAGCACCGGATCCAGTTGGGTCCCGATATCACCCAGGGTCTGGGTGCCGGTTCGCGCCCCGAAGTGGGCAAGGCTGCGGCCGAGGAAACCCTGGCTGAGATCGACCGCGCGCTGGATGGTGCACACATGTGCTTCATCGCTGCTGGCATGGGCGGCGGCACCGGCACCGGCGCGGCTCCGGTTGTGGCCAAGGCCGCCCGTGAAAAGGGTGTCCTGACCGTTGGCGTGGTGACCAAGCCGTTCCTGTTCGAAGGCACCCGCCGGATGCGCTCGGCCGAAGCCGGGATCGAGGAACTGCAGAAGCACGTCGATACCTTGATCGTCATCCCCAACCAGAACCTGTTCCTGGTGGCCAAGGCGGAAACGACCTTCAAGGAAGCCTTCCATCTGGCCGACGAAGTGCTGCAGCAGGGCGTGCGCTCGATCACTGACCTGATGGTCATGCCGGGCCTGATCAACCTCGACTTTGCTGACGTCCGTTCGGTTATGGCCGAAATGGGCAAGGCGATGATGGGCACCGGCGAAGGTCACGGTGAAAACCGTGCTTTGGAAGCGGCGGAGAAGGCCATTGCCAACCCGCTGCTCGATGGCGTTTCGATGCAAGGCGCGAAGGGCGTGATCATCTCGATCATCGGCGGCGAAGACATGAAGCTGCTTGAGGTCGACGAGGCCGCCAACCACATTCGTGAACTGGTTGATCCGAATGCGAACATCATCTGGGGGTCGGCGTTCAATCCGGACCTGCAGGGCAAGATTCGCGTTTCGGTCGTTGCAACCGGCATTGAACAGAGCGCCGCTCAGGCCGAAGAAGCCAGCCGTCCCTTCACGCTGGGTGGCTCGCGTGGTCCGGTCCGCCCGCAGGCCGAGCCGCAGCCGATCCAGCCCCTGTTCGAACGTGCGGAACCTGCTCCTGAGCCTCAGTCTGAGCCAGAAGCAGCGGCCGAGCCGGCGCCGATTGCCGAAGAAGCGCCGGTCTCGACCAACTATGATGATGCTTGGGGCGCTGCCCCCGCTTCGGACGAAATCGAAACGGCCTCTGCTGCTGAGCCGCTCGAGCTTGAATTTGAAGCCGAGGAACCGGAATCCGCGCCCGCTGCCGAAGCGCCGCCTTCGGACGAACTGCTGCTCGATGCGTCGCGCCTTGTCGAAGAAGACCAACCGGTTGCCGGGGGACTTTCCGGTCGACGTCGAGGCCTTGTCTCCAGCGACAGCGGTGAAGACTTTGCAATGGGTGAAGACGAGCCGACACCGGTTCAGCCAGCTGCCAAGGCCCCCCGCGTATCCTCAGGCGGAGCCACGCTGTTTGAGCGTATGGCCAACCTGTCGCGTGGCGGCCGCTCGAAGGATGACGACGAGGACGAGGACGATGGTGATGGTCCCTCGATCAGCATCCCGCGCTTTCTCGGCCGGCAGAACAATCAGTAAGGTGAATTGAGCCCGGCGGTTTGGCGCAAGGCCATTCCGCCGGGAACAATTTTGGACTATCCGTTTCGGACCACGCCAGTTTGCTTGGTCACTCTTGTTCCAAGGTCCCGATGTCCGCCAATTTCCCGGCCCGCCTGGCCCGTTTCGCGTTGATCGCCGGGACATCATTTGTGCTTGGGCTGCCCCCACTGGCTGCGCAATCGGACGATGGCGAGGTCGACGTGATCAGCCAACCCGTGGTTCAGCCGCTTCCGGGCGGGCCGGGTATGAAGCTTGACAGCGCCCTCGGCAAACTCGCCCGCAACCCTCGCGATGTGAACGCCTTGATTGAAGCTGGTCAGGCTTCGGCTGCCATCGGCGATGCCGAGGCCGCTATGGGCTTCTTCCGCCGTGCCGATCAGCTTCAGCCGGCCAATGCCAATATCAAGGCTGGCCTGGCCGGGGCCATGGTCCTGGCCGAGGATCCCTTCTCGGCGCTTCCGCTATTTGAGGAAGCGGAACGGCTTGGGCCGGTTAACCCGCGGCTGATGTCGGAGCGCGGCCTGGCTTATGACCTGGTCGGCGATAACGAGCAGGCCCAGCGTTACTATCGCCTCGCGCTTTCCGCGGGACCTGACGATGAGACGCTGCGCCGATTGGCCTTGAGCCAAGCCATTTCCGGCGATCGCCGGGGCATGGAAGTCACGCTCAGCCCCCTGCTGCAAAAGCAGGACAAGGCGGCTTGGCGGACCCGGGCCTTTGCTTTTGCGATTCTTGGCCTCGCGCCAGAGGCAGAGGCGATAGCGCGTGCCAATCTGCCCGAGGCGGCTGCCGGGGGAATGGTTGCCTATCTGCGCTACATGCCGCGGCTTACGCCAGCGCAGCAGGCCGCTGCGGCTAACCTGGGGCACTTTCCGCGCGCTGCCGAGATTGGTCGCGATGATCCCCGGATTGCAGCCTTTGTGCGCCCCAAGGCGACGCTTGCCCTTACCGACAAGGCATCCCCAGCTGCTGCTGCCGCCGCACGTCCAGGCCGCGCGCGCAGCCGTCAAATTCCCGCGGAAACGCGGCCGCAACCTGCAACTTCACTTCCCGCGCGGGCTGACAGCCCGCCGGTGGTGCCTGAGTTGAAGCCTGCGGGAGTTGCGCTGGCAGTTTCGCCTCAGGGTGTTCCTGCTTCGAGCGAAGCGCCTAAGTCTGCGTCCAAGCCTTTGGCTTCGGGTCCGGCAGCGTCGGTTGGCCCGGGCTTTTCGGCGTTGGACAATCCAAAGGCAACTGTTCCGGAAGCAGCATCGAGCCCGGCCCCGGCGGTTGGGCCGGTGCCCGTGCAAGTTGCGGTAACTGCGCCAAAGCCGGCACCGACTGTCATTGCTGCGCCTCCGCCCGGTCCAGCAGCATCACCCGCGCCGCCGCTTGCGGCCTTGCCCAAGAAGCCACGCAATCTGGCCGATGTCTTTGCCGACTTGGCCCCACCCAGTCGCGAGATTGAGCTGGCTGCCGGCGCGGTCGACCTGCGCAAGATTGCGGCGGAGCGGGCAAAGGCCGAAGCCGCAGAGGCGAAGGCTGCCAAGGCCAAGGAAGCGGCGGCCAAGAGCCCCGCTGTCACCCAGCCCAGCCGGATCTGGATCCAGCTTGCTGGCAGCCGTGACAAGGCCGGCCTTGGTGGCGATTTCCGTCGGTTTAGCCGCAACGATCCCGAATTGTTCAAGGGTCGCAAGGGCTTCACCAGCGCCTGGGGGCAAGCGACGCGCCTGCTGACCGGCCCGTTCCCCAACGAAAAGGCGGCGACTGCCTTGCTCGCACAAGTCAAGAAGGCGGGGATTTCCGACGCTTTCATCTGGACTAGCCCGGCGGGGCAGGTGGTCGATCCCCTGCCGGCTACGAAGTAACGCGAGCAGGTCTTTTCCACACCTTGTAAACAGGGTTATCGAGTTTTGCGCAGTTGCGAAGGGACCGCACATTGTCGCCGCACCCCTTCCCAACGCATCCAGCATCCATGATGCAGGGTAACCGCGAATATCAGCGTGACGACGATGCGGCTCCGGTCGACATGTTGGCGTCGCTTTTCGAAGCCCGCGGCTGGCCCTGCGAATTCGTTAGCGAGGACGAGATCTCGGGCGAGATCAAGGGAAGCTGGGCGAACTATACCGTCCGGGGCATCTGGCGGCGCGAGGATCACGTTCTGCAATTGCTATGCCTGCCCGATATTCGCGTGCCCGATGATAAGCGGACCGGCGTCTTTGAATTGTTGGCCCTGGTCAATGAGCAGCTTTGGGTCGGCCATTTCGACATTTGGTCGAATGGCGGCGTGCTGCTTTACCGCCACGGGCTATTGCTGGGCGATGAGGGCTTGCTGAGCCTTGCCCAGGCCCAGGTGGCGGTGGAAGCCGCAATCGAGGAATGCGACCGGTTCTATCCGGCCTTCCAGTTCATCTTGTGGGGCGACAAGACGCCGGCCGAGGCGCTGTCCGCCGCGCTGGTCGATGCCGCCGGGGAAGCGTAGGGGCTTGCCAATGGGCAAGCTTGATTCGATCCTGATCGTCGGCTGCGGCAACATGGGCGGGGCCATGTTGCGCGGTTGGCTCGCGGCTGGTGCCGACCCGGGCCGGTTCACGGTGGTCGACCCATTCCTGGCGACCGTGCCTGACGGTGTGACCCTGCTGCGCGATCTGCCGCAGGACACCTTTGATGCGATCCTGCTGGGAGTGAAGCCGCAGGCCTTTACCGAGGTTGCTGCCGCCCTGGCACCGCGCGTCGGTTCATCGACCTTGATCCTTTCGATCCTTGCCGGGATCGAACTGGCCAGCCTCGCCCAGGCGCTGCCGCAGGCGTGCGGCTGGGTGCGGATCATGCCCAATCTTGCGGCCGCGCTGGGCAAATCGCCGATGGCGCTGGCTGGTCAAGGCGCGGGACCTGCGGTTCAAGCTACTGTCAACGCGCTGCTGGCGCCGCTCGGACAGCCGGAATGGATCGACGAAGCCCAGTTTGATCTCGCGACCGCGCTTGTCGGATCTGGTCCCGCCTTCGTTTACCGTTTCATCGATGCTCTGGCGGCAGGCGGCACGGCGCTCGGCTTTGCGCCGGATCAAGCCCAGCGGCTGGCGCTGGCCATGGTTGAAGGCGCGGCGCAGTTGGCCAGCCATTCGCCGCATGGGCCGGCTGACCTGGCGCGGATGGTGGCCAGCCCCGGTGGGACAACCGAAGCCGGGCTCAAGGTCCTTGATGCCGACCAGGCGCTTGAACGACTTATCGCTGCCACCTTGCAGGCCGCGCGTGATCGGGGAGCGGAACTGGCGGCCTTAGCCGTCACAACGAAACAGCCTTAATCAGGACCAATTCATTCCGATTTCGCTTGAAAGCGGAGCCGATCTTGCCGATATTCTGTGTCTCGGGTGGCTATCGTGCCGCCTGCAACATGGAGTTTGAGTCATCATGGCTAACTGGAACGATCCCCAGCCCACCAAGACGGGCTTCGGTGCGTCCCCCAGCCTCAATGGCGAAGTGCTTGGCACTGGCGCGACCTATGACGCAGGTCTGCGCAAGCACATGCTCGCCATTTACAACTATATGGCCTCGGGCGTGCTGCTCTCGGGCATTGTCGCGCTGCTGTTTGCCAGTTCCGGCCTGGCCGCGCAGGTTCTGACCACCCCGCTGAAGTGGGTGATCATGCTCGCCCCGCTGGGCTTTGTCTTTGGGATGAGCCTGGGCGCCAATCGCATGGCCACCAGCACGCTCCAGGCGTTGTTCTGGGGCTTCTGCACCGTGATGGGCCTGTCCTTGTCGTCGATCTTCCTGGTCTTTACCGCCAGTTCGATCGCCAGCACCTTTTTCGCGACCGCCGGTGCCTTCGCCGGGCTTAGCCTCTATGGCTACACCACCAAGAAGAGCCTGTCGGGCATGGGTTCGTTCATGGTGATGGGCCTGATCGGCATCCTGATCGCGATGCTGATCAACATCTTCCTGCAGTCAAGCGCGCTTCAGCTCGCCATTTCGATCCTCGGCGTGGTGATCTTCGCGGGTCTGACCGCCTGGGACACGCAGCGGCTTAAGCAGGAATACTACATGCTGCAGGGCACCGAGTTCGCCGGCAAGGCGGTGGTGCTGGGCGCACTGACGCTCTACCTGGACTTCATCAACATGTTCCAGTTCCTGCTCAGCTTCCTGGGGAACCGCGACTAGGCCTGTGCGGTTCATCTAACCGGGCTCTGATCGTGCCCGGCGCGCTATTCGGCGCGCCGGGCATTTTCTTTAGCATTATTGGGCGCTAGAAACCGGCTACAACTTGCTGGAGCGATGTCGCAGGTAAAGTCCCGGCACAACGCCGGCTAAGGGAGAAGACGGTGCGGAGGATCAGGAGCGCGTTGAACCCATTCCTTGTCGCAAGCGCCCTGTCGTTGCTGCTGGTTGCCGGCGCGGCCGATGCCAAGAAGAAGAAAGCACCGCCGCCACCACCGTCGCCGCCCGCCCAGAAGTGGGTTTTCGTGCCGTGGAAGCCCACGCTGCCCAACAACGCATCGCCCAAGTTTGTCCCGCCACCAGTTGGCCCCGATGGGTTGCGGATTAGCGTCAATCGCAACATTTCGCCTGCCCAAGCGGTGTGGAACCTGCGTTCGGGCTACAATGTCGCTGCGCTCAACTGCCTGGAACCGCGTCACGCCCAGATTCTGGTCAATTACCGCGCGTTCCTGCGCACCCATGCCAAGGCGTTGCGGGCGGCCAATCTCAAGGTCGATAGCGAATGGCGCGGCAAATATGCTGCCGGTTTCGTCAAGGCGCGCGAAACCTACATGACCGAAGTGTACAATCGCTTCGCCATGCCCCCAACCCTCCCGGCCTTCTGTGATGCCGCTCTGGCGATGAGCAACGATGCCAAGGCGATCAAAGTGGGCCAACTTGATCGCTTTGCCGCCACCAGCCTGCCCAATCTGGAGATTGTCTTCGACGATTTCTATAAGCGGTACGACCAGTACAAGGCTGACCTGGCAGCTTGGGAGGCAAAGTGGGCCGGTTACACCCCCGGCACGAATATCCTGGTACCGGTATCCAGCCCGCTGGCGATGAACGATGCTCAGTCCACCGAGGTGCGCCCCCAAACCCCGTAACTTTGCTCTTCCATGGCTGGGGGGCATTCGCTAAGGGAGCGCCTCGCATCGGGCGGCTTGCCGCCCGTTCGCACTGGAACGGGGCCGTAGCTCAGATGGGAGAGCGCGTCGTTCGCAATGACGAGGTCAGGGGTTCGATCCCCCTCGGCTCCACCATTCCAGTGTGTCGATAATCGCCCCATCTTGGGCTGCGAACGGCAGCCTTCTGCGCTTCCGGTGCTCACGGCCAGCAGGCCGCTCCGCTCCGGTTCTCGAAAGCCACCATTCTCGCCTCAAGCTGAGCCAATTCTCGACACACTGGCGGCTTTGATCCTCAAGCGCGACAATCGCGCGAAATCTCGTTAGAACCCCTTCCATGCATTTTCTCGACCAGGCCAAGATTTACATCCGCTCGGGGCAGGGCGGCCCGGGAGCGGTCAGTTTCCGGCGTGAGAAGTATGTTGAATACGGCGGCCCCGACGGCGGTAATGGCGGCAAAGGCGGGGACATCATCTTTGAAGCCGTCGCCGGGCTGAATACGCTGATCGACTTCCGCTATGCCCAGCACTTCAAGGCCCCGCGCGGCGTTCACGGATCTGGCAAAGATCGCAATGGCGCGGCGGGCAAGGACCTTGTGATCAAGGTCCCTGTCGGCACCCAGATCATCTCTGACGAGGATCGTGAGACCGTGCTGCTGGACCTGACCGAGGCGGGACAGCGCGTTACCTTCCTTGAAGGTGGCCTCGGTGGCCGCGGCAATGCCAGTTATAAAACCAGCACCAACCGCGCCCCGCGCCAGCATCAGCCGGGCGAGATGGGTGAGGAAATGTACGTCTGGCTGCGGCTGAAGCTGCTGGCCGATGTTGGCCTGGTTGGCCTGCCCAATGCCGGCAAGAGCACCTTCATCAACAAGATCACCAACACCAAGGCCAAGGTCGGTGATTACGCCTTCACCACGCTGAAGCCGCAGCTTGGCGTGGTGCGCCACCGCGACCGCGAATTTGTGCTGGCGGACATCCCCGGCCTGATTGCGGGCGCTGCTGAAGGCGCCGGGATCGGCGATCGCTTCCTGGGCCATATCGAGCGTTGCCGGGTGCTGATCCACCTGATTGACATCAACGGCACCGATCCGGCCGAGGCGCTGGAGATTATCGAGGACGAGCTGGAGGCCTATGGCAATGGGCTTGATGAAAAGCCCCGCCTGATCGCGCTCAACAAGGTCGACACGGTCGATGCTGAACTGGTCAAGATGTTCATCAAGGAACTGAAGGACGCCGGGGCCAAGAAGATCTATCCGATCTCCGGTGCGACGGGGAAGGGCATGGATGCCCTGCTCGATGCCGTGATCGATTACCTGCCGGCGGCCACGGTGACCGAACGGCCCGACGGCGAACGCGAAGAGGGTGAAGAGCAGCCCTGGTCGCCGCTCTAACCCCGTTGCATCCCGCGCTGATTCCCCTAATCGGCAAACGATGAAGATTACCCGCCTTTCCGATCTGGCCGATGCGACCCTCTGCCGCCGCCTGGTGGTGAAGGTCGGCTCATCGTTGCTGGTCGGCAAGGAGGGCGTGCGCCGCCAATGGCTGGTTGGCCTGGTGGCAGAGATCGCCGCTGCCCGTGCCCGCGGGCAGGAAGTGATCGTGGTCTCATCCGGCGCGATTGCCTTGGGTGCGGCAACGCTGCGGCTGGAGAAGGGCGGGCGTGGCAGCCTGGCCGATGCGCAGGCGGCAGCGGCCGTTGGCCAGATCGCCTTGTCTGGCCTGTGGGCGGAGCTGCTCGGCGCGCACCGTGTTACCGCGGCGCAATTGCTGCTGACCCTGGAAGACCTTGAGGATCGCCGCCGCTACCTTAACGCGACGGCCACGCTTACCCGCCTGCTCGATGCCGGGGCCGTGCCGGTGATCAATGAAAATGACAGCGTTGCCACGCAGGAAATCCGCTTTGGCGATAACGACCGGCTGGCAGCGCGGGTGGCTCAGGCGGCCCAGGCCAACGCCGTGCTGCTCTTGTCGGATGTTGACGGTCTGTTCGATCGCAATCCGGCACAGGCTGGTGCACGCCTGTTACCCGAGGTACGCGGCGTGACGGCAGAGGTGCACGCCATGGCGACCGGCGGTTCCTCGTCCGGCATGGGTTCGGGTGGCATGACGTCAAAGCTCCAGGCAGCGGAAATTGCCGAACGCGCCGGGATTGCCCTGGCCATCGCCAGCGGCCTGCATGATGCGCCAATTGCCCGCGCCACGGCAGAGGGGATCGGCACCCTCTTCTTACCCCGGCGTAAGGATGCCGGACGCAAGGCCTGGCTAGGCGGACGGTTGCGGCTGAAGGGTGCATTGGTGATCGATGCGGGCGCAGCCCAGGCGTTGGCCAAGGGATCCAGCCTCCTGGCGGCCGGGGTGGTGCAGGTTGAGGGCGAATTCCTGCGCGGCGATGCCGTGGCGATCCGCAACCTTGCGGGCGAGACGCTGGCGCATGGCCTTGCTGAATATGATGCAGCGGAGTGCGCGCGCCTGATGGGAACCAATTCGGCCCAGCACGCCGCACTGTTGGGTTATGCGCCGCGCTCTGCGGTGGTCCACCGTGACCAGATGGTGGTGCTGTGACGATAGCCGTGACCGGGGCTACCGGCTTTGTTGGCCAGGCCCTGCTCGATCGCGCCGCGAAATCCGGCATTGCGGTCCGCGCACTGACCCGGCGCGAACAGCCTGCACGAGATGGGGTGGAATGGGTGCGCGGCGATCTGGATGATCACGCCGCGCTCCGCCGTCTGTGTCGCGGCGCCGAAGCGGTCATCCATGTCGCCGGCGTGGTCAATGCGCCCGACGCCGAAGGGTTCGAGCGCGGTAATGTTACCGGCACCCTGAATGTGATCGAGGCGGCTCGCCATGCCGGTGTCCCACGGCTGGTCCATGTCTCTTCGCTATCAGCGCGCGAGCCGGATCTTTCGGTCTACGGTGCCAGCAAGGCGCGGGCTGAGAAGCTTGTCCGGGCCAGCGGAATCGATTGGACCATCGTCCGTCCGCCCGGCATCTACGGCCCGCGTGACACCGAATATTTCGAGATGTTCCGCCTGGCGCGGTGGGGCTTGCTGCCAGTGCCGCCGCGCGAGGGCCGCAGCTCACTGATCCACGTTGACGATCTGGCCCGGCTCTTGCTGGCCCTGTTGCCCGGCAATGAAGAGGTCTCGCACCGGGTTTACGAGCCGGACGATGGCCGCAAGCAGGGCTGGAGCCATTTTGAACTGGCCCGAGCGATCGGCTGGGCGATGGGAAGGCGGCCGTGGGTTATCCACCTCAGCCGCGCTTCGCTGGAACGGATCGCCCGCGCCGACCGGTTCGTCCGCAAGCACAAGGCCAAGCTGACGCTCGACCGGGTTGGCTACATGACCCATCCCGATTGGGTCGTAACCCACGGCGCACGCCCGCCTTCTGGTCTGTGGCGGCCATTGATCCCGACGCGCGAAGGCCTGAAGACCACTGCAGAGTGGTATCGCGAGAATAACTGGTTTTGATCTAAAACGCCGGGTCGTATCCCGGCGGCAGTTCACTGGCCGCACCGTCGACATGGATGCCGCATTCGGTCTTGTCCCAGCCTTTCCACCGCCCCGAACGCGGGTCTTCGCCTGGTGCAACGCGGGTGGTGCAGGGGGAGCAGCCGATTGAGGGGTAACCTTGCGCCACCAGCGGGTGGGCGGGCAGCCCGGTCGCCTCGAAATAGGTGTGGACCTGGTCGCTCGACCAGGTGGCCAGCGGATTGATTTTGAGCCGCCCCCGCGCATCGGTCTGGTCCAGCTCAAAGGTCTGCAGGCCGGCCCGCGTGGCGCTCTGGAAGCCCTTGCGACCGGTAAAACTGGCGTCGAAATGGGTCAGGGCCGCTGCCAGCGGCTGAACCTTGCGGATCTCGCAGCAGCCATCCGGATCATAGGACCAGCGCAGGCCAGTGCCGTCACGCGCAGCCAGCGCCTCCGGATTGGGGGTCAGGTTGACCAGGTTGGTCATGCCCAGCCGCTTCATCACCTCGTCCCGATAGGCCAGCGTTTCGGGGAAATGCTTGCCGGTATCAAGGAACAGCACCGGGACCGAGCGATCAATCGTCGCAATCAGGTGCAGCAGCACGGCGCTTTCCGCGCCAAAGCTGGAAACGGCGGCAACATCACGCGCCAGCCCCTCGCGCAGGACGGCGCGCAGCATGGCGATGGTCGGCACATCGGCGAACCGCGCATTGAGCGCTTCGACATCGGCCGCGGAGAACCGCGGTCCGGTGCGAAGCACGTCAAGGCGCCGCGCCGGTTCAGCCATTGGCCCCAAGTCCATGGCGACGCGCCCAAATTGGTGCGCGGCCGTCCGTGGTCGGCTGATAGACCTCGGCATAGCGGCCCAAGGCGTTTTCGGCATCAACCGGATCAAGCGGCACTTCGGGAGCGAAGGCATCAAAGCCGCAGCGGCGCAAGTAGGCCAGTTGATCGACCAGCACGTCACCAACCGCACGCAGCTCGCCCTGATAGCCTGCCTCGCGCAAGATCCGCGCGGCCGAATAGCCACGGCCATCGCCGAACACCGGGAAGTTCACTTCGATCAGCTGGATCCGGCCGAGATGCGGGATCAGGTCACGTGCATCGTCACTGGGTTCAAGCCTGACCGCGGCGGCGTTGGTCTGTTCGCCAAAGGCATCGACCGTGACACCGGGATCGGCAACCGGCTCGTCAGTGCGGAACCGGAACTGGACTTCAGCCATAGATCGCCTCCTTGAACGGGGCCATGCCGATGCGGCGATAGGTGTCGAGGAAGCGCTCCTGCCCTTCCTTGTTGCTCAGGTAGACTGCGGTGGCCTTTTCAACCGCGTCGACAATCCCGTCCTCATCAAAGCCAGGACCGGTGATTGTGCCAAGCGAGGTATCGGCCGCTTCGCTGCCGCCGAGCAGGAGCTGGTAGTTCTCCACCCCCTTGCGGTCGACGCCCAGGATGCCGATGTGGCCAGCGTGGTGGTGGCCACAGGCATTGATGCAGCCGGAAATCTTCAGCTTCAGCTCGCCGATCTCCTGTTGCTTGGCCGCCAGCCGCTGGCTGATCTTCTGCGCGACCGGGATCGAGCGGGCATTGGCGAGGCTGCAGTAGTCCAGCCCCGGGCAGGCGATGATGTCCCCCACCAGGTCAAGGTTGGCCGTGCCCAGGCCATTGGCCTCGAGCACTTGCCACAGCGCGTAAAGATCCGCCTTCCTGACATGCGGCAGAACGATGTTCTGGGCATGGGTCACCCGCAGTTCGTCAAACGAATACTGCTTGGCCAGGTCAGCCATCAGTCGGATCTGCTCACCCGTGGCGTCGCCCGGAATGCCGCCAACCGGCTTCAGGCTGATCGTCGCGGCGATATAGCCAGGCTGCTTGTGGGCCAGACAGTTGTTATCCACCCACAGCGCGAAGTCCGGGTCCGAGCGGTCGAGTGCATCCGGTGCACCGGCTTCGAACGGCGGGTCCGCAAACATCGCCTTGATCCGCTCCAACTCGGCCAGCGGCGGTTCGATGTTCTGGCTGAGCAGGTGGGCGAATTCGGCCTCAACCTGGCGGGTGTATTCTTCCTTGCCGAGTTCGTGGACCAGGATCTTGATGCGCGCCTTGTACTTGTTATCGCGCCGTCCATATCGGTTATAAACGCGAAGACATGCTTCCGAATAGGTTATAAACTGATCAATCGGCACGAATGGATTGATACACGGCGCGATCATCGGCGTCCGGCCCATGCCGCCGCCGACATAGAAGGCCGCGCCAATTTCGCCCGCGGCATTCTTCACGATCTGGATGCCAATATCGTGCAGCTTCATCGCCGCGCGGTCGGTGTCAGAGGCGATCACCGCCATCTTGAACTTGCGCGGCAGGAAGCTGAATTCCGGGTGGAATGTGGACCACTGGCGGATCAGTTCGGCATAGGGGCGGGGATCGACCACTTCGTCCGCCGCGGCGCCGGCGTATTGGTCCGACGTGGTGTTGCGGATGCAATTGCCGCTGGTCTGGATC
>JACCDJ010743486.1_pt1 | contig 31392 bp, 28 predicted proteins | sample 7444481 | NCBI WGS metagenome assembly JACCDJ01 (sample SAMN15323435, study PRJNA562643) | freshwater metagenome | isolation source: river surface water | place: USA:Blue River Watershed | collected 2017-08-15 | reverse complement strand
TCCCACCCAAACGCTGCAAGACACGGTGGACGCGCTGGAGTACGTGCGTCAGCTGTTTGAGAATGGCTGCATCCACAGTGGGTTTTTCCACCGCTTTGTGTGCACGGTGCAGACAAAGCGGTGGAAAAACCCACTGTGGATGCAGCCATTCTCAAACAGCTGACGCACGTACTCCAGCGCGTCCACCGTGTCTTGCAGCGTTTGGGTGGGAAATCCGTACATCAGGTAGGCATGCACCAGAATGCCGGCCTCGGTCATGCCTTTGGTGACACGGGCCACCTGGTCAACGGTCACCCCCTTTTGCATCAGGTCCAGCAAGCGGTCGGAGGCCACTTCAAGCCCGCCCGACAAGGCGATACAACCGCTTTGGGCCAACAACTCGCTGAGCGAGGGCGTGAAGGTTTTTTCAAACCGGATGTTGCCCCACCAACTGATCTGCACATGGCGGCGCAACAGTTCTTCCGCCAGGGCCTTGAGCATCTTGGGCGGCGCGGCTTCATCGACGAAATGAAACCCGGTTTGGCCCGTTTCCGCCACGATGCGTTCAATGCGGTCTACCAGGTTGCTGGCGCTGGTGGTCTCATAGCGGCTGATGTAGTCCAGGCTCACATCGCAGAAGCTGCATTGTTTCCAGTAGCAACCGTGCGCGACGGTCAGCTTGTTCCAGCGCCCATCACTCCACAGGCGATGCATGGGATTGAGCATGTCCAGCAAACTCAAGTACGCATGGATGGGCAGTCCGTCCCAGGTGGGGGTGCCCACGTCGTCAAAGGGAATGTCGGGCTCGGGCCAATTCACATACCGCACGCGATCGTGCTCGCGGACAAAGGTGCGGACCAGCCGCTCGCGGCTGCGAGAGCCCTGCAGATGCTCGATCAGGGACAGCACGGGTCGCTCTCCGCCGTCCAAGGTGATGAAGTCAACGAAATCAAACAAACGGGGCTCGGCGAGTTCTCGCAACTCGGTGTTGACAAACCCCCCACCGAGCGCAACACGGACCTCGGGATGGTGATGCTTGATGGTTTGTGCGATACGCAGGGCCCCGTAAACCGAGCCGGGGAAGGGGACTGACAGCAACACCAGTTGAGGGCGGTGCTGGGTCATGGCAGCCAAGGTCAACTCGGCCAGGTGCTGATCAATCAGGTTGGGTGGCGAGGCCAGTGCCTCGGCCAAGGGATCAAAGCTCGGCTGAGCGGCGGCGAGGCTTTCGGCATAGCGCACAAACTCAAACCGTGGGTCCACGGCATCGCGCAGCACGTCGGCCAGATCGTTCAGGTAGAGGGTGGCCAGATGTCGAGCGCGGTCGTGTTGCCCCAGCGCGCCGAAGGCCCATCCCAGCGGATCGCCGGTCTCCTCGTCGTCAAAGGCGTCCAGGGAAGCGAATCGCGGACCCTCAGGCAGAAAACCACGGCCGGCAACCCGGTGTGCGAGTGTGCTGTCGCGCCCCTGTAAAAAACCGATCACAGCATCGATGGTCTGTTCGTAACGGGAAAAATGGTCCAGAAAAAAATTCACCGCAGCACTGCGCAAGGATTCGGGTTGTGAAAGCGCTGCTTCGTGCAATTGTGACAACCCCTTGCGGCTCATGAGGCGCAGCACCAGCGCCAGCGCCAGGTCCTCTTGAACGGCCTCCAGCTTCCGTGAGCGGAGAAATCCCGTCAGGTAGGCGGTTGAGGGGTACGGGGTGTTGAGCTGCGTCATCGGGGGGATGAGGCTCAGCACCTTGACGAATGAGGCGGCCGGCATGTGAGGGTGAGGGTGACAGGACGGATTATGCGCGGTGCGCCGTGATGACGCGCCGGGTGGTGGGTTGTGGCAGCGTGGCATGGCCTCTATGATTCCCATGCAACAGAGCCCCTGGTTGGTAACCAGGCATCTGGTTCACGGAGTCCCGCATGAATTCAATCCACCTCGTGCACTGCACCTATGAGCGACATGCGCAAGCCATTCTGGATATTTTCAATGAAGCCATTGTGAATTCCACCGCGCTGTACGACTACCAACCGCGCCCGATGGCGAGCATGACGGCCTGGTTTGCCACCAAGCAAGCTGGCAATTTTCCGGTCATTGGATTGGAAGACGCGCAAGGCCAATTGCTGGCCTTCGGCAGCTATGGGAGCTTTCGCGCCTGGCCCGCCTACAAATACACCGTGGAACACTCGGTTTATGTGCACCGCGAGCACCGCGGCCGTGGGTTGGGGCTGGAGGTGATGCGTGCGCTGATCGAGACGGCCCGACAACACGACCTGCATGCCCTGGTGGGTGGCATTGATACCACCAACGCCGCCAGCATCGCGCTACACGCTCGCCTGGGGTTTCAGCATGTGGGGACCCTGCCGCAGGTGGGGTTCAAGTCGGGCCGCTGGCTAGACCTGGCGTTTTATCAGTTGCTGCTGGAGACGCCTGCACGGCCGGTGGAGGGGTGATGACGAGGCACGACAGCCTTTGGGATCACCCAGCAACGTCGTCCTGGTCTGGCACCACCAGGGATGCGTCCACCAACCGTGCACGGGGGTCGATGTAATAGCCCCCGTACTCGGTGTAGCGCAGCACGGCGCACCCACACCGAGTGCAGGCATGGACATCACAGCGGTTAAACGGAAAGTAGGCCAGGGCAATCGGCGCCTGGGGCGACTCGTAGCGCGTCCCATGGGGATGAAATTCCTCAAAGGTGGGCTCTGTCTGTCCAACCGGTACCGGTCGACGCAAGGTGCCCACCGCCTGCAACTGCTGGGCGGGCCATCGGTCTTGGCTGACACTCTCCCAGCCCAGGCAGGCCTTGAGGGAGCAGTTGCAGGCCGAGGGCTTGCTCTGAGCGCAATGCTGCAGATCGTCGGCGCTCAATTCAGGTAAGTGGCTGTCGTCCATGGGGGTCATGTCCGCTTGGGAGTGGGGTTCAAGAGAGGGTGACGGCGTGTGATTGAGCAGGAAATCACCCAACACCAGAGGGTCTTCAAGATTCGTACGATACTCTTGTCGATAACTATTTCAGGAGTCACGGTATGTTGCGTCGCTTATTCACATCGGCTGCAGTGGGTTCGGTTCTGGGATTATTCCTGACCACGGGCGTTCTGGCTCAATCTGCCGCCTGGCCCAGCCAGTCGGTCAAGTGGATTGTTCCTTTCCCCACCGGGGGCACGGTGGACCAGATTTCTCGTTTGCTCCAGCCCCACATGCAGCAGGCCTTGGGGCAACCGGTGGTGATTGACAACCGGGCCGGCGCCTCAGGCTCCATTGGCACAGCGGCTGCGGCCAAAGCTGCGCCAGACGGCTACACCTGGGTGATGGTCTTTGATACCCACGGCGTCAACCCCAGTTTGATACCCAACATGCCGTTCGACACCCTGAAAGATCTCGCACCGGTCATGCTGATCGGCACCAGCGCGATGGTGGTGACGGCCCATGCCAGCACGCCCTACAAAACCTTCGCGGAATTGTTGCAAGCTGCGCGCAGCAAGCCGGGCGCTGTCAGTTACGGCACGATTGGCTCGGGCAGTCTGGCGCATCTGGCCATGACCTCTGTGGGCAATCAGCTCAAGGCCGACTGGACCCACATCCCCTACAAGGGGGGTGGTCCCTTGGCCACCGACGGCGTTGCGGGCCATGTGCCGGTGACCCTCGCCACGTATGCGCTGTGGGCACCGCACCTGTCGTCAGGTCGCTTGCGTGCCTTGGCGGTGACCTCGCCCAAGCGCATGCCGCAATTGCCGGATGTGCCCACGCTGGCCGAGCAGGGGCTGCCCAATTTTGAATCTCAGGCCTGGTGGGGCATGCTCGGACCGGCTGGCACGCCGCCCGAGATCGTGGCACGCATGAATGCCGAGATGGCCAAGGTGTTGAAGTTGCCTGCCGTGCAGGAGCGTCTCAAAGAAATGGGCGTTCAGGTGACCGCGTCCAGCCCTGATGACTTTGGCAAATTTGTGCGCAGTGAAGTCGAGCGCTGGGGCAAGGTGGTTCGCGAGAACAACATCAAGGCCGGTCAATAAACGGTGCTTGTGAGGGCAATGGCAGGTCAATGGCCCGTCATTGACCCGTCATCCAGCATCTCGCGCAGGCTGCGCTTGAGCACCTTGCCGTAGCTGTTCTTCGGCAGGGCCTGCAGCACCACATAGCGCTTGGGGCGCTTGAATCGGGCGATACGGTCCAGGCAGTGCGCATCCAGGGCTTCGGTGTGCAGCGTGACACCAGGCCGTGGCACCACAAAGGCAATCACGATCTCGCCCCATTCTGCGTCCCGTTGGCCCACCACGCTCACCTCGGAGACATCGGGGTGCGTGAGCAAGGCCTCCTCCACCTCGCGCGGATAAATGTTGGAGCCGCCGCTGATCACAACATCCTTGCTGCGGTCTCGCAAGGTGATGTAACCGCGTTTGTCCTGCGAGCCCATGTCGCCGGTGTAGAGCCATCCCTCCCGGAGTGCTTCCGCCGTGCCCGTGGGGTTGCGCCAATAGCCTGACATCACCACATCGCCGCGCACAATGATTTCGCCGATGTCACCCGGGGCAACGTCATGCCCCGTTGCGTCCACCACCCGCACGTCTACGCCAGTGCGGGCAATGCCCACCGAGCCCAGGATGGCGTCATCGGTGCTGGTGTGGTCCTCGCGGCGCAACCAGGTGATGGTCATGGGTGATTCGCCCTGGCCATAAATTTGCACAAAGACCTGACCGAACGCGGCCAGGGATTGCTTCAACTCTTGCACATACATCGGTCCGCCGCCATAAATGATCGATCGCAATCCCGCTGGGGCGGCACTGGTTTGGGGCATGGAATGGCGCAAACGCTGCACCATGGTCGGCGCCAGAAACGCGCCCACGCCCGTGTGCTCGCGGCACAAGGACAAGAACTCGTCGGGCTCAAATCCGCCCGAAGCCGGCACGATCTGCCGTGCCCCGCAGGCGACGTAGGCGGGGATGTACATGCCCGAGCCATGTGACATGGGCGCCGCATGAATCTGGCTGCAATGCTCGTTCAGAGACTCGACATCAGCCAAATGCGAGAGTGTCATTGCCATCAGGTTGCGTTGCGACAGCATGGCCCCCTTGCTGCGTCCGGTGGTGCCACTGGTGTAGAACAGCCAGGCCAGTGTCTCGGGGTCTGCGGGGACGGGCATCAGAGCGGGTCCTGCAAACCATCGCGCATAGTCCGAAGAACCGATCACGCACACACGCGGCTGCCACTCGCTGTCCAGGGCACCCTTCAGGCCCTCGGCCAGTTCGGGGGAGACAAAGATCCAGGCTGGCTCGGCGTCGAGGATGATCTGGACCATCTCTTTGGCATGCAGCTTGTAGTTGATGGGCACCACGGCCTGGTGCGCCGCCCAGGTGCCGAACATCAACTCGAGGTAGTGTGGGCTGTTTTCGCTGACGATGGCGACGCGGCTGCCAACAGACGCACGCTGCGAGAGCGCGTGGCCCAGCGTCAGGGCGCGTTGTGTCAGCTCAGCCCAGGTTTGCAGGCAATGCGTGCCGCGGTAGACAGCGCCGGCCTCGGGCCAACGTCGCGCGGTTCGATCGAGTAGGCTGAAGAGGCTCATGCCGGCATTGTGCCTTCACCCGCGTCGCAGCCACACCATGGACAGACCCAGTGATGACACCACCAGCAGCAAGGCGGCCAGCCCCATCAGCACGGAGACTTCGGTCTCGCGCGTTTCCACCGCCACGCGGCTGGAGAGCTTGGCGTAGATGTGCGCCAAGTCTTGCGCATTCTGGGCTCTGAAAAACTCTCCTCCCGTAGCCTTGGCGACGGCTTGCAGGGTTTCTTCATCCACACGGGCAAAGAACGAGTAGCCCTCCAGGCCAGGAATGACGCCGTCTGGCGTGCCAAACGCCACGGTGTGCACGCGCACGCCCAGATCGGCGGCCTGTCGGGCTGCGTCCATGGGGTCAGGCCCCGTGGTGCGCCGTCCATCGGACAAGAGGATGATGGCTCCAGCGGTGTACGAGCCTACCGGGACGGGGGGTGGTTTGGCAGTTGAAGAGGCAGGTGCCGAGCCCAGCGGGCGTGCTCCTCCCATGGCGCCTGCGCTACCAAACGAGGCGCCATACAAAGCGGATTCCAGTTGTATGCCAGCGTCGGGCATGAGCGTGGACAGCGCCAGCAACAAGCCGCTGCCGGTGGCCGTGCCACGTTGCAACTCAAAACGGTCAATGGCAGCCAGCAGATCTTCTCGCTGATCGGTGACTTGCTGAGCAAGTTGGGCCGAGCCTGCAAACGACACGATGCCCACCCGCACTTGCGGGGGCAGTTCGCGAATAAAGGCCTTGGCGGCATCCTTGGCCGCTTCGATACGGCTGGGGGGCACATCCTGTGCCAGCATGCTGCGAGACACATCGAGTGCCATCACCAGCGTCATGTAATCCGAGGGGAGTGCAACCCGGGCGAAAGGCCGTCCCAGCGCGAGCAGCGTGCAGGCCAGTGCGAGCCAGAGCAGCAGTGGGGGGACATGGCGCCGCCAGGCCCGTTGTCCCTGCAGCGCGGGGCGCAGCAACATCAGACTGGGAAAACGCAGCGCCTGCGCGCGCTGGCGTTTGATCATCCAGACATAGGCCGCCCACAAGAGGGGCAGCGTCAACAGGGTCCAGAGTGCCTCGGGCCAGACAAAGTGCATGCAAGATCTCGGGCTTTACAGGTTCATGACACTCTAACATCACAGGCTGTGTTATGTTGGCAACCATGAGACGCGCGCCTGTCCATCGCCCGAGTTCGACACGCCAGCCAGAGACCCCCGTTGTTGCGACGCACGACCCCCCCGGGGCTGCTGCCGGAACGGCCAAGCGCCTGTCGTGGCGCGCCTGGGGCGGGGGTCTGGTGCTGGCATTGTTGGCTGGAGCACTGGGCGCTTGGGGCGGTGCCAGGTGGTCGCCCACAGCCCCTCGCCTGACCCAGGAAGACATTGATGCCGCCGTGCTGCACACGCTCCACACGCAGAACCTCCCCTCGCGAAGTGCCCGCGCTGCCGCGGTGATTGCCCCCTCGGTGGTGCTGGTGCGCGGCTTTCGCGATGCGGTGAAAGGCAAGGGCAAGGAAGAGGCCGAGGCGGACAACGGCGTGGGCACGGGCGTGGTGGTGAAGGACGACGGCACCATCATGACCAACTTGCACGTCGTATCGGGATCCAGCCGTCTGGAAGTGACCTTCATGGACGGCACCACATCGCCTGCGGTGGTGGTGGGGGTGCGGCCCGAGAATGACCTGGCCATCATCAAGCCACAAAAAATTCCGGATGACCTGGTACCTGCCGTGCTGGCCGGTTCAGGCGACCTGCAGCCCGGCGACGAGGTGGTGGCTGTGGGCTTTCCCTTTGGCATTGGCCCCTCGGTGTCGGCGGGGGTGGTCTCGGGGCTGGGGCGAGAGTTCCCGGTCAGCAAGGACCAGGTCATGCGGGGTCTCATCCAGTTTGATGCAGCGGCCAACCCAGGCAATTCCGGCGGGCCGTTGGTGAACATGGCGGGCGAGGTGGTGGGCATTGTGACGGCCATCCTCAACCCCACACGCGCCCGAACCTTTATCGGCATCGGGTTTGCCACCACCATCGAGTCTGCCGGTGTGGCCGTGGGCATTCCGCCCTTCTGATGTGTTGCTGACAAGAAAGTGAGTTGTTCTCATGCGTCATGATTCAACGTCCTGGCAAAAACCTGACACAGCGACGCCTTCGCTGGCGGACGAATCGGCCTTGCTGGAGCAGGTGCTGTACGAGGTCAAGAAAGTGGTGGTGGGGCAGGACCACTTCCTGGAGCGCATCCTGGTTGCCTTGCTGGCACAGGGGCACTTGCTGATAGAGGGGGTGCCGGGCCTGGCCAAAACGCTCACGGTCAATACGCTGGCGCAAACCTTGCGCGGTCGTTTCAAGCGGATCCAGTTCACGCCGGATCTGTTGCCCGCTGATCTGGTGGGCAGTCGCATCTACAACCAGAAGACGGGCGACTTCAGCACCGTGCTGGGGCCGGTGTTTGCCCATCTGTTGCTCGCTGATGAAATCAACCGCGCCCCGGCCAAGGTGCAGAGCGCCTTGCTGGAGGTGATGCAGGAGCGGCAAGTCACCATCGCCGGCGAGAGCCATCCTGTGCCACGGCCCTTCATCGTGATGGCCACGCAAAACCCGATCGAAACCGAGGGCACCTACCCCTTGCCGGAAGCGCAGGTCGACCGCTTCATGATGAAGGTGATCGTGGGTTACCCCTCCGAGGCCGAGGAATTTGCCATGGTGCACCGCATGACCGGCTCCACGCCGACGGCCGGTGCGGTGACGGACACCGACACCTTGCAGCGCCTGCAAGCCCGTTGTCGACAGGGCTATGTGGACCCGGCGCTCATGCAATACGCGGTCAAGCTGGTGGCGGCCACCCGCTACCCCGCGCAACACGGACTCGACGACCTGGGGCGTCATCTCAGCTTGGGGGCCAGCCCTCGGGCATCCATCCAGCTGGTCGAGGGGGCTCGCGCCCTGGCTTTCTTGCGTGGACGCGGGTATGCCACCCCGCAAGACATGGTGGACCTCGCGCCCGATGTCTTGCGTCACCGCCTGGTGTTGTCCTACGAGGCGTTGTCGGAAGGTCTCACCGCGGACGCGGTGATTGCGCGCATCTTGAAGGTCGTGACGCCGCCGGTTCAGCCCTTGCATCACCATGTGGACGTTTCTGCGATCGCGCAAGGCCGCGGCTGAGCCGCCGCCACACGAGTCCCAGCCTGCCGCGCGGGTGGATGTGGCTCGACTGCTTCACCAGTTGGAGTGGACGGTGCTGCGTCGGCTCGATGGTCAGTTACAAGGCGACTACCGGCAGCTGCTGAGAGGCAACGGGTTGGAGTTCGCTGACTTGCGTGAATACCAGCCGCAAGACGATGTGCGGCATATCGACTGGCAGGCCACGGCACGCACCCAAACCCTGACCGTCAGAACCTACCAGGAAGAACGCGACATGACCGCGTGGCTGGTGGTGGACGTGTCTGGCTCGGTGCGCTTTGGCTCAGGCGAGCGCAGCAAGCACGACCTGGCACTGGAGGTGTGTGCGGTGCTGGCCCGATTGCTGACCCGTCGCGGCAACCCCGTCGGTCTCATGTTGCACTGGGGCGGTCAACGAGGCATTGACCGCACGGTGCCGCCCGGTAGCAGCCGTCGCCATGTGTTGCGCTTGTTGCATGACTTGGCCCATGCGCCCACGCAGGAGGCGCCCGAGGGGACAGATTTTGGCGCTGTGCTGCACGATGTGGCCGGACGAATCAAACGCCGTTGCACGGTGTTGGTGGTGTCGGATTTCATTTCAGCGCCGGGCTGGGAGCGCCCCTTGTCCCAGCTGTCGCAGCGACACGATCTGGTGGCGATCCGTTTGCGCGATCCGATCGAGCAGGCGTTGCCAGCGCTGGGTGTTGTGCCCGTGCAGGATGCAGAAACGCACGAAATAGTCTGGCTTGACTCGCAGGACGCTGGCTTGCGTCAGCGCTTTGCTGAGCTGGCGCAAGCACGCGAGGCACGCTTGCGAGAGGTCTGGGTGCAAGCCGGTGTGGATTGCCTGGAGATCGACACGCAAGAACCGTTGGACGCCGCCTTCTTGGAGTTCATTCGCATGCGAAACCCGCGCCAGCGCGGGCGTACGGCCGTGACACCGGGGTCGTTGCAGCATGGTTGATGTGCACTCCATCCGCTTGATGTGGCCCTTCATGCTGTGGTCACTGCTGTTGTTGCCGGTGTTGCTGGCGGTCTACGTGGTGCTGGATCGTCGCTCCCGCCGGTGGGGTCAATCGTTGGGGGTTCGCACCCCCTCATTGGGGTTGGGGTTGAGCTGGCGGCGTCATGCGCCAGCCGTGTGGTTTGCCATCGGCCTGGCTGTGTTGCTGGTGGCGCTGACACGGCCGCGCGCCGTGTTGTTGCTGCCCACCCGCACAGAGGCGGTGATGCTGGTGATGGACAGCTCGGGCAGCATGCGCGCTGACGATGTGAAACCCAGTCGCCTCCATGCGGCCCAGGCCATGGCGCGCGAATTTGTCATGCAACAACCCTCCACGGTGAAGTTAGGGATTGTGAGTGCTGCGGCCACGGCCAACGTGGTGCAAGGCCCGACGCATGACCGCGAAGCCTTGTTGCAAGCCATCGATCGACTGAGTCTGCAACCGGGCTCGGCCATGGGAGCGGGCTTGCTCATCGGTTTGTCGACACTCTTGCCGGCCTCGGGGCTGGATGTGAACAAGCTCATGAATCCCGAGGCCTCTTCGGCCCCATCTGCAACGCCGGCCCCGTTGTCGCAGCGCCCGGCCGACAAGGTCGCCCCGGCGGTTGCGCTGGAGCCTGGCAGCAACGCATCGGCGGCGTTGGTCATGTTCACCGATGGACAAAGCAACACGGGCCCTGACTTGATCAAGATCGCTCGCGTGGTGGCTGACCGAGGTGTTCGCGTCTACACCCTTGGCATGGGAACGCCCGAGGGCGTGGTGCTCAAGGCGGAAGGGTTTCAAGCGCGGGTGAAGCTCGATGAGGCCCCACTCAAGCAGGTCGCTGAAATCACGCGGGGCGAGTATTTCCGCGTGGCCCATGCGCAGGATGTGCAGCGCATCTACCAATCCATCAGTTCGCGTATCGTCATGCAGGAGCATCAACAGACCGAGGTCACAGCCCTGGTGCTGGGGGTGGGCATGCTGTGGCTGGTGGTGGGCGCCGGTTGGGGGGTGATGCGGCGGGGACGGGTGCTGTGAGCCTGCCCCGGCAGCGTGGGCCAGCCCTGGAGAGCCCCTACACTGGAGGTATGAACAACGCCCTCCAACAAGCCTTTTGCCCGCTTGGAAAGCTGCGCGCTTCCATCAACCTGGGCAATCCCATCCTGGCCAATCAGCATCCGCAATCCGCAGAGCCGCATGGTGTCTCCATCGATCTGGCACGCGCGCTGGCCGCGCGTCTGGGTGTGGACGTGGAGTGGGTGGTGTTTGATGCTGCGGGCAAGTCGGTGGAGGCGGTCCGAGGCGAGCAGGCCGATATCGGATTTTTTGCCATCGATCCCGTGCGCGGCGAGGGTATTGCCTTCACCCCTCCCTACGTCTTGATTGAAGGCAGCTACCTGGTCGCGCACTCATCGACCTTGCAGTCCAACGGTGATGTCGACCGACCCGGTGTGCGCGTCACGGTGGGCCAGGGCAGCGCTTACGATCTCTTTTTGAGCCGCGAGCTTCAGCACGCCGAGATCGTGCGCGCCCCGACCTCGCCCGCCGTGGTGGACGTGTTTGTTGCGCAGCAACTCGACGTGGCAGCCGGCGTCAAACAGCAGCTCGAGGCCGACTTGCAGCGCTACCCAGGCCATCGACTGCTGCCTGGGCGGTTCATGGTGATCCAGCAGGCCATGGGAACGCCCAAGTCGCGGGGACCCGAGGCAGCGGCGTACTTGTCCCAGTTTGTCGAAGAAATGAAGGCGTCCGGGTTTGTGGCCGATGCGCTGCATCGCCATGGCATTCAGGGTGCCTCTGTGGCCCCGGCGGCGTGAGTGAAGCGGTGTGCATGAAGAACTGCCAGGCAACGCCACCGGTCTAGGGCTGCAACGGCCATGAATCTGCGGTTTGTCGAATCCTTTGTCTGGCTCGCGCGCTTGCAGAATGTCACGCGCACAGCCGAGAAACTGTGTCTGACCCAATCGGCGGTGAGCAGCCGGATTGCCGCGCTGGAAGAGGCCCTGGGCACACCCTTGATCGACCGCCGGGAGCGGGGCTTTCGCCTCACGCATGCGGGACAGCGGTTCTTGCTATTTGCCGAGCAGTTCATGGCCTTGCAGCAGCAGATGCACCAGGAATTTGACAGTGCCCAGCAGCAACTGCTCACGGTCCGCATCGGGGGTATCGAGACGGTGTTGCACACCTGGCTCATACCCCTGGTGGAGCGGCTGCAGCAATCCCACACCGACATCGAGTTTGAACTGACTGTCGAAATGACACAAGTCTTGAACGAACAGGCGCGCCGCGGTGCCCTGGATCTGGTGTTCTCGGCCGCCCCAGCGCAGGGAGAGGGCATCACGTGTGTGGAATTGCCGGCGATGGACATGTGTTTTGTCGGACCGCGTGGGAGTTCGCCACGCCGTCTCACCCGCAAGGGGTTACGTGAACTGGGCCTGATGACGTTTCAGCGTGGATCCCAACCCCACGTGGCCTTGCTCCAGGTCTTGCGCGAGAACGGGTTGGAGGACAAGCGGGTGCATGCCATCTCGTCCATCTCAGCCTTGGTGAAGATGGTGGAAAGCGGGTTTGGCGTGGCCACTTTTCCGTTGCATGCGGCAGAGCAATTGGCCCTCAAGCACGACATCACGGTGCTGGCCAGCGACATCAAGCTGCAGCCCCTGCCGGTGTTTGCCAGCTTCTGGTCATATCCCCATGAGTCGCCCATGCAGCGCATCATCCAGCAGGCGATCCAGATCACCCAGTCACCCTGACGCGTTGGGTCTGGACAAAGCCTTGACAGGGCCCCGAGAGCCTGACTATCGAAAATTTCGATGGTATAAACAGAAAATTTCAATTTGACCGGGCTCGACAAACTCGCAACACTGGCGCATGACTGCTTCTTCCTTCTCGTCACGCTCGGCCTTGGCTCAGCAGGTTCGTGCGCAAGCTCGCGCTGGCACTTTGCAAGGCCACACCGCGGGCCTGGCCCCTGACCTGGTGCAAGGCAATCTGATGATTCTGCCGGCCGAGCACGCGTCGGACTTTTTGCTGTTTTGCCAGCGCAATCCCAAGCCTTGCCCTGTTCTGGGGGTGTCTGCACCGGGGGAGGTGAGCTTTCCCCAGCTGGGCGTGAATATCGATATCCGAACCGATGTGCCTCAGTATCGGGTCTGGCGGGACGGTCGTATCGACCAGACCTGTGATCACGTTCTTGATGTTTGGCGCGACGACCTGGTGAGTTTTGTCATCGGCTGCTCGTTCTCGTTTGAGCAGGCCTTGCTGGACGCTGGCGTCCCCTTGCGTCATGTGGCACAGGGACGCAATGTGGCGATGTACCGCACGCAGGTACCCACCACGCCCGCCGGTCGATTCCATGGCCCGTTGGTGGTGTCGATGAGGCCCATGAAGGCCCAGGATGCGATCCGTGCTGTCCAGATCACGAGCCGTTTCCCCAGCGTTCACGGCGCGCCAGTGCATCTTGGCGACCCGTCACTCATCGGCATTCGCGACCTTTCCCAGCCCGATTACGGGGATGCGGTGGAGGTGATGGACGACGAAATTCCGGTGTTCTGGGCCTGCGGTGTGACGCCCCAGTCGGTGGTGCAGGCTGCGGGCTTGCCGTTTTGTATCACGCATGCACCAGGCGCGATGCTGGTGACCGATCTGTCCAACGCGTCGCTGGCCAGCCTTTGAACAACCCTCAACGTTTTTTTACACAGGAGAACCCATGAAATTGCGCTTCAAGATGCTGGCACTGATGCTCGCCACATTCGGGACCCAGGCCGCCATGGCTCAGAAAATTTCGGTGCAGGCCATCACCCAGGTGGCACCTAACCTGCCGCAATACACCAAGGTGGATCAACCGTTGCTGCGCGACGGGATGGCCAGTGCCACCCAGGGTCGTGTCGAGGTGACCTTGGCTTCCTGGCCAGAGCGCAATGTCAGCGGGCCAGAGGTCTTGCGTCTGGTTCGTTCGGGTCAGGTTGACATTGCAGCAGCCCCGCTGACCACGGTATCGGGTGATGTGCCCATTCTGGATGGCGTGGATCTGGCCGGCATGAACTCCGACATTCGCCAAGCGCGCAAAGTGGCCGATGCCATGGTGCCGGTGGCCAACCGGGAGTTGGAGCGACTGGGTATCAAACTCGTGGCCACCTATCCCTTTTCCGGGCAGATGCTGTTTTGCCGCAAACCCATTGCCACCCTGGCGGACATCAAGGGCTTGAAGATCAGAACCAATGGACCTTCGGCAGCCGATCTGGTGAAGGCGCTGGGGGGTCAACCGGTTTCACTGGCGTTTGGCGAGGTGTACACCGCACTTGAGCGCGGCACTGTGGATTGCGGCATCACAGGGGCTGGGTCTGGCAACGGCGTCAAGTGGCCTGAGGTGTCGACCCACCTCTACACCCTGGCGTTGTCCTGGTCCACGTCGGGCTATTTCGTCAACCTGGCCTGGTGGAACAAACTCGACCCGGCCATTCGTGCTCAATTCGAGAAAACCTTTGCGGCCGTGCAGGAAGCCCAATGGAACATGGGCGTGGAAGCCACCAACGATGGCATCGCCTGCAACGTGGGACGCGAGAAGGACTGCAAGCTGCACACCCTGATGAAGAAGCCCATGGTCGAAGTCAAGCCGCAAGGCAACATGGTTGCCACCTTGCAGCAGGAGTTGGCTGAAGATGTGCTGCCCGGCTGGATCAAGCGCTGTGGCGACCGCTGTGCTGCGGTCTACCGCGATGTGATCGAGCCGATCACCGGTATCAAGCCTTTGGCCGCTCGTTGATCGCGGGCTGTTGTCGTTCCACATGAGGCTCATCGAGTGGGTGTCCCGCCATGCCATGGGACTGGCCGGATGGTGTTATCTGGCCATGACCGTGCTGATTTGTTTCGACATTTCCGCGCGGCGCCTGCTCGGGTTTTCATCGGAATCCACGATTGAACTGAGCGGCTACCTCATGGCCATGGGCATGAGCTGGGGGCTGGCGGGCACCTTGCTAGAGCGCGGCCATGTCCGCATCGATGTGCTGTTGCAAAAAATGCCCTTGCGCTGGCGCGTGGTGTTGCATCTGCTGTCGCTGTCCGCCATGCTGGTGTCGATCGGGTTTTTCATCTGGGGTGCGTTTTCACTGGCCCTAGACTCGATGACGTTCGGGTCCACCGATTTGTCGGCACTTCGCACCCCGTTGGTGATTCCCCAGGGCTTGTGGGCGCTGGGGTTCGCCTTGTTTGGCCTGGCCGCGGTGGCGTTGATGGCGCGTGGCCTGGCGCAATGTCTGCGGGGGGATTGGCAGTCCATGGACGCGTCGCTGATGTCACGCAGCTACCAGGAGGAGGCCGACGACACCTTGCAGGCGTTGGGCGCTGAGCCAGGGGCCTCACGCACCCCTGAGGGGGTGGCTCGATGATCGCCATTGTCTTCATCGTGATCATGGCGGTGATCGTGGCCGGTGCCTCGCTGATGGGGGGCGCCACCCCCGTGGCAGTGACCGTCCCCTGGTGGAGCCTGCTGGCGGTGTTGCTGGCGTTTGTGGGATTTTTTGCTGGCGGTATCTATGTGGGGGCGGCCTTGTCCTCACTGGCCTTGCTGGCTGGTTTTGGCCTGTCGGATCGACCTTTCTGGAATTTCATCGGTGAAATGCTGTGGGGGCCGTCCACCAACTTCGTGTTGGTGTCGGTGCCGTTGTTCCTCCTGATGGGCGAGATCATGCTGCGAGCCGGCCTGTCCGATCGGCTCTACCGGTCTTTGAATGTCTGGATGGGACGTTTGCCGGGAGGGCTGCTGCACACCAACATCATTTCATGTGGCGTGTTTTCGGCGGTGGCTGGGTCCAGCGTGGCGACAGCTGCGACCATGGGGTCGGTCGCACTGCCGTACTTTGAAAAGAGTCACTATCCCCCGCGCCTGGTCCTGGGGTCGCTGGCGGCAGGGGGTGCCCTGGGCAACCTGATCCCGCCGGGCATCACCTTCATCATTTATGGACTGATCACCGAAACGTCGGTGGGCGCACTCTACCTCGCTGCGGTGGGTCCGAGTTTGCTGGTGGTCGTGCTGTTTCTGGGGGTGATCCTCTGGTACAGCCGGGTGCTGAACCTGGGGGCGGATTCGGGACCTGTCCCGACCTGGCGCGATCGCCTGCTGAGCTTGCTGGACTTGATGCCCACGCTGATGCTGATTGGCTTGGTGCTGGGCACCATTTATGCCGGCTGGGCCACGCCCACAGAATCTGCTGCACTCGGGGTGGCGGGCTCCCTGGTGCTGGCAGTGGTCGACAGGCGGCTGAACTGGTCCATGTTGCAGCAATCGTTGCATGCCACCGCACGCACCACATCCATGATCGCGCTGATTCTGTTTGGCGCTTATTTCCTCAACTACATCTTGTCGTCTCTGGGCGTGCCCCAGATGCTCGCCAAATTCCTCACCGGCCTGCCCTTGCCCGGCTGGGCCATCATGCTGGTGATCATCGGGTTTTATCTGGCGCTGGGCACCTTCATGGAGGGTATGTCCATGGTCATCACCACCATCCCCCTGTTGTTCCCCGTCGTCAAGGCGTTGGGCTATGACCCGATCTGGTTTGGCGTGGTGATCACCATGCTGGTGGAAATCGCCATGATCAGTCCACCGGACGGCACGGTGCTGTATGTCTTGCAAGGCATGCGACGACAGCCAGGCCCCATCACCGACGTCTTCATGGGCGTGCTGCCGTTCATGGCGGTGTACATGCTGGCGATTGTCCTGTTGATGGTGTTTCCCGCGATTGCCCTGTGGCTTCCGCAAGCCGTGATGTGAGCGCCCTGATGCGCTCAAACTCTGTCTGATTTTCTTGAGGTAGTTTCATGACCACTCTGTACTTTGCCGCGGCCTCTCTGGAGGGCGGATCCACCTCCCGCATGCTGCGTGTGGAACCCACACAACTGGTGATTGCCGGCTGGACTGGGCGTAACAGCGCAGCCATCGAGCACCATATCCAAGAGCTCGAGGCCTTGGGCGTCCCGCGTCCTTCCACGGTGCCCTTGTACTACCGAGTGAGCCATTCACAACTCACCCAGTCCGATGTGGTGGAGGCGCTGGGTGCCGAGAGTTCGGGCGAAGCCGAGCCGGTGCTGTTTTTTACCCAGGGCGAGTGGTGGTTGACGGTGGGATCGGACCACACGGACCGGCAGGTGGAAACCTACTCCGTGGCCGTGTCCAAGCAAATGTGCGTCAAGCCCGTGGCCCAGGTGGCCTGGCGGTGGGCCGATGTGCGTGCCCGCCAGGATGAACTGCACTTACGCTCGCGTGTCTGGGAAAACGGTGCCTGGGTGCTGTACCAGCAGGGGCAACTCGCAGGCATTCGTCCTCTCGAGTCGCTTCGCGATGGCTATTGGGCTGGCGGGCAAGCGCAGGAGGGCGCTTTCATGTTCTGTGGCACCTTCGCGGCCCTGCCCAATGCCCAGGGCGTGGCGATTCGGCCCGCACCGCGCATGCAGCTGGAGATCGAAGACGCGCAGTTGCAACGACGCCTGGAACACACCTACTCCACCCAGGTGTTGCCTGTGGTGAGTTGAGGGGACTCCATGACAGCAAGTGTTCAGATGCCCCCCCAGAGCAACCGTTGGCAGTTCTGGATCGACCGCGGCGGTACCTTCACCGACATCGTGGGCAAGCGACCAGATGGCAGCTTGGTGACCCACAAGCTGTTGAGTGAGAACCCCGAGCAATACCGCGATGCCGCCGTGGCGGGTATCCGACACCTGTTGGGGCTCTCGGCAGGGCAGCCCATCACGCCCGAGCTGGTGACCTGCGTGAAGATGGGCACCACGGTGGCCACCAACGCCTTGCTCGAACGCAAGGGCGAGCCCACCTTGCTGGTGACCACGCGTGGCTTTCGCGACGCCTTGCGCATTGCCTACCAGAACCGGCCGCGTCTGTTTGATCGGCACATCGTCCTGCCGGAGTTGCTCTACAGCGAGGTGATCGAGGCCGACGAGCGTGTGGGCGCGCATGGCGATCTGATCCAACCGCTCGACGACGTTCAATTGCGCGCGCAATTGCAAGCTGCGCATGCCCGCGGCTTGCGCAGCGTGGCCATCGTGTTCTTGCACGGGTATCGGTATACCGAGCACGAAGCGCGCGCCGCGGCCATGGCCACCGACCTGGGTTTTACCCAGGTGAGTGTTTCGCACCGGGTCAGTCCTCTGATGAAATTGGTCAGCCGCGGTGACACCACCGTGGTGGACGCCTACCTCTCGCCCATTCTGCGCCGATACGTGGAGCAGGTGTCGGATGAAATGCCGGGCGTGCCTCTGTTCTTCATGCAATCCTCCGGGGGCCTGACCGATGCGCATGCCTTTCAGGGCAAAGACGCCATTCTGTCGGGGCCTGCGGGCGGCATCGTGGGCATGGCGCGCACCGCCGACCTGGCCTTTGCCGAAATCCCAGAGGCTGGCGAAGCGCCTGTGCTGAGCGGGGACACCCGGGTGATTGGTTTTGACATGGGCGGCACCTCCACCGATGTCAGCCACTATGCCGGTGAATTCGAGCGCGAGTTTGAAACGCAGGTGGCTGGGGTTCGCATGCGCGCACCCATGATGAGCATTCACACCGTGGCCGCGGGCGGTGGATCGATCTTGCAATTTGATGGAGCCCGCTTGCGGGTGGGGCCGCAAAGCGCCGGGGCCAATCCGGGCCCTGCCAGTTACCGTCGCGGGGGGCCGTTGGCGGTGACCGATGCCAATGTGATGGTGGGCAAAATCCAGCCGGCATTTTTCCCGGCGGTGTTTGGCCCACAGGCCAACGAGTTGCTGGACGCCGAGGTTGTGCGCCAACGCTTTCAGGCCATGCTCGACGAGATTCGGGCCGTCAGCCCGGCGTCTGCTCCACCCAGCCCGGAAGCGCTGGCCGAAGGGTTCATCCAGATCGCCGTGCAGCAGATGGCCAATGCCATCAAGAAAATTTCTGTTGCACGTGGGTATGACGTGACCCGCTACACCTTGCAGTGTTTTGGCGGTGCCGGGGGGCAGCACGCCTGCCGTGTGGCCGATGTGCTGGGCATGGAGCGTGTCCTCGTGCATCCCTTGGCTGGCGTGCTGTCGGCCTATGGCATGGGTCTGGCGGACCAGAGCCTGATACGCGAACAAGCCGTTGAGAAAAAACTGGAGGCCGCCAGTTTCGCCGAATGGTCGCGCGGGCTGGACGCTCTGGCTGAGCAAGCGCAGCAGGCCTTGTCAGCCACGTCGCTCTCCGCGGGCGAGGTGTCAACCGCCCAGATCGAATTGCGTCGACGGGTGCATGTTCGCTACGAGGGCACGGACTCGGCCTTGATCGTGCCCTTTGGCAGTTTGCAGGACATTCAACAGGCGTTCGAGGCAGCCTACCGGCAGCGATTTGCCTTTCTGATGCAGGGCAAGTCCTTGGTGGTGGAGGCGGTATCGGTCGAGGCGGTGATCCGCGGGGAAACAGCGCAGGAACCGCGTCTGCCTGTGCATCCGTTGCGCGACGTGCCCCGGCGCGCCACGGTGCCACTCTTCAGCGGCAACCGCTGGCACGATGCTGCGCTGGTGGTGCGAGAAGACTTGCGCGCGGGCGACCGGGTCGAGGGTCCCGCCATCATCGCCGAACGCAATGCCACCACCGTGGTCGAGCCGGGTTGGCAAGCCCGTCTCACCAGCCTGGACCATTTGGTGCTGCTCAGGGTACAAGCGCGGGAGCAGGTGTTTGCTGCCGGTACCCGTGTGGACCCGGTGTTGCTGGAGGTGTTCAACAACCTGTTCATGAACATTGCCGAGCAGATGGGGTTGCAACTGCAAAACACCGCCTACTCGGTCAACATCAAGGAGCGGTTGGACTTTTCATGCGCGTTGTTTGACGCCGAAGGCAACCTGATCGCTAATGCCCCGCACATGCCGGTGCACCTGGGTTCGATGGGCGAAAGCATCAAGACGGTCATTCGGGAAAACCGCGGCAGCATGCAACCGGGTGATGTCTATGTGCTCAACGATCCCTACCACGGGGGCACGCACTTGCCCGACGTCACGGTGATCACGCCGGTGTACTTGCGTGAAGATGCTGGACCGCAAGACCACCCGGTGTTCTACGTGGGCTCACGCGGGCACCACGCGGACATCGGTGGCATATCACCAGGTTCCATGCCGCCGTTCTCACGCCACATCGACGAAGAAGGTGTGCAGATCCAGAACTTCAAACTGGTGCAAGCCGGCGTGCTGCGGGAGGCCGAGATGGTGGCCTTGCTCTCCAGTGGCAAGTACCCCAGCCGCAACCCAGCACAAAACATGGCCGACTTGCGGGCCCAGATTGCTGCCAACGAAAAGGGTGTGCAGGAGTTGCGCCGCATGGTGCAGCAGTTCGGGTTGGAGGTGGTGACGGCCTACATGCGCCATGTGCAAGACAACGCCGAAGAGTCGGTGCGTCGCGCCATCACGCGCCTGGGACGGCGCTTTGGCGAACAAACGCGCCACAGCTTCACCCTGCCGCTGGACAACGGTGCACAAATTCAGGTGGCGGTGTCCATTGATGCGGCCACGCGCAGCGCGAAGATCGATTTCACCGGCACCTCGCCGCAGCAAGCCAACAACTTCAATGCGCCGCGTGCAGTGTCCATGGCGGCGGTGTTGTATGTCTTTCGGACCCTGGTGGAAGACGACATCCCGCTCAATGCTGGCTGCCTCAAGCCCATCGAGGTGGTGGTGCCGCCCGGCTGCATGCTGGTGCCGCAAGCGCCCGCTTCGGTGGTGGCCGGCAACGTCGAAACCTCGACCTGCATCACCAATGCACTGTATGGCGCTTTGCAGGTGATGGCGGCCAGCCAACCCACGGTGAACAACTTCACCTTTGGCAACGACCGCGTGCAGTACTACGAAACGATTTCCGGGGGCAGTGGGGCAGGCCCACTGTTTGACAGCCAAGGGCTGGTCGACGGCGGCTTCGATGGCACTTCTGTGGTGCAGACCAACATGACCAACTCGCGCCTGACCGACCCCGAGGTGTTCGAGTTCCGATTCCCGGTCCGGTTGCTGAGCTACAGCATTCGTGAGGGGTCGGGCGGTGCTGGTCGTTGGCGTGGCGGCGATGGAGGGGTGCGCCGTGTGCAGTTCCTCGAACCGATGACGGCGGCTATCCTGTCCAATGGGCGTGTGCATCCGGCGTATGGACTGGAGGGTGGCCAACCCGGCGCTCCCGGCATCAACCGGGTGGTGCGCGTCAATGGTGAGGTCGAGGTGCTGTCACACATTGGCCAGGTGGAGATGCAGCCGGGCGATGTGTTTGAAATTCACACCCCGGGTGGGGGTGGGTATGGTGAGTCAGGGACCTCGGCGTGACCGTACCGACGGGTTAGTCAGGTCCTGCGCCAACACTCGCCCCTCAGCCGATATGGGTCACCAGTGACCCCATGCCGGAGACCTCAACCCGGATGGTGTCGCCACGCTTGAGCCACACCGGCGGGGTTCGAAACGCACCGATACCCGCCGGCGTGCCGGTGGCCAGCACGTCGCCGGGCTCCAGTGTCATGTACTGGCTGATGTAGTGAATCAGCTCGGCCACCGGGAACAGCATGTCGTGTGTGTTGGCTTCCTGCATGAGCTGATGGTTCACCCAGCTGCGCACCCACAGGTCTTGTGGATCCGCCACATCGGCGGCGTCCAGCAGAATGGGGCCTAGCGGGCAAAATCCGTCCATGCTTTTGGCAAAGGTGGTTTGGGCAGGGCTGACATCGAACTGGAATTCGCGCGCGCTCAGGTCGTTCAGGCAGCAATAGGCAGCGACGTGCTGCAGGGCGTTCTCACGTGAGACAGCATGCGCGCGGCTGCCGATCACCACGGCCAGCTCGGCCTCAAAGTCCATCTTCTTCACATCGGCAGGAATCGGCACGGTGGCACCGGGGTCGCAGACGGAGGAGGGTAGCTTGGAGATGATGCGGGGCTTTTCAAAGGGCTGGACGCCGGTTTCCTTGGCGTGGTCGGCATAGTTGCGGCCGATGGCGACAATTTTGCCGGGGCGTGCCAGTGGAGCGTGAAGTTGCACCGATGTCAGCGCGTGGCGGGTCTGCTTCACCGCCCCCTGTGACAGCGATGATCGAAGGGCGGCACGCGCTTGCGGACCCGCCTGCAGCCAACGCATCCATCCGCCCGGAGCCGGTGTGAGACCGTGTGCGTGAAGATGCGCCTGGACCTCAGCCGGGATGGACAAGGCGGTCAGGGCGTCTTCGATGTCGAGCACGTCGGCGCCCACCAGCATGCCAGCGCGTCGTGCGCCGCCTGCCAGGCTGAAGCTCACGCCTTGAAAGGGTGGCTGCGTGCTCATGCGTAGGCTCCCTCGAGTGATGGCAGGTCCATCAGCGGTTTGGCACTGCCATCCGCGTGGAAGAACAAATCGGCCATGACCTGAAAGCGCTTGATCAGCCTCGGCTCCTGCGGGGTGTAGTCGGCTACCGCGTTGTGGATGGTGCCCATGTTGTCCCACATCAGCACATCGCCCTCGCTCCAGCGGTGGCGATACCGGTACTTGTCCTGCAGTTGGTGGGCAAACAAATACGCCAGGGCCTCATCACTGTCAGTGGCCGACATTTCGTTGATCCGCATCGAGTAGCCGGGGTTGAGGTAGAGCACCTGCTCGCGGGTGATGGGGTGGCGCATCACGACTGGGTGAGACACGGGCGGCTTGGCCGCGCGCTGGGCCTCGGTCAGTGGTTTGCGCAGGCTGCCGGGTTGGCTGCGCATCTTGTCCCAGAACTTGGCGAAATCGTGCAGGGCGGTGGTGCCAGCCAGTTTCTGCTTCCACTCGGGGCTCAGGTCGCGGTAGGCGGCATGCATGTCACAAAACTCGGTGCAGCCCAGTGGTTCTCCATCGCGCATGGGGATGCGCAGACCATAGAGCACATTGCTGAAGGCAATCATCTTGCTGTAGGACATGTCGGTGTGCCAGTCCTGTCCTGCGTCGGAGAGTCCGATGGGTTTGCCGTTCTCGATGATGTTGGACAAGGTCATCATCTCGGGAATGTCCGTCTCCTGGGTATTGGCCGCGACGTTGATCTCCAGCGTGCCGAAGTTGGCCGAGAAATCGCGTTGCTGGCGTGGTGTCAGGTGTTGCTGGGGAAAACACAGCACGCCATGACGGCCCAGGGCCGCGATGAGGCTGAGGCGGTCAGCTGCAGTCAAGGGCTGTGACAGATCCAGTCCCAGCACGCGGGCGCCCAGTCCCTGGGCATTGGGTAGAAGGCGAAAGCTCATGGTGTTCTTTCTCGTATCTATCGTCTTGAGTCAATAGGCCAGTTCCAGCAAGGACAGAATCTCGGCTGGGTCGGTGACGGCTCTGGGGTTGAAATACAAGCCGCGCTCGCCCATGACCTGTCGAGCCACTGCCTGCAGTTGCTCGCGGTCAATGCCCAGATCACGCAAGCGGCGTGATGTCTTGAGGCGATGCTGCAGGGTCTGCACACAGCTCACCAGGGTATCGTGCGAAGACCGATCGGGCCATACGGCCAGCGCCTGATCGAGGGCGTCTTGCACATGCGTGGCATTGAAGGCCAGCACATGGGGCAACATGACAGCGTTGGCCTCGCCGTGGCCCACGCCGCAACGTGATCCGATGGCGTGGCATATGGCATGGTGCAGCGCCGTGCGTGCGTTGGCGATGACGCGGCCGGCCAGGTGGGCAGCTGTCATCAGCTCGGCCCGCGCTGTCACACTGCCCGGCTGTTCCAGCACAGCAGGCAGGGACCGCACCAGCAGGGGAATGGTGTGCAGGCACAGGGCGTCTGTGATGGGCGTGCGCTGCAAGGAGTACAAACCTTCCAGCACGTGTGCCAGGGCATTGAACCCCGTGTGCATGAGAACAGACGTGGGCACTTCGAGGTTGGCCACAGGATCGAGCAGCACCAGGCGACTCATGGTGCCCACATCGTGCAGGATGAATTTGTGCCCATGCTCGTCGGTGATGCCCATGCTGGGCGTCATCTCGGCCCCGCTGGCTGTGGTGGGAATGGCGATGACTGGGAGCTTGGGCTTCACCAGGGTGGGAGCGACCAGGGTGCTGGGGGGCGTGAAGCGCACCGCGTACTGGGTGAGCTCACCCCCTTCGGCCACCAGCAAGGCGGTGGCCTGGGCCGTGTCGCAACAACTGCCGCCGCCATAGGCGATGAAGGCGTCCACCCCTTGTGCGTGCGCGACCTGGGCAGCCTCGGTGACCCATTGCACCGAGGCGTGCGAGGGGACCGGCGAGAGGATCACCGGTTGCCAAGGCTCCAGAGAGGAGAGCACCCGCTTGTAGCTGGGTTGGCTGCGCACGCTGGCCCCTGTGATGAGCATGGGCTTTCGGATACCCAATGTCTTCAAGTGCGCAGGCAACAGGCTCAGTGCGTCCGCTTGCAACAGGGTGGTGCTGTCGCGCTCGCGATGCACGAACCCCTGGACCTCGTGAACGACCGAGGTCACGGCCCCGTGTGCAGAGGTGCGCGGGCCAGTTGCCATGGCGCTCATTCCTTGATCTGCGCCAATTTGATCAATTGCGTCCATCGCGCGTGATCCTTCTTCAACCACTCGCGGTATTCCTGCGGGGTGGAGGCCACCTGCACGGCACCCAGTTGTTGCAGGCGTTGCTGGATGGCGGGCTTTTTCAGCGCGTCACGGATGGCGCTGGCGAGTTTGTCCAACACCGGAGCCGGTGTGCCCGCAGGGGCCATGAATCCAACCGGACCCACATAGTCTTCAAAACCAGGAAAGCCCACTTCGGCGGTGGTGGGGACCTGCGGCGTGTCGGGGTGACGCTTGGCGGTGGTGACGGCCAGCAAGCGCAACTGCTTCTGAGCCTCACGCTCGGCCATGCCGATCATGGGGTAGAACATGAAGTCCACCCGTCCCGCCATCACCTCGGTCATGGCGGGCGCATTGCCCTTGAACGGGACATGAATCATGTCGGTCTGGGACTGCACCGCGAGCAAGGCAGCGGCCAGGTGAGCAGAGCCTCCATTGCCAGCCGATCCGTAGCTCACGGTGCCCGGCTGGCTCTTGGCTTTGGCGACAAGTTCGGCCACGCTCTTGTAGGGGCTGTTGTAGCCCACGACCAGGTATTGCGGCAGTACCACCGCCAGACTGATGGGGGCGAAGTCTTTCTCGGGGTCGTACTTGACGCGTCCCTGGCCCAAAATGGCGTTGACGTTGTGTGACAGCGTGTTGACGATCAGGGTGTACCCATCGGCAGGTGATCCGGCGACAAATTCGGTGGCGATGTTGCCATTGGCGCCAGCGCGGTTTTCCACCACCACGCTCTGACCCAGTGGGCCGGAAATTTCCTGAGCCACCATGCGCGCAATCACATCGGTCGGCCCCCCCGCGGCGTAGCCCACGATGAAGCGGATGGGCTTGTTGGGAAAGTCGGATTGCGCCTGGCCGGGTGTGGCCATCCAGGGCAACAGGGCCACTAGGGCGGTGCGAAGCAGTTGTCGTTTGAACATGAACATCTCCTTGGGTTCAGGGCGGTGTCTATCCGAGCACCGCGTGGGTGGGGGTGAGCAGGTCGCGGCTCCACTGACTCGCATCCGTGAGTCCGCACAATTGCAAGGTGCGTTGGTATTCGTCACGCAAGATCTCCAGGGCTCGTCGAGCACCGGGCTCGCCGGCGGCGATGGCGCCGTACAGGGTGGCACGACCGCACAGCACGCCTCGCGCGCCCAGGGCCAGCGCCTTGGCCATGTCGCCGCCATGGCGAATACCGCCATCCATCCAGACCTCACAGCGATGTCCAACGGCTTGCACCACCTCGGGCAGACAGTCCAGACTGCCCCGGGCGCCGTCGAGCTGGCGTCCGCCGTGGTTGGAGACCACCACCATGTCGGCACCCGCCTCGACAGCGAGCATGGCGTCGTCACCCCGCACAATGCCTTTGACGATCAGCTTGCCCTTCCAGCGGTCGCGCACCTCGCGCAAGCGTGCCAGGTCAAAGCCCGCGTCATAGCCACGACCCACGGTCGATGCAATGGCCGTGTTGGTGGCCAGGGCTGACGGTTGGGCGCGGGCCATGCCGCGCAGGTTTTCCATCACGGGCATGCCGTGTTGCAGCAACTGCAACAACCACCGAGGGTGTTGCAAGGCATCCGCGATGTTGCGTGGACTGAACTTGAACGGGACAGAAAAATGGTTATGAAAATCGCGCACCCGCTTGCCGCCCACCGCCAGGTCCACGGTGATGATCAGCGCTTCGTAACCAGCCGACTCCGCGCGTTGCAACAATTGCCAGAAATAGTCACGCTCTTTCAGGACATAGGCTTGAAACCACAGACGTCCACCGGCTTGTTCGGCGATGGTTTCGATCAAGGTGGTGGCACTGCTGGACAGCGCGTAAGGAATGCCCGCCGCACAAGCAGCCCGGGCCAGACCCAGCTCGGCGTCGGGATGGCCAAAGCGACCGGCACCGGTGGGGGCAATCGCCAAGGGCAACTGGGCCGGCTGGCCCAGGATGCTGACGTCCAGACGCGGCTGACTCACATCGCGCAGCACATGCGGTCGCCAGGCCCAGTGCGAATAGGCCTGTCGGTTGGCATTCAGGGTGAGCTCCTGTTCGGCGCCGCCATCGAAAAATTCGAAGATGAAACGCGGCAGTCGCCGACGCGCGAGCTGTCGCAGGTCTTCGATGACGTAACAGTCCTGGAGACGGCGTGGGGCTCTGCGAATGGCATCGGCACGGTGCATAGGAGTATTGTGCAATCAAATACCAGGCGGCCCGCGCAGCGGGTGTCGTCTTCTCGACTGCTCAGGTGTCAGCCTGGCGCGGGGGGAAGTTGTCTGGAGGCGAGGTGCCCGGTGAGTCACCTGCAGCACGCCGTCAGCCGCTTGGCGAGAGGACTTTGCTGCACAATCTGACAACCGCCATGACGCATCAGGCATTGCGCAGCGCCTCAGGGGTTCAAGGCAGCCAGACGCGAGCGGGTCGTGACAACAGGAGATATCGCCCATGTCGTGCAGCACAGAGCACACCCTCACCATTTCCCGTTTGACGGGAAAGCCGCGCGCCTGGCCTGAGGAAGGCTACACCCGAGCCCCGTTCTGGGCCTACACAGACCCCGACCTCTACATCCAGGAGCAGTCGCGCATTTTTCGCGGTCCGCTGTGGAACTATGTGGGCCTGGAGGCGGAAGTGCCCGAGCCAGGCAATTACAAGACCACCTTCATTGGCGATACCCCGGTGGTGTTGACCCGAGCCCAGGACGGCAGTTTGCATGCCATGGTGAACCGCTGTGCACACCGTGGCAACATGGTGTGTCGCGAGCCGTTTGGTTCAGCCAAGCGCTTGTACTGCGTCTACCATGCCTGGTCCTTCACGCTGGAAGGCGATTTGAGCAACGCTGCGTTCAGCCAGGGCTTGCGTGGCGAGGGCGGCCTGCCCAAGGATTTCGACAAGACGCAGCACGGCCTGCGCAAGCTGCGTGTGGACACCCTTTGTGGCCTGGTGTTTGCCACCTTCTCGGACGAGGTGGAGCCGCTGGAGTCCTGGCTGGGGGAGGTGGCACAAGGTATTCGACGCGTGCTCACGCGCCCACTCAAGGTGCTGGGTTACGACACGCAGCGCATCCATGCCAACTGGAAGACGTACCACGAGAACCCGCGCGACTCGTACCATGCCAACATCCTGCATACCTTCTACGGCACATTCGGTTTGTCGCGCATGTCGCAAGAGTCCGGCATGGTGCTGGACCAGGCGGGGCGGCATGTGTATTTCTACACCAAGGCCGGCACCGAAAAGAAGTCAACGGATTACGACAAGACTGCCAGTGACTTGCGCTCGCACAACGATCAACTCACCCTCGAAGACCCCAGCATCCTCAAGTGGAAGGACGAAATTGGCGATGGCGTGAGCGTACAGATTCTCAACACCTGTCCGTCTTTTGTGCTGCACCAGATTGCCAACAGCCTGGCCACGCGCCAGCTGATACCGCGGGGAGTGGACCAGTCCGATCTGGTGTGGACCTATTTCGGTTTTGAGGACGATGACGAGGAGATGACCCGCCTGCGGCTCACCCAAGTCAACCTGGTGGGATCGGCGGGCATGGTGTCGGTCGAAGACGCCGCCGTGTGCGAGATGATGCAACGCGCATTTGCTGACGGCGAGGAGGGCGCCTCCTTCATCGAGATGGGCGGCAAGACGCTGGAGAGCGGGGGGTCGAGCAAGCTGTCTGAGCGGGCCATTCGCAACTTCTGGCACCACTACCGCCAGTACATGGGGCTGTGATCATGCAAGACGCGAACTCCCCCGCCGTGACAGCCTTGCGTGATCGTCTGGCCTTGCACCGTCAGCATGTGGACACCGTGTCCTATTTGCTGGCTGAATGGGCCCATGCGATCGATCAGAACCGCGTCGAGGATATTGCCACCCTGATGCTGCCCAATGGGCGCTACACCGTGACCTCGCGCTTCAACCACGACCGTGGACTGCCGATGGCCATCATCGATGCGCACAGCGCCGCCCAATTGCGCGACCGCATCAAGTCCATGCGCCTGGCCAACATCTACCAGCCCCAAAGCTACCGCCATGTGGTCAGTGCCATTCAGGTGATGGGGCAGGATACCTCAGGCTTGCTCCAGGTGCGATCCAGCTTTGCAGTGGTGCGCACGCTCGAGTTGATGGGCGACAGCCTGCTGTTTGCCAGCGGTGAATGTCATGATCTGGTGGATGTGGGGGGCGACACCCCCCGGTTCGCCCAACGCCGCATGATTTTCGATTCCCGAGCCGTCGAGACGCTCATGGTCATTCCGATTTAAGGAGATGCGTATGTCACCCGCTGTGTTGTTGTGTCGTGGGCTGCTGTGTGGGCTGATGGGATCGGGGCTTGCGCTGACTGCGCAGGCACAAACCCCTGCGCCGGACTGGCCAACACGGCCCATTCGCATGATCGTGCCCAATCCAGCAGGCGGCACAGCCGATGTGTTGCCGCGCATGATTGCCGAACCCCTGGCGCAGCGACTGGCGCAGCCCGTGGTGGTGGAAAACCGGCCCGGTGCGGCAGGCAACATCGGCGCTGAATTTGTCTACAACGCCGAGGCCGATGGCTACACCTGGCTGGCGGCTCCGCCACCCTCGCTCACCGTCAACCCGAGCCTGTACCCCAAGCTCAACCACGATCCCACCCGGTTCGCGCCCATCACGGTGATTGCCACGGTGCCCAATGCGTTGTTTGTCCACCCCTCGCTGCCCGTCAACAGCTTGCAGGAATTTCTGGCGTACCTGAAGGCCAATCCTGACAAGCTGAGCTATGCCTCGCAAGGCAACGGCTCCACCGCACACCTCACCGCCGAATTGTTCAAGCTCAAGACCGGTCTGAAACTGCAGCATGTGCCCTACAAAGGCGATGCACCGGCGGTGGCGGACTTGCTGGCTGGCCATGTGCAGGTGATGTTTGGCAACGTGGCGGCCGGGATGTCCCATGTGCGAAACGGCAAACTGCGCGTGCTGGCGGTGACCAGCCCCAAGCGCTTGCCTGCGCATCCGCAATTGCCTGCGCTCAATGAGTTGGTCCCCGGGGTGGTGGCGGTCACCTGGTTTGGCCTGGTGGCGCCTCCCGGCACACCCCAGGCCATCACCCGCAAAGTGTCTGGCATGGTGTCAGATATCCTCAAAACGCCGGAGATGGTTCGCAAGTTTGCCGATGCGGGTGCCGACCCGGTGGGCAACGCCCCGGACGACATGGACAAGTGGATGCGCGAGGATGCCGACCGTTGGCGCGCAGTCATCCGCGCTGCGAACATCAAGATCGATTGAACCTTGATGCGCCCAGCTGGCGTTCGTGTTCAATGAGCACCACCTCGCACGATGCTCCAGGAGCTCGTTCTGGCCCCCTGGCTGGGGTCCGCATCCTGGACCTCACCACCGTCATCCTCGGGCCATTTGCCACCCAGATCCTGGCGCAGCTGGGGGCCGAGGTCATCAAGGTCGAGTCGCGTGAGGGTGACAACATGCGGCATGTGGGACCGATGCACCATCCGGGCATGGGGCATATCTTCCTCAACGCCAATGCCGGCAAACACAGCGTGGTACTGGATCTCAAGCACCCCCAGGGCCGCGAGGCTGCGTTGCGCATTGCTGAGGGTTGCGATGTGCTCATCAGCAATGTCCGACCCCAGGCGCTGGCGCGACTCGGTCTGGATTACGACAGCGTGAAGGTGCGCAATCCGCGCCTGATCCATGTCAGCTGTTGCGGTTTCAACCAGGAGGGACCGGATGCGGCCCGCCCGGCCTACGATGACTTGATCCAGGGTGCGACCGGCATTCCCTGGTTGATGCAAGCCTATGGCAATCCGCAACCGGCCTATGCGCCCACCACCTTGTCTGATCGCGTGACGGGCTTGCACACGGTGTATGCCGTGACCACTGCGTTGTACGCGCGCAGCCAGACTGGGGTCGGGCAGGCGGTGGTGGTGCCCATGTTCGAAGCGATGGCGCAGTTCATCCTGGGCGACCACATGGCGGGACTGACCTTCGAGCCGCCCCGGGGCGAGCCGGGCTACGCCCGACTGCTCACACCGCACCGCAAACCCTATGCGACGCAGGACGGCATGCTGTGCGTGCTGATCTACAACGACAAGCATTGGCAGAACTTCTTTGCGGCCATTGGAGAGTCAGACGGGTTGGGACGCGATCCGCGCTTTATCACCCATTCTGCGCGGGCCCAACACATCGACGCGGTGTACGAGCAGGTGGGTCGCCTCATGAAGACCCGCACCACCGCGCAATGGCGTGAACTGCTGGATCAGGCCGACGTGCCCAACATGCCCATGAACAGCCCGGCCGATTTGTTACACAACCCGCAGTTGCGCGCCACCGGCTTTGTCCAGGAGGAAGTCCATCCCACCGAGGGGACGATCCACACCCTGGGCCATCCCACCCAGTGGTCGCAGACGCCCCCGGCCCGACACCTGAGTCCGGCCCCCCGGCTGGGCGAGCATACCCGCGAAGTACTGGCCCGAGTGGGCTATTCAACGGCCGAGATCGAGGCCATGCTGAACAACGGAGCCTGCCATGACGACACCTGAAACCCTTCAACGACCGGGCCCACGCTATTGGGTGCGTCAAGCCGAGGTGCCAGCCTATCAACCTGCCAACCACCACCACACCTACAACCAGGGTCTGATGGGCCCAGAGATGGTGGGGAATGAGTCATTCTCATCATGAACTTTGCGCTGACCCCTGAACAGGAACACATTCGCGATGCCGTGGAACGGGTGTGCGAGCCGTTTGACGCGGACTATTGGCTGAACAAGGACCGGGACGGCGGATTTCCGCACGATTTTCACCGTGCGTTGGCCGATGCCGGTTGGCTGGGCATTGCCATGCCCGAGGCCTATGGTGGAGCGGGCCTGGGCATCAGCGAGGCCGCGTTGATGATGCACACCATCGCGGCCACTGGCGCCGGCCTCTCGGGTGCGTCGGCGGTGCACATGAACATCTTCGGGTTGCACCCGGTGGTGGTGTTCGGCACCGACGAACAGAAGAAGCGCTGGTTGCCCCCACTCATTGCCGGACAGGACAAGGCCTGTTTTGGCGTGACCGAGCCGAACACGGGGCTCAACACCCTGAAACTCAAGACCCGCGCCGTGCGTCAAGGGGATCACTATGTGGTGCACGGCCAGAAGGTGTGGATCAGCACGGCCCAGGTGGCCAACAAGATCTTGCTGCTGGCGCGCACCAAGCCGGTTGAAGAGTGCCAGGGTACTGAAGGGTTGAGCCTGTTTTACACCGACCTGGATCGCAGTACTGTGGAGGTGCGTGAGATCGACAAG
>JACCDJ010236121.1_pt1 | contig 31406 bp, 28 predicted proteins | sample 7444481 | NCBI WGS metagenome assembly JACCDJ01 (sample SAMN15323435, study PRJNA562643) | freshwater metagenome | isolation source: river surface water | place: USA:Blue River Watershed | collected 2017-08-15 | reverse complement strand
TCACGTGCGATCCGCTTGGCAACCCCCGCAATTCAGCCCAAATTTGGGTGTAGCTACGGCCTATTTGAGGCCGCTGTTCTAATTGACGTACGGATCGTATGAGCGACCGATAGTAGGCGTCGGCTCGGCGTGCCGACCAAGTTTGTTGGGTGTACGTCCAAATATTGGTGAGGTCTTGAACTGCGGCTTTTGAGTACGCGACGCGCACCTTTATTTCGAGTTGAGCGTTCGCAGGTGGGCTTCAGGGTCAAAATCAGTCGCCTGACCGCTTGCAATTCCTTCTGAAACAGCGGCGCGCAGTGCTTGAATTTTTTGCTCTTCAGCCTCAAGCAGCCGCAAGCCGGCACGTAGTACTTCGCTGGCGTTTTGGTATCGTCCAGTGCTCAGCGATTCGGAAACAAACGAATCGAAGTATTCGCCAAGGTAGATTGAGGTGTTTTTGCCCATAAACCAAATATACCAAAAATTGGTATAAGCCGGTAACTAGTTGCTAGTTGCTAGTTTATCTGCCACGCTTCGGTCGTTCATCAGGCGCGGAACCTTGTTTTGTCCGCCCAGCTTGCCGACCGACTTCATGTAGGTGATGAAGGCGTCGCTCGGCAGCACCCGGAGCACGCAGTGGCGAAGGATTCCGCCCGAAATCAAGTCTTGGTAGTACACGTTTTTGGCCTGAAGGGCGCGGTCGACGGTCGCGGTAAAGGCCTCGAGGTCGGCGGGCTGCTCGTCAAAGGCGACAAACCACTCGTGGTAGGGCAGTCCGCCCTCGGCGGGGTTGACCTGGGGGGCGACGGTGAACTCGCGCACCGTACCTCCGTGGGCTTTAACGGCCTGCTCCAGGGCGTATTCGACTTCGGAACCGATGACGTGCTCGCCGAACGCCGAAATAAAGTGCTTGATGCGGCCCGAAACGCGGATGCGGAAGGGAGCCGTTGATACAAATTCGACGGTGTCGCCGATGCTGTAGCCCCAAAGTCCGGCGTTGGTGTGCATGACGAGCGCGTAGTTCACGCCGGTTTGCACTTCGGCCAAGCTCAACCGCGGCGGATTTTCATCAAAGTAGCGGTCCGCCGGAATGAACTCGTAGTACATGCCGTTGTCGAGCAGCAGCAGCAGGTCCTGGCTGTCGGGCCGGTCCTGGTAGGCGATGAAGCCCTCGGAAGCCGGATAGGTTTGCACGATGGGCACCTTGCGGCCAAAAAGTTCTTCAAATCGGGCGCGGTAGGGCTCAAAGGCGACGCCGCCGGTCACAAACAGGTCGAGCGTGGGGAAGACTTCGCCGATGCTGGACTTGCCGCTCACCTCAAGCAGGCGCTCGAAGTACATCTGCACCCAAGGCGGGATTCCGGAGATGATGGACATCGGGGCATTCACGGTTTCGCGCACGACGGCCTCCACTTTTTCTTCCCAATCTTCGATGCAGTTGGTTTCCCAGGTCGGCTTGCGGTTTTTCTGCAAGTACGACGGAACAAAGTGCGCGGTGATTCCGCTGAGGCGCCCGGTGGGGACGCCGTTTTTGTCTTCGAGTACGGGGCTGCCCTGCAAAAAGATCATGTTGCCGTTCACCATGCGGCTTTGGCCGGTGGCGTGCATGTGGGCAAAGAGTGCGTTTCGGGCCGACGAAATGTGGTAGGGAACGGATTCCTTGGTTAGCGGAATGTACTTGGCGCCCGAGGTGGTGCCGCTGGTCTTGGCGAAGTAGGTCGGCCGGCCGGGCCACATCACGTCGGATTCGCCGGCCACGACGCGGTCGATGTAGGGTCGAAGCGCTTCGTAGTCGCGCACGGGAACCGCTTGAACCAGTTCTTCGTGGCTGCGCACGTCGGCCAGGCGGTGGTCGCGGCCAAAGGCCGTGGAGGAGGCGCGGCGCATCAGCTGCTCGAGGGTGCGCTGCTGGGTTTCAAAAGGCTTGGTGGCCCAAGCTCGGGTTTGGCGGTCAACTATGGCGGCCCACTGAACCGCGGCAAATTCTTTAATTGTTTTCATCTCGGTACTACTTGCGGTATCCCAGCTCCTGGGCGGCGTTGATGGGCCGGCCATGGATCCAGATTTCTACTTGAAAGGGTATGGGGTTTTCGGGGTCTTGCTCGAGAAGGCGCCCGAGGACTTCGCCCTTGCGCAGCCCCGAACCGACGCGGGTTTTCACGCGGCTAAGGCCGACGTAGCGGCTGATGCGGTCTTCGGAGTGGTGCACGGTCACGGAGTAGCCCAAGGAGTTGGTGCCCTCGACGGCAAGCACCGTGCCGTCTTCAACCGCAACCACGTCGGACGGCCGAAGGGCGTCGATTACCAGGCCGTATTGACCTTGGGCCGGATTGGCCTTGCGCAGCACCAGTCCCGCTACGGGCTGGAGCATCTCGGTGGGCTTGGGCGCAGCGGCCTCCCGCGCCTCTACCTCTTCCCGAAGCTTGCGCTCGCGTTCGCTGGTTTTTAGGCGTTCCGCGGACCAACCCGGCGGGGGCGTGGCGGCGCTGGTCAGGGTGTCGGGCGGAAGGGATCCGCCGACCATAAACTGAATGTGCTGAATGAATTGCTCCTGGTAGGCAACCAGGTCAACCAAGGAGTCGGTCACGGCGTTGAGGCGAACGGCTTCGCGGCGGAGCGACGTGCTGGAGTAGCCGGGAATGTATTCGCGCAGCGGGGTGTAGGCAATCAAAAACGTGGTTGAAACGATGAGAAAAAGTACCGATCCGCCCACGGCCAAAAAGACGTTCCGCCGATTGAGCACCATGGAAAACCGCTCTTCAAACGAGGACTCGTCGAGCAAAACCACGCGGTAGCGGTGGCGCCATTTGGCAAGCCAATGCTGCAAAACTTCCTTGCGGGTACGGCGAGCGGACTTCTTCACAAGCTCAAAGGTAGCAGAATCGGTCGAGCGCCGCCCGCGCGAAGGCCATAACTTTGGGCCTTCTACGTTAGGTACCTTATGCGCCCGCTACTTCTTTTTCGCTGGATGGCCCTCGGGGCACTGGCCACGGCAACCTGGATGGGGTGCAGCCGCGAAAAGGACCGTTGGATCAACCGAACCTACCACCAAACTACGGCTCGGTTTAACCCGCTGTACAACGGCCAAGTCGCCTACGATCAAGCCCTAACGGAACTGCGCGAGACCAACCGAGACGATTTTACCCAGCTTATTTCGGTCGACGACTGGGGCCGGGCCAAGCTCAATTCGCCGGCCTACCAAAAAGCCAAGCGCGCGGTGGAAAAAGCCAATAAGGCCATTCGCGAGCACAGCATGGTGTTCAAGGGCAAGCAAGCCAACCCGGCGGTGTTTGACGCCTACCTGCTTATGGGCCGCGCCCAAATTATTATGGGCCTCGACGCTCCGGCCAGCGAAGCCCTGAACACGGTCGCCCGCTTGAGCGGACGGGCCGAACAGCAACTTGAAGCGGAGCTGGAGCGCACCGAACTGCTCGCCCGCCAAGGGAATGCCTCGCTGGCCGAGCCGCTTTTGTATGAATTGGACCGCAAGGGGGTTCCCAAAAAATGGGGGTACTGGGTGCAGCGCATTCGCGGTCGAATGGCCATTTCGGAGCAGGATTGGCCGGCCGCGGCCGAGGCCATGACCAAGGCGTCGCAGCTGGCTCCCAAGGCGGACTTGCGGGCGCGCTACGCGTTTTTGGCGGCGCAGCTGTACGAAAAGGCTTCCGAGCCCGACCGGGCGCGGACCCTGTACGAAGCCTGCCTCAAGGCCCAACCGCGAGACTACGCGATGCTGCTGGAGGCCCAACTACGCCGCAGCCTAAATGGCGGCGGGGTCAGCCCCAAGAAGCGCTACCAGGAGCTTCACGACCTGCTTCGCGAACCCAAAAACGCGGATTTCGCCGACCGAATTTATTTTTCGTTGGGCGAGTTGGCCACCCAGTGGGATGAACCGGATCGAGCCTACGGGTACTACCAGCAGTCCTTCGCTGCCGGACGCGCCGAGCGGCCGATGGTTTATGGTTTGGCGTACGCGCGGCACGGAGCTTTGGCCCTGGAACGCAGGGCCTACGGCCGGGCGCAGGTCGATTTTGATTCGGCTGCGATTGTGCTTCCGGCGACGTACAGCGGCCGCGATGGGTATCAGCGAAAGGCCAAGGGCTTGTCGGTTCTCGTGGAGGCGCTGGAGCGGGCTGAGTTAGGGGATTCTTTGGTGCGCCTTTCGCGCAAGTCTGAGGTGGACGTACGCCGGCAGTTTGAGGAGTATGTGGCCGCGCTGAAGAAGGCCGATGAGGCGGAGGCCGAGCGGGAGCGGCGGTTGGCCCAGTTGGCGGAATTGCGTTCTGCAGGGGCGGAGTTGGATGCGGCGGCGCCTACCGCCGGCGGCACGGCCGGCGGCGGCTGGGCGGTTTACGCCCCGGCGCTGCGCGCCAAGGGCGCCGCCACCTTCCGCCAAAAATTTGGCGAACGCCCCAACGTCGACAACTGGCGACTTCGGTCCAAATCCAGCGAATGGACCCAGCAAACCGCGGCCAAAAACCGCACCGAAAAAGAAGCCGGCGACGCCTCGTCGGACCCCGAAGAAAACGCCGGGCGCGACTCCGCCGCAACCGAGGCAGCCAAAACCGAAGAACCCGCGGGCCGCTACGACGTATCGGGCTACCTCGCCAAAATTCCGCGAACCCCCGAAGACCGAACCCGAACCCAGCAGGAGGCCTGCGTTGCTTGGTCGGACGTCGCTGCGGCCTACCGCGACGGCATGCAGGACCCCGCCGAAGCCGTGGAAGCCTACCGCCGGGCCCTGCGAAGCTGCCCCGACCATCCCGAGGCGCCCCGATGGCTGTACGCCACCTACCGACTTCACGTGGGCTTGTCCGAAACCCTGCAGGCCGAAGCGGCCCTAAAGGAGCTCCTGGAGCGCTACCCCAACAGCGAACCGGCCCAAATCGTGCGCAAGGGATCGACCGAATCCAAGGTCCCGCAGGAGCCGGCGGCATCGCCCGAATTCCGTGCGCTCCACGACGCGGTGAAGCGCAGGGACTGGAAGGAAGCCGTCCGCATTCATCAGGCTACGGCCTGGTCCGAATCGGAGCGTGCGCCCGCGGCGCTGCTGCACGCCCTGGCCGTTGGCGGACAGCAGGGAAAAACCGCCTACGCCGACGCCCTGCGGGCGGTGTCGGCAACCTTCCCCAACACGCCCCAGGCTGCGGCGGCCCAGACCTACTTGGTGGCGCTTTCCACCGTCGCGGCGCCCGAACCTGCGGTAAATCCGGACAACCTCAAACTGTTTACGCCGGCGCCGCAGGCTCCGCACCAAGTTATCCTGTTGTTCCCCACGGGCTTTGATGCCAACGCGGTCCGCAATGCCCTGGCCCGAATTCACTCCACGAACTACCCCGAGAAACCCCTGGGCGTGCGCACCCTTCCCTGGAACGAAAACCTCGAGTTGATTTGCGTCGACGGATTTGCGAACGCGGCCGAGGCCCTGACCTACCGCGATGCAATGCGGCAGAATGCCGACCTTCGCAAACTACTTCCTGCGGAACGCACGACGTTTTGGCCGGTTACTGTGGCGAATTTTTCGCACCTTTACCGTTCCAAAGATGACGCGGCCTACCGCCTCTTTGTTCAACGTCAATACGGATTGCCATGATGAACCCAGTTAAACGCATTGCCGAGTCAGTGCACGAGCACAACCGCATCGTCGAAGGTGCGGTGATTGAAGGAACGATTCAGTCTCCCGTGGATTTTCGCGTCGACGGAACCATTAAGGGCACCCTCCGCACCCAAGGTAAATTGGTTATTGGCCCCCAGGGGTCGGTGGAAGGCCAGGTTTTTGCCGGCGAGGCCAGCATTGCCGGAAAGCTCAAGGGCAGCCTTGAGGTAAAGGGCCTAACCACCTTGGCCCAAACGGCCCAGGTGCACGCGGAACTCTACACCGGCCAGATCAGCATTGAGGCCGGCGCTCAGTTTTCGGGTCAGTGCCACATGGGGGTGAAGTCCACGGAGGCGGCAAAGCCCGCGGCCAGTGCGCCCGCAGCTCCGGCGGCTCCGGCAGTCAAAGCGCCCGTCCCAACGGCTACGGCTTAAGTTGGGCCCCGTGCCGTCGCTGAACCTTCCGCCAAATGCCGGCAAAGCCCTGGCGCTCTCGGGTCAAATTATGGGGGCCGTTGCCCTAGGAACCTTTGTTGGATCCCTTTTTGACCGAGGTGACGCGCACCTTGGCGCCGGAATTGGGGCACTTGTTGGGGTTTTGCTGGCGCTCGCCGCCGTGGTGCGGTCGGCCCGTTCGTCTACCAAATGAAATCCATTCTTCTTCCGCTTGCTGCGCTCTACGCCCTCCTAGCCGTGGGTTCTGCGGCCGCCGTCGTGCCCCTTGGTTTTTCGTGGTATGGCCTTGGCGTGCTGTGGATTGCGGTGACGGGCTTCACCCAGTTTTTCTTTGCGTTTTCCCTTGAGCGGCGCCGGCCCAAGTCCTTTGTCTGGGTAATTTTAGGTGGCGGATTCCTTCGGATGCTGCTTGCCGCGGGGACGCTGATTTTGCCCATGAGCATCGCGCAACCCGAGGGTTTTCGATCGGATTTGCTGCAGTTTGCCGCCGTTTTTATGCTTGCCCAGGCGGCCGAAACGGTGTTGGCCGTTCGCCACATAAAACAGGGCTAAAAGTTGCCTTGTTGCGGACTATCTTTGCCGCGCAATTAGGGACTGATGGTACAACGCCGCTTACTTACGCTTTTCACCGCACTCACGCTGCCTTTGTCGGGAATTTGGGCTTCTTCAGCCGAAGAGCACACGGCCCCTGTGGAAGCGGTTGATTCGCACGACGCGGGCACCCACGAAGCGGAATCGGCTGCGGCGCACCACGGCGAAGAGGCCGCGTTCAACCCCAACGAAATGATCATGCACCACATTGCCGACAGCCACGGATGGCACATCCTGGACTGGAACGGCCACGCGGTGAGTATTCCCCTTCCGGTGATTTTGTGGACGTCCAACGGCCTGGTGGTTTTTTCGTCGGCCGAATTCCACCACGACATCGAAGGGCATCATGTGGTTGAGGCCGGAGGCCTGCAGTTTGTGAACAAGCACGAGAAGATTTACTACGCGGGTACCGAAGACAAGCCCATCGACCTGTCGATTACCAAGAACGTGTTCGCCCTTTTGGTGGGCGCCGTCGTCATTCTGTTGATCTTCTTTTCGGCGGCGCGCTACTACGCGAAGAACACCAACGCAGCTCCCCGCGGCCTGGCGGGTTTCGTAGAGCCCTTGATTTTGTTTGTGCGCGACGACATTGCCCGCGGCGCCATTCCCGAGAAGCACCTCAACCGCTTCGTTCCCTACCTGCTTACCCTGTTCTTTTTCATTTGGGTGAACAACCTGCTTGGATTGGTTCCCTTTTTCCCGGGCGGCGCGAACCTGACCGGCAACATCGCCGTGACCCTGGTGCTTGCGGCCTTTACCTTGATCATTACCAACGTCAACGGAACGAAGGACTACTGGATGCACATCGTGTGGATGCCGGGCGTTCCCACGGCACTTAAGCCCATTCTGGCCTTGATTGAGCTGATTGGCGTGCTGACCAAGCCCTTCTCGCTGATGATTCGTCTTTTTGCCAACATTACAGCCGGACACATTCTGGTGCTTTCGTTGGTATCGCTCATCTTCATTTTTGAGTCCGTATGGATTTCGCCCGGGTCCATTATTTTGACCCTGTTCATCTCGACTTTGGAACTCCTGGTTGCTGCACTGCAGGCCTATGTCTTCACGATGCTCACCGCGATGTCGTTTGGCGCCGCAGTCGAAGAGCACCACCACGACGACCACGCACACGCCGAGGGACACCACTAACGTTTTCATTTTTATTCATCGTTTCACTTCAAATACCCCCTAAACAATGACTGGTAGTATCGCTGCAATCGGAGCTGGCCTCGCAGTAATCGGTGTAGGCCTTGGCATTGGCCGCATCGGCGGACAAGCTATGGACGCCATCGCACGTCAGCCGGAAGCTTCGGGCAAGATCCAAACCGCCATGCTGATTTCTGCAGCCTTCATCGAAGGTGTGGGTCTCTTTGGCGTCGTGGTTTCGCTCCTTAAGTAATCGTCTACGCGGTCTGGGGGTTCAGTGCCTTTAAACGGGCACTGAATCTTCGGCCGTGAAACGAACGTTAATCGTATTTACGCATGGATTTAGTAACTCCGGGCTTAGGCCTAATTGTCTGGACGACCCTGGTCTTCCTCATTTTGGTGTTCTTGCTGGGCAAGTTCGCTTGGAAACCTATTTTGAATGCGGTTCACGCCCGCGAAGAGGCCATTGACCAAGCGCTCAAGCAGGCTGAAGCCGCTCGAGCAGAAATGGGCAAGCTTCAAGCGTCTAACGAGCAGCTGCTCAAGCAAGCTCGCGAGGAGCGTGAGGCCATCGTTAAAGAAGGCCGCGCGATGCGCGATGCCATGATCGCGGAAGCCAAAGACGCCGCGTCGGCGGAGGCAGCGAAAATCCTGGAATCGGCCCGCACCCAAATCCATCAAGAAAAGATGGCGGCGGTGACGGAGCTCAAGAACCAGGTAGCGCAGCTGGCTATTGATATGGCCGAAAAAGTACTTCGCGCCGAATTGGCCCAGCCCGAAGTGGCTAAGGCCAATGTGGAGCGCGACATCAAAGACCTCAACCTGAACTGAGATGAGTCTTTCGTCGCACCGCTACGCCAAAGCCCTGCTGGATTTGTCTGAAGAGCGTTCGCGCTCGGCCGAGGTAGCTGCAGACATGCAGCAGGTGCGCGAGGCGTTGTCGTCTAGCCGCGAGCTTCAGGTGTTTCTGGCGAGTCCGGTGGTCAAGCCGCACCAAAAAAAGAAGGTGTTGGCTGAGGTGTTTGGTGGGCTTAGTGAATTGAGTCGCTCGTTTGTCAACTTGGTCGTTGACCATGGACGCGAGGGCAACCTCAGTGCCATTGCGTCGAGCTACCTCGAGTCGTACCGCCGCCGCCAAGGCACGGTTTCGGCCACGGTGGCCTCGGCCCGCGCACTTACCCCGGAGCAGCGTGCCCAAATTGAGTCGGCCATTATGGCGGCCGGCGCCAAGGCCGTAGAGCTCCACGAAGAAGTAAACCCCGACCTCATTGGGGGCTTGGTCGTTCGCGTAGGCGACAAGCAAATCGATACGAGTATTGCGCAAGCGCTGCGCACCCTGGACCGCTCGTTCCAAAAGAATTTATACATCGCTGATTTCTAATAAATCGAACCATGGCAGACGTCAAACCCGCTGAAATTTCTGCGATTCTTCGCCAGCAGCTATCCGGATTCACCTCAGAGTCCGAACTCCAAGAAGTAGGTACCGTGCTCCAAGTGGGCGACGGCATTGCCCGTGCGTACGGACTTCAAAATGCCCAATCGGGTGAACTCGTGGAGTTCGAGAGCGGCCTTCGCGGAATCGTCCTCAACCTGGAAGAGGACAACGTAGGTATCGTACTCTTGGGCGCCGCCGAAGGCATCAAAGAAGGTTCTACGGTGAAGCGTACCGGAGTAATTGCTTCAATTAATGTGGGCGAAGGCATGGTTGGCCGCGTGGTGGATACCCTGGGCAACCCCATCGACGGCAAAGGTCCGATTGAGGGCGAGCGCTTTGAAATGCCGTTGGAGCGCAAGGCTCCGGGCGTCATCTACCGCCAGCCGGTAAATGAGCCGCTTCAAACGGGCATCAAGGCCATTGACGCGATGATTCCGGTCGGACGTGGTCAGCGCGAATTGATCATCGGCGACCGCCAAACGGGTAAGACCACGGTGGCCATTGACACGATCATCAACCAAAAAGAATACTACGACAAGGGCGAGCCTGTGTACTGTATCTACGTTGCTGTAGGTCAAAAGGGTTCAACGGTGGCGGCCTTGGCAAAGACCCTCGAAGACAAGGGCGCAATGGCCTACACGACCATCGTGGCGGCCAATGCCGCTGACCCCGCGCCGATGCAGTTCTACGCTCCGTTCGCAGGCGCGGCCATCGGCGAGTACTTCCGCGACACGGGTCGCCCCGCCTTGATCATTTACGATGACCTTTCAAAGCAGGCTGTGGCCTACCGCGAGGTGTCCCTGCTGCTCCGCCGCCCTCCGGGCCGCGAAGCCTACCCGGGTGACGTATTCTACCTGCACAGCCGCTTGCTCGAGCGCGCGGCCAAGGTGATCAAGGACGACGCCATTGCGGCCCAAATGAACGATCTGCCCGTGTCCCTCAAGGGCAAAGTAAAGGGCGGCGGTTCGCTGACGGCGCTACCGATCATTGAAACCCAAGCGGGCGACGTATCGGCGTACATTCCGACCAACGTAATTTCGATCACCGACGGCCAGATCTTCTTGGAAGCGGACCTCTTCAACTCGGGCGTGCGTCCGGCCATCAACGTAGGTATCTCGGTATCGCGCGTGGGAGGTTCCGCACAAATTAAGCCGATGAAGAAGGTGGCGGGTACCCTCAAGCTCGACCAAGCGCAGTACCGCGAACTCGAAGCGTTTGCCAAATTTGGCTCGGACCTCGACGCGGCCACGATGAACGTGATCAACAAGGGTCGCCGCAACGTGGAAATTCTCAAGCAGTCCGTCAACACGCCGATGAGCGTGGAGAAGCAGGTGGCGATTATCTACATCGGCACCAAGGGCATGCTCAACAACGTACCCGTGAACAAGGTGAAAGCGTTTGAAGGCGCATTCATCGAGTACATGGAAGCCAAGCACCGCAACGTGCTCGACGCAGTTCGCGGCGGCGCATGGGGCGACGCCGAAATCGGTGCCATTGAGGCGGCAGCCAAAGAAATTATTCCGGCCTACGCCAACTAATACCTAAGCGATGGCGAACCTCAAGGAACTCCGCAACCGCATTTCGTCGGTATCCAGCACGATGCAGATCACGTCGGCCATGAAAATGGTTTCGGCGGCGAAGCTGAAGCGCTCGCAGGATGCCATCGTACAGATGCGTCCGTATGCGGAAAAATTGGGCGTCCTGATGGCCAACGTGAGCGCAACGCTTGACGCGTCGGAGAATCCTTTTGCGGTGCAGCGTCCGCTTCGTCGGGTACTTATCGTTCCCGTAACCGCCAACCGCGGTTTGTGTGGGGCATTCAATTCGTCGGTGCTCAAGCGCACCAAACTCGTAATGGATGCACTTGAGGCCCAGGGAGTTGCCGTTGAGCTCTTCGCGCTTGGAAAAAAGGGCCGCGACCAACTTCGCAAGCTCGACAACCTAGCTGGCAGTGAGATTGATGTCGTTGCCAATGTGACGTTTGACGGAGCCCGTGCGCTCGCCGAGAACGCGATGAAGGGATTCTTGGACGGCACGTACGACCAAGTAATCGTCGTCTACAATCAGTTCAAGAATGCCGCGGTGCAAATGGTACGCGACGAGGTGGTACTGCCGATTCCCCAGCCGGATTCCGCGCCTTCAAGCGACTATTTGTTTGAGCCGAACAAGGCGGACTTGCTGAACAGCTTGATACCAACGCATATCCATATGCAGTTTTTCAAGGCCTTGCTTGATTCACAGGCCTCGGAACACGGAGCACGGATGACCGCGATGCACAAGGCAACCGACAACGCCAAGAGCATGCGAGATGGCCTTAAGCTTCAGTACAACAAGGCGCGTCAAGCCGCGATCACGAACGAGATTTTGGAAATTGTAGGGGGCGCCGAGGCGTTGAACGGCTAGGGCCCACTGCGGTTTTGTTTTTTTCAGGCTCCTTCGGGGGCCTGTTTTTTTGGTGGTGGACCAATTGCCGCGCAGGGGTTATCTTGGTCGGATGAACGCACTCGTACGCTCCGCCCTCGTGGCCGCCGCACTGCTGGCCGCCACGCATCCGTCTGAAGGCCAGTCCAAGGCCAAGTCCAAGAAGTCCAAAGGGGCCCCGACCGCAGCGGCCGCAGCGGCTCCGTCCGATAAAAAGGTAACTATCGCCGCCAAGTTGAAGAACACGGTGGCCTTTGATGGCTTGATGAAGGTGTATCAGGACACGACCGACGGAAAGCTCTACCTCAAGCTAACGGCGGACCAGTTTAACCGCGAGTTCATTTACTGGAGCTATGCGGAGAACGGCGTGGCTTCGGTTGGCTTCAACCGCGGCTCGTTTCGCGCCAACGAAGTGTTCACGATTCGCCGCTACTTTGATCAGGTTCAGTTTGAAACCCAAAACACGGGATACTACTTTGATCCGGCCACAGCCCTGAGTAAGTCCGCGGAGGCCAACATCAGTCCGGCGGTGCTGCTCAGCGAGAAGGTGGTTGCCGAAGACCGCGCCAAGGGCGAAGTACTGATTGAGGCCACGGGCCTTTTTTTGGGGGAAGCGCTGGACCGCGTCAAGGCTCCGTCCGCACCCGGGAGCCGGGAGTTTGGCTTGGGCACCCTGAGCAAGACCAAGTCGCGCGTAGCTAAGGTGCGGGCCTACCCCGAGAATACGGATGTGGTTGTGGACTTGGTGTACGACAACCCCAACGGCGTCGGTGGCGGACCGGACGTGACCGACTCGCGCTACGTGACCGTGCGCCTGCAGCACAGCATTTTGGCGATGCCCGCCGCGGACTACATGCCGCGCCGCGATGATCCGCGCGTGGGCTACTTCGGCCAGCAGATCAACGACATGACTTCGCCGAAGGCGGCCAACTACCGCGACGTAATTAACCGCTGGAAGCTGGTGAAAAAGAACCCCGACGAAGCGGTTAGCGAGCCGGTCGAACCGATTACCTGGTGGATCGAAAACACCACGCCGCTTGAGTTCCGCGACGTGATTCAGCGCGCGGGCGAAGCCTGGAACGAGGCTTTTGAGAAGGCGGGCTTTAAGAACGCCATCGTGGTCAAGGTTCAGCCCGACGACGCCACCTGGGATGCGGGCGACATTCGCTACAACGTGCTGCGCTGGACGTCGAGCCCCTTTCCGCCCTTTGGCGGCTACGGCCCTAGCTTCACCAACCCGCGTACCGGCCAGATTTTGGGCGCCGACATCATGTTTGAGTACGTGTTTGTGGCGAACCGCTTGAAGCAGGCCGCGCTGTACAACAACCTCGGCTTGGTGGACGCCCAGGCCGAAGAGCCAATGCACGGCGACGACCATGCTGCCTGCGGTGCGGGCCACTACCTGCAGCAGTCCGCGCTCTTTGGCATGCAAGCCCTGGCCGCGGCGGGCGCTTCGGAAGAGCAGAAAAAGCGCTACCTCGAGGAGTCGCTGTACTACCTCGTGCTCCACGAAATAGGCCACACCTTCGGCTTGAACCACAACATGAAGGCGTCGCAGCTGCACCTGCCGATAGACATTCACAACCGCGAACTCACCGAGCGCGTGGGCCTGGTGGGTTCGGTAATGGACTACCCCGCGGTCAACGTCAGTTTGGACCCCAAAAAACAGGGGCAGTACTTCACGACCAAGCCCGGACCCTACGACCTGTGGGCCATTGAGTACGGCTACAGCACGGGCGTGGCCGACGCCGACGCCGAAGAAGCGCGCCTGAATGAAATCCTTGCGCGCAGCACCGCTCCGGAGTTGACGTTTGGCAACGACGCCGACGACATGCGCTCGCCGGGCAAGGCCATTGACCCGCGCGTCAACGTCAACGACATGTCGGGCGACGCCATCGCCTACGGGGTTGAGCGCATGCAGCTGGTCAACCGCTTGTACGGAACCTTGTTGGAGAACTACCGCAAGGAGGGCCAGAGCTACCAAGAGTTGGTGCAGGCCTATGCCATTCTGGGCGGCGAAATCAGCAACGCGGCCGCAGCCATCAGCCGCTACGTCGGCGGGGTCTACGTGGAGCGCGGATTCCCGGGCCAGCCGGGCGCCAAGGATCCGTTTACGCCGGTTTCGTGGGCCGACCAAAAACGCGCCATGAACGCCCTGCGCACCTATGTTTTTGCGCCGACGGCGTTTGACGCCGCCGCGCCCGTGTGGAAGTACCTGCAGCAGCAGCGCCGCGGATTTGGCTTCTTCAGCCAGACCGAGGACCCCAAAATCCACGACCGCAGCCTCGCCATTCAGCGCAACGTACTGGCTCACCTGCTGCACCCGGCGGTGATGAAGCGCCTGACCGATTCCAAGCTCTACGGCAACCAGTACAGCGTGGCCGCCATGACGGCCGACCTGACCGACGCCCTTTTTGCGGCGGATTGGACCACTCCGGTAAATGGATTCCGCCAAAATGTTCAGCTGGAATACCTCGATCGGTTGATTGACATCGCGGGCCTTGGGGAAAAGCCGGCAACCGGATACGATCGCCCATCGCAGTCGGCGGCCTTGGCCCAAATTCAGCGCATTCGCCAGCTCGTCCGCACGAATCCGGGCACCGATGCCGAAACAAAGGCACACCGCGCGCATTTGGCCCTAAAATTGGATAAGGCGCTGGACTAACCGCTAGCCTGCCATGCGACTGACCCTCCGCGTCCGAATTTTCATCGCCATGTTCCTGTTGGTGGTGCTGGGTTTTGGCGCCACTGGGGTGGTCAGCTTCCTTCATTTTAAGGCCGAAGAAGTTGAGTACCGCCGCGAGCGCCTTAAGCGCAAGGAGCAGGCCGTAGAGGCCCACGTGGCCCACGAGCTTCAGCGTGCGATCGGCAAAGACATTGACGAGGGGGATTTGATGTCGGCGTTCAATGAAGAGCTCTGCAGCATCAGCCGAATTCACCAAATTGACGTGGCCCTGTACCGAATGAACGGCGAACTCTTGCTCTCGTCGAACATGGCCCTGGTGGACGAAGGGATTCTTCCGCCCCGGCTACCGGAACTGGTCCACAGCCGCCGAAACCAAATTCTGAGCATTTCGGACCCGAGCCGCGGCGATCGGGAATTGCTGCTGTATACCGCAGAAATTAACAACGAATTGGGTCTTCCCGTGGCCTTGATGGTGGTCCCCTACAGCGACAAGGTCGAACGCCCCATGGAGGACATGGCTTTTTTTCGGGCTTTAGCTTGGCTGCACCTGGTGCTTTTTGTCGCGGCCACCTACTTTGCCTACCTGCTTTCGCGGAGCATTACCCAGGGCTTGGAGGTCGTGGGCAACGCCATGAAGGGCAACCCCGAAGACGGCAGCAGCAATCCGCATCAGGTCGCGTGGCGCTCAAAGGACGAGATTGGCCAGCTGGTGGACGCGTACAACCGGATGGTCCAGCAAACCGAGGAAAACGCCAAGGCCTTGGCCAACGCCGAGAAGGAGCGAGCGTGGCGCGAAATGGCGCAGCAGGTCGCCCACGAAATCAAGAATCCGCTCACCCCAATGCGGCTGATGACGCAGCTGCACGCCAGCCGCGCGGCGCAGCTTACGGCCGACGAAGTGCGGAATTTTTCGGAGTCGATGCTTGCGCAGATTGATGCCATGTCGGCGGTTGCCGGGGACTTTAGCGAGTTGGCTAAGATTTCTAACGGACCCCTTCGGCCGGTAGACTTGGCCACGGTGCTGCGTCGAATTCAGCTTGCGTATCCGGGACTTGACTTGGCGTTGCCCGCGGGGCCCTGGATGGTTTTGGGAACCGAAGATTCGCTACTTCGTGTCTTTAACAACTTGTTAAACAACGCCTTGGATGCCATACCCCAGGGCAAGCAACCCAACGTATCCGTTACGGTTCGCGAGGACGAAGGCCATATTCTCGTGTCGGTCCGCGACAACGGTTCGGGAATTGCGCCCGAGCGCTGGGAGGCCATTTTTGCGCCGCATTTTACGACCAAATCCACGGGTACGGGTCTCGGGCTGGCGCTGGTGAAGTCCATAGTTGCGGGAATGGGTGGCCGCATCTGGATTGAATCCTCGTCGCCGGAAGGTTCGGTGTTTATGCTTCGCCTTCCGCGCGCGTAACCACCAGGATTTGCTGGGTTCCCCCAAAGCGCTCGGCCAGTACCCGGTACGTCCATCCCGCGGGCATGAGGCGGTTCCAGTCTGCATCACTGAAGTACACGCTGGCGTAGTTCTCGGGATTTAGCTGGTCCTCAAGTTCCGGAAGGGCGGATTCTTCGGTCGCGGAATGCACTTGGGTTTCGGGGGTAGCATCGTGCAGCGTGATCAGGGCCAATCCGTTTGGGCGGAGCGCGTCCAGCATGCGCTGAAGTTCTGCGGCGGCATCCCGAGGGCGCAGGTGGGTAAGCACCGATCCGGCCACGACGAGGTCAACCGGCGTCCCGTTCCAGGGCCTTGCGCCCCAAGCATTCTGCTGAAAGGCCATGGCGCCCGCTTTGGGGTCGTAAACCCAGCGTTCGGCAGTCGGAAATTCCGCGGCCAGAAAGCGCCCCACCCGGCCGTATCCGCCGCCAAAGTCGAGCAGGCTTTGGGCCATGGGGGCCGATTTTTTTGCCGCAAGGGCCAGTTCGCGCCCCGCGCCGAAGTACTCCGAAGCCGCCCGAACCCAATCTCCGCCCGAAACGCTCAAGGGGAAGCGGAACATGGCATCGGCTCGGTGAATGGCCGGCGAAACACCCTCGGGCAGTTCGGGAATCCACGGCAGGCTCAGGGTTTCGGGGAGGTGCTGCTGCTGCAGGGCCGCCAAGGCATCCACGCGCCGCCGCAGTACGGCCAGGGCGTCGCGGTTTTCGCCGATGCCCGATTTGTCTTGAATCCAACGTTGAAGGCGCTTGAGCACAGAAAGTATCTTTGGTCTGGCCAAAGTACGCCATTCACGCAACCCAATACGATGCCCCATGTCCACCGTACGCCTTGAAGTTCGCGACCGCGTCGCTTTTCTTACGATTGACCGCCCGGAAGCGCTGAACGCGCTGAACGCGCCGACGATCCAATCACTCCACGAGCACGTAATCGCGCTGGACGAGCGGGCCGACGTTCGCGCCGTCGTGCTCACGGGCGCAGGGCCCAAGAGTTTTGTTGCCGGGGCCGACATCGCGGAGTTTGCGGGCTACAGTCCGGCTGAGGGCGAGGCCTTGGCCCGCCGCGGCCACGACCTGCTGTTTAACCGTATTGCGCAGGCGCGCAAGCCCTACATCGCCGCCGTCAATGGATTTGCCCTAGGTGGAGGACTGGAGCTGGCTATGGCCTGCCACGTTCGGGTGGCGTCGACCACGGCGCGCATGGGCCTGCCGGAGTCGTCGCTTGGGGTAATTCCCGGCTACGGAGGTACCCAGCGCTTGGTCCAACTCGTCGGAAAGGGTCGGGCGCTCGAGCTGATGTTCGGCGCCAGCATGATTGACGCAGCCAAGGCCGAGGCTTGGGGCTTAGTTAACGCGACCCACGAGCCCGATGCGCTCCTGGAAGCCGCCGAAGCCATGGCGCGCCACTTCATCAAAGCATCGGGCGATGCGCAGGCCGCCATCATCCGTACCGTGAACGCCGCCACCGAGGGCGGGCCGGGTTTTGCTGCCGAAATCGCTGAGTTTGGCGCCCGATTTGGGACCGCAGAATTTACCGAAGGCACCACGGCTTTTCTCGAAAAACGCAAGCCGCTTTTTTAGGTGTAGGCAGCGGGGCGTCTTTGTGCTAAATTGACGGCACCTAAACGCAACGCATATGTCTTTTTTGGTAATTGAACACGCAGTTTATTCCTTTGGCTCTGCCGGGTGGCTGGGCGGTATTGCGATTTTTGCAGCCTACGCGGCCCTTGTTTTCGGCGCGGCGCGCACTTGGAAGGGCGAGGAACTCCGCACCTTTGAACGCTGGTGGGGCTACGCTTTGGCCGGGCTGCTGCTCGCCAAGCACCTGTACCTCTACCAAGTGGGCTTGTGGAACGTCCACGACAACCTGGAACTTCACCTTTGCGGGTTCAGCCGCATGCTGAGCATTTTGCTGCTGGCATTTGGTGCCCGATGGGCGTTTTATCCCTTGTTTTTCTGGGGTATCGTCGGCGGATTTCACAGCCTACTCACCCCCGAGCTTACTGCGGGCGACAGCCCCTTCATGTACGCCGAATACTACATTGTACACGGCGGAATCATCATTATTCCCCTGTACTTCGTCTTCGCACGGGGCTGGATGATTGGCAAGTGGACCTGGGCGAAAATGCTGGGAGTCAATGTTTTGTTGATGGCCCCCGTGGGCTTGGTTAACTACCTCGTCGACGCAAACTACATGTTTCTTTGCCAGCGTCCCATGGTAGATAATCCCTTCATCATGGGCGATTGGCCCTTTTACATTTTTGGCTTTTTGGCGGCCGGAGCCCTTCACTACGGCGCCCTAACCTTGCTTTTTTGGAAGCGGATTAACCGAGCGGCATAATGGGCGAGTGGGATATGGTGGTTGTTGAAGTCGGCGGCCCAATTTGGTGGGGCGGCTTCGGCATTCTGGTCCTCTTTTTTCTCGGATTTTTTGGCTTTGCGCCCCGGGCCGAGCACCCCAAGTTTGCCCAATGGGAAAAAATCTTGGGCTGGACGATTTTGGCCAACCAATCCTGGTACTGGTGGATGGCGCTCGCCGACGGCACGTTTAATGCTCGCGAGTCGCTGCCGCTTCACATGTGCAGCTTTAGTCAGTTCCTGCTTTTTGCGCACTTGGTGCTCAAGCAAAAATGGGCACTGCCGCTCGTGGCCTTCTGGGGTCCGCTGGGCGGAATTCAGGCCTTCCTCACGCCCGCACTGGAGTCGTCGACCACGGTGGGTTACGTGACGCAATTTTACACCGCGCACTCTTCGGTGGTGGTGATTCCGCTCTACCTGATTATTCGGGGCGGAGCGCGCCTTCCGCGCCGTCTTTTTTGGCGCGTGATCGGCATCACCAATCTGGTCGGGTTTGCCATGATGGCGGTGAACGCGGCGCTGGGGTCCAACTACTGGTACGTCAACCAACCGCCGCCCGTAGATCACCCGTTGGTGCAAGGTGATTGGCCCTATTACTTGATCGGCATCGAAGGCGCGGTCCTGGCGCTGTTCGCCGGGCTCTTTATGCTCCTTCGCGGCTACCGAGTAGCCGAAGCGCCTCACGCCGGCTAAGTCCGCTGAGTTCGGGGTGGGCGTCGACCCACTGCCGAACCCACCGAGGGTTCGTGCGGCTGTAGTCGCGCAGGGCCCATCCGATGGCTTTGCGGTGAAAGAATTCCTTGGATTCCGTGTGGGCGCCCAGGGCCTCGTCGAGCCATTCGGTGCGCGTTTCGGTGCGGAATCCGAGTTGGGCAATCATGGCGGTGCGGTTGAGCCAAAGGTTATCGGCGTAAATCCATTGCTGGATTCGAGGCCAAACGGCCTCTGGGTGGTGCTTAAGCAGGGCACCGGCCCCGTGCACCGCCAGCGTGTCCACGCTGTCCCACCAGCTTTGGGTGGTTATCCAGTATTCCAGGGCCGGGAGCGCTTCCTCCGGCGACCAAAATTTAGACTCCGATTTTAGCAGGTCAAGGGCGACGTATTGGGCTTCGCGGAAGGGGAGCGCCCAAAGCTGGTGTAACGTGTCGATGGCGGCGGATTTTTTGGGTCGCTCGGCCCAGTGCGTCCGCTGGATTTCGGCGCGAAGGGGCTTGGGAATTCCCAAAAAGGAGAAGTTGTGCTTCATGTAGGCGGCCATCGGAGCGGCGGCTAAATCGTTGGATTCGGCTCGAAGGGCGGAATAAACGGCAGAGGCCCAAGCAGTAGCCTCGGAATCATTATAATTAGTCATTACATAATATTTATGACGCTTTTTGAACGTAATTTTGGAACATGCGCGGTATTTTTCTGTCCCTGGTGCTGCTTTGTTCGTTCTCCTTGGCTGCTCAAAGCTACTTCAGCGCCGAGCAGGCCGATGGAATGCTTCGCGGGCATCAGGCAAAATTGAGTGAATTCCACTTAAAGTTGCTTGCGCGTGAGGCACCCAAAGGAGGCTACGAGTCCCGGTGGAAGGCGCTCCTCAAGGAGGTACAGAAATTAGAAGGAATCATGGCTTGTGCCGACGCGGACTGGTTTTATGGTCAGTTTGAGCCTCAGGTATACCGAGTTCAGGAATCCGTTGCCGATCCCGAGGTGTTTTTCACGGAACTCACGAAGCTGGTGGCACTCACATCGTACCGATTTGAGGCAATTGCTGAGCGATATGCTCAGCGTGGCTGCGCGGAGGATGGCGTTCAGGCCGCGGTGCAGCGGGGCCGAAGTCAAGCGGAACGCCCACGTCCCGAACTGAAGGGCATTGCCCCGGGTTCGAACTAATCGAGCCAGACTTCGTCCGAGGCGAAACGATTTTCTACTGAACGTTTTTGGCGTGCATCCAACACGATGCTCGAAGTGAGCCCGCGATATTGCGTTTGCTGCGTATTGGGTGTGGACAGTCACATGCCGTTTCGAACAACATGTTCCTAATGGAGAGGTATTGTAGTTGCTCAAAATAGTCGGAACTTTCAGCATGCGTTGGCTTTACTTCGCCCTCACCGCAATAAGCTCGGTCCTGGCCCGTGGCCAGTGCACCGTAAGCGTAGTCAACGACAGCCTCTATGCCTGCGCCGGAGACAGCGTCACCCTTCAGGCCGTGGGCAGCGGACCCTTTCAGTGGAGTCCCGCCGCGCGGTTTTCGTGCGATACCTGCGCCACCACCCGAGCCCAGGTGACCTCGCCGGCGAGCTCGGTGACCCTTAGTTTGCAAACGAGCGGCAGCCAGCCGGCCGTAAACGGAAATTTTAGTGCGGGAAACACGGGATTTACCACCCAGTATGTACACAATCCGTCGAGTATTTGGAACGAAGGCACCTATGCCGTGGGCACGAACCCGAATGCGGTGCACCCCAATTTTGGAACCTGGGGGGACCATACAACCGGCACGGGGAACTACATGATTGTCAACGGGAGCATTTTACCCAACCGAACCATTTGGCAGCAAACCCTCACGTTTCCGTCGGGTTCGACAGTTACGCTTTCGTACTGGGTTTTGAGCTTGGCACTCCCCGCGGGCAGCTTGCGGGCGATGGTCAATGGAGTGCAGGCGGGGGCGGCCCAGGCGGCGCCCGGTGCGGTGGGGACCTGGAGCCTCCGAACCCAAACGTTTACTGCGCCGGCAAATGGGGTGTGCACGGTTGCGCTGCAGGGTGTAATTACCGCCGGTTCGGGCAACGACTTCGGATTGGACGACATTTCCTTTACCTATTCCTGTACGGCGACCAAAACGGCCTGGTTGCTCCCGAACCCCACGCCGAGTCCCCTGGCTTGGGTTAACCGCACGAGCGGATGCGAACCGGTTTGCGTAACCTGGCACGACGTCAGCAGCGTGGCGACCGGCCAGCTGGTTTCTCGCCTTTGGGATTTTGGCGACGGCACTACGGACACGGCCAAGGATCCGAACCACTGCTACCCCAACCCCGGGACCTACTATGCGACGTTGACGGTTTGGTCCGACTCGGGCTGTTCGTCCCAGACGGCGTCGCTTCCTGCGGTGACGGTGTACCCGCAGCCCGTGGTGGATGCGGTTTGGTCCGCCCCCGGCGGGGTTTGGGGCCGCGACACGAGCCTGCTGCTGCCCTACGGCAATCCGGCCCTGTCGGTGACGGTGGGATTGGACTCGGCATTTCTCCCGTGGACGCTTGCTCCGGGAACCTCGATGTGGGTCGATTGGGGAGACGGCCAGCGCGACCTGCGCGGTTTTGGCGGAAGCGGTCCGCCCCAATTGGCGTTTAGCCACACCTACGGAACGCCGCAGATTCGCTACCAAATTTGTGTGGGCATTCAGACCAATCAAGGCTGTGCCGACACGCTGTGCTTCACGGTTTTGGGCAGTCCGGGCATGGAGCTCCCCAACGTGATTACGCCGAACGGAGACGGCCGCAACGACGCGTGGGCGCCGATTTACTATGCCGTGGATTGGGCCGAATGGGAGGTGCGCAACCGCAACGGCGTCGCAGTGGCCCGGGGGACGCGGCCCGAAGATTCCTGGGACGGAACGCTGAACGGCCGCCCGGCTCCTGACGGGGTATACTTTGTGGTCGCGAAGGCGAAAAACGTCAATGTGGTGGAACCGGTGGTTTTGACCGGTACGCTGCACGTAATGCGCTAAACTCCGAGAAGCGCCGCGATTTCGTGAAGGTTTTTGTAGCTGCGGCTGGCAGAACTCATGCTGGCCAAGCTTGCCTTGATGCGCTCCTGGGACGAGGCCGGTAGTTCGACCCACGGCGTCATTTCGACCCGCACGCTAAAGCCGGTCCAGCCGCCGCCCAAGGCCTTGAGTACTTGAAACTCCGTTCGAAAAAACAGATCTTCTTCCTGGTGGGCCGCCGGACGTGCGAGGTCGGGATGCTGGCTCAGGGAGGGCAGCGCGGTCAGGGTCCATACGCCCCGCTCCACGTGGCCGCGTTTCATAACCGCGGTGATGCCGGCGCTGGCTGCGCGCAGTACCTCGCCGTCGGCCACCGGAGCGTGCACGGCGGCGAAGTCTTGGCCAAGTTTCGCGGTCGGACGAAATCCACTGGGGAAGGCAAAGGCAATGGCGCACAGAACCCCGTCGTGCAGCAGGGCAAGGTCCTCTCGGCAACCGAGCGCGAGGTCTTCGAGGGCCTCCCCGCGCAAGCCCAAATCCCGCGCAAGCAGCGAAAGGCCCTCGGCGCAGCCCGGGAGCTGACCGAGGAGCTCGGACCGAAGGGGGCCGTTGAATTCCGCGCGTTTTTGGTTGCGCACCGATTCCGTGGGTTCACCGGCCCGCAGTGGGGCCGTCGAACGCGCAACGTCGGCCGTGACCGAAAAAGGAACGGAGACGAGCTCCATGGCGGCTAGTCTGCGAGCACTACGCGCTGGGAAACGGGTCCCCAGGACGTGGTGGCGCGCACGAAGTAGAGCCCAGCGGGCAGCCCCTCGGTAGCGAGGCTGGAAGTTCCGGTGCGCAGCACACGGCCCTGCAGGTCGGTGAGTTCCGCGAACTCGACCGAAGCATTGCTCGCCCAGGTAATCGGGGTTCCGCGTTGCGCCGGATTGGGAAGCAGGTGAAGGCGAAGCTCGGGGTATTCGGCCGTGCGAAGTTGGCTGGCGTCAATGACCTGCAGCGTGAAGCCCGCTTGGGTTTTGTAGACCAGGAACCCGGCGCTGTCGATGGTGATCGAGTCGCAGAAGGTGTCGGTGCAGCTGTAGCCGTTGGAGGTGGCCGAAACCATGGTGACGCATACGTAGTAGGTTCCCGACGCCGTGTAGTAGTGGCTGGGGTAGGCGCCCGTAGCCGTTCCGCCGTCGCCAAAGGTCCAGGCGTAGGCCGTTGTCGTCGTTGCAGCCGGACCGGTGTAGCTGGTCGTGCAGGCGTTGACTAGGTGAACAAGCCCCGGGAGTACTTGGTTGGAATCGGGGACGAAGAGGGCGTCGCAGGTCAGGGGCGTTCCGCCGCCACCGCCGCCACCGCCCGAGGTGCACAGAACAAAGGGGCAGTTGATGGTCATGACCGATCCCGTATTGGGGCTGTAGCTGTAGGTGCTGCTCAAGGTGGCTCCGTTGCAGTTCTGGGTGCTGATAACCACCGTACCAACTACGCCAGGCAGCATGAGCGAGTCACCATAAAATCCCGACGACGACGTGGTCAATTGGTGCGTTACCACGATGCCTGCCGTGCCCGGCGCAGGGGCCGCTGTTACGGTCACGGAATGGCCAGCTACGGGGTTGCCGGCGGAATCGGTAACGCTTCCCATGATAAGGGCAAGGGCGTTTTGGCCGCTTACGGATGCAGCGGCGAGCACGAGCATCAGGGTGTAGAGGTACTTTTTCATGTGCCAAAGGTACCCCCGAAGCAATTGCGGTACTTGATTTAGGTATTTTTACGCGCTTGCGCTGCGCTAAAGCCACGCGGGAGTTAGAAAAAGAGGAATGAAGCTTAGCACGAAAATTGCATTGATCGGGCACCTGATGCCATGACCACGAAGAATTCCACCAAAGTCCGCCTTTGGGCCGCATTGGCCCTGCCTGCGTATTTGGCTGCGCAGCAAATGCCGCCACCCCCTTCGGCGGCCACCGACACGCTGGACCTTCGCGAGGTCGTGATTTCTTCGGCGCGCTGGAAGCAGACTTCCGAGCACATTCCGGCCCAAGTGGCGGTAATCACCCCCAAGCAGGTGGCCCAGTTTCAGCCCCAGACCGCCGCGGATTTGCTGGGGATTTCGGGGAAGGTATTCATTCAAAAAAGCCAGCAGGGCGGCGGCAGCCCGATGATTCGAGGCTTTGCTACGAATCGGTTGATCTATTCGGTGGACGGCGTCCGCATGAACACGGCCATTTTTAGGTCGGGCAACATCCAAAACGTGATTAACCTCGATCCCTTCGCGATGGAGCGTACCGAGGTCGTTTTTGGCCCGGCCAGCGTGATGTACGGCAGCGACGCCATCGGAGGGGTAATGAGTTTTACCACGATGCGGCCCGAAATTGGCCTAAAGTCGGTGGGCGGAAGCGCCCAGGTGCGCTATTCGTCGGCGAACTCCGAGCAAACGGGCCACGTCGACCTGCGCTACGGAGGTAAAAAATGGGGGGCCGTGACCAGCCTAAGCCGCTGGGACTTTGACCACCTTCGGCAGGGAAGCCGGGGTCCGCGCGACTACCTCAAGGCGCGCTACGTCGAGGTTACGCCCGACGGCGACGTGGTGCGTACACAAGCGGACTCGCTGCTGCAGATACCGTCGGGGTACCGACAAATCAACGTATTGCAAAAGATCCGCTATGCCCCCAAGGACGGCTGGGAACTGCAGTACGGCCTTCACCATTCTGCGACGTCGAGCTACGGGCGCTACGACCGGCACAACCGGGTGCGCAACGGGCTTCCGCGGTACGCCGTGTGGGACTACGGTCCGCAGACCTGGCAAATGCACAACCTGTCGCTGCATCGAGAAGCCAAGAAGCGCTACGCCGATGCCTGGACGCTTCGGGTGGCCGCTCAGCGCTTCGCCGAGTCGCGGGTTGACCGAACGCTGAATGCCCCCGAACTCCACACCCAGTCGGAGCGGGTTAACGCGTATTCGGCGAACTGGGACTTCACCAAAGAGCTCGGCTCGAAGCACATGCTTTTTTACGGTGCCGAAGGGGTGTGGAACGACGTGGCCTCTGACGGAACGCAGCGGAACGTCCTCACGGGTGTCGTGTCGGATTTGTATGCGCGCTATCCAAAGTCGACGTGGTTTTCGGCCGGGGTGTATGCGACCGAAGCCTGGTCCATCAACGACCAAACGACCGTCACGAGCGGCCTACGGGCCAGCGCGGTGGGCCTTGATGCGGACTTTACCTCGAATTTGCCCTATTTCCCGCTCCCCTTCAGCACGGCTCGGGTGCGCGACCAGGCCGTAACGGGGAGCCTGGGCTTGACGTACCGTCCAACGGCGGATTGGGTGGTAAAGGCGAACGTGGGAACGGCCTTTCGCGCTCCCAACGTCGACGACATGGGCAAGTTTTTTGACTCGTCGCCCGGAATGCTGGTGGTTCCCAATGCGGACCTTAAGTCGGAGTACGCGTACAATGCCGACGTGGATGTAGCCAAGCTTATCGGAACGTGGCTCAAGGTGGATGTGGCGGCCTACGCGACCTGGCTTCAAAACGCCTTGGTGCGCCGGCCCTTTCAGTTGGGTGGCCAAGACAGCGTACTGTATGACGGGGCCATGAGCCGGGTTGAAGCGATACAGAATGCCGCGCAGGCTCGGGTGATTGGGGCCTTCTTCGGATTGGAAGCGCGCTTGTCGGAGGCATGGACGGCAAAGGCGTCACTCAACGTGCAGCACGGAATCGAAGAACTTGATAACGGCGAGCTAAGTCCTTCGCGGCACGCTGCGCCCACGTTTGGCATGGGCCGGATTACCTACCGGAAGGGCCGAGTCCGCGTAGATGGGTACACGCAGTTTCAGGGCGCTCGGAGCAACGACCAACTGGCTTGGGAGGAGCGCGCCAAGACTGAGATGTACGCGCTCGACGCGGACGGCAATGCCTACTGCCCCGCCTGGTACACGCTGAATGCGCGGGCCAGTATGGACCTCAAGCACGGCATCGGCATTAATGTGGGCGTTGAAAACCTTACGGACCGGCGCTACCGCCCGTACAGTTCTGGAATTTCTGGGGCCGGACGGAATCTGGTCGTCGCGCTTTCGGCGCGTTTTTAACCCCGCCGGGGAAGCGGGCTTCAGGGTGGGTGTGCTCCGGCGCACCGCCCTGGAGTCCCTTATTTTTTTAGGGCGGGCTTGATGCGTTCTCCGATCAGCTCGATGCTGCGAAGCAGCTTTTCGCGCGGAAGCTTGGCGTTGTCCATTTGAAAGGTGACGCGGTCCACGCCGCCGAGGGCCTCAGCATGGCGCAGGATTTTCTCGCCCACTTCGTCGGGATCACCGACCAGTAAGGCTCCGGTAGGCCCGTTTTGGGCATCAAAGCGTTCGCGCGAGACGGGCGGCCAGCCGCGCTCACGACCAATGCGCGTAAACGTTTCGGCGTAGCCCGGGAAGTAGTCGTTTACGGCCTCTTCGCGGGTTGGCGCCACGTAGCCCAGGGAGTGCAGGCCCACCTTGAGTTTTTCGGGGGCGTGGCCCGCTTGGGCCCCGGCGGCTCGGTAGAGGTCGACGGCCCGGCGGAAGCGGTGGGTTTCGCCGCCAATTACCGCGACCATCAAGGGCAGGCCCAGCATTCCGGCCCGCACGAAGGACTCCGGCGTTCCGCCCACGCCGAGCCAAATGGGAATTTCGGGCTGCAGCGGACGCGGGTACACCGCCTGGTTGTGGAGTGCCGGCCGAAACCGACCCGACCAGGTGATGCGCTCCTCGGCCCGCAACTGCAGCAAAAGGTCCAGTTTTTCGGCAAAAAGGGCGTCGTAGTCGCCAAAATCAAAGCCAAAGAGCGGAAACGACTCCGTAAACGAACCCCGGCCAACCACCATCTCGGCCCGACCGTTGCTCAGGAGGTCCAGGGTTGCAAACTGCTGAAAGACGCGCACAGGGTCGGCCGCGCTGAGCACGGTGACGGCGCTGGTGAGCTTGATTCGCTGGGTTTTGGTGGCTGCCGCGGCCAGGATTACCGAGGGCGCGGAGTCCAAAAATTCGGCGCGGTGGTGTTCGCCGACGCCAAATACGTCGAGCCCGACGCGGTCGGCGGTTTCAATGCGCTCGAGCAGGTGGCGCAATGCGTCAACGGGCGCCTCGTGCTCCCGGGAGGCAAAACTATCGATTCCGAGTTCCATCAAACCGCCAACGAAACTACGTCATGAAGCTTTGGGATGGCCACGCGCCACGCGTAGGCATCCACGATTTTTTGTGCCAGAGCTTCTTGAGCCGGTCGTTCGCCGTGGATGAGGTAGACGCATTCTGGGGCCTGCCGGAGTTCGCTCATCCACGAGATCAAGTCGGCTTGATCGCCGTGGGCCGAAAGGCTCTCCATCAGGTGAATTTCGGCGCGAACGGGCAGGTAGCTGCCGTAGATTTTGAGTTCCTGGGCGCCCTCTAGGAGTAGACGGCCCCGAGTGCCCTCTGCCTGAAATCCGACCAAGAGCACCCGCGTGGTGGGCTGGTCAATCAGCTGCTGAAGGTAGGTGAGCACGCGCCCCCCGCTGATCATGCCGCTGCCGGCGATGATGATTTTCGGACCTTCTTCGTGGAGCACCTTCCAGGTCTCTTCGTACGAAGTCACCACGGTGACGTCGTCCAGTATCGCGCGAAAGTCGGATTCGCGGAGTTTGTGCCAGGATGGGTGGCGCTGAAAAACCTCCAGAACGCGGTTGCCCATGGGACTATCTACGTAGACCGGAATCTCGGGCAGGGTTTTGTTCTGAAACCCCTGGTGAAGCAAGTACATCAGCGTTTGCAGTCGTTCCACGGCAAAGCTGGGCACCACGAGGGCGCCCCGGTCGGCAATGGTTTGGCGAATTAGGGGTTCGAGAACGCGCTCAAAATCATCTTTGGGGTGCAGGCGATCTCCGTAGGTGCTTTCGAGAAAAAGGTAGTCGGCCCGAGCGGGTTTTTTGGGATCGAAAAGCAGCGGATCATGGGCCCGCCCGATGTCCCCAGAAAACACCAAAATTTTGTCGTTAATCTTGACCTCAACGTAGGTCGACCCCACGATGTGCCCGTTGTACACGAAGCGGTAGTGCAGGTTTTCGGCCGCATACTGCCAGGTGTCTTGGGGGACTTCCCGAAACAGGTCAATGGTTTTTTGGGCGAGTTCCAGGGTGAAAAACGGCAGGGCGGGCTCGTGCGCGCTGTAGCCCTCTTTGTTGGCTTTTTTGGCTTCCTCTTCGTGGATCCTGCCGCTGTCCTCCAAAATAATCTGGGCGATGTCCAGCGTGGGCCCGGTGCCGTAAATGGGCCCGGAGAATCCCTGTTCGTGCAGGCGGGGCAGGTACCCAACGTGATCCAGGTGTCCGTGGGTCAAAAGCACCAGGTCGATTTGGCCCGCGTCCACGGGAAGGGGCTCCCAGTTCATCAACCGGAGCGCCTTGAGTCCCTGAAAAACGCCGCAATCAATCAGTATGCGGGTTCCGCGGTAGGTCAAAAGGAATTTGGAGCCCGTTACCGTACCGGCACCGCCCAAAAAGGTTACGTTAGCTTCGTTCTTCGTCACGGTATTGGGCGCATAATTGGTTCATTTCGTTGCGGATTTTTTGGGCTCGGGCCTCGGTAATGCCCAAGTCCTGGAGCACCCGGGTCTCGGCCAAAACCTGGGTGCAGAGCACCATTTTGCGGTCGAGTAAGGCCTGCTTTTCGGCTTTAGACAGCAGGGTAGAAACGGTTACGGGGTAAAGACCCGATCGGTCGATTCGGGCCTTGAGGCTGTCTCCTTCGGGGGCATCCCAACTCACCAAGTACAGGCCGGCGCAGGTCCCGTAGCGCTGGGCGTCGGCGGTAAATCGCGTGTTGGTAACCACCCAGACCGGATTGAGTTGGGACGGCGCGGGGTGCTTTTTCTCCCAGTGCGCCCGGATGTCGTTGTAGCGTGCATGGATGTACAGCGGAATTTTGACGTTGCAGTTAAAGCCTTCTTCGCTGTGGAACTTGCATTCCACCAAAGTGAATTCAGGTCCTCGTTGGGCCACCACGTCGACTTCGTGGTCCACACAGGCCCCGGGGACGATCACGCCTACGTGGGTCCGAAATCCGGAAGCATCGAGCAATGCGCCGATAAATGATTCAAACGGGAACCCCGTGGGACCCAATTCGTAGATGGCCTTTTTTAGGTGGTATTTGGCCGCGTAGTGCCGCTCCTTTTTCAACAGCAGCGCAAAGGCCTTTTTGTAGATCTCCTTCGTGGATATTCCTTGGTACAGGTCTTCGCGCACGCGCTCGATGATGTGGTCCACCGTTTGGGCGTCGGCCCCCGAGCGCCGCAGCGAGTTCTGTAGTTTTTCCTTCGAAAAACGCACCTTCTCGCCGGACTTCTTGATGACCTCGATGGCTTCTTCTTCCATAAAACATAACGTACCCGACCAGTAGGCAGTAAGGTCAATCCAATAAAGAACGCGTTGTCCCCCCCGCACGGGTTCAAAAACCATACCTTGTACGATATCCAGACCCGCCCCATCGTGAATGCCGTTCAACCCATTTTTCTCCTGCTCGCACTTTTGGCCGAAGTTCTGGGCACCGTAGGGGGTTTTGGTTCGTCGGTGTTTTTTGTGCCCATTGCGAATTTCTACTTTGATTTTTATTCGGTACTGGGCCTCACCGCGCTTTTTCACCTATCGAGCAACCTGAGCAAACTCATGCTGTTTACGAAGGGCATAGACCAAAAAATGATCGTGCGCTTGGGCATTCCCGCGGTGCTCTTTGTGGTGCTGGGCGCATGGGCCAGTCGCTACATTGACAGCCGCATTTTGCACGGGGCCTTGGGCGTGCTTCTGGTTGGTTTCAGCCTCGTGTTTTTGATCAAAAAGAACATCGTCCTCAAGCCGAGCACCAGAAATGCGCTTTTGGGCGGATCCCTGTCGGGATTTTCGGCCGGACTTCTTGGAACCGGCGGAGCCGTTCGGGGACTCGCCATGGCGGCCTTCAACCTCGAGAAAAGCGTGTTTGTTGCCACCTCGGCCCTGATCGACTTGATGATTGATCTTTCGCGCTTTTTCGTCTATTGGAACAACGGATACCTGCACCGCCACGACCTGGGCAACGTCCCCTTCCTAGTGGTCATTGGCCTTTTCGGAACCTGGTTGGGCAAGAAAATACTCGCGCACATTCCCCAAGAGACCTTTCGAAAAATCTCACTGCTCTTAATCCTGCTGGTTGGCCTAATTACCCTGGGTAGTTGGGTGTTCGCGTGGGTGCCGAGCAGCCAGGAACCGTAAAACCCATATGGCGAAAGGGGATCAAGCCGCGGGCCGAAGCTTAGATTTTTTGAACGCGCAGCACTTCGGTCCCCGCTTCGGTGGCGACCACGAGTACGTAGGTTCCGCTTGCAAGCTGCGCGGCGTCGACGGACAGGGGCTCTTGGCCGGTGCGCACGGTTTCGGCGAGCAGGGCTCCGTGGACCGAGTACAGTCGCGCGGTGGCGGGTCCCGCGCCCGACGGCGTAAGGGTCCAGTGCGTAGACGAAGGATTCGGCGAAGCCACTAGGTTTTTAGGTGATTCGCGGTCGTTCACCGACAGGGGAATGGTGGTGAATTTTACGTCGTCGAAGTAAAAGGTGGACTGGGCCGAACCGTTGCCTGTGGCGGTGCTGCCCGCGACAAAATCGAACAAAAACACGAGGCTGGGCATGTCGTTGGGGACGCCCGCGAAGTTGAACGTCAGGGTTTCCCACTGGCCGGTTTGCGTGGTTTGTACGCTCCGTTCTACGCCCCAAAACGGCTTTTCGGTTTTCAGCGTAACGTAGGTTCCCGCGGGAGCCGAGGTCCAAATTTTCATGGAAATCTCGGTATGCACGGAGAAGTCTAAATTGTTGGTGAACGTGATTTTGCTGCCTCCGAACGGCGCACCCAAGTAGCGTACGATTTTGCCCACGGTGGCGCTTGGGTTTCCGGCGTTTACGTGCGGATTCGGAATCACCGAAAGAAGCGCGCTTTCGAAGTCAAAAAAGTTGTCCTCGGTGATGCCCGTTTCAAAGGTGATGGGAAGACCGGGCAGGGGATCGGCCAGCGCCCCTTCGATTTGGTAGATGTCGTCGAAGTAAAAGACCTTGTTTCCGCCCGGAGTGAAGGGCTGGGGCATGATGACCAGGTTCGCACTGCCGTTACTGGCCGGAATGCCAAAGTCAAAAAGCAGCGTCTCCCAGGCTCCGCTCACCGTGGTTACGGCGTCTACTTCGCCGGTGTAGGGGGCCTCCAGTTTGATTTTAATGACCGTTCCAGCCGGTTCGGCAGTAAACACCTTCAGGGCCAAAACACTGGTGGATGCAGTGGAAAAATTTAGCGAGGTCATGCCGGTGATTTTTCCGCCGGCAAACAAATTGGTGGCGGACACCTTTACAATTTTGGCCACGTTGGCGCTTGGGTTGCCCACCAAGCTGGGGTTGGGAACGACGCTAAAGCTGGCGTTGTCGTAACCCAGCATGCCCGGGGTGGCCGTTTCAAACGTGAGGGGAAAGCTTTGGGCGTAGCCCGCCGTTACGGCGGCGGCAAAAAGGGCAAGGGCAAGCGTTTTCATGGCGCAAGGGAATAGTGCGCAAACAAACAGCTCAACGCAGGTTAGTCCGCAGCCGCAACCGGCTAAGCGATAGGTCCTAAGGTACGCCAATTGC
>JACCDJ010115701.1_pt1 | contig 31409 bp, 25 predicted proteins | sample 7444481 | NCBI WGS metagenome assembly JACCDJ01 (sample SAMN15323435, study PRJNA562643) | freshwater metagenome | isolation source: river surface water | place: USA:Blue River Watershed | collected 2017-08-15 | reverse complement strand
CACACAACATGCATCTTTTAAAATAAAATACATAATATAGGATGCCAGCACATAAAAGAAACCAGCTACACTACCCCATTTCATTTTACTTGGCACTTCGACATTCATTTCAAGCGCTTGACCCGTTTCCATTTCCAATTATTTTACAAGTTTAAATTGACTTATTTTAACTCCTTTACGTTCCACAAAAGCGAAATAAGTACCGACAGGCATTTCGTTCATTTCTGAGAGCGTATTAATACCGTAGTTTAAATCCTTACAAAGCTGTAATACCCCTAAAGCATTATACATGATTATGCGAGCACTCTCTGTACTTTCATTATCGAAATAAGCGATGCAATTTTCTCCAACACTATTCTTGAATGCATAAATATTTTTCTCATTAGTAATAGTGCTTACTGCATTAAACACCTCCCCAGTTGAGAAGGTATTCCAAGCTGAAAACGTAGTAGCATTGTCGCAAGTATATCCTACATTGAATCCACGTACGCGCCACTGATAGGGCGAACTAGCGTTTAAGTTATTTAACACTAGGAAGGTATCGCTTGTGATAACTTCTTTGATAATTGCACCTCCGCCAAAAGAAGCGAGCTGAACAAGTGAATAGCTTGCATTACTTGGTTTTGTCCATCGTAAAATTGTTTGATTAGGAATCAAATCGAAATCAAAATTACTCGGGGTACAATTCGTAGGTAGTTGCGTAACAATGGTCATATTGGGTGTCCCCTGATTAATTAACGTAGTTCTTGTATTTGCATTTGCCAGCATCGCACCAATTTGTAAATTACTAAAACGATTGGTGCAAATATCTGAGGCATAAGACATATAGAACGTTGGATCAGGATTATACGGTGTTCCTGTAGGGTCAGTTTGGGTACCTTGATACGGGCAGTTCCAACGGTACGACAAGAAGTCTGCAGGAGTATCGCAGAAATAATCCCCTGCTGTAGAGCAGTTAGAGCCATTCACTAATTCTAACTCCGCAGGGCTAGGTGTATTACCGCCTTCCCATCCATTAAATGTATGTGGCAAATTAAAGAAATGACCTAATTCATGCGTGATAGTTGTTCCGCCTGGTTGACCACAACTACCGATGATACATACACAGTCGAGCCACGGAGCATAATATCCACAAAGCCCAGGAGACGCTTGAACGAAATACATATTAATTTCATCCGCAACATTATTTACGGCCATGGAGCTATAAGCATCTTGCGAAGAACCGTCTTCATAAAACAAGCTATTATCGATAAAATTAATTTCAGGATCTAGGTAAAAATAAAACCCTACCGGCTGATAACGTGTATTCAATTCACAAATCACCTGCAACAAGGTTGCAAGTGAATAATACCCTGTTCCATTATCTCGTCCGACAATATGCGCCTTAATAGGCATGTATAAGGTGCCTGACTTTACATTGCGATAATTATCAGCATGCTTTAAAACCCACGATTTAAGCCATTCTTCCTGAATGGAAGAAATACGCGTATTACAACCGCCATCCACCTTTTGAGAATAGGAGTTGAAACTCAAAAAGTACAAACTAATAACAAGGAACAAAATCTTCTTCATAATATGCATTGATTAATTACTACCAAATTTTTACGCGCATTGCATCAGGACGATACATTGCTTGTCCTGGCAAAATATTAAATGCCTTGTAAAAATTTTCATTGTTACTTACTGGTCCATTTACGCGAAACTCTGCAGGCGAATGTACATCCGTTTTAATATTGCGAGCAAGTGATTCCGGACGCATATGCACCATCCAAGAATAGGCATAGCTTAAAAAATAACGTTGATCAGGAGTGAAGCCACCAATTTTTTCATTGCTTCTTCCTTGAGCTGTTTTTTTGAATGCTTCATAACCCATTACTACTCCACCTAAATCTGCAATATTCTCTCCTTGTGTAGCCTCCCCATTAATTGCAATTGAATCTAAAACCTTATAGTTATTAAATTGTGCAACAATCATTTTAGTCTTCACATCAAACTTAGCTTTGTCTTCTGCACTCCACCAATTGCGCAAATTGCCTTCTGCATCGTATTGGCTACCTTGATCATCGAAACCATGCGTAATTTCATGTCCGATAGTGCTTCCTCCAATGATACCGTAAAGGACAGCATCATCAGGCATTCTTCCTTCAAAACCAGGAACAATAATATTACAAGCAGGAATAACAATTTCATTATTTGTTGGATCATAATACGCATTATACGTTTGCGGAGTCATATTCCATTCTGTGCGATCCACTGGTTTGCCAAACTTCTGCAAGTTATAGTTTACCTCCCATCGTTTGCATGCTAGCACATTTGATACATAGGAATTGCGAACAACGTTCACACTACTCATATCTTTCCATTTATCAGGATACCCCATTTTCATGGTGATATGGTTCAATTTATACAAGGCTTTTGTTTTGGTGCTATCACTCATCCAATCGAGAGCCTTGATATGATCTGCATAAACAGCAGCCACCGCTTTTCCTATTTCAGTTATTTTCTCTTTCGCGCCAGCAGGTAAATATTCTTTCACATACACTTGACCGATTAATTCGCCTAACATACCGTCGGTTGTTTCAACCACACGCTTCCAACGAGGCTTCTGTTCTTTGATACCACTAAACACTTCGCCAAAGAAATGGAAGTTCGCCTGTTCGAACGATTTAGGCAAATAATCTGCCAAATCATTTAAGAGATGAAATTGACAATAGGCTTGCCAAACATTTAATGGATACTTATTATAGGTTGTGTTAAAATTTCTAACGAATTCCGGTTGACCAACAATCATTGTATCAAGATTTGCAAGTCCGATAGAGTTAGAGAATTGCCTCCAATTAAATCCAGCTGAAAGTTGGTTCGCTTGATCGATACTCATCTTATTATAATTCGCATATGGATCACGAAGATCTTCCAACTTACGCGAGCCAGAGGCTAAATCTTTCTCCAAAGAAAATATTTGTTCTGCCATTGCATTCGCGTTAGCAGCACCAGACAGGCTCAATAATTTTGCAATAAACAATTTATATTCTTTACGAATATTCTCAGATTTCGCATCAGTCATGAAATAGTAATCGCGATCAGGTAATCCTATGCCACCTTGAACTAACCACACAGCATATTTAGAGGCAATTTTATCATCACGTCCAACGCCATAATAAAATCCCACTCCGATACCTAATTGGTGTAAGTGCGCAAAAAGAGTTTGTAGTTCTTCTTTCGTTTTTACATTTTGGATGCTGTTCAATTCTGATTGAATCGCTTGCAAACCGTTCTTTTCAATGCCGATGGTATCCATTCCTGAAAAATAGAAATCCCCAATCTTTTGCTTAAGGCTACCCGTTGGATTATTCTCTGCACCTGCGCGCTGACAGATTTGCAAGATTTGTGAATTTATCGTGTCTTGAATGGTACGGAAGATTCCATTACTTTTCTCGGATGAAGGAATTGGATTAGCCGTAAACCAAGCATTGTTGGCAAAAAGCCAGAAGTTATCTCCTGGATTAAGTGTAGAATCGCAATGCGCGTCTAAAGGATCTTGAAGATTCGTTGAAGCCAAGCGATGACAAGAATAAAAGCTTAGTAAAGCGACGGAGAGGACTAGAATGATTTTTTTCATAAGACAAGAATAGATGCTAAAAATACAACCTATTCTTGTAAAAAAGCGCGATGAAGCAAAAAGCTTTTGAGAGATCGCTAGAAAAACAAAAGCCCTACCAAATTGCTTTGATAGGGCTTTATGTGGGAGCACATGGATTCGAACCAAGGACCCTCTGCTTGTAAGGCAGATGCTCTGAACCAGCTGAGCTATACTCCCCTTTTGTTGGTACCACGTACGGGAGTCGAACCCGTCATTCCTCCGTGAAAGGGAGGCGTCTTAGCCGATTGACCAACGCGGCAACGTTTGCGGGTGCAAAGATAGGAAGACTTTCACACTTTCCAAACTTTTTCTCAAAATTTTTAAAAATATTTTCGGCTATTCAAATTCACGGAATAAGAAGGCTCTAAAGCTTTTTTTCAAACGCTTAGTTAATATTGAATTAAATGGCGCGTCTCTTTGACTTTGTGAAGTTTAAATTTTAGATTTGCACTTTAGTCAATTAAAGTCCACTTTGAAATGACCATAGGAATTCTTAAAGAAAACAACGGTGAGAACCGTGTATCGATGCTACCGGAAGGCGTAGCCGCATTAATCAAATTAAACGTAAGTGTTAAGGTAGAAACTGGCGCCGGAATTGGCTCTTTCTCTTCTGATACAGAATACAGTAACGTAGGCGCAACTATTTGCTCTCGTGCTGACGTTTTGAAATCAGATATCTTGTTAGGCATTCATGGCTTAGAAGATGCAGAAATTGCAACGATTGCGAATAACACTATATTGTTTGGTCAATATTTACCATTATTCAATGGTGCTAAAATGAAATCAGTTGCTGAAAAGGGATTGACTTTATTCAGTATGGACATGTTGCCACGTACTACACGTGGTCAAGCAATGGACGTGTTATCTTCTCAAGCGAACCTTGCGGGTTATAAGGCTGTTGTCCTTGCGGCAACTAATTATAGCCGTTTGTTTCCAATGTTGATGACTGCAGCGGGTACGATTACACCTGCAAAAGTCTTAATCCTTGGAGCAGGTGTTGCAGGCTTGCAGGCTATTGCAACAGCGAAGCGTCTTGGTGCACAGGTTGAAGTTTTCGATACTCGTCCTGCTGTAAAAGAAGAATGTCAATCTTTGGGGGCGAAATTCATCGAAGTAGAAGGAGCAGCAGATGCCTCTAAAGCTGGTGGATATGCTGTAGAACAAAGCAAAGAATATCAAGATCGTCAAAAAGCAAAGATTCACGAACATGCTTCTAAGGCTGATATCATTATTACCACAGCGCAAATCCCTGGTCGTAAAGCACCTATCTTGGTTGAAAAGGCAACTGTGGAATCTATGAAGCCAGGATCAGTGATTGTAGATCTTGCAGCTTCTACAGGCGGTAATACTGACTTTACTAAAAACAACGAAACAGTTGTAGTTAATGGAGTTAAAATTATTGGTCAATCAAACTTAGCAGGTGAAACATCATTAGATGCTTCTAAACTATATGGTAAAAACCTCATCAATTTCTTAAAACTAATTATCGACAAGGAAGGAAATACCAACCTTAACTGGGAAGATGATTTAGTAAAAGGAACTTGCGTTACGCATGGTGGTCAAATCACCAATGAGCGTGTGAAAGAGGCAGCTAATAACTAATACTAAAAGCAATTAGAAAATGGAATACATTCAATCTTTATTAACTGATGCGGCTCATTTGAGAATGATTTATATCATCGTGCTGAGCATTTTCGTAGGTATCGAGGTAATCGAAAAAGTACCTACTATCCTTCATACTCCTTTGATGAGTGGTGCTAATGCCATTCACGGTGTGGTTATAATCGGTTCTATCATCGTAATGGGACAAGCTCCTGCAGATGATATTTTAATTCAAATCCTAGGCTTCCTTGCAGTGGTATTCGGTACCCTTAACGTAGTTGGTGGTTTTGTAGTTACAGACCGTATGTTGGAAATGTTTAAAAAGAAAAAATAATTCTTAAATCAAAATCTCATGAGTAATTACGCTCTTCTTAATATTTGCTACCTAATTGGTAGTCTTGGTTTCATCATCGGTTTGAAGATGTTAGCTAAGGCGGAAACAGCCCGCAAAGGAAATATCGTCGCTGCAATAGGTATGGCTATTGCCATATTTGGAACTATATTCTTATATGAATTTAATGGCGAAAACGGCGAAATCAAACACCTAGGAAATCTAGGATGGATTTTCGGAGGCATGATAATCGGTACCATTCTTGGAACTATTTCTGCAAAGAAAGTTCAAATGACTGCGATGCCGCAAATGGTATCCATCTTCAATGGTATGGGTGGTATTTGTGCCGGTTTAATTGGAATGATTGAGTTCACGCACCTAGCAAATCATAGTGCGGGCGCTTCATTAATGACTGGTCACTCCTTGACTATCCTTGTAGGATTAATCATTGGATCTATCTCTTTTGCAGGTTCGGTGATTGCCTTCTTGAAATTAAATGGCAACTTAGGCGACTATTCATTTAAAGGTCAGTCTTATTTCAACATGCTATTCTTAGCTGCTGTAATGGTGATGGCTTATTATGTAATGAGTATCAATGGTGCACAAGCAACAACCATGATGTATGTTCTATTCATCGTTGCGTGTATCTATGGTGTTTCTTTCGTTATGCCGATTGGTGGTGCGGATATGCCAGTAGTAATCTCCTTGTTGAATTCATTCACAGGTGTTGCGGCTGCATTTGGCGGTTTCTTATACCATAACCAAGTAATGCTTACAGGCGGTATCCTTGTTGGTGCTGCGGGTACCCTATTAACTATCTTGATGTGTAATGCCATGAATCGTTCTTTATTGAATGTTATTATTGGTTCTTTCGGTGGAGGAAATGCTGCTACAGCAATCACTGGTGAAAATGGAGGGACTATTAAAGAAATCGGCCTTTCTGATTCTGCCATCAACATGAGTTATGCGCAGAAAGTTATTATCGTTCCTGGTTATGGTTTGGCTGTTGCACAAGCACAACATATTTGTCATGAGTTGGAAAAGCAATTGACAGAGAAAGGGGTGGAAGTAAAATATGCTATCCATCCAGTGGCAGGTCGTATGCCTGGTCATATGAACGTATTGTTAGCAGAAGCTGACGTATCTTATGATAAATTATTAGAAATGGATGCAGCAAATGATGAATTTGCAACTACTGACGTTGTATTGATTCTAGGTGCCAACGACGTTGTAAACCCTGCTGCTAAAACAAATCCTGCCTCTCCTATTTTCGGTATGCCGATCTTAGAAGTAGAAAAAGCAAAAACAGTTATCGTAAACAAGCGTAGTATGAACAAAGGTTACGCTGGTATCGATAACGACTTGTTCTATAGCAACAAAACACGTATGCTATTCGGAGATGCTAAAAAAGTATTGCAAGAATTAGTGAACGAAGTTAAAGCAAACTAAATCGTTCAAAAACATATCACAAAAAATCCTCCGAAGTTTCGGAGGATTTTTTGTTTAAGGATAATTGAATTTTTCATCCTTGTTAGCCATTAGATATTATCTTTACTCTATGAAGCAAATTCTCCTTCTGATATTTATTAGCCTCCCTATTACCCTATTCGCGCAAGCGACTAAAGATAGCAATCGCGTTGCTAAGGTTGTGCAATTTAGTGGCTTAGTCCTAACCAGCGACAGCTTACAACCTTTACCTTATGCAGTGATCTACGATAAGACTAAACATCAAGGTACTTATACCAATGCACTAGGCTTCTTTTCCTTTGCGGCTGCTGAAGGAGATTCAATCATTTTTAGCTATATCGGCTATAAGAAAAAGAGCTTTCAAATTCCGATTCAGCTCACTGCCGACAAATACAATATGGTGCAGTTGATGTCTACGGATACGGTATATCTTGCCGCAACAGTCATTCATCCTTATCCTCGTCCAGAAGAACTTAAGCAAGCCGTTCTTAATTTAAAACTTCCGAATGACGACATGGAAAGAGCTAGAAAAAACATAGCAAGAATGTCGACTCCGGAAATGAAAATGAGCGTTCCTGTAGATGGAAGGGAAGCTTCAACCATGGTTTTAAGAAATCAAGCTTCTACTTATTATTATCGTGGACAAACTCCGCCGCAAAACATTTTCAACCCTATTGCATGGTCACAATTTTTTGAAGCTTGGAAACGCGGCGATTATAAAAACAAGAACTAATGAAAAAGTATTTCCTTGTAATTATTGCTGTATTTAGTCTTTTCACAAAATCCTTTGCACAAGACAGCAATGTGGTGAATAGAATTAAAACACACATTAACTTTCTTGCCTCAGACGCTTTAGAGGGCCGTCAAACTGGCAGTCGTGGTGAGGAGTTAGCGCGTAATTATTTATTGGAATACTATGAAAAGAGCCTCCCTTGCGTTACAGCAACGGTACAAAAATTCAACTTCTCCGTAAAGGCAAATCCGCACGATACCATTGCCAAAAATAATTTAGTGAATGACCAACCCGCGTATAACGTAGCGGCCTATATCGATAACGGAGCGGAATACACCGTAATCATCGGCGCACATTATGATCACCTTGGCTATGGCGAATACGGGAGCTCACTCTACGCTGGTTCAGACAAACAAATTCATAACGGAGCCGATGACAATGCTAGCGGCACCTCTGCCGTGATTGAAATCGCACAGGAGTTATGCGCACTACGCACTAATCACAAAATGAAATACAATTATCTTATCCTTCACTTTAGTGGTGAAGAGTTAGGATTGTATGGTTCTAAATATGCAGCAGACCATCTGAACGAATTCAGCTTTTTTAACGGAGCAATACCAAAGATCAATTACATGATCAATTTAGATATGGTTGGTCGTTTACAAAAGGATGGCGGACTTTCTGTTAGCGGAGTGGGCACCTCTCCTACTTTCAAGCGTGTACTTAATAATATCAAAGCAGATTCTTTTGCCGTAAAACTTTCCGAGTCTGGGGTAGGACCAAGTGATCATACTTCCTTCTATTTGAAAAACGAACCGGTTTTATTCCTCTTCAGTGGCACACATAGTGATTATCACAAGCCAAGTGATGATGCGGACAAAATCAATTACAAAGGAGAGGCAAATATCATCGCCTATACGATGCGCGTTATTGATAGCCTAGACGCGTGTTCGCCACTAAACTTTACTGCTACTAAAAATGAAGACAATAAGGAAACCCCTAAATTCAAAGTAACCTTGGGGATTATGCCCGACTATGTATATAGCGGAGAAGGGGTTAAAGTGGATGGTGTTAGCGAAGGTAAAGTAGCTGCCAACGCAGGGATTCTCACAGGCGATGTAATTACTAAAATTAACGGAGAAAAGACAAAGGATATTTACGAATACATGGCTGCCTTAGCGCACTTAAAAAAAGGTGATAAAGCAAAAATTGAGGTATTGCGTAATGGAAAGAAAATAAAAGTAAATGCGCAGTTTTAAGATTTAGCCCAAGAAGCTATTGTATCGTAGGATTGAATAATTAATGCTTGCAAATCGGCTGCCTTCTTTGATGCGGCCGATTTTTTTTGTTGCACCTCTTCCATCGTAATATCATTCAGCAGTTTTGCAATTGCCTCCTTACGTCCGTTTTCTAATGGAATAAACCAAGCAGCCTCTTGCAAAAGTTGCCAGTTATCAGAAGTCTGATCCCCACAAAAAGCGATTGGAGAGCCGGAGCAGACACTACTTACAGCCTTACTAGGCACTGCGACATGTGTCCATGATTTAACGAGGCTAACCAAGTGCACATCAATAAATCCTAATTGATTTCTTGGAACACTTTTTACGATGATAATGCCGGGCTTATTAGCTGCATGCGCTCTAACCAAATCAGCTTTGGTGCCATATAATGCCAATACTAAGCGATGCTTATCCGGATTTATAGAGTCGATAAAATCCATAAGATATTGTTCAGAATGTGCTTGACTTACATTACCGCAATAGCCGAAATAGATTCGATCTTCATTTTTCCAATCAGGTGCTTCTGGTGATTTGTTTTGTTCTACAAAAACGCCACAAGGCAATAATACTTTATCAATGGAGTTGCCATAATTATCTTCGGCGTATTGAGCCTGTCCTGGTCCTAATGCAATTAATTTACTTGGAGATTTTGAATAGGTCTTTTTAATACACCAATTATAAAACCAGCCATTCGGATTCATTTGATTACTTGCAGCAAAACCTTCAGGAAAGAAATCCATCGACCAAAGTATCCATTCTCTTTTAGCACCAATTAACCACGCAGCCCACATAGGCAATAATGGAGGGCTCGTCATCACAATAATAGGTCCTCTCCCCTTTTTCAATGCGGCACGAATCAACATATAGCCATCATAAAAACTGCTTAAATGACGAAGGATTGGTGCGTTACCTGAGTAGATCGTTTTTATCGCGAGTGTATTTCCTACAGGTTCTTTTTTTCCACCACCGCCTTCGTATTCACGATCGATGTGAATGACATCCACTTCAACATTATGTTTCTCGATTAAGTACTTCGCAAGGTCACGCGCATTCTCGCCGGTTATATTAATGTTCGGAGGATAATGTCGATTAACAATGGTGATATATCTTTTCATCAATTCTATTTTCTAAGTCTTTGCCAAAAATAAGGAAGGAAAGATTGGGTGAATGGTTTACGAATATCCACGGCAACAATATCCATTTTATTCTGTCGAGCGATTTCAACGAAGCGTGCTTTATATTTCGCAAGCGCCATTTGATATTGTTCACGCACTTCCGAAGGATGTAACTTCATTTTCGCACCTGTTTCCATATCAATCAATTGATATGGGCGATTCTCCAATTCAAGTTTATCTTCTAACTGACTATCGAAAATATCTACGAAAACAACCTCATGCTTTTTATAGCGTAAGTGCTGTACCGCACGCATCAACTGCTCTCTTTGCTCTTCGTCAGCACCTTCGATAAAATCAGAGACGATTACAATAAGGCTTCGTTGATGTACCACTTCTGCCATTTGATCTAATACCTTCGACAGATTCGAACTCCGTAAAACATGAAGAGATTGGTATAAAGCCTCCAATTCATGTGCCATGATTGATTGCTGATTGGCAGATGCTTTAGCGGGAAAATACTTTTCTATATCAGTAGCAAAGGTGCACAAGCCAAAAGCGTCGCGCTGTTTCTTGACCAAATACTGTATGCAGGCGCTAGTGAGACAGGCTATTTGAAGTTTATTCAATTGCTCTTTCTCTACTGGAAAATACATTGAACCAGAAATATCGAGTATCACCTGGCAACGTAAGTTCGTTTCTTCTTCATACTTCTTTACAAACATTTTATCCGTCCGACCAAATACTTTCCAATCGATATGTTTGATAGATTCTCCATCATTATACAAACGATGTTCGGCAAACTCTACGCTAAAACCATGAAATGGACTCTTATGCAAACCAATCAAGAAACCTTCTACGATTTGTTTCGCGAGTAGCTCGATGCTATCCAGTGCTCCGTAAGGAATCTCCATTTTCTGCATCTATCAATCGTTTTTTAATTCTAATTGATTCAGGTCGACAATAATCTTACTGTATACTTGATCAAATTTCTCAGGATCACTACAGTAATACTGTAAAGAGTTTCTAAAGATTAATGTATTCGTTTGATGAATAGAAAACACCTTCGCATATTCGCGTTGGTAACTACGTTTTAGACTGTCTCCAACAGGATTTAACAACATGATACGAGCTTGCGCAAGATGCAAATCTTTTAACAAGGCTGTCATCTCTACTTCACTTAAACAATCTTTTGGTTTTTTAATAGTAGTAGATTGCTGACAAGCTGCCAGAACAAAAAGCATCCATAAAACCGCAAATATTGCACGCATAGATTTGAAAGATACGAAAGGCTTTTTTGAAAACAAAAAACCCTTCCAAAGGGAAGGGTTTTTGTGTTGTCCGACTAGGTTTCGAACCTAGACTCTTCTGAACCAAAATCAGACGTGTTGCCAGTTACACCATCGGACAAATTTTGATGACGCAAAAGTAGTGAATTTTCGTATTTTTTCAAAAATCTACAGCATATTTTTTTTATTTTTGAAACTCATACGTTTTTAGAACGACTTGATTTAAAAATTAATCATTAACATAGAGATGACTTACCAACGTTTAAACAACATTTTTGGGATTTTAGTGGGCATTCTAGCGACGACAGTTTATGCCATGACTATGGAATCGACTGTAAGCTTTTGGGATTGCGGTGAATTTATTTCGGGAGCCTTCAAACTTCAGGTAGCCCACCCTCCGGGAGCACCATTATTTTTGATGATAGGCCGTTTCTTTACTTTATTTACTTCCAACCCTGCCGTTGTCGCTAAATGTGTCAACTTCTCCTCTGCCCTTTCTACAGGTGCAGCGATGATGTTTTTGTTTTGGACGATTACCGCGCTTGCAAAAAAATTGATGCAAGATAAAAAAGGCGAACTAACTCCTACAGGGCTATGGGCGTCTATCGGAGCGGGTATCGTGGGTGCAATGGCGGCTTGTTTCGCAGACAGTATTTGGTTTTCTGCTGTAGAAGGTGAAGTTTATGCCATGTCATTGTTCTTTACTGCCGTAGTTTTCTGGGCTATTATTAAATGGGATGAAGTAGCTACAACCAAGAACGCAGATCGTTGGATAATCTTGATTGCATTCTTAATGGGCTTATCTACCGGCGTTCACTTATTGAACTTATTGACGATTCCTGCCATTGCAGTAGTATATTATAATAAACGTTATGTTCCCTCTTTACGTGGACAGATTATTGCTTTCTTGATTGGTGGTTTGCTTTTGGCATTCGTTCAATTTGGTATTATTCAACAATTACCAAGTATCGCAGCATTCTTCGATAGAATGTTCGTTAACAGCATGGGAATGGCCAAAAATACAGGTTCTATCCTATTCTTATTCATGTTGTCTATAGGATTAGGCATTGGCTTATTCTTCACCCATCGTTCTCCGAAACAAGTTTATCATACAGCATTGTTGGCTATCACCTTTATCATTATTGGTTATTCATCAGTATTGATGGTACCTATCCGTTCTTTGGCTGATCCTCCAATCGACATGAACAATCCGGATAACCCATACAGTCTAGTTTCTTATTTAAACCGTGATCAATATGGAGATGTACCTCACGTTTTCGGACATTATTTCACAGATCGCCCAGAACGTTATGATCAAGGCGGTGTAAAGTATGGTTACAACGAACGCAAGCACCGTTATGACACGGCAGGATATCAAATCAAGCCTGTTTTTAGCTCTGAAAGCGCAGAGATTTTCTTCCCACGTATCTGGGATTATCAAGAAGCTCGTTTTACCAACTACTATAAAGATTGGTTACAATTACAAGAAGGTGAAACACCAACCTATGGCGACAACTTGAAGTTCTTCTTCGGCTATCAAGTAAATCATATGTACTTCCGTTACTTCATGTGGAATTTTGCAGGTCGTCAAAATGATATTCAAGGTCATGATAATAACCATCGCGACGGTTCTTGGATTTCAGGTATTCCGTTCTTAGATAAAGCACGTTTAGGCTACGATTCAGCTGAAATCGCAGCAGAGCCTTACAAGAACAATAAAGGAACGAATAAATACTTCTTACTTCCATTACTATTGGGTATTGTTGGTTTATTATTCCAATTCAAAAAGGACAAGAATAATGGCATCATCGTTTTCTTATTATTCTTCATGACAGGTTTGGCAATCGTTCTTTATTTGAACCAGCCGCCAATGCAGCCGCGTGAACGTGATTATTCTTATGCAGGTTCGTTCTATGCTTTCTGTATCTGGATCGGTTTAGGCGTGGTAGCAATCGTTGATTTCTTACGTAAGCGTTTGAAGATGGATAACGCTATCTTGGCTATCGGTGTTACCGTTATTTGCTTCTTAGCGGTGCCTACAGTAATGGGTAAGCAAGGATGGGATGATCATGATCGTTCAAACAGAACCGTTGCATTAGACGTAGCGAAAAACTATTTGAATTCATGTGCACCAAATGCCATTCTGTTCACAGAAGGAGATAACGATACTTATCCTTTATGGTATGCCCAAGAGGTAGAAGGCATTCGTCCGGATATCCGCATCATCAACTTAAGTTTATTAAGTGTAGATTGGTATATCGATCAATTACACCACAAGAATAATAAGGCGGATGCTGTAGATATGTATGCTACCATCGATAAATACGAGCATGATACACGTGATCAGCTTCCATACATCGATGCAGCTAAATACGGTATTGCTGCCGCGAATATCGATGCTGAGAAGTATTACGATTTGAACAATATCCTCAACTTCATTTATTCTGACAATGTACCTGGAACAAAATTAGATTGGGCAGGAGATCGTCAATTGCGCTCTTATCTTCCAACGAAGAAATTATTCGTACCAGTTAATAAAGAGGCTTGTATCAATCAAGGTATCAAACCTTTGAATGACACGATGCAATTCCCTACCGAATTGAAATGGGATTTGAATAAGACCACTTTAATTAAGAGTGACCTTATTACCTTAGATATCATTGCTAAGAATAACTGGAAACGTCCAATTTACTTCATTGCGAACTTCGCTACTGATGCTCGTTATGGAGGTGGTTACCATTTAGGTTTAGAGAAATACATGCAGGTGGAAGGAGAATGTATGCGTTTGACTCCATTCCAAGTTAAGCAAACAACAAGTATCATCCCTGACTACGCGCCAGGATATGTAAATACGGACCTCATGTACAAAAACGTGATGAACAACTTCTATTTTGGTGGTATCAAAGCTGCAAAAGGAAAAGTAAACATCGATGAAACTACAGCCTTATATCTAGTTCATAGCGCACAAATTTCAATGATGCGTTTAGCAGAACAATTGGTGAATGAAGGTAAAAAGAAAGAAGCGACTCAAGTATTAGACAAAATGTTTGATGAACTTCCTCTTGGTTCTGTTACCTACGCTTACGACACCTATCATGCGGTTAGTATTTATTATGGCGCTGGTGAAAAAGAAAAAGCACGCAAGCTTTGCGACTTCTACATGGATCAGGCAGTGAAGCAATTCGATTTCTACTTCAAACTTGACCCAGAAGAAATCAATCGCCTTGGTTCTGATTTGTACTGGCGTTTTGTTTATTATGCTGACCAATTAACTAAAACTTGTATATTAGCTAAGGATAAAGAACAAGCTACTAAGTTGATCAATACCCTAGACAGCTTATATCCAAATTTTGAAGCAAACTTTGGCAAAAACAATAACATGAATACGCCAGATCAATTGCGTCAATTCGTGAAACAAATTCAATAATCATCAAACCAATAAACACAATGAAAAAATTCAAATCCATTCACCTAATGTTTGTTGCTGTATTTGCAACAGCAGCAATGTTCTATCTTAACTCTTGCGTTAAGGATCCTTGTAAAGATGTAGTTTGTCAAAATGGTGGTACTTGTCTTAGCGGTACTTGCTCTTGCGCTACAGGTTATGAAGGAACCAATTGCGAAACAGCAATGCGTGATAAATTCATCAATGCATCTGGCTATTCTGCTGTAGAAAATGGTTCTGCTTCTGGCGCTTCTACGTATACTTTGAATATCACTACTAATTCAAACAGTGTTGACAAGGTATATATTTCAAACGTATGGAATTCATTCCAAAACACAGTAAACGCCACTATCAATGGTTCAACAATTACCTTTGCTCGTCAATCACCTGACAACGACGGTTTTTATGTTGAAGGTGAAGGAACGATTAGTGGTAACTCAATCACTGTATCTTATACTGTTACAGATGAAACGAGCACTCCTATTGTGACTGATAATTTAACAGGAACTTGGACTAAGAAGTAATTTAATTTACGCCATAAAAAAAGCCCGAATAGTTTCTATTCGGGCTTTTTTATTTTCGGTAAAGAACTACTTATTTTCAGTAGCCTTCATTTTATTCATCTTACTTTTCTTTGTTTCGACATTAGACTTAGTCGCTTCACCATTCATTTTCGACTTCTTGTCTTCTACGTTGGTATTGTTATTACCACTCATTTTGTCTTTTTTAGGATCAACCTTTGTTTTGGTTTCCTTAACTGGTTCTGCAGGCTTTGTAGTTTTCTTTGTAGTTACTTTCTTAGTAACACGTTTTTCCGCAGCCATCATTGCTTTTGCAGAATCTTGTGCAGCTTGCATTACAGCGTCATCACATGACTTTTGCAAATGTTCGATATCCGACTTAGCTAATTCCTTCGCAGTAGAATCAATTTTATGTTGCATGGTAGCTTCATCCATGCCGGCATTGCCGCCACAAGAAGCAAGCGCAATGGTAGCGCCAACAATTAATACAGCTATTTTTTTCATGTTATATTGTGTTAGTGGTTGATAAATTATTCTTCAGTTTTTTCAGCTTTAGCAGCATTGATGATAGAATCTGCTTTTGCCATTACTTCGGTATGCATACGTTCTTCACACTTTTTAGCAATTTCTGCTTCAGCATTTTTGATAAGTGCTTGTTTAGTGCTGTCAACTTTTTTGTCAAATTCTGCACCAACAACAGGGGCAGGACCTTGATTACATGAAGCCACGGCGCAAATAGCTCCCGCAACTACAACATACGTTAAGAATGATTTCATTTTAAAAAATGGTTTTAATTTGCACAAAATTACTACGTTATAAGCAATTTAAACTGCAAAAGTTTAAAAGTTAGAAACTTAAGGCTGTGTATAAACCTATATCAAAGCCTTGTCCCATTGCTCCAGAAACGAGTGGTAAGACATCATTGGAATTGATACCAATTTTAAACTTGGAGAATTGCAATGCTGTAAAGAAGCCGTATTTCAATCGGTCATCTCCGTTATACAATACGTTTGCTCCTACTTGCCAAATGTTCTTAAGATTAAACATATAAGCCGCTGAAACAGTCGCTTTCTTCGAAGAAATAAGGTAATTAGACTTAAATCCATAAAGAGCGGCAGCAGAAATGGAATGCTTATAATAAACCACGTCCTTACGTTTGGCCTCTCCTAATTTATAGGTAGCCTGCGCAATTAACTTCCCTCCTAATGCTACACTGTATGGCTTATACTCTATCGTTGGCAAGAGCAACTTTTTAAAACTATCTAACTGCCCTACCCAACTATTTTGACCAGCATTAGTGGTAGACGCATTATACCCTTCGTAAACCACTGCATTGTGATTGGAAACAACGAAGGATCCTTTTTCGAAATTAATTTTACCCAAATCAATTACCCCAACTTCCACTGAAAAATTAGAACCGTGAGCGATTTTCAAACCAAAATCATAGCCCAATCCTTTTCCTGAGCGTTGAAAAACAGAACTAAAAATTTGCTGTGGGGTAATATTAAAGTTGGCAGTCGTTGTACTGGTATCCCCAAATCCATTAAAGGCTTGATTTAAAATTGCAGTATCGATTGGCAGACAAACTTGCGCATCATAATTAAATCCAAACTTAATTTGACGACCATCAGGCGAAGTGTATAAACTAATCGCATTTTCATTCAAGTTAACACTCGCAATTCCATTTAAACGACGTACTCGCACTGCTGGACGAAGGGTCCATTTCGTGGATGGAATTTTAAAACTAGCAGCCCCAGCAAGTGCGTATTCAGAATAATTCAAAAATTGAATCGCAGGTGTAAGGCTTACATATTTCCCAGCATAAGGCTTGTTACCTTGTAAAATCATTCCAAACAAATCATTATTGAAAGAAACATTAAACTGCGTCACTTGACGCGAAGAAAAGCCTACGGAGAAAATTGGCGGTAAATCCTTATGCTTTCTACGACGCACATTAATCCCGACATTGAACGGTGAAACTTCAAAAGAACCATAAATACGATTTGATTCTTTCAACTTATTCAACAAATCTGTGACTTCCGCATCCCCTAAAACACTTTTACCTGACAGACTTAAGAAGTCGCTCATGGTGAAAGTGGTATTATTAAAATTCACATAAGGTCGTAATAACTGAATCTCTACTTTATTAAAACTCTCCCCTAAGGACGCTGGTAAATAACGAGAGCCTGATAAGCCCGCTCCGGCATTGTGCATTTCTGCCCAGTTAATTTGCGCCTTAGCATTAAACCCTAGCAATGACATGACGATTACTATCGCACTAAAAATTATCTTCTTCATAGCTATGATTTATTTTTTTTGAATTTTGATATCGCCTACTAATTGCAAGGCCACTTTTGCATTTCGACTCATCTTTACATAGGCTCCAGGATATCCATTGGAGTTCATCCCAAAATCAAATAAATAATACGAACCTTGCGTTAGATGCCCAAGCTTCGACTTATCTAAATTGATTAAGTTATCTGTTGTCGCGACCTTTGTAGGATCTCCCGTTACAACATTGTTATTCCCTCCAACAATATTTGCACGATTGTTAAAGAAGGAATCAATTTTTACGTGATTTACATCTAACACATAAACTTGTAAATCCATATTTAAAGACATGCCATTATCGACAAAAGCATGAACCATCCCTGTAACAATAGAATCCAAACCCTTTAAATTAATCGACTGCCCACTACCAGTATTCACCCCCTGTCCTAATAAAAAGGAAGTAGGTACCGTATCCACAAACTTGAATCCATGATTCGTTTTCACTTCCATAGACGCTACATCAATTACCTTAATCGTGGAAGTAATAATGCTTGGTTGAGGATTGAAGGTAATATTGCTTCCGCCTGGTGAATTAAATTCGTCAAGGTACAGGTACAAAGTATCTTCAATCGACTTATTGAACACATCAACATTTAAGGTAAATGTTTCATTAGGTAATACATCATGTCCAATCACTGTCGAATACAAAATATTCGCGGCGTTATTCGTATCAGGATCATTACGAAAGACCACTTTTGTAGAAGAGTCAATAATAATCGGAAACACGTTTTGCATGCTAACCGTCAGTCGTAAAGAGTCCAAGTTCGCCTTATGCAACCAATCCGCTACAGGCTGTGCAAATGGTCCAATATGATTAATAAAAACCGGTGGCACATTAATGGGAATACCTAAATTCGGAATGCCAATATCTACGGGAGCTAAAGGGAAAGCCACCGTTGAGTTTTGAAGCGTTTTTAAATTCTCTAATGAAAAACTTGTCTTCAATACAGGCACTAGCCATTCGGAGCTCCAAGGTTGCTTTTTAGGATCTAACGAAAACTTCTGACAAGAAATCGTCAAACTAAGCAGCAACAAGGCGGCTATAAAAAATTTATTTTTCATTATTTTCTATATTTTCAGTTTTATTAGATTCAGAATTGGTGTTTTCAGCCTTTTTAGACGGGTCTTTGTCGTATGCTTGGATAATCATTTTCACCAAACGATGACGTACAACGTCAGATTCATTCAAGCGAACAATGGAGATTCCTTGAATATTATTCAATAAATCTAGGGCTTTAAACAACCCACTTCTTTGATATTTTGGTAAATCAATCTGCGTTAAGTCACCAGTGATAATCAACTTCGCATTGGGTCCGATACGTGTTAATAGCATCTTCAATTGAAGCTCCGTTGTGTTCTGTGCTTCATCTAAAATAATGAATGCGTTATCCAATGTACGTCCACGCATGAACGCTAAAGGAGCCACTTCAATAACGCGATTCGTCATATAAAACTGCAACTTATCCATTGGAATCATATCTTCCAAGGCATCGTATAATGGGCGTAAATACGGATCAATTTTTTCTTTCAAATCACCAGGAAGAAAACCCAGATTTTCACCCGCTTCAACAGCAGGACGAGTTAATATAATCTTTTTAACTAACTTGTTTTTTAAGGCACGAACCGCTAGCGCAACGGCTGTATAAGTCTTTCCGGTACCTGCTGGTCCGATTGCAAACACGATATCATTTTTTTCTGCAGCGCCTACTAGCTTACGTTGATTCTCTGTTCTGCTTTTTACAACATGCCCGTTGGCTCCGTAAACAATGACATCTTCGTTCATCTCAACGAGTCCGAAATTACCCACCACTTCTTCGCCTGTATTACAAAGATTTTCAACCGTCGTATCACTTACTTTTCCGAAGCGTTCTAATAGTTGAATGATTTGTTTTATTTTTTCTTCTAAATCGTCTCTATCCTTTTTATTTCCTAAAAGTTTGATAGCGCTACCGCGAGCACTAATTTTTACTTCAGGATAACTTCGCTTCAGAATTTCCAATTTTGCGTTGTTAATTCCATAAAAGTCTACAGGGTTAATACCTTCTAAGTGGATAATCGTTTCGTTCAAGGGGAAATATTTAAAAGTATATACGAATTACAACGTAAATTTGTTGTTATAAATCTACTACTAGCTTGGCACTTTTGCAACCACAATTTATTAGCCTGACGACAGACTTCGGTTTGCGCAATATTTCTGTGGGACTTTTGCGTTCATTAATTGCTCGCCATTACAGCAAAAGTAATATTATTGACTTTAGTCATTCCGTGAAGCCAGGCAAACCTTTGGAAGGAAAGTATATTCTAGAAAACCTATTTACCACTCTTCCGCCAGGTTCCTTACATTTCTTCATTAATGATATTTTTTCTACAGAGAACAATCCGTTAATCATTGTGGAGTTTGGCCAACATTACTTTATTGGTCCAGATAACGGCGTTTTTGCGGCGATCTTTCAAGGAAGATCCTATAAAGCAAAAAAAATCAATGATCGCTGGAACATGGATTGGCACTTGGATTTACACAATTTCTTGAATAATATTCACAACTCCACCAATTGGGAGAGTATCGCTTATCCTGAATACACCTTAATTCAAAAGGACTTTCTAACCGTGTTTAAAAAACAAGGTCTAGTTCGCGGTCAGGTATATTATACAGATGATGCAGGGAATGCCATTACGAATATTCATCGCTCCCATATTGAAAGCATTTTCAAGGATGAACGAATACTGATTTCCTTCGGAGGAACGAGTAACATCAATAAGATTTCATCCCATCCGGGTGAAAACACAGGCATCTACTCCCCTTTCGCGATTTATAATGAATTTGACTTTCTCGTACTTGGCTTTAAGTATAATAACTTCGCGAAACTTTTTGACATTTTAGAAGGTCATGACATTAGCATTACTTTGCAAAAAACTGCTTTAAATTAAAGGCGAATTAGGTTCCCTCTTTAATTTATTAAAAATAATTCTATCTAATACATTTGGGATGATGCTCCGCAACCAAAAGGTCATCCTACCTTCCCAGGTCAATACTTTCTCTCTTTTTTTATTCACGGCCGTTTCAAATATTTCGAATGCAACAGATTCTGCTGGCATAAGCTTTGCCTCATTCAAAGGAGTTTCCGCTTGTGCAAACCCCAAATTATTCAGAGCCGTTTTTCTAATATTTGAGCTCGTAAACCCAGGCGACACAACTCCTAAATGTATCTTAGTATTCAGTAGTTCTATGCGTAGTGTATCCATAAATCCATTCATCGCAAATTTAGAAGCTGAATACCCTGTTCTTGCTGGCAGTCCTTTAAATCCTGCAATAGAGGAAATTGCGATAATGGAACCTGCATTTCGAGCAAGCATAGTTGGTAAAACAGACTTTACCACATGAACGGTACCCCAGAAATTAACGTCCATTAAACGATGGAGAACATTCAAGTCGGTATCCTGAAAGAGTGCACGCATGGAAAGCCCTGCATTAGAAATCAGCATATCGATTCTTCCAAATTGATCAATGGCAGTATTAACGGCAATCTGCACCTTATCATATTCAGTAACATCCACATCCAAAAGAAGAAAATCATCCTCAGAAAACCCTAATTCAATAAATTGATTTCTTTTAGTACTAATGGTCCGAGAAAGCATCACCACCTTAGCCCCATTTTTTAAAGCTAAAATAGCGCAAGCAAAACCGATACCTGATGAAGCTCCAGTAATTAATACAATCTGATTTTTCAAAGATTGAAATTTCATATTTCAAAAATAGTTTACTCTTCCCCATCACTGCAAGAATCGTGCAAATTTTATCCTTAAAAATCTCTTAATTGCGTATCTTTAAAATCTGAATTGTCAGACATGCAAGATATTATCAGCCTTATCGAAGCCAAATACAAAGCGCTTCATCACGATCCGAATACATTTTTAAAAGGACTATACCATAGCAAGCCGCTTACTTATTGGGATTATATTCAATTGGAGACTTTAATGTCTTTGCAACGACCTAAAACTGATTACCCAGATGAGTATATTTTCATCGTGTATCACCAAATTAGTGAGCTATTACTCGGATTAATTTCACATGAATTAAAACAAGTAGTGGATGTCGAATCAGGAAGAGAGGCTTCACTTTCAGACATTACAGGCAAAATTGAACGTATCAATCGCTATGCGGAAATCTTAGATAATTCATTTGCAGTGATGTCACGTGGGATGGATTATCAGCAATACAATGAATTCCGTTTATCCCTTGCCCCTGCAAGTGGGTTCCAAGCGGTTTCGTTTAGATATATTGAGCTTTACTGCACTGAATTAGACAATTTGATTCGTCCGGAAATGAAGCCGAATGTCCCTAACGGAGCGGATGTTGCGACGAAATTAAAATTTGTCTACTGGCAAGATGCCGGTAAAAATCATAAGACCGGAGAACGCAGCTTAATGCTCAAATTTTTCGAAGAAAAATATCTCGACTCCTTAATTAATGAGGGAGAACGCTTACAAGGCAAAAACCTTTTTGCGCAATTAAAGGACAAGGAATTACCAGAAGCCTTAAAGCAGGCTCTTCGTAAGTTAGATTATTTATTCAACGTTAAATGGCCATTGAGTCATTTGATGACTGCAGAAACCTATTTAATGGCTGCGGGACATAAGACCGCAAGTACAGGAATGAGTGATTGGCAAAAATATCTTCATCCGAGCTATCAAAAAAGATGTTTCTTCCCGATGGTTTGGTCAGATGAGGAAAAAGAGAATTGGGGTAAGTTTGAAATTGACTAAATAAAGAATTGAATAGATGAAGCTTGTTGGAAACATTATCAAGAATGCACTACAACTGAGCACCCGTTTTAATGCGGGTAAGCGTACTAGCGCCATTGCGAAGCAAAGGAAGCAGCTAAGAACCTTATTAAAAAAAGCCGCGAACACAGAATTTGGTAAGCACTATCAATTCGAAGAAATCTTAAAACAAAGGAATGGAGCCTTAACGGCCTTTCGTGCTAAAGTTCCTATTCACGATTATAACAGCCTTTTTAAACAGTGGTGGTATAAGAATTTGGAGGGAGGAGAGGATATCTGTTGGCCAGGGAAGGTAAAATATTTTGCTTTAAGTAGCGGAACAAGTGAGAGCGCAAGCAAACGTATCCCGATAACCAAGGAAATGCTTAGCAGCATTAAGAAAACGCAGTTAAGGCAAATTGCGTGCATGTCGAATTACCCTTTAAATCCAGATACTTTTTGGAAAGGCGCTTTGCTTTTGGGCGGAAGCACTAAACTTACCTTCAAGCATACTTATTACGAAGGCGACTTAAGCGGTATCAACGCAAAGCATCGTCCGTTTTGGTTTGAACGTTATTATAAGCCTGGAAAGAAAATCTCCGATCAGCGTAATTGGGAAGAGAAATTGGATCAGATTGTAGAAAATGCGGCTAAATGGGATATTGGATGTGTAGTTGGTGTACCCGCTTGGATGCAATTGCTCATGGAGAAAATCATTGCGCATAATGGCGTGAAGACCATCCATGATGTTTGGCCTAATCTAGATTTTTATATCTATAGTGGCGTAGCTTTTGCGCCTTATGAAAAGGCATTCGAAAAGCTATTCGGCAAGCCTGTTCATACGATGGAGTGTTATTTGGCTTCTGAAGGCTTTTTTGCTTATCAAACGAGGCCGAATCAAAAGGCGATGAATTTGGTATTGAACAATGAGATTTTTTATGAATTCGTCCCTTTCAATGAAAAGAACTTTGACGAAGACGGCAATATTTTACCAAACGCCTATTCTTACTTGATTGATCAAGTAAAGGAAGGAATCGACTATGCCCTCGTTATTTCAACTTGTGCGGGCACTTGGCGTTACTTAATTGGAGATACCATTCGTTTTACGAATGTGGACGAAGCCGAAATTGTCATTACAGGTCGTACAAAGCACTTTTTGAGTGTTACAGGAGAGCATTTGAGTGTAGAGAATATGGTTACAGGCTTAGAGCAAGTGAGCGACGAATTAAATCTTCTTATTAATGAATTCACGGTATGTTCGGAGGAGCATGGCGACCATTTTGCGCATCGCTGGTATTTAGGGGTTGAAGAGGAACAAATTAATCAATTGGATAGAGCAAAGATTAAATCGATTCTCGATCAAAAGCTTTGCGAGATTAATGATGATTACGCTACAGAAAGAACTTCGGCATTAAAGGATGTATTTATTGAATTAGTCCCTGCTAAACGTTTTAATGAATTCTTAGAAGAGGAAGGTCGTGTCGGAGCACAGATTAAATTCCCACGTGTTTTGAAGAAAGCCCAGTTAGAACGTTGGAAGGAGTTCGTTTCCTAAGAAAGTGTTTATTACCCCAATAAAAAAAGCCTCCTTGCGTTAGCAAAGAGGCTTTTTGATGTAGTGGGAACGAGAGTTGAACTCGTGACCTCAGGGTTATGAATCCTGTGCTCTAACCAACTGAGCTACCCCACCGTACGCCGAAACCAAAGGTTGGTTTTGTTTCGGGACGCAAATATAATGAGCTTTTTGAAATTTTCAAAACTAATGTTCAGGCATTGCACCAAAACAGGAACGACAGAGGGGCTCATATTGCTTTTGTGAGCCTAAAAGTATGGGAGAATCGTCCCCTACAATACGATGGCTATAATTAGCGATACTGCCACAACGCATACATATGGCATGAACTTTCGTTACGTATTCGGCTTTTGCCAATAAAGTAGGCATAATCCCAAAGGGCTTTCCTGTATAATCCATATCCAAGCCGGCAATAATCACGCGAATTCCCTGAAGTGCCAACTGATCACAGACTTCTGGTAAATGTTCATCAAAAAATTGCGCTTCATCCACGCCAACTACCTTAAATCCCTTTGACAATTCTATCATATCCGTTGAGTGCGCAATTGGAATAGAATTAATCGCGTTATCGTCATGTGAAACGATGTCCTCTGAATGATATCGTGTATCTAACTTAGGTTTAAAAATCTGTACGGGTTGATTGGCAATTTTTACGCGTTTCAAACGACGAATTAATTCTTCCGTTTTGCCAGAAAACATACTTCCACAGATCACTTCGATCCATCCTGTCTGTTCGTGTGGTATTTGAGGTTCAATAAACATAATAATGTGGTATAACTTCTAGTAATTTTCAAAAATACAGAATTGCAATTTACAGCTTTATCTTAGTTTTGTAAGTATGCTAGAGCAAATCATTTTTTTAAAGCAACTAGAGGCTAAATTAGAACTATTAGAAGCCCGTCAATTAGAACAATGGCACTCGATTAAGGTCATGCGAGACGAATTGGCCAAAGAAATGACACGCCTTACTAATTCCATCGAATTAATGAGCGAAGAAGAAGTCATTGAAGAAGAATTAATAAATAAAGAAATCGAGAAGGCACCTGAGGATATCACATCTATCGAGCCCACGACGGTACAAGCCGTAATGATGGAAGAACAAATCCCGGCTTCGGTAGAAGTAATTCCTGCTGTAGAAAATCACATCCCTGAAGCTGTAGCTCCAGAACCTGTCCTAGTAGCAAAAGAAGAAATTGTTGCGCCTGCAGTAGCACCCACAAACATCGCTCCGGTTGAGCCTCCAGTAGCTGCTGTTAAAGAAACAGTCGTAGCAACTCCTAGCAATAATAATCCAAGTCAAAACTCGATCAACGATCAGTACAACAATAAGCCAAATAACTTAGCAGAGCAATTGACACTAAAGCCTATCAACGATTTAAAATCAGCGATTGGCACCAATGATCGATTCTTATTCATTGCCCAATTATTTGGCGGAGACGCGAATAAATTCAATCAAGCGATTGTCAACCTAAACCATTGCGCAAATTTAGATGCTGCCATTCAGCATTTACACAATAACTATAAACGTTCTGAATGGGAACAAAACCATAAGACTTTAGAGCAATTGGAAATTTACCTTAGAAGAAGGTACGCAAATAGTTAAAAATAGTATCTGCCCCACCTAGTCGACTTTTCACATATTGAAAATTGGTTTCACCCATTTTCTTACGAAGGCTTTCGTCCTGAGATAAGGTATTCCACGCGCCTTTAAAATCACTCGTTTCAGGAATTACAACAATTCCATTTTCGTTATTAAGGTCGAGCACCTCTTTAAACTTTTGAATTCGCGGCCCGCAAACAATTGGCTTCGCAAAGACAGCGGGTTCTAAAACATTATGAACCGCCTTTCCAAAGCCACCTCCCACAAAAACGAGGTCCGCCATTTTATATAAAGAGGAAAGCCGTCCCATCGTATTAATCACCAAAATATTAGTCGACTTACTTTTATCGTAGTCGGTATAAAATTGTTTCGCCTCTTCTAAACCCAACTGACACATCAACTCTTCTAAACTAACTTCATCAATATGATGTGGAGCGATGGCAATACACCACTGCTTAAAATCAAATGTAGGAAGCACTTCTAGTAATGCTTCGATATCGGGCAACCAAGAACTTCCCAACATCAGTAACTTTCTATTCTGCGTAAATTCTTTAATAACGGAATCATCTACAGCATGCATCGCTGTATTCCATACGCGATCAAATCGCGTATCTGAAGCTTGGGAAACATTATTCAAGCCTACTGCGACTAAACGATTTAAGGAATCTTCGTCTTGGACAAAAATCTTTTGACAACGGGCTATTAAAGGAAGCAGAGAATTACCCGGCCATTTTAGTAAAAAATGATTCGCTCTGAAGATGGTAGAAAAATAGACAACAGGTATTTGCTTCTGATGTAAAACACTTAAGTAATTAAACCAAAACTCATACTTCACAAATAAAGCTAACGAAGGATTCAGTAATTCAATAAAGTCATTTGCATTACGCAAGGTATCTAATGGAAGGTAGATAACCGCATCCACCTGATTATAGTCTTTTCTTATTTCATAGCCAGAAGGTGAAAAGAAACTTAACACAATTTTCTTGTCTGGAAACTCAGAACGTATTTTTTCAATTAGCGGACGACCTTGTTCGAACTCTCCTAAAGAGGCACAATGAATCCATATAGCATGCTGATTATCCTTTAAAACAGCCGCATATCTAGTACGCCACTCTTCCCTACCCTTTACCCAAAGCTTCGCCTGTGGCAGCTTAAAAGCCGCGATACGGATCAGTAACCCATAAAGGTGAATGAATAAAGAATAGAATTTTAAAATCATTGAGGAAGACGACGTAAAATTTGTTTCACTAATGAAGGACCTTCATAAATAAAGCCAGTATACAACTGAACCAAATTTGCTCCGGCATTAAATTTTTCCATGGCGTCATCCGCAGTCATTACACCACCGGAAGCAATGATAGGAAGCGAAGTGTGTTTACGTAATAGACGTACCACTTCGGTAGATTTTTTCGTTAGGGGCGCACCGCTCAGCCCTCCTGCACCAATTTCTTCCACTTGCTTTGAATCAGCGGTCAATGCAGTTCGATCAATAGTTGTATTAGTGGCAATCACGCCATCCAATTTCGACTCATGCAAAATTTCTACAATCTCTAAAATTGCTTCTTCCGTGAGATCTGGAGCAATTTTTAATAGAATCGGTTTTGCCTTCGGCATTTTTGCATTGGCAGACTGAACAGCATTTAAAAGTTCTAATAAAGGCTCTTTCTCCTGCAATGCGCGCAAACCAGGCGTATTCGGAGATGATACATTCAACACAAAGTAATCCACGTACGGATAAAGTGTATTAAAGCACTTCACATAATCCGATGCCGCTTCTTCGTTAGGCGTTACTTTATTCTTGCCAATATTACCACCTACAATAATTTTAGAACTACGATTCTTGAGACGTTCTGCAATCACCAACATTCCATCATTATTGAAGCCCATGCGGTTGATCAAGGCCTTATCTTGCGGAATACGAAATAAACGTGGCTGCGGATTCCCGTCTTGCGCAAGCGGTGTAACAGTTCCTAATTCAATAAATCCGAAACCAAACATTTCCCATGAATCAATCAATAGCGCATTCTTATCTAAGCCTGCTGCGAGACCAATTGGGTTTGGAAACTCAAGACCAAATAACACAGTCGGTTTAACCTTAGGGACACCACTCTTTGCAATGCTTTTCGCAAAAGGAATAGCAGACAAAAGTTTTAGTCCTGCAAAGGTTAAATGATGCGCTTTCTCAGCAGGAAATCTGAATAAAATCGGACGAATGAGCGATTGATACATGCAATATTATTGATAACGATAATTACGTAAATGTTCTTTAAACTGACGCTTTTTAACTTCTGGAGATTGTTGATAGATATAATATCTCACAGGATTAGCTGGATCTTTAATCGTACGTTTCTCCGGCGTAATTTTTGGAATTGGCGTTGTGAATGCTTCGTTAGACGAAAGCACTTGTAATACGTGATTGGCATAACTGAAGTAATACCAATCAGCTTCACTTGTTTCAAATAATATAGTGAAGTTGTCGCCTGCTTTCTTCAAGTCAATTTCAATATAGGCATAAATGAGTTTACCAAAATATTGCCCCCCTACTGTAGTCACCCCAACATTCCCTACTCCTTTCAATGAATTGGAATAAGGATCATAACCCATTTTCACATTTGTCAAGAAGAAGGTATATGGAAAATCGCGCGGCAAATCGAGCTTTGCGTTCTCCGCATCTTCTTCCACATTTTTAAGTGCTTTCTTTAATTCACGATCCGTAAGCAACTCCGCTAGGGCATTTCCTATCCATGGAGCCTTATAATCAACATCATTCTTATCAGCCGTCAAATCTACCCAATCCTTAATCATAACATCCATCATCTCTTTTGGAAGATCTAATTTAAGTCCCATACATAAATTGTAAATCTGCGAGTTCTTATTCAAATCCGCTGTTACATTGCCTACAGTGACCAAATCAATTGGAGCTCCGAGATTTAACCCGAAATCAAATTTCCCTTCGCCATACAATCGATTGTTCGCATCATTAAATTTCAAGTAATCGCCACGACGTGTTTGCTCATTTAACTTCGCACTGCTACCGTAGACAATTTCATTAGAAGCTGGATTATACTGTAAGAAGCCTTGTGGACGGAATACAATCTTATCTAAAGGATTGGCTGCTGCGGCAAAAATACTTGGATATAATCCTAAAGTATCATAAGCGCCACGCATGATTCCAAAATACAATGGAGAACCCAATTCATTACGCGGTTGATACACGTTGAAGTTTCCTGAGTCAGCGCGGATCACGGAGTTCAAAGAAAACCAATCCGTACGTATCGTAGTCGTGTTTAATTTTAGACGAGCGAAACCATCTAAGGAAGGATCCTTCTGTTGTGCATCGAATTTAAAGTAACCTTTGAAGGTCATTTTTTTATTCAAGGCAAAATTTTGATCTGCTTTAATATTAGCGAATCCATACGAACTCCATTTGCCAGCAGTTTCACGCATAAACAAGGAATCCACTTGCAAGACTTGTTTGCCTGTGACTTTACTGTTGAAATCATATTTAGCATTCGTCGCCAAATACTGATCCTTGCTAATCACTTGAACATTCGCTTCATATATTTTGTGATAATTGTTTACCGTATCACAATTAATCTTAGCATTTTTCAAGGGACGAATAGCTGCCTTCGGTTCGATATACACATAGCCACTATCCGGCATCACATAAGCATCTCCTAAATGAATGCCTGAAACACCTTTGGCTTGTATCAAATTACTACCCAATTGATACTGCGCCGTAACTACTGGAAATCTCAATCCATTTTGCGAAGGATTTTTAGAAATCATCCAAGCTGTATCCTTGTTTGTTTTATTTTGAAAATCGACCGTTTGCTGATTCATGTCCCAATGGAAACGATCCATTGTGGTACTAAACTGATGCGTTACAAAGTCAGTTGGCAAGCCCGGAATATTCATTACAAAATCGCCGACACGCTTTTCAAAATCAATTTTCGCATTCAAATCTTTCGCTTCATAAGCTGAATGAATTTGATCCAACTCGCGAATAACCAAATTAGCAGTGTCTGATGCGATACTCATCTTACCATACTTCATATTGGTCGACTGCAAGGTTCCCTCTTTCCAATCAAGTATTCCATTGCCATACATACATTTTGGCGTAACTGTTAAGGTACCTGTCGACTTAGCGAAATTGCCAAATACTTTAAACTGACTCGTATCCATGGTTGCAAGAAGTCGATCATTCTTCGGTTCCCAATGTATGAAGGTAGATTGGTTGTGCACTTCCGGGAATTCAACCGTACCTGCTGTCGCTACCTGATCAAATTGATAGGCTCGTGCATTCAAGGAATCAGGCATAAAGAGAATGCCTTTGGCCTGCGCTTTACTTGAAATGTAAGCGATCGTGCCATCACCATACAGACCATTATTCGACAAATCATATTCACCGATGAACGTACCTTTGCCATTATACACTGACATTCCTTCTGGAGAAGTTTTTCCATGAAAGCCAAGTGATAGATCTTTTTGTAAGGTGAGGGTTTGTTTCATTTCAGGCATAATACCTCCGGAGACGAAAGTTCCTGGGAAACGAATTCCATTGATATCAAAACAAAGCAAGCTATCAAGCGTAAATGTATCCAGCTTAAAGTAAAACACATCACGCTTATAGGCGTTATTGTGAATTTTCGGACTCTCATAAAAAGTAAAACTCGGCTCTGTTGTTTTTAAAGTCGGGTATTTCCATAGACGAACGCGACTAGATTTATTCTTAGCGGCATCCACAATAAAGTCACCACTTACTTTACAAATAAAGGTGCGGACAGGTTTTAATTGAGGTGTATTAAAACCATCCTTGCTCATGATTGGAACATGAATTAGCAAGGAGTCGCCATCTTTGATATGTACTCTAAATTTTTCGTAATCAAATTGAAAGTCTTTGGCAAGAATATCCGCTCTTCCACCATGCAATAAGCCGCTGAATTTAATATCACGCCCTTTCGCTAATTGTAAGTCACTTTCATTTGGAAAGAATATCACATCATTAGAATCAGAAACAACGATTTTATCAACGCCGTTAATATTAATGGTATTCTTATTCATATCAAGAACGCCATTCGCGCCGTTAGGTTGTAAGGAATTAAAACTAATTTTATCGTAGTCACTAATCTTGCGATTTGCTTTCACATACAAAGTAGTCTTCGGCTTCATCTCTACCCAGTGATGGTTTTCATCATAGAAAACAAATCCATCTTCCATCATCGAATAAAGTGTTCCCTTAATCGTTTCCTCCGTATAATTTTTATTACATGCACGTGCTAAGTCTTCAGCATCCATGCCTGTCACTTTATTACGTTCGCAATACAAGCTTAATACGGCAATCGGATTAAAATCAGCTACGTTCGTATATTTTTCTAATTCTCCTGGTTCGAAGAAATCTTGCGATTGAAAATTACTTGGTGTTTTACCACTCCCTGTCACATTTGAAAAATACATTTGTGTGCTATCGATCTTCCACAACAAAACCTCTGAGCCAATTTCTAACTTATGGTAAGAGTCATAGAACTTCACCTTATTTACGCCTAATCCTCCGCGATCTAAACGAATAATTCTATCCGGAATATTAAACTTAAATCCTGCGCCTGGATGATAGATTGAATCATCGTGCATATACAATTTTACTACCGCACTAGAAGCAGTGATTTCAGTCCCTTTTTTAATCACGAAGTTGGCAGCAGTTGCCGCAGCCACTCTTTTCTTTTG
>JACCDJ010942834.1_pt1 | contig 31582 bp, 30 predicted proteins | sample 7444481 | NCBI WGS metagenome assembly JACCDJ01 (sample SAMN15323435, study PRJNA562643) | freshwater metagenome | isolation source: river surface water | place: USA:Blue River Watershed | collected 2017-08-15 | reverse complement strand
GGTCGGAACTAGCAAGCGAGCAACAAGCGCAAATGAGTAAAAACGAAGCGATGGATGTCGACATCGTATTTTGCTCTTGGATGCAAGACATCCCCGTTGCATTAGCCGGATTGGATGTGGTGGCGATGACTTCCTTAAATGAAGGTACACCTGTCAGTTTGATTGAAGCCTTGGCTGCAGGCAAACCTGTTGTCAGTACAAATGTTGGTGGCGTAGCCAATGTCGTTCAGGATGGCGTTACCGGATTCTTAACGAAAACGAGCGAAGGAAAAGCCTTTACACAGCACGTAAAAAACTTAGTGGCTAACCGCATGCTCCGTGAGCGAATGGGCGCTCTAGGCTATGATTCGGTTGTAAATAAATATGGCTACCAACGCCTGGTAGGAGACGTTCGTAGCCTATATCAAAATTTGTTAAGTAAAAAGAATTAAGCGACCGAAGCGCAAAGCTTTTCGAAGATATCGTCGATAGAACCTTCGCCGGCTACTTCAGACAATTTGCCCTGTGCACGGTAATAATCTGCTACCGGAGCCGTTTTATTACGATATTCCACTACACGATTGCGAATGATATTCTCATCTTGATCGTCGGTACGTCCGCTAGTAGCACCACGGCCAAGTAGACGTTTTACCAACTCTTCTTCGCCTACTAAAAGCGAAAGAACGTTGCCGACTGGAATTTGCTTCAATTCCATCAATTTATCCAAAGCCTCCGCTTGCGGAATCGTACGCGGAAAACCATCGAAAATATAGCCCTTTACAGAATTTACAGTCGCATCAATTTTTGTGCTAATCATTCCGATCACCACTTCGTCAGGAACCAATAAACCTTGATCCATAAACTTCTTCGCCTCCATGCCTAAGGCCGTTTGCTCCTTAATCTCGTTGCGCAAGATATCGCCTGTGCTCAAATGTTGCAAGCCGTACTTCGCAATTAACTTCTCTGCCTGTGTTCCTTTGCCACTGCCCGGAGGTCCAAATAATATAAGGTTTAACATAATTGTAAATTGTCCGACAAAACTAATTAATAAGTGCGATTTTCAAAGGAGAAACTAAAGTTTGAAACACTGATTTTTTTCAGGAAATTCGCCTTATTAATCCTTAGCTATGAAACACCTCTCTTTTGGTCTATTATTTTGTTTGTTGAGCCTATGTTCCAATAGCAGCTTCGGGCAGGATAGTCCTATTATTCCGCAGCCTCAAAGCATTCGCGCTTTAAAAGGTTCTTGCGCTTTAGATAAGTTGAACAGAATAGTCATTACCGAATCTTCGCAAATGTCATTAGCGACAGAATTTTTAAAGACCCTCGAAAGCTTTCTTAAAAAAGAAACTAGCATTGTTTTAAGCCCAAATCTCAGTACTACGCTTCCTGGTAAAAACAATGAAATCCTCCTCACGTTAAACAAACAGTTAGGAAAAGAAGCCTATCAACTAAATATAAACAGCAAGTCTATCGAGATAATTTATGGAGGAGAAGCCGGAGGTTTTTACGCCATGCAGAGTCTTTTACAGCTCGCACAAAATGCGAAAGAAAGCAATAAAAAGAAAATCGCTTGTCAGCTGATAGAGGACGCTCCACGCGTATCTTGGCGTGGGATGCATCTCGATGTTTCGCGTCATTTCTTCCCTATCGATTCCATCAAACGCTATATCGATGTGATGGCAATCTATAAGATGAACACTTTACATTGGCACCTTACCGATGATCAAGGTTGGAGAATCGAAATCAAAAAATATCCAAAGCTGACACAAATAGGTTCCAAGAGAAAGGAAACGATGATTGCTAAAAACTTCTTCCCATTCGTTGGCGACGACACCCCTTATGGCGGCTATTATACGCAAGAACAAATTAAAGAGCTAGTTAAATATGCTGCTGCTAAACACATCACCATTGTTCCTGAAATTGAAATGCCTGGTCATGCACTCGCTGCACTCGCTGCTTATCCTGAATATAGTTGTAATGGAGGTCCGTTCGAAACCCTTACCAAATGGGGTATTAGCGAAGATGTATTTTGTCCGAAAGAAGAAACTTTTGTTTTCTTAAAAGACATTCTTTCTGAAGTAATGCAACTATTCCCTTCGAGCTATATTCATATTGGCGGAGATGAAGTGCCTAAGACTCGATGGAAGACCTGTCCGCATTGTCAAGGTCTTATGAAGGTAAAAGGACTGAAGGATGAAAATGAATTACAAAGCTATTTTATACGTAGAATTGATTCCTTCATCACCGCAAGTGGAAGACATACGCTTGGATGGGACGAGATTTTGGAAGGTGGATTAGCCCCAGGTGCTGCAGTAATGAGCTGGAGAGGAATCCAAGGTGGTATCGAAGCCGCAAAGCAACATCATGAAGTAATTATGTGTCCAGGTACACATTGCTATTTTGATCATTACCAAGGTTACCAAAAAACGGAACCTCTTGCGATCGGCGGATATACAACAGTTCAGAAGGCTTATCAATTTAATCCAATTCCAAGCGGACTAAGCACTGAAGAAGAATCCTACATTTTAGGAGGACAAGCGAATATCTGGACGGAATATATTCCGACTTGGCATCAAGTTGAATATATGTTATTACCAAGAATGTTGGCGTTAAGTGAAGCACTCTGGACTAAGATGCCACAAACAGAAAATGGACGAGATTTCGACCGATTCTTACCTCGCCTATTGCCACAAATGAATCGATTACAAAAGGCAGGATATACAGTGGCGCAATCGATTTACGATTTACAATTAGAGTTGCAAGCTATACCAGACACGAATGGAATACGCGTGTCGCTTAAGAGTCCATTTAAAGGCGGTCAGATTCACTATACCTTAAACGATAGCTTACCGAAATTAAGCGATCCTGTTTTAAGCGGACCCATAGATATCTATCGTCACAAAACCATGACTGCTGCGTATTTTGAGAATGGTGTTCGAAAAGGAAATGTTTGGAAACAAACTATTTGGCCGAGCGGTGCTACCGGTAAAAAAGTAAGCTTCGATCACGCCCCTTCGCCTTCCTATAATTACGGCGGATCTCTTACTATCAATGATGGAATTGTCGGCGATCGTCCCTGGTATGGTCGTGATTGGCTGGGCTGGAGCGGAGAAGATGTGTCTATTGTCTTTGACTTAGGCAGCAAGAAGCCTATTCTCCATACCTATGTTTCTACACTTAAAGATGAAGCTAGTTGGATTTACGCGCCTAAAGAAGTAACCGTCTATGTTAGCGATGATAATTTAATTTTCACGCAGGTGATGAAGTATGGAAAGGAAGAAATAAAAATGTTCAACGAACAATTCCCATTCTTTATGAATAGTTGGAGTGGTCGTTACGTGCGTGTCGATTTAAAAAATCAAGGTATCATTCCTGAAGGTAAAAATGGTGCCGGAGAAAAAGCTTGGCTCTTTATCGACGAAATCATGATCTTCACAGAACAAGATCAATAAGTTCACAATCATTCATCATTCATCTCCCGAATAATCGGGACATCATTCATTATTCATCATTCATTATTCACCAACCATGCACCCTCCCTATTACGACTACTACATCAACTTGACGAACACCAACGACCCTATGCAAGCCTTACGCGAGACCTGGATGAAGGAACGCGATTGGTTAGAAAAACTAACTGAAGAAGATATGTCGAAGGCGTATGCAGAAGGGAAATGGACGGTTCAACAAGTGATTCAACATCTTATTGACTGTGAACGCATTTTAAGTTTTAGAGCTTTGTCCATTTCAAGAGGCGAACAAGCTTCATTACCTGGCTTCGATGAAAACGCTTATGCTAACGCAAGCAAAGATTGTAAAAGCGATCTAGTAGCCTTAAAAGAAGAATATCAAGCGGTGCGCTGGTCGACTGTAGCTTTATTCCATGCCATGTCTGAAGAACAACTCAATAAAATTGGCAAGGCAAATAACAATGCTACGAATCCAAAATCTATAGCTCTTTTCCTTGCAGGACACGCACTACATCATTGGAACGTGCTTCACACTAGATATCTAGCGTGATTGCTGCTTCAGTAGGCGTTGATATAAATCGGTAACAGTACGCATATTTTTAAACCAATTCCCTTTTGCTTCCAAAAGTGGTTGATTGATTTCGAACATGCGTTTTTGTATATTTTCGTAATCCGCTTTAACGGCAAGAATCCTTTCTGCTAATTCTTTCACTCCGTGTACAGGGACAAAATAACCTGTTTTGTCGTGTTCGATCCAGAACTTGTTGGCCTCGATTTCACTCACGATACTCACACAACCACAAGCCATTCCTTCACTCAATGAAACGCTGTTTCCATCAGAGCTCGACATGCTAATAAACACATGACTGTTTCTTAACTTGTCGGCTAATTCTGGTTGACGCATACGCCCTAGAAAACGTACCTTATCAGTTAAACCGTGTTCTGCTACTAAGCTTTTAATCTGCGACTCCAAGGTCCCTACCCCTGCCATCCATAACTCAAAATTCCCGAGCTGCTCTTTAATAAGCGCAATTGCATGAATCAAATCAGGAATATTATAGACCTCTTCAAAATTACGCGTACTCATAATAACGAAAGGCTCCTTAGCGGTAGCACGTCCATTTGCATTGAATACAGCGGGGTCGATTCCAAAGGGTAACAATTGAATTTTATCACCTGGCAAACCGTAAGAAATCGAAACATCTTTCATTTGCTGCGACATCGTCGTAGAAGCATCTACGCGACGATAGGCAAAACGCAGTAAAGCGCGAAGAATTTTCGAATTGCGCGGACTGATTAAAATATCGGAGCCGAGGCTAGAGATTACGAAAGGATGATAATTCACTAATGCGCCTGTAATTCCATAACTAGTGGCATACAAAGCATGGAAAACATCTGGCTGAATACTTTTAACAATTTTACGAACCTTTCTATATTGCAACAAAACGCGCCAATTACCGCCTTGTACTGCGATTGGACCAGCGTCAACATAATAACACTTTGTGCCTGGGACTTCCGCCTTCGTAAAAGAGATCAAATGCACCTCATGCCCTTCGCCAATAAAAAATTGGCACCATCTCTCTAGGTGAATACTACCAGCGTCGCCAAATAAACAGATTCGCACTTTTATTAAATTATAAGACGAAAGTACAAAAAAAATCCCTTCGCTATTGCTAGGAAGGGATTTTCGTGCGCCCACATGGACTTGAACCAAGGACCCCCTGATTATGAGTCAGATGCTCTAACCAACTGAGCTATAGGCGCCTGCTAATCTTTTTGAAAAGCGTTGCAAAAATAACAATAATTTCGCGTCTGCAAAATATATTGTGCCATGATCGACTTGCAAAAAATTGACAATATCATCTTCGACTTAGGAGGTGTACTATTTGATATCGACTATCATCTTTCTGCGAATGCTTTTGAAGAATTAGGAATTCCAGATTTTAAAAAACTCTATTCCCAAGCACATCAAAACGATTGGTTCGACAATTTTGAAATCGGCAAAATCAATCAGCAAGAACTCCTTGCCTATTTACATGAACATATCCCCGGCAATCATCAAGATGCAGATTTTATACGTTGCTGGAATGCAATGCTACTTGGCATGGAGCCTGTCAAATTCGAGACCTTAAAAAAAATCCGTCCCCACTTCAAACTTTTTCTCCTAAGCAACGCCAACGAATTACATCTGCCACAAGTAGAACGAATGATTGAAGAAAAAAATCCTGGTCAAACACTACAAGCACATTTCGACCAATTATATTTTTCGCATTTAATCGGACTTAGAAAGCCGCATCCTGAAAGCTTTTTAAAAATCATCCACGATCATCAGCTAAACATAGAACGTACTTTGTTCTTGGATGACTCCATCCAACATGTGGAAGGAGCCAAAGCCATCGGCTTGAATGCTGCATTAATCACAAAGGATTTTAATACTGAAGTAGTATTTAGCCAATTCCTTTTGTAACTTTACGATATGCTGCATTCGGAGAATAATTTTGTGGTAATCATGGCTGGCGGTGTCGGTAGTAGATTTTGGCCTATGAGTCGAAATAACAGACCGAAGCAATTTCTAGATGTGCTCGCATCTGGCAAAACACTTTTGCAACTCACCTACGAGCGATTCCTTAAAATTTGCAAACCCGAAAACATCTTTATTGTTAGCAATGAACAATACAAAGGACTGATTGCAGAACAACTAAGCGACGTACCTGAAAGTCAATTCCTGTTTGAACCCAGCCGAAAAAATACGGCTCCGTGTATTGCGTATGCTTGTCATTTTATCGCTAAAAAGAATCCTAAAGCAAACATAGTCATTGCAGCTTCTGACCACTATATCGTAAGAGAAAAAGTGTTTTTAGAAGTAGTAGAGAAAGCTTTAACACACGTTGCGACGCACAATCATCTAGTAACGCTAGGTATACATCCTACTCGTCCTGATACCGGCTATGGGTATATTCAGTTCATTGACGAGAAGAACGATCATGGTATTTATAAAGTAAAGACTTTTACTGAAAAACCGAACTTCGAACTAGCCGTACAATTTATCAATAGTGGTGAATTCTTATGGAATAGTGGGATGTTCGTGTGGAACGTAAACACAATCATCAACGCGATCCATCAACATATGCCAGACATCTTCGAAGCATTTAAAGGCTACGAAAAAGTTATTGGCACCAAGGATGAATCGAAGTTTCTTGACAAAGCTTATTCAATTTGTCCGAATACCTCTATTGATTTCGGCGTAATGGAAAAAGCGAGTAATGTGCGCGTTATCCCTTCCAACTTCGGCTGGTCGGACGTGGGCACGTGGAAATCGCTGTACTCCTTACGTGAGCACGATTATCATGGCAATGCAGTGAATGGAAAACAAGTGATGTTGTATGACGCTACCAATAACATGATTCATGTGCCAGATGAAAAACTTGTCGTGATTCAAGGGCTAGAAGACTATGTGGTTATCGATACACCTGATGTGTTGCTCATCTGTGCGAAAGATCAAGAGCAAAAAATAAAGGATTTTACCATAGACATCAAACGTAATAAGGGAGAGCGTTTCCTTTAATATTGATTACGTTCGTAGGTTTCATCAAACTGAACCCAATCCTCTTCCAAACTCTTGACGGGGGTTTCAACTATTCGACCAATTTCTTTGCCATTGCGCAAGAAGATGAACGTTGGAATACGTTCTATCTTAAACTTCTTATCCTCACGACCTAAGGCATGTTTTTTGTGATCGACACCATGCATCACAATTCGGTGCATCGGAAAATTTGCATCCTGTAAAATATGATAAAAACGAGGCAATTGCTCCTTCGTATCTCCACACCAAGTACCCGCAAATATTATTATTTCATCTTCGCGGCCAGATGCCTTTAATTGCGAAATAGCAAGGCCTTTCGGATGATAACTCCTATACTCTATATCAAACCAGGCAAATGCTGAATCACGCTGTAATTCTTCAAAAGACATTAAGCCTTTTATAACCTTATTATTTTTTTCATCATAACTGATCACTCTGTCTTTAGTCATAGAAATGAAACTAATACAAAGAACTCCGAAACAAAGTATAACTAGAGCAAAAGACTTCATGGTGTATAAGTTTTAAGCGTACAAACTTCTCCGTCATATACCGCGTATGTATTGAAGTTAATCCAATCCCCTAAGTTGATATATCTACTTGCACCCTCCACCTGCACATCCATTGGCAAATGACGATGACCAAAAATAAAATAATCCGCGGGAACTTCTTTGATTTTTCTACGCGTATACTGTAATAACCACTCGTCTTCCCCGTAATTCAACTCATCTTTCGGTCCATTCGCTATGCGACTCTTGCGCGACCAAAAATTGGCTATCCCAACCCCAATATCTGGATGTAGCCATCTAAAGAACCACTGCGCGAGGGGATTTTGAAACACCTTCTTCATGCGTTTAAATCCTTTATCTCCTGGTCCTAAGCCATCTCCATGTCCGATAAAAAATAATTTATCGCCAATGGTGCGGCTAATCGGTTCGAAATAAACAGGAATCGACAGCTCCGTTTCAAAGTAATCCTTCATCCACAAATCGTGATTACCGGTAAACATATAAATCGGAATACCTGCATCACGGAGTTCGGCTAACTTACCTAATAATCGTACAAATCCCTTTGGGACAACGGTCTTGTATTCAAACCAAAAATCGAAAATATCTCCTACCAAATACAAGGCTTCCATATCCCCTTTCATTTCATCTAAAAAAGCACAGACACGTTTTTCACGCACCAAGCTTGCCGCGTGATTCGGTGTCCCTAAATGAAAATCAGATATGAAATAAGTCTTCTTCAACTTTATAAAAATACAAATTTATCCGTCTTGAAAGTCTGTAGGATTATATTCTTCTTGAATCGCCTTCGGCTGACGCATCGACTCTGAAACTTTCTCCATCAAACCAGGTATAGCCAAATAATGCGCTTCCGCTTCTCTCAACACAGTATGAATTTCTTCCACTTCATTCAAAGTCACTAATTGACTTCTAAAATGTTTACTTTCTGGCAAGTGCTTGAGATAGTTGGAATAGTGACGACGCATCTCTAAGATTCCTAGTTTAGGTCCTTTCCATTGCAAACTCATTTCCAAATGCTTCTTGCAAGAAGTAAATCGCTCTTCTATTGTTGGCGGCGGCAAAATAGTACCATCCTTCAAATATTGTTTTATCTCTCTAAAGATCCATGGGTAGCCAATCGCAGCACGACCCACCATAATTCCATCTACGCCGTAACGATCTTTGTATTCCTTTGCTTTTTGCGGAGAATCAATATCTCCATTACCGAAGATCGGTATATGCATTCGAGGATTATTCTTTACCTCTCCGATTAAAGTCCAGTCGGCACTTCCCTTATACATTTGCTGACGGGTACGTCCATGAATCGTCAAAGCCTGAATTCCAATATCTTGCAATCGTTCTGCTACCTCCACAATATTTTTGGTTCGTTCATCCCAACCCAAACGTGTCTTCACGGTAACGGGTAATTTAACAGCGTCCACGATCGCTTTCGTCATGGCCACCATTTTATCAATATTCGTCAAAATACCTGCACCAGCACCTTTACAAGCCACTGCTTTTACCGGACAGCCATAGTTGATATCAATCAAATCTGGATTTGCTTCGGCAGCAATGCGCGCCGCGTCGACCATACTCTCAATATCGGAGCCGAAAATTTGAATACCTATCGGACGCTCATATTCAAAAATATCTAATTTCTTTTTACTCTTCAACGCATGTCGAATCAAACCTTCACTACTAATAAACTCGGTATACATCAAATCCGCACCAGCATCCTTACATACAGCACGAAAAGGCGGATCGCTCACATCCTCCATAGGAGCAAGCAATAAAGGAAAATCAGGTAATTCTAATGGACCAATCTTTACCATATTTGGATTACTTGTTTTTAAGTTTAATACGAGCAAACACATTGGATAAATCCACCCACGCTTCGACAGATAATTGCTCGGCACGTAAGCCTAAAATCTCTTCAGGAATTGCAGGCAATAATTCCTTATCCAAGCCAGATAACGCATTCTTCAAGGTCTTTCTACGCTGAGAAAAACCAGCCTTCACCACTTGTCTAAATAATTTCTTATCTAAAATCTCCATCGGCGTTTCCTTGCGTTTCAAATGAATCACCCCACTCACCACTTTCGGAGGCGGATCAAACAAATGGGCAGGAACATCAAACAAATACTTCACCTCATACAAGGCTTGTGTCAAAACAGAAGTTACGCCATAAACCTTACTACCGTGCTTAGCAGCAAAACGTTGCGCTACTTCCTTCTGAAACATCCCAACTACTTCAGGAACGTATTGTACATTGTCGATTACCGTAAAAATAATTTCAGTGGAGATGTTGTAAGGAAAATTCCCTACGACGCAAACACCGTTTGGAAACTGCTTTTCAAAATCAAGGGTTAAAACATCTTGATGAAGGAAGTGAACTCGCGGAAATTTCTCCGGAATGATTTTCGCTAAACGATCATCAATATCTACTGTATAAAAATTGCCAGCGTACTTCGGATACAAAAATTGGGTAAGAACACCTAATCCTGGACCGACCTCCAAAACAGCATAGCCAGTTTCTTTGAGCGCATCTACAATTTGAAATGCGACATCCTGATCACGAAGAAAGTGTTGACCTAAGGCCTTTTTGTGGCGAAACTGATCTTCGCGAATATAATGTTTCAAGCTAATTTATTTTTTCTCACGTATTCTACTCAAACGAAAAGGAGTCCCAACCATACGGACGTTCGGGTCAATCGTTCCTTCTGCACCACTGAATTCAACCTTCATGCCAGCATGTTGAAAATTAGCAGGCAATTCCACTAAATAACGCTGATTAGGATTGCTATCCGGAACAATCACATAAGTAGTGCTACCCTCTGGTATATTCATCACCACGCCACTTTGCAATAGGTGCTTTTTCTTGTGTTTCTGACACATAGCCTGTGAGGCACCAAAAATACTAATCATCAAGACGATGACGATAGCGATTAATTTTTTCATAATTAGTTGTTTAAGGTTTCACTAGGTACACCCGCTGAACTACCTTCTTCAGGCGCAGAGATATCACGAAGCTTTGGTAAATCATCAACCGAGTTCAATCCAAAATAATCCATGAAAGTATTGCTCGTAGCATACAAAACCGGTTTGCCCACTTGCTCACTTCTACCAGCAATCACAATCAATTCTTTTTCCAATAATTTTTGAATCGAGTAATCAGCGCTTACGCCACGAATCATTTCAATCTCCGTTTTACTAATAGGCTGCTTATAGGCAATAATAGCTAAAGTCTCCATTGCAGCGGTCGTTAAGCGCTTCACTGTTTTTTCCTTCAACAACACACTCACCGTTTCATGATAATCCGCCTTCGTCATAAATAAATAACCCTTCGAGATACTCTTCAATTCAAAAGCAAATTCAGGGGCGTTATATTTTTCTGTCAATTGTTCCAATGCAGCCTGCAAATCAGCGTCAGCCACAAACAAACCAAAACGCTTGTTCAAACACTCCTGTATGTCCTTTAAAGTTAAAGAACTCTCAGAAGTAAATATCAAGGCTTCAATATGTTGCAATAGGTTCTCCATCGTCGATTTTGTTTACCTTACAAAACTATCAAAAAGTAAACGTTTTTACGTAAAAAAGCCTTTTGCTTTGTACTTTTGTTAAAATTTTGTGGAAAACTATGTCTCAGCGTTATAGCCAAACTAAAGCAACCCTTGCCATCTCGAAAGCAAGCTTAAAATCGATGTTCAGAAGCCCTTCTGCTGTCATCTTTTCTCTTGCCTTCCCGATCATTTTTATTCTTGTCTTTGGTTTTATCGGTGATCGTGGAGGTATGAGCTTTGATATTGCTTTCACAGAAGGATCTAATACCCAAAATCCTGTGTACCAATGGATGCAGACTGACTCCAACATTCATATACATACCGGCACCGCAAAGGAATTAAATGAGCAATTATTAAAAGGGAAATTAGATGCGATGGTGACCATGAAATACGGCGCCGCAGATAGTTTTGGCATGACTCCTCTGAACGTCACTATTCAAACCTCCACTGCCTCGATACAGAGCGGGCAAATTTTTCAAAGTGTGGTAAAGGAATACGTGAATGCCATTAGTGAAAAAACCTTACAATACTTTCCTCGATTTGCTACACTCAGCTTCCCACCGCCTGTTCAAGCACGTGTGTACCAAAGTATCGACTTTATCTTACCAGGGCAATTAGGTTTTTCAATGTTAAGTGCGGGTGTATTCGGAGCAGCCTTTGTATTCTTCGGACTCCGTCAGACACTCGTGTTGAAGCGCTTCTTCGCTACACCTATTCGCCGAGGAAACATTATTATCGGAGAAGGGATTTCTAGAATTTTATTTCAACTAATGGCCGCTACCTTGATCATTATCATTGGTCATTTCTTCTTCAAATTCACCCTCGTAAACGGTTTCATCACGGGATTAGAAATGATTCTACTCTGCGGATTAGGACTCATCATCTTCATGGGCTTCGGCTTTATCGTAAGCGGTATCGCGAAAAACGAAACGAGTATTCCGCCGTTCGCCAACTTAATCACCATGCCGCAATTCCTTCTAGGAGGCACTTTCTTTAGTATCAGTAATTTCCCTTCTTGGTTACAAGTAATCAGTAAGGCTATGCCATTAACCCATCTTAACGAAGCACTACGTCAAATAGCATTCGATGGAGCTTCTCTTTGGGATGTTCGTAACGAAATCGGCATCATGCTCCTTTGGGGTGTGTTTGTCTATGTTATCGCTGTTCGTGTATTCCGTTGGGAATAAAAACATAATATGCCAAACGCATTAGTCAACGAAAAAAGCCCCTACCTTTTACAGCATGCTCACAATCCTGTAGAATGGTTTCCTTGGGGTGAAGAGGCCTTACAGAAGGCGAAAACAGAAGACAAACCCATTCTTTTAAGCATTGGTTACTCAGCCTGCCATTGGTGTCATGTCATGGAAAGAGAAAGCTTCGAAGATGCGGATACCGCAGCGCTGATGAACGAACTTTATGTGAATATAAAAGTCGATCGCGAAGAACGTCCCGACTTAGACCATATTTACATGGAAGCGGTTCAAATCCTTACAGGAAGCGGAGGCTGGCCTTTAAATGTCTTCCTAACGCCCGACTTAAAACCTTTCTATGGCGGCACCTATTTCCCTCCTATCCCCGTACAAAATCGACCTTCCTGGACAAATGTTTTAATTCATCTAGCTAATGCATTCAAAGAAAAAAGAGGAGAAGTAGAGGAACAAGCGAATCGACTATTAGCGCACATAGAAAAAGGACAACATATCACTAAACAAGCGGATGCTGCGCAGAACAAGCATCTGAACGAAGACGACCTGCATTCCATCGCGCAAAAGCTTTTACAAAATTCAGATAGAATGCGTGGTGGATTTGGTAGAGCGCCGAAGTTCTTAGGTACTTTCAGTCTGCGTTGGATGTGGTGGTATGCGCAAACCTATGCACATCAAGAAAGCCAAGAACAGGTTGTATTAAGTGTCGACCAAATGCTAATGGGAGGTATTTATGATCAAATCGGCGGAGGTATCTGTCGTTATAGTACCGACGAACATTGGCTCGTTCCACACTTTGAAAAAATGCTTTACGATAATGCCTTACTGCTTCGATTATTGGCAGACATGCACGCTGCACAAAAAGATTTAGGCTACCAGAAGGATATGGACTCTATCTTCCTTTTTTTGCAAAGAGAGATGACTAATCCAGAAGGATTGTTCTATTCAGCTTTAGATGCCGACTCCGAAGGTGTAGAAGGGAAATATTATATCTGGTCGGCCTCCGAAATAGATGCCATATTGGGTGAAAATGCTGCTTGGTATAAGCGCTATTATAACGTGAGCGAAGAAGGAAATTGGGAAGAACAGAATATTTTACATCGTAAGGAAAACAAGGATGCTTTCGCAGCAAGTATGCATTTGGATAGCGATGCGTTCGCTAAAAAAGTGGATGAGTGCAATTCCATTTTATTGCAAGCAAGAGAAAAAAGAATTCGTCCGGGATTAGACAATAAAATTCAATTAAGCTGGAATGCACTAATGAATAGCGCCCTGAGTGCAGCTTACCTAGCCACTTTAGAGGAAAAATACCTAGTTGCTGCCATTAAAAATATGGAGGCGATGAAAGCACATTGTGAAGGATGGAACAAGCTTAAACATATTCTGAATAACGAGGCACAAGAGAATTATTTCTTAGAAGATCTTGCGTTTTTAGGGGACGCTTTATTGTTACTCTATCAAGCAAGTGGAAATAGTAACTACGCACAAGACGCCTTGAAGATAGCCGAAATCATTCGGGATGAATTTGCTTTAGAAAATTCTATTTTCTTCAGTTTCACTAGCAAGCAGCAAAAGGATAAACTTCTGGCAAAAGCAGAATATTATGACGGAGCGACAGCTTCTGCAAACTCCGTTATCAACGGTCTTTTCATTCAGTTAGGCAGTATCTTTAACGATAGTAATTGGATTGCCTTAGCAGAGAAAATGAATCCCGCCATTCTAGCTGGCTTGAAACAATATCCAAGCTCCTTCTCCAATTGGGCGATGCAGTTTACAATGCAAATGGTCGGACTCCGTGAAATAAGTATACATCCTGAAAACACTTACAGAAAGGATATTCAACAAAAATACGACCCTTTCAAGTTGATTATTTACGCAGCAGAAAAAGCGAGTTTACCTATCGGAGAAAGTATAACGAAACTGGATAAAAAATCGATTCAATTCTGTTACAAACAAAGTTGCTATCCGCTTTATCAGACGTGGGAAGATTTATGTGCAGAACATTATAAACAATAAATTAGCAGAGTAGTAATTTAGAGATACAATGAATCAATTGCTCAATCTTCAATCGTTGAAAGCATTCAATACCTTCAATATTGAATGTACTGCTGAACAGTTTCTTTCTTTTGATCAGCTTGAAACTTTACAAAACATCTGTGCGGATACTGCCTTGAAAAGCCGTATCTCATTGATTCTTGGCGGTGGCAGTAATATTTTATTCACGAAGCCGAAGATTGAAGGGCTGACTTTACATAATTGCTTAAAAGGAATTGAAAAAGTAGCGGAGGACGAGGAAAGCATTTATATCAAAGCATTTGCAGGAGAAGTATGGCATGATTTCGTAGAACATTGTATCCAACAAAATTGGGCAGGAATCGAAAATTTAGCTTTGATACCTGGATGTGTAGGCGCATCGCCGATGCAAAATATCGGAGCCTATGGGGTTGAAATAAAGGATGTGTTTTTCGAACTAGAAGCCTTGCATATAGCAACCAACGAAATTCATCGATTCAAACTAAACGATTGCCAATTCGGCTATCGTGAGAGTGTCTTCAAACGCCGTTATAAAGGAGAATATATCATCCTTTCTGTTACATACCGACTCTTAAAAAATGCTGCCATAAAAACTAGTTATGGCGCCATTCAGCAAGAGTTAGAAAGTATGCAAGTCGGTGCTGTTGGAATTAGAGAAGTCGCAGATGCTGTGATTCGCATTCGTCGTTCGAAATTGCCCAATCCGAAAGAGCTAGGCAATGCAGGAAGCTTTTTCAAAAACCCTAGTATACCTATTCATCAGGCCGAGGACTTATTGAAAACATACCCTTCCATGCCGCAATATCCTTCCACTGAGGCAAATGCAAAAAAGGTAGCTGCTGGATGGTTGATAGAACAATGTGGTTTAAAGGGACATCGAGAGGCGCATTGCGGAGTTCATCATCTACAAGCACTTGTGTTGGTTAATTATGGTGAAGCTCGTGGCGAAGAAGTATTTCAACTTTCACAATTGATTATCGATAAGGTATTCAACAAGTTTGGTATCCTTTTGGAAAGGGAAGTAAACATCCTTTAAAGACGAAATAATCTTGCAATTCATAATTTTGGTATGTAAATTGCATCATCATTCCTAAACGGTTTAAAATGAAAAAATATTTACTCGGCTTAGTTGCCTTTTTAAGCTTTACATTGGTAAGCTTCATCCCTCAAAGTACTTCAGAAGTGCCTAGTGTAACGATCAAAGGACTAAGTGGAGAAAACGTAGATTTTTCATCAGTTGTAAAAAAAGGGCGTGTAACAGTCGTTTCTTTTTGGGCAACTTGGTGCGTTCCTTGTAAAAAAGAGATCAATGCGATGTCAGAATTAATCCCAGAATGGCAAAAGACAATGGATTTCGACATGGTTGCCGTTTCTATTGATGATACGCGTAACATGGCAAAAGTAAAATCCTATGTAAACGGACAAAAGTGGGAATTCCCTGCGTATATCGATCCGAATCAAGATTTGAAGCGTGCCTTGAATTTCCAAAGTATTCCTTTCGCTATCATTTTTGATAAGGATGGTAAAATTGCTTACACCCACTCAGGTTATGTAGAAGGCGACGAGTTCGTTCTTCGCGATCATATCAAAGAAATCGTGAGTGCTAAATAATTGCGCTCCTAAATAAAAAAAGGCTCCTTTAAACAGGGGCCTTTTTTATTTACGCAATAACATACTTCATCGTAAACACGCCTTTCTTCCCCTAGCCCTGGTTCGTGTCTCACGAACCAGAAAAAAAACATTTACGAAATAACATCCTTCATCGTAAACACCCCTTTCTTCCCTATCAACCATTTCGCGGCCATCAAAGCGCCGGCAGCAAAGCCATCTCGACTATGTGCTTCATGCGTAAAATGCATGCTATCAATCTTGGAATGATAATGCGTGGTGTGAATACCAACGACAGGATCAACTCGATGATCCACAACAGGAATCGCTTGGCTTGGATAGAATTCCTGTAGATGCGCGAGCAATGTTTTGGCAGTGCCACTTGGAGAATCTTTCTTTTGCGTATGATGCGTTTCTTCAATACTTACTGAATACTCAGGGTAGGTACGCATGAGTGCGGCCATTTTTCGATTCAATTCAAAAAACAAATTCACCCCGACACTGAAATTACTTGCCCAAACTAAAGCCCCACTTTGCTTCGTAGCTTCACTGTCTATCAAATCTAATTGATCAAACCAACCCGTTGTACCTGAAACTACAGGAACTCCGGCAGCAAAGCATTTCAAGATATTTGATACAGCTGCCTCAGGTTGCGTGAATTCAATCACCACATCAGCAGATTTCAATAGCTCGTCCGTAAGCGTTGCAACTTGTGCGGAACTAATGGTCGCAACAATTTCATCACCGGCTTCATGCGCCAAACGTTCAATTGTCTTGCCCATCTTACCATATCCCAAAAGAATAATCTTCATTTTATTTGAATTGTAAAGCAAAGCCAATGCTTGTCGGACTTACACGCGGCGACAAGCTTAAATCTTCACTCATGTTAAAATTATACAAATGCGCACTCACATTGGCATCCACTAAGGTCAACATATACACAGCGGCAAAACCAATCACACTTAAATCTAAGTTGTGACGGAAGTAAGCCTTTACTTTAAACAAATCTTCATTTGCACGATCACTAATGTCATATTGTCTATAGTTAAAATCGCGGACCAGTAAAGGATTATAATCATTCGAAGGATCTGCATCTAAGCGTCGACTAATACCTAAACGGGTTTGCTGATAGCTCCAATAATTAACCCCAATAAAATATCCTGCTGTGCCTAATGCGGTATAAACTAATGGTAGTTTCCAGTATTTGCGTGTATACACTTGTCCCCAACCAGGCACAATCGCGCCGCGAATAACTGCACCTTTCGGACTAGGACTAAAAAGTACTTTTTGACGAACCACTTTAAAAGAATCTTGCTGCTTAGTTAAAACAGAGTCTTGTTGTGCAAACAAAACACTGTGCAAATTAAGGAGCAGTAAAAAACTTACTATAAAGCGCATGATTAAAATTAATAGTTCGCAGGTAAAATTTCATTAGCGGTGGCATAATCTTCAGGAATGCCGATATCAATAAAATAGTCTTGATACGCGTATCCTTTAAAGTAAAGCATATTTACATGCGACTCCATAAAATCCTTTTCGAAGCTGAATTTTGCAGGAAAGATAAACTCCTTCAGACAGGCTGTACGCAGCGCATAAATCCCTCCATTAATATTTCCGGCTGCACGTGCCTCTTTTTCACTGAATGAAGTGATATTATTTTCTTCATCTATATTTACGACACCATAACGATCAAAGTTTGTCATTGGCTTTAAGGCTATAGTCATATCAGTTTCTGGCAAATGGGTATGTTTGGCAGAAAGATCCTTTAAATCAATTGGAAAGAAGGTATCTCCATTTAATATAAGCACCTGTTCATCTGTCAAATCTAATACTGCCTGACGTATAGCGCCTCCGGTACCGAGTGGCGTCTCTTCAATGCTATACACGATTTCAAAACGATCCTTCCAGGTATCGGCATAGGCCATTACTTGCTCCCGTTGATAAGATACCGCAAGCACTATTTTTTTTATCCCTTGCTTTTGCAAATAACTAAAGACATAATACAAAAAAGGTTGCTCCCCAACACTAGCCATCACCTTCGGCTTGTCCGCAACCACCGATTGCAAACGCGTTCCTAAACCTCCCGCTAAAATGATACAAGTTTTAATCATAATTTATCTACTCTTCCACCAACGAATATAATCCGCATCCGGATCTGTGCCAACCATCGGACAGCGTTTATACAATATGGAATAATGCAATGAAATACCTGTTAATAACAAAGCGTCCTTTCCTTTCATTCCTCTTTGTTTGTTCAAGACATCCCCTAATGGATTTAGAACATTGGAAGGATCTGTTAGATTATTATTCCCTGCCATAACCCCATTACCCTTATAGGTTCCCGCGACATCATCCAAATAATCAGTCGATGTCGGAATATAGGTAGTATGCACGGCGAGTGTCCACGCTTTCGCCAAACGCCATTTCAAACCGAATTCCATCGGAAAGCAAAAAAACACTTGATTGTATTTGCTACCCTCTGTACGCATCTCATAAAGTTTGTAGGTAGCGCCATTATAAGTAGCCTGGTTGATGAAATAACCTACCCCTGCTCCGGTAGCTACATAAGGCGTAAAAGCCGTTTCATATTTATCCTTATCCACTTCAAATTTGAAAAGATTAAATTCTAGCATGGAAGTAATCAAACCATATTTAGCATTGAAGTTTAAGTTTTGATAAGCCCAATAAGGATTCGAAGACCATTTTGAATCATAATAAGATATTCCAGCCATCGCATCGAATCTGTACGCAAAAAACGGATTTAAAATTTTACGATAATTGAGCATCGCCATCCCCCCAGGATGTGTTGGGTTAAAATCAGCATTCAGATCTCCGAAATAATGAGACATCCCAATACTCGCACCCCACTCCGCATATTGTGCACGTGCCGCACTCATCATTAAGATGCTTGCAAAAACTGTTAACAATATTCTCTTTAATTGCTGCATATTCGAATGGCAAAGGTCGGATTATTTCTGTTATCTTTACCAAGTAAAACAAAGGATTAATTTAGAATCTAGCAAACCCTATTATGCGTTATTTATTAAGTATTCTGTTAAGTATCCTCTCCTTGCAAGTGTTGGCGCAGGCGATTCCTTATGCGCCCGCTCCGAAAGGTATTCATTTTGAGCACAGCAACTGGGCTGAGGTCATGCAAAAAGCAAAGACAGAACATAAAGGTATTTTTATCGATTGCTATACCTCTTGGTGTGGTCCCTGCAAATGGATGGCGGCAAATGTCTTTACGGACGATACCGTAGGATTATTGCACAATAACAATTATATCAACTTCAAACAAGATATGGAAAAGGGCGAAGGTCCAGGTTTGAGCCAACAGTTTGGTATTTACGCTTACCCTACTATGATTTATTTTGACGAAGACGCACGTATCCTTAACAAACAAGTGGGAGGATTACCTGTTCCTGAGTTCATTTTAAAATCACAAGAGGCCCTCAAATTCCCGAACCTATCCGATATGATAGCCCGCTTCGAGAAAGGGGAAAAAGACAGTCGCTTTTTAGTCAATCTATTGATCAAATTACCTTCCAATAACCCAATGAAAGAAAAGGTGCTTCGCGCTTATTTTTCAGGATTGAAGGAAGAGCAATTATCGGAAGAGGTGCCATTTATGGTGATGAATCTGTTTGAAATCAATGTTTTAAGTAACGATTTCGTTTATTTAATGAGGAATAGAGCGTTATTTGAAGGCAAATACGGTAAAGAAAAGATCGAAAAACTCATCAATAGAGTAGCTAACGCAAGTTTGAAGCTAGCGGAAGCTCAAAACGATAAAAAATTAAAAAAACAGGCAGAAGCTATCCTAAATCCTGAAAAAAAATAAACATGAAAAGAACCCTCGTTTTAAGCCTAATGGCTGCCTTAATCGGTTTTGCCTGTGGTGTTAAGAAAAGTTCTACCGCAAGCGTGAGTACTGGCTTCAGTGCGGAGCAAATAAAGCAAGCAGAAACACGTTTTCCTGGCGTAAGCAGTGCAGAACTAGCGGAAGGAAAGAAGCTCTACGAAAGCCGTTGCTCGTCTTGCCACGAATTACCGCATGCAGAAAAAATGTCGCAAAGCCGTTGGGCGCATGAATATGCATCCATGAAAGGAAAAGCACAGTTAAACTTCGCGGAAGACCGCTTAGTGAACGCTTACGTTAGCGGAATTTTAGTTCCATAAAAAATCTTTAAAAAAGCTTGGTAAATCTGAAATATTACTTACCTTTGCACTCCCTCATAAAAACATTCGTGTTATGAACGCAATTCAATTCGTAGAAAATGAACTAGTTATTCGTAAGAGTTTCCCTGAATTCAAAGCAGGTGACAACATTACGGTTACTTATAAAATCGTAGAAGGCGACAAAACTCGTCCTCAGTCTTTCAAAGGTGACGTTATCCAACGTCGTGGATCAGGCGCTACTGAAACTTTCACTATCCGTAAGATTTCTGACGGTATCGGTGTAGAGCGTATCTTCCCTGTTCACTCACCAACAATCGAAACAATCGTAGTTAACAAGCGTGGTAAAGTGCGTCGTGCACGTATCTTCTACCTACGTAACTTACGTGGTAAAGCAGCTCGTATCGCTGAAAAATAATTGCGTCTCGCAACATATTCTAAACGCTTGGTTTGTCTCAAATCAAGCGTTTTTTATTTTTATACCCTCCCCTCATGCCTACTATAACACTCGGAAAAGGAAAAGATAAACGCGTCGCCCACGGTCACCCTTGGGTATTTGCCAATGAAATCGTTAGCGAAGAAGGCGAATATCAAGCTGGAGATATCGTCGATGTTTGCAATCAACGTGGTAACTTCCTAGGAAAAGGATATATCAACCCCGCTTCCTTAATCCGCGTCCGTATACTTTCTCACAAAAAGCAAGAAAATATCAATGGCGACTTTTTCAAACAACAGATTGAAAAGGCATGGAACTATCGCAAAAGCATCGGCTACGATAAAAACTGCCGTATCGTCTTTGGAGAAGCAGATGGCTTAAGTGGTTTAGTAGTTGACAAATTCGAAGATATCTTAGTCGTTCAAATCCTTACGCTTGGCATGGACATCCGTCGCCAAGAAATCATTGATGCTTTGGTAGCCGTTGTTGGTCCGAAAGCGATTTATGAGCGCAGCGACGTAAGCGTACGTACGCTAGAAGGATTAGAAGAACGCACCGGATGGATTTATGGCGAAGGCCCGACCAATTTTGTATTCAAACAAGATGGTATCCAGTTTAAAGTAGATATCGCACATGGACAGAAAACCGGCTTTTTTCATGATCAAAGAAAAAACCGTCTATCCATTCAACCCTTCGTTAAAAATGCACGCGTACTAGACGCTTGTAGCTATACCGGCTCCTTTTCTATGTACGCCGCAAAGTTCGGCGCCAAAGAAGTAATCGGATTAGATATTTCGCAAGAGGCTATCGATGTATGTCGCGAAAATGCGAAACTGAACAGCTTTTCACAATGCGAATTCCGTACGGTGAATGTATTCGATGAGCTAAAAATAATGGTAGAGAAAGGAGAACAATTCGATGTCGTAATGCTCGACCCACCAGCCTTTACCAAATCGCGTAAAAACCTTGAAGCCGCTTTGAGAGGCTATAAAGAAATCAATCGTCGTGGACTGCAATTGGTGAAGCCAGGAGGTTATTTGATTAGCAGCTCTTGCAGTCATTTTATTTATCCAGAAGAATTCAAGCAAGTAATTACCGAAGCCGCGAATGATGTAGGTCGTCAATTACGCCAAGTGGTCTTCCAGCCGCAATCCCCTGATCATCCTGCCATATGGAATATCCCAGAGACGCTTTATCTAAAGTTTGCCATCTTACAAGTCGTATAAGGATTAATTTTCGTACTTTAGAGTAGTGAATTTGCAAGCACAACAACCTATTGGCATTTTCGATTCAGGTATCGGAGGACTGACGGTAGCTCATGCTATTAGTCAGCTGCTACCGCATGAAAACCTCGTCTATTACGGTGATACGGCGCATTTACCTTACGGAGATAAATCAGCTGAAGCCGTTCGTCAGTTTTCGCTAGGCATTACGAAATTCTTAGAAGAACAAAATTGCAAAATGGTAGTAGTGGCGTGTAATACCGCTTCTGCAGCCGCTTTTGAAGCATTGCAAAGTGAATTTGGAGAACGAATATTATTGGTAAATGTAATCGATCCAATGGTAGATTTTGTCCAACAACATTACCCGATTGCGAAAGTTGGCATTATCGCTACGAAAGGAACGGTTCACGCAAAAGTATATCCTAGAAAGCTTGCTACAAAGGACGTTACCGACGTTCATGCCTTAGCCACTCCTTTATTGGTTCATTTGATAGAAGAAGGTTTTAGTAAACATGCAGGCTCCAAGTTATTGGTGGAAGAATATCTTAATCAACCTGAATTAAAAGATATCGATGTATTAATCTTAGCGTGTACACACTACCCTATTATTAAAGGCTATATTGAAGACTTTTACCAAAAGAAGGTAGAAGTGCTCGACTCGACCTTAATTACTGCCGAAGCCGTAAAATCACTATTAGCCAATCATTCTTTACTCAACCAACAATTAGTTTTGGGAACGCATCAGTTTTTTGTTTCTGATTATACCGCTGCTTTTGAGCAAATTACCAAGTTGTTTTGGGGAGAGGCCGTTGCCTTGCAAAAGAACAATATTTGGGAAAAAGAAAATATTTAAGTCCTATTAACTATCCCTTCGGGAGCGCATCAATATATTTGGTAAATTAGCATCACAATTTTTTGATATGAACTGGAAATTTTGGCAAAAGACAAAAGAAGCAAACACAGATAGCACTCCAAAGAAAAAGAAGTCGAAGACACGCGAATGGACCGATGCAATTTTGTTTGCAGTCATTGCCGCTACCATTATCCGTATGTTCACGGGCGAGATGTTTAATATCCCGACGGGCTCTATGGAAAAGTCTTTGCTGATAGGCGATTTCTTGATAGTAAGTAAATTAAGCTACGGGCCACGTACTCCAATGACTCCTATTGCGTTTCCATTAACGCATCACAGTTTCCCCGTTATCGGTGTTCAATCCTATTTAGATTGGGTACAGTGGGGTTATCACCGCTTGCCAGGTTTTGGAGATATACAGCGTAACGATGTAGTTGTATTCAACTATCCAATGGAATATAAAGCGCCGCTAAATCGTCCAGTAGACAAACGCGAACATTATATCAAACGTTGTGTAGGTATTCCAGGTGATACCATCGAAGTAAGAAAAAGTATATTATATGTAAACGGGAAATTAGGTTATGCTCCTCCAAAAAGTCAGATGGAATATATCGTGCGCACGAATGGTTCTATGCTCGATGCAGAAGCTATTATGGACATGGGCGTAACAGACGGTTGGCAGATGAATGACGGCTCCTTCAACCTGTTTCTAACACCAGAGAATGCTGCAGCCATTAAGCAGATGAGTAATATCGTAGAGGTTCGTCCGAATGTCCGTCCTGACACAGCTATGGAAGCTCGCGTGTTCCCGCATGATACCCTTCATTACCGTTGGAATGCGGATCATTATGGTAAAATTTGGATTCCTAAAAAAGGTGCAACCGTTACCTTAACGCCTGCAAATATTTGCTTCTATCGTGAATTAATCACTGTTTACGAACACAATACCTTAGAGGAAAAGAACGGCAAGTTTTTTATCAATGGAAAAGAAGCTAAGAGCTATACCTTCAACATGAACTACTATTGGATGATGGGCGACAATCGTCATAATAGCGAAGACAGCCGCTATTGGGGCTTTGTGCCAGAAGATCACGTAGTAGGAAAAGCATTATTCATCTTCTTTAGTTTAGATGAACACCCTCGCACGATGTGGCAGAAAGTACGTTGGAATCGTTTATTTATGGGAATCCACTAATTGATTCAAGCGATCAACTCGCACAGGTTTTAAAGCAGTCACCCTTCCCATTCTGTAAGAGCACACGCTCATAAAGGGCTGTGTACTTAGGTAAGATATATTTAATATCAAACGTTTTTGCTTGCGCAAGCGCGTTTTCTCGCATTTGCTGATGCAATGCTGGATTAGATAATAAGTCGATTCCAAATTGACCCATGGCTTCTACATCTCCAACATCCGCCATATAGCCTGTTTGACCATGAATATTCACCTCTGGCAAACCACCTGCATTCGTAGAAATCACCGGTACATTACAAGCCATAGCCTCCAGTGCAGACAACCCAAAACTTTCTGTTTCAGAAGGCAATAGGAAGAGGTCGCCTATGGTAAGAATTTCTTCTAAGGCATCTTGCTTCCCTAAGAACTTCACATGATCTAAAATGCCTAGATTACGACATAGCAGCTCTACGTTATGACGCTCTGGTCCATCTCCAATTAATAAGAGCTTGGCAGGTACTTGAGAATGAATTTTATTAAAAATATGGATAACGTCTTCCACACGCTTTACCTTACGGAAGTTAGAGGTATGAATCACGATCTTTTCATTCTCAGCGGCAATCGCTTTTCTAAAATGCTCTTTATTGTGTTTGCGAAAACGTTTTAAATCGACAAAATTATGGATGACATCGATTGCCTTTTTTATACCGAAAAACAAAACCGTCTCCCGTTTTAAATCTTCAGAAACTGTGGTGATCGCATCAGACTGTTCGATAGAAAAAGCAACCAATGGCTTGAAGGTTTCGTCCTTTCCTACCAAGGTAATATCCGTTCCATGAAGGGTTGTGATATATGGAATAGTGATCCCTTTTTCCTTTAAAATTTGCTTTGCCATATAAGCTGCAGCCGCATGCGGAATGGCATAATGCAAATGCAGTAAATCTAATTTTTCATTTTGAACCACATCCACCAAACGCCCTGCCAATGCAGATTCATAAGGAGGATAATCGAATAAAGGATAATTACTCACGTTCACTTCATGATAGAAAATACGCTCGTGAAAGGAATCTAATAATCGGGCTGGTTGTTTGTAAGTGATAAAATGTACTTCGTGCCCTTGATCGGCAAGTGCCTTACCAAGCTCTGTTGCCAATACTCCACTTCCTCCAAAGGTTGGATAACAAACAATACCAATTCTCATACGCATTAATTATTCTTCGAAGGTACGCACTTCAAACGGATAAAAAGAAAAAGTCCCGACCAACAATGTTAATCGGGACTTAAACTTAACAATTTATAAAACTTATTGTTTTACGAAGTTTGCTGTATAAACCTTTCCTTGCTTATCAGAAGCCTTGATGCGATAAACACCAGCAGGCAATTGATTTACATTCAAAGTAGCTTGAGCAGCGATATCTGTATGCATTACTTCTTGACCCATTACGTTAGTCATTACTAAAGTAGTTGCAGCAGGCAAGCGTACAGCGATTACATCAGCTGCAGGATTTGGATAAACACTAAAGCTAGAATTAGCAATTGCATTCACACCAGTTCCAGAAGCTACTGTTACAGATTGCGTAGTGCTATCAGGTCCGCAAGCGCCCATGATGGTTAAGGTTACATTATATGAACCGTCAGCAGCATAAGTATGCGTTGGGTTAGCTGTATTATCAAAAGTACCGTCACCGAAGTTCCAAGAATATGACATTGCTCCTGTAGAAGCGTCAGTGAAATTAACTGTCCAACCAGTTGCAGAGAAAGTAAATGCTGGAACTGGAGCAGGAACTACCGTAACGTAGATTGAATCCGTGTTTGTACAACCAATTGCTGAAGTTGCATTCACTACATACATTGCAGAAGCTGTTGGAGTGATAGTATCACGACGAGTAGGCTTACCATCTGACCAAACATAGCTAACACCATTCTGACCGAAAGGCATTGCATTCAAAACAATCGTAGTACCAGCACAAACCGTATCACCAATTGCTTGGTTGTTCATATTGTAAACTGTAGGATTCAAATTAGGAGAAGCACCTGCGAATACCGTGATTAAAGTAGAATTCGTACAGTTACCCAAAGTTGCTGTAACAGTATAGTTAGTAGTATTAGTTGGCGTTGCAGTAACTGTAGTTCCTGCAGTTGTATCCAAGAAGTTAGCAGGACTCCAAGCGTATGAAGTACCCGTACCTGTTACGCTCATAGTTACCGGAGTTGCATTACATGAACTATATGGACCACCAACCACACTGATTGAAGGAGCTGTACCAGGCGTAACTACTAGATTCAATGAATCTAAAGTGCTACATCCGCCTGTATTGGTAACAGTTACAATATACAAAGTAGAGGTAGTTGCAGTAATAGTATCATTACGGGTAGTTTTACCATCTGACCATGAATACGTGTATGTATTAGGACCGAAACCTCCTGGGTTCCCACGTAAAATAACAGTTGCGCCAGCGCAAACAGTATCATTACCTACAAGGATTGTAATTGCTTGTTTCGCAGGAGCTTGATTTAATTGTACGGTTGTATTAGCAGTTCCAGTACAACCGAAAGCATCCGTACCAACAACAGTATAGTTGGTAGTTCCAGAAGGGTTTGCTAACACTGAATCGAAGTTATTTCCTAAGTTGCTAATAGTAGTAGCAGGTGTCCAAACGTATGATACCGCACCAGTAGCGGTTAACGTAACACCGCCTGTATTAGGACAAATAGGACCAGTTAAGTTATTGAGGGTAATAGTTGGTGAAGGATTCGGACTAACAATGATTGAATCAATGTTAGTGATAAAATCTTGACCAGAGAAAGAACAATGAACTGTACACATGAAATAAGTCGTTTGACTTAATACCGGCGTCGTTACTGTATTTGAAAGCGTATCACCAAAATCAATGAAAGGAGTTAATGGATTCACTGAATATTGCCAGTGATAGGTTAAACCAGCGATTCCTGTTAAAGGATTTGTAAATGACAAGGTTGCAGTACCACCGCCATCACAAATGATATTGGCAGAGTTAGTGATGTCACCTACATATGGCATACCCGAACAAGGAGGAGGGAAAGCGTCAAATTCAACATCATCTACATACATACGGTTACCTACTGCAGAAACACCACGTAACATTACATAGTTTGCTGTACCTTGAAAGTTAGAAGGGAAAGTGAATGAATATTGATACCAACCATTTGCTAATTGCGTATCAGGCAAATTAACGTAACGGTTACGTGCAATTTGACCAATCACCACCGCACCATTAGTGTCAGGAGTTGTGTTGATCAAAACCTCCATACGATCTACGTTAGCGGTTAAGCCACTGTCACGGAACATCCAAAAACGGATACCAGCATTGCTAGCACCGCGGTTAGACAAATCAAAGGCCGGAGATACTAAAGATTGCGTGTTACCAGCAACACCAGCTGAGGAACGGAAAGAAGCCATAGCTGCTCCTGTGTGTGGATTTACGGTCACATTTTGTGTACCTGTAGTACGACGTGACCAAATGGCTTGGCTTTGCGAATTTGCTGGAAATAGAGCCCAGCCATTCGGTACGAATGTTGTACCATCAAAACTTTCAGCAGTGATAACCACTTGTGCATTTAGCTCGGTATACCCGAACATAATCACAGCAAGCAGCATCAAAAAAGAGAAGGAAATTTTCTTCATTGAATGAGGTTTTTAAAAGGATTATACTTTGCTAATGTACAAAAATTAATCAATTGTTGGTATTAGAAAAAAATTAACAAAACAGCTAAAATCTGCCCCTAATTCTAAAAAAAACGACGTATTCAGCCAATCCTTTCTTATTTTGCAGTCGATGAAGACATTAAAGCGTATTGCCATTTTAGGAAGTAGCGGTAGCATTGGAACACAAGCCTTAGAGGTGATTGCGGCAAATCCGGAAGAATTTGCGGTAGAAGTCCTAACCGTCCACTCGAATGCGGATTTGTTAATTCAACAAGCAATTCAATTCAAACCGAATGTAGTGGTCGTGGTTGAACCCGCCGCCTATCAAAAGGTGAAAAATGCTTTAGAAGACTTACCCATCAAGGTTTATGGAGGTGCTGCAGCTATTGAACAAGTCGTTCAAATGGACAGTATCGATATCGTGCTTACGGCGATGGTTGGTTATTCTGGCTTATTGCCAACTATTAGTGCAATTAAGGCCAAAAAGAATATCGCTTTAGCCAATAAAGAAACCTTAGTTGTTGCGGGTGCTTTAATCACTCAACTAGCCCGAGAAAATGGCGTAAATATCTATCCCGTTGATTCGGAACACTCTGCCATTTTCCAATGCTTAGCGGGCGAATGGGATAATAAAATTGAGAAAATCTATTTGACGGCAAGTGGTGGACCCTTTCGCGGAAAAACCAAAGAAGAACTACTACAGGTTACAAAAGCACAGGCTCTGAAGCATCCGAACTGGACCATGGGGGCGAAAATAACCATTGACTCTGCTAGCTTAATGAATAAAGGACTGGAGGTGATTGAAGCAAAGTGGCTGTTCGGTTTAAATAATGAACAAATCGACGTTATTGTACATCCACAAAGTATCATTCATAGCTTGGTTCAATTTGAAGATGGAAGCATGAAAGCGCAAATGGGACTTCCTGATATGAAGCTACCCATCCAATACGCCTTCACCTATCCATATCGCATTAAGACAGATTTTCCACGATTTAATTTTTTAGATTATCCTAGTCTTACTTTCCATGCCCCCGATCGAAACACCTTCCGATGTCTAGATTTAGCCTATGCAGCCTTGGCTAAGGGAGGTAATTTGGCCTGCACAATGAACGCGGCAAACGAAGTGGCTGTTGCAGCCTTTTTGGAAGAACGCATCCGCTTTTTACAAATAGCCGAATTAATTGAAAACTGTATGGAGATTGCTCCATTCAATGATAGTCTAGATATAGCAAATTATATAGAGAGTGATCGACTAGCAAGAGAAATCGCAGAAAGTCAATTGAATAAATTACAACATTAATCTACAAAGGATTTATTTAGCAAAAGATTCTTCGTAATTTTACAAACCTATTAAACAGAACACACACGTGGCAAAAAAAGCAACTCCTTCTTATAAACATATTGTAGTAGCAGGAAATATCGGCGCTGGTAAAACAACCTTAACAGGTTTACTTGCAAAAAACTTCGGTTGGACAGCACATTACGAAGATGTAGAAAACAACCCTTACTTGAACGACTTCTACGAAGACATGGTTCGTTGGAGCTTCAATCTTCAAATCTACTTTTTAAACAGTCGCTTTGAGCAAATCATCGACATTTTAAAAGGCAAAGAAGTGGTTGTTCAGGATCGTTCTATTTACGAAGACGCAAATATTTTCGCGCCAAACCTTCATGAAATGGGTTTGATGAGCACGCGTGATTTCAATAACTATGAAAGGATTTTCAAAACATTGAACTCAATGGTTCAGCCGCCAGATTTGATTATTTATCTAAGAGCCTCTATCGGTACCTTAGTCAATCAAATTGAAAAACGTGGTCGTGAATATGAAGATAATATCCGCTTAGATTATCTAAAGCGTTTGAACGAACATTATGAAAATTGGATCCGTAGCTACAAAGACGGTCCCGTATTAATCATTAATGTGGACGATTTAAATTTTGCTGAACGCAAAGAAGACCTTGCAAAGGTAATTGCTAAAGTAAATGCCGAATTAAACGGTCTTTTTAAGTAATCCATTTTAATTACTTACACTACCCTTCCTCCAATTTTGAGGGAGAATTTACTTTCCTTACAAACTTAGGATAATGAACTCCGTGCGTCTATTCGCTTGGTGTTCGGCTTCGGTACATGGTACGGCGTCGGCACAACGATTGACTAACAGCATCTCGCCATAGCCCTTTCCTTTCATACGCGTGGCATCGATTCCCTTGCTGATGAGATAATTCACCGCGCTCGTTGCTCTACGTTGGGATAATAACAAATTGTAATCGTCTGGTGCGCGAGAATCGGTATGACTACGCAATTCAATTTTCATTGTAGGATACTCCACTAAGATCGCATATAGCTTATCTAATTCGATTGCAGCGTCAGGACGAATATTCCAGCGATCTAAATCATAATAGATGTTCTCAATTTTAATGGTATCACCTTTACAATACAATGGCAAGTTCATCACTAAAGTTGCAGAACCTTCCAAACCACGAGTGGTAGTGTCTTTTGAACTGATTCCACATTTAACACTTTCCGCATTAACCAAATAATCATGATTCGGCTCTAAATCAAAATGGAAATTTCCGCCTGGATCAGTGGTAATTTCTTCTTTACGTCCTGATGTTTGATCTTGCAAAGAAACCTTAACATTCTTCATCGGCTGCTTACTGCCCGCATTGAATACGATTCCCTTCATATCAAACTTGCTCAACTTCTCTAATGGAATTCGAACAGGTGTATTTACATTAAATAAACCGACCGTTGAAAAATCCATTTGATTCGGTTCGAAGCCAGGCTTATCGGCTTTAAAAGTATAGCGTTTATCAATTCCTAAATTCGTCTTCACTTCGCCACGTGCATCTGTTTTCAATGTGGCAATTGGCTTATCATTCTCATAAACGACCACTGACGAATTTGCTAATGGATATCCGCTTTTCTTGTCGTAAACAATTACCGTTAAGTTAATCGCCACCTTACTAAATGAATAGATATCATCACTACCCACTCGGTTAGAACAAAAATAACCGGTCATACCATCTTGCGTGATTAATCCAAAATCATCCAACGATGAATTGATGCCACCTCCAAGATTTTGAACGAAAGTCCATTGATCCCAAATTTTTCTTGTGGAATAAATATCTAAGCCACCTAGTCCTGCATGACCATTGCTTGCGAAATATAGAATTCCATCAGCGGCGATAGTTGGAAACATCTCATCCCCTTCTGAATTAACTTCTGCTCCTAAGTTTTTAGGCTTTCCCCAATGATCATTCTCCCAATAACAAACATACAAATCAATACCACCAAAACCCCCAGGGCAATCACTAGCGAAATATAAGGCACTAGCATCTTGCGACAAACTTGGATGTCCGTAGCTATACTCTTCGTTGTTATACGCAAATGGCACTGCCTTCGACCAATGGCCCTTCGCATCTTTCGTACGCGACATAATTTGCAAACGAACGATATTATCCTCATCTGGAAGAGGACGGCGACGGAAGCTACTCCCTTTCGTATAATAAATAATATTTCCGGCAGGATTACTGGTACTCACGGCTTCGTGAAAACGATTGCTGTTACCCCAAAATACACGCGGCTTCGTAAATTTAGGTCCTTGGCTGTAGGAAGAATAAATAGAATAAAAAGCGGCGTTAGTCCATGAATATCGACTATTCGTATTTTTCGTTACGCGATCGGATGCAAACAATAAACCATTCTCCGTAAACATTGGTCCGATATCACTGTAGATTGAATCGTTCAATGATAATCTATCAATGATATAATTAGAACTAGTACTATTCCAATTCGCAATCGAATCAATCGATGAAAGGAGCATATAAGCGCGCTTCTCTTTCGGTTGCAATTTGTAATACATTTCGAAGCCGATATGCGCCTTTTGATATTGTTGAATTTGCAGCAATAATTGCGACAAAGCTAAAATCTGTCCTGCACTTCCTTCCCCAGGCAATAAAGCTTGTTCGCACCAATAGGTCGCCTTTTTAACATTATTCAATTTACGATAACATTCTGCCAATTTCAACTGTAAAGCTTTATCGTTAGGCGTATAAGTAGCAGCCTTCTCGTAATACTCCACCGCTTTTG
>JACCDJ010853662.1_pt1 | contig 31598 bp, 37 predicted proteins | sample 7444481 | NCBI WGS metagenome assembly JACCDJ01 (sample SAMN15323435, study PRJNA562643) | freshwater metagenome | isolation source: river surface water | place: USA:Blue River Watershed | collected 2017-08-15 | reverse complement strand
GTCAAGGCAGGCCTCAACGTCTGGCCGTGGATTTGGCGGCCTTTTTGCTGGCCGTTTTGCGGACTGTATTGCTAGAGGGTTTGGCCGTTTTGGGTTGGCTGATGGTGGTCGTGCGCTGGGTCTGCATGTGGTCTTGCACCACAGAAGAAGCCCCTTGCAAGGCCTGCTGAATGGTTTCCATGGCTCGGGTGCCGGTGTCCACAGCGGCCTTGAAGGCGTTGAACATGGACTCACCACCTTTGGCATCTGATGGACTGGATGTGGCCAGCCACTGCTGGAACTGCGCCTGCCCCTGCGCGATTTGAGCCTGGGCCTGATGCCCCAGGTCGCCACCCAAGGACTGAGCCATGTGCGCAAGTTCTTGCTGGTAGGCCATGATTTTTTGCGTCATGGGCGCGAGCAGACTGGTTTGCAAAGCCAGCAACTCTTGCGAGTCTTTGACGGTGAGGGAATCCAGGCTGAGTTGATGCGCATCGGCCAGGACCGTCTTGGTCAGGCTCAGGTTCAACTCCATGAGTTGCTCCATGCCGGTGAACGCTTGGCGGGTCATGCCCACCAGTGCTTGGACATTGGCCTTGTGCGCGGCCATCATTTGTTCGGGTGTGAGGTTCATGGCATAGAGGAGCGTTTTCGATGCCCGAAGTTTAGTCCAAGGCCTCTGGAGAAGCCTGTGTGAATCTCAGGCGAATCCCCAGGAACAAGGCCTCAGTCCGCAACCGTCATCAGGGTTTTTCTCGACTGTGGTTCCAGTGGTCCTGCCAGTTCTGACGGTACTCCGTAGCCAGGGGAACGGAGCGAAGAATCAACACGTTTTCGGCATTGCGGGTTTGGGCTGAGTTGGTGAAGTTGAAGCTGCCTGTGATGAGCACCTCCTGATCAATCACCATGACCTTGTTGTGCGCGATGGCGTGCTTGCCATCCCACCGGTAGGGAATGCGCTCTCGATCCAGGATCTCCACCACATAGCGGTTGGTTTTTTCACTCTTGGCATCCATGATCACCTGGACCTTGACGCCGCGTTTTTGCGCCTGGACCAAGGCCTGGGCAATGGCGTTGTGGGTGAACCCGTAGGCCTGGACCAGCAACTCTTTCTGGCTGGCATTGATTTGCTCAATGATGGCCTTGGCGGCGTTATCGGGTGGACTGAAATATGCACCAATGATTTGCGCCTGCGCCGAGGTCGCATCTTTGGCCAGGACAGGCATGTGCCAGCTGGACACAGCCAAGGCACACACCAGGACAGAACGAAGAATGAAATGAGTCATCAACTCATCTTACTCAAGGCAAAATGACCCCATGAACGAAAGCCTCATGCCCCCGCCCGAGCTCATGGCGCAAGCCCTGGAGCAACATCCTGACTACCGCATCCTGCGTCGCTTGCAGCACCGTGCTGGACATTGGCTTGACACACAGTCAGGTCGACGCTGTGTGGGCGTTGTGCTCGACACCGAGACCACTGGCATGTCCCTGGAAGACGACCGCGTGATCGAACTGGGCATGATCCGTTTTGAATTCGATCCACAAACGGGTCACATCTTGAGTGTGGGGCAAGTGTTCGATGAACTGGAAGATCCAGGCTTTGCCATCCCACCCGCTTCCACGGCGGTTCACCACATCACAGACGACATGGTCCAAGGGCTTCGCATCGATGACAACCAAGTCCACGCCTTTCTTCGGGATGTCGAGGTGGTGATTGCGCACAACGCTGGCTTTGATCGTCCCTTTGTCGAAGCCCGTTGGCCAGCATTTGAAAGCCTGCGATGGGCTTGCACCCTCAAAGACATCGATTGGCGGCAAGAGGGCTTTGGCTCGGCCAAGCTCGAATACCTTCTGGCGTCTCAAGGTCTGTTTTATGAAGCCCATCGCGCGCAATCCGATTGCTGGGCCTTGATTCAGTTGCTGGACTTTGTGTTGCCCGAGTGCCAGCAACGTGCTTTGCTTGCCTTGCTCGAGGGCCTCAACCGGCCTCGCTGGCGGCTCTTCGCGACCCAGGCACCGTTTGATCAAAAAGATGCCCTCAAAGCCCGCAATTACCGATGGAACCCCGATGTGCGCAGCTGGTGGCGCGACCTGTCTTCACAAGAGGAACTCGACAGCGAGTTGAGCTGGCTTGCGCGACATGTATTTGGAGGTCGCAAAGCCCAGGTCTTGGTGGAGGAGCAAGGTCCCACACATCGCTACTCCAAACGCGAGGGTCACAAGCAGATGGTGCCGCTGCCCAGTGCGCCAGTCTGAATGCTGCATTGCATTCGGGCAAAAAAAACCACACCCTCATAAAAGGGGTGTGGTTGCGTTGAGGCGCTGAGCGGGAATCAGCCCAGACGGGGCATGCTGCCAGGCGTTTTGGTTTGCTTCATCTCGCCTTCGAACTCACCGCCGCGGTCGATCTGGATCTGGCTGTAATCCAGCTTGCCAGACACTCGACCCGTGGAGCGGATGTAGAGGTGCTCGCTGCACTCGATGGACTGATGCAGGCCGCCTTCGACTTCGATGGAACGAGCCTTGATCACTCCCGTGATGGTTCCTGAGCTGCCCACATAGATTTCGTCAGCTGTCAGGTCACCATCGACCGTACCGTACACGGTGGCTTTATTGGGAACTGACAAAGAGCCCTTGAACACCACACCTTGACCAATGATGAGGTTGTTGGATGACTCAGGATTCGTGGCCATGAAAAGTCCTTATGAAAACCAATGGTTGATTTACGGCGCATCATACCCGCTGAAAGCGGAAATTCATCTAAAGATTGGAAAAGTCGTTGTTTTCAGTCACTTGCAACATGATCTTGCCAATGTGAAGCGAGGACTCCATCAAGGCATGGGCCTCAACCACCTCTTTTAGTGCAAAAGTAGCATGGATGTGCGGCAATGCTTGCCCACTTTCCAGCAAAGGCCAGACCTCCTGGCGAAGGGACTTCGCGATGGCGGCTTTGTCAGTTGCAGTGCGGGGTCTGAGGGTGGAGCCCGTGAAGGTCAGGCGACGCGTCATCAAGCTGGACCAATCCACCTCGGCCTTGGGACCTTGGAGAAAGGCAATTTGAACCAGGCGGCCTTCGAGCGCCAGCGAGGCCAGGTTGCGCTGAAGGTAAGGTCCACCCACCATGTCCAGGATCAGGTTCACACCTTGCCCCTGGGTGATGGATTTGACTTCCTCCACAAAGTCCTGGGTGCGATAGACGATGGCATGGTCTGCGCCATGCGAGAGACAAGCCTGAGCCTTGGTCGAATCGCCCACGGTACAAATCACCTTTGCGCCCCGCGCATGCGCGAGCTGAATGGCCGTCAGACCGATGCCAGAAGAACCGCCGTGCACCAGGATCCATTCATGGGGCTGAAGTCGGCCGCGCTCAAACACATTGGTCCAGACCGTGAAATAGTTTTCGGGCAAGGCCGCAGCCTGCAACAAGCTCAAGCCCTTGGGCACAGGCAGCACTTGTCCATGAGGGATCGCCACGTATTCGGCATAGGCGCCACCGTTTGCCAATCCACAGACCCGATCACCCGCTCGCCATGAAGTGACCTTGGTGCCCACCGCCACCACCTCGCCAGCGACCTCCAGACCCAGATACGGTGAAGCGCCAGGTGGGGGTGGGTAGCGCCCGGAGCGCTGCAAACAGTCGGGGCGATTCACACCGGCGTAAGCCACGCGAATCAGGACCTCGTCCTCCTTGGGCTCTGGCACTGGCACAGTGCCCACATGCATGCACGTCGGCGGACCTCCGGCATCGTGAAGGACAACACGCATGGAAGTGGGCAGGGGCTGTGTCATGGGGATGAAACCTTTTGGAAAGCGCTGGTGAATGCAGGGTGTATCCCAGTTTAATCAAACCCGTCGAGCCCCCAGCGTGGTGCGAGCTGGTGCACCCAATTGGTGAAGCCAGCACCGAATCAGGACAAAACACCCCTCAAGACCTGGCACAGGGTTTGCCATAACCCAGTAGGCAGTTTTCGCCTCACCTCACAGGAGTACACAACATGCAGTCTCGTCGTCATCACCTCAAATCACTGGTGCTTGCCTCCATGGTGGCCACTGGCACCATGACCATGAGTGGCGCAGCCCTCGCCGCTGACACCATCAAAGTGGGCATTCTTCACTCACTCTCGGGCACCATGGCCATTTCTGAATCTGTGTTGAAAGACACAGCCCTCATGGCGATTGAGGAAATCAACAAATCCGGCGGCGTGCTGGGTAAGAAGCTCGAGCCTGTGGTGGTGGACCCCGCCTCCAACTGGCCCTTGTTCGCCGAGAAAACCCGCCAACTGATCACGCAAGACAAAGTGGCTGTGATTTTTGGTTGCTGGACTTCAGTCAGCCGCAAATCGGTTCTGCCCGTGGTGGAAGAACTCAACGGCTTGCTGTTCTACCCCGTTCAGTACGAAGGCGAGGAACTCTCCAAAAACGTCTTCTACACGGGTGCTGCCCCCAACCAACAGGCCATCCCTGCGGTGGACTACCTGATGGGCAAAGATGGCGGCTCAGCCAAGCGCTGGGTGTTGCTAGGCACCGACTATGTCTACCCCAGGACCACCAACAAAATCCTTCGCGCCTACCTCAAGAGCAAGGGCGTGAAAGAGTCAGACATCATGGAGACCTATACCCCGTTTGGTCACTCCGACTATCAAACCATTGTGGCCGACATCAAGAAGTTCTCCCAAGGCGGCAAGACGGCCGTGGTGTCCACCATCAATGGTGACTCCAATGTGCCCTTCTACAAGGAATTGGGCAATGCTGGCATCAAGGCCAAAGACATTCCTGTGATGGCCTTCTCGGTGGGCGAGGAAGAGTTGCGCGGCGTGAACACCAAGCCTTTGGTCGGTCATCTGGCTGCATGGAATTACTTCATGAGCATCAAGAACCCCACCAACACGGCTTTCATCAAGTCCTGGAGCGACTACGCCAAGGCCAAAGGCATTGCGGGTCACAAAGACAAGCCGCTGACCAACGATCCCATGGAGGCCACCTACATCGGCATTCACATGTGGAAACAGGCCGCAGAAAAAGCCAAATCAGTGGAAGTGGACAAGGTGATCGCAGCCATGGGCGGCCAAACCTTCACCGCGCCCAGCGGCATCACGTCCAAGATGGACCCCAACAACCATCACCTGCACAAGTCGGTCTTCATTGGCGAGATCAAGGCGGATGGTCAATTCCAAGTGGTGTGGAAAACGCCCGGTCCTGTGAAGGCGCAGCCCTGGAGCCCCTTCATCCCTGGCAACGCAGGCAAGCCTGACGCGCCTGCTGGCAAGAGCTGATCCGAGTAAGCCAGGCCATGCGGCCTGGCTCTCCTCCTCTTTCCACCCTCACCTTTGTGTTGCATGAAACGCCTTCTCACCCTCTTGTCTTTGCTTTGCCTCAGCCACTTCGCCTGGGCTTGGAACGCCGATCAACTCTTGCCCCTGGTCAAAGGGGACGTTGACGATCGTGTTCACGCCTTGCAAGCCAACATGGTCGAGCCCAACCCGCGTTTGAGGGCGTTTCTCCAGGCTCTGTTGGACGATGAAATCCGCTACACCGACCAAGGCGTTTGGCGTGTAGGTCCTGATCAAACCGTCAATGCCGTGACAGGCGCACCCGAGGCCCTGCCCGATGCAGCGCTTGAGGTGGTCAACAACAACCGCATGCGCAGCGAAATCGAATCCGCGCTGGCCGCCCTCAACTTGTTCAACCCCGATGCCAACGAGCGACTCAAGTCGGTCCAGGCCCTGATCCAGGACCCTGACCCCTCGCGTACCCAGGTGCTGATGCTGGCTCGGCAGAAAGAATCCCTCCCCGATTTGCAGCGTTGGATGGACATTGCCCTGGCCAGCATCCAACTCAACGATGAACGCCCCAGTACCCGCATCCAGGCCGCGCGCACCCTGGGCGAATGGTCCCAGGCGACTTCGGTCACCATGCTCAAACAACGCCTGAATCTGGAAACCGATCCCGCCGTCAAAGCTGAAATCGATCGCGCCTTGAGCCTCATCTCAGCCCAATTGCAATGGGGCGAGCGGCTGGGGGTGCTCTTCACCGGCCTGAGTCAGGGTTCTATCCTGTTGCTCATCGCCATGGGCTTGGCCATCACCTACGGCCTCATGGGCATCATCAACATGGCCCATGGTGAGCTCATGCTCATCGGTGCATATGCCACCTATGTCACGCAATCCATCTTTGCGGCCTGGTTCCCCGAAGCCATCAACTGGTATTTGCCAGCGGCTTTGCCCTTGGCATTCCTGGCCGCCGCGGTCACAGGATCTGTCCTGGAATATGCCGTGCTCAGGCATTTGTATGGCCGTCCACTTGAAACCTTGTTGGCAACCTGGGGCATCAGCCTCATCCTGATCCAGGCCATGCGCTCCATCTTTGGTGCGCAAAACGTGGCCATCACCAACCCAAGCTGGATGAGTGGCTCGGTGACCCTCATGGGCACCCTCACCGTGCCCTGGAACCGGCTGATCATTCTGGGTTTTGCCCTGCTGGTGCTGTTGGGCTTGTCGGCCTTGATCGCCAAAACCCGGCTGGGCCTGTTTGTGCGCGGTGTGACGCAAAACCGCCCCATCGCGGCCTGCATGGGGGTCAACACCCGCCGCATCGACAACATGGCTTTTGCCCTGGGCTCTGGCATCGCAGGCCTGGCGGGCTGCGCACTCAGCCAGATTGGCAACGTCGGTCCTGAAATGGGACAGGGCTACATCGTGGATTCATTCATGGTGGTGGTGCTCGGCGGCGTGGGACAACTCGCAGGAACGGTTTACGCCGCCCTGGGTTTAGGCCTGGCCTCGAAATGGATCGAGGGCTATTCAGGGGCTGTGCTGGCCAAGGTCTGCGTTCTGCTGATCGTCATCGCCTTCATTCAAAAACGACCACAAGGTTTGTTTGCCCTCAAGGGCCGCAGCCTGGAGAACTGATCGTGTCACGCACTTTCCCCCCTTTGCATTGGCTTTCTCTGGGTCTGCTGGTTCTGTTGTTCGGGCTGGCCGCTTCCAACGAATGGCTGCCCGAAACCCATTGGCTGCACGTGAGCGATTTCTGGATCAACCTCATGGGCAAGATCGCCTGCTACGCCCTGTGTGCCCTGGCGCTGGACCTCATTTGGGGATTTGCTGGCGTGCTGTCCCTTGGGCATGGGCTGTTTTTTGCCTTGGGGGGGTATGTGATGGGCATGCACCTGATGCGTCAGATTGGACGCGATGGCGTGTACCAATCCGATTTGCCTGACTTCATGGTCTTTCTGGATTGGAAAACGCTGCCCTGGCATTGGACCTTGAGCGACAGTTTTGGCGCGACGCTGCTGCTGGTCGTGCTGGTCCCAGGCGTGCTGGCGCTGGTGTTTGGCTTCTTTGCCTTTCGCTCACGCATCAAAGGGGTGTATTTCTCCATCATCACCCAGGCCCTGACCTATGCCGCCATGCTGCTGTTTTTCCGCAATGAAATGGGCTTTGGTGGCAACAATGGCTTCACCGATTTCAAGCGATTGCTGGACCTGCCCATTGCGACCTCAGGCATGCGCAACAGTTTGTTCCTCCTGAGCGGTTGCACACTCTTTGCGGCCTGGCTGGGCACGCGCTGGCTCATGCAAACCAAATACGGGCGCGTGCTGCAAGCCATTCGCGATGCAGAAAGCCGCACCTTGTTCCTCGGCTACGCCACCCTGGGCTACAAACTCAGCGCCTGGGTGTTGTCGGCGGTCCTGTGCGGCATCGCTGGCGCGCTGTATGTACCGCAAGTGGGCATCATCAATCCCAGTGAAATGGCACCAGCCCAGTCGATTGAGATGGCAATCTGGGTGGCCGTTGGGGGTCGCGGCACCTTGTCTGGTCCCATCATCGGCGCGTTCCTCGTGAACCTCGGCAAGAGCTGGATGACGGTCCTTGCACCCGAATACTGGCTGTACTTGCTGGGGTTGTTGTTCATTGCCATCACCCTGTTTTTGCCCAAAGGCATTGTCGGCCTGTTGAACCAGTGGCTGGATGCCAGAAAGAACAAGGTGAGGCCTTCATGAAAGACTTGCTCGAACAAGGCGCAGCCCGCTACGAGGCCTATCAGGCCAAACTGCAAACTGACATTGAGGGCGGATCGGGTGGTCGCTCCGCCAGCTATGGTCGCATCCACGCACCGGGACAACTCGATGTCACCCATGGCCGCATCCTCTACCTGGAAGATGTGAGCGTGAGCTTTGACGGCTTCAAGGCCATCCAGGGCCTGAACCTGGACATTGGCGTGGGCGAATTGCGCTGCATCATTGGCCCCAACGGAGCTGGCAAAACCACCATGATGGACATCATCACGGGCAAAACCAGACCAGATGCTGGCCGGGTGTTTTTCGGCAGCACCATCGACTTGCTGGGTCGCAGTGAATCTGACATTGCCAACCTGGGCATTGGCCGCAAATTCCAAAAACCCACGGTGTTTGAAATGCTCAGCGTGATGGACAACCTGGAGCTGGCAGCCAAAGGCCACAAGTCGCCCTGGTCTGCCGTGCGGCAGACCTTGAATGCCGAGCTCCGGCAGCGCATGGATGAGATGCTCCACACCATTCACCTGCAAGACCATCCCCATCGGCTAGCGGGCGAGCTCAGCCATGGCCAAAAACAATGGCTGGAAATTGGCATGCTGCTCATGCAAGAGCCCAAATTGCTGTTGCTTGACGAGCCAGTGGCAGGCATGACAGATCAGGAAACCGAGCGCACAGCCCAATTGCTCTTATCGCTCAAGGGCAAGCACTCCATGATGGTGGTCGAGCACGACATGTCGTTTGTCTCGGCCATTTCGGACATCGTCACCGTTCTGGCCGAGGGGCGGGTCCTGGCTCAGGGCACCATGCAAGAGGTGCAATCCAATGAATCGGTGATTGAAGTGTATTTGGGGCGTTGACCATGCTGAGAATCGAACAACTGCATCAATACTATGGTGGCTCCCACATTTTGCGCGGCGTGAACCTCACCGTTCACCCGGGACAGATCACCGTGCTACTGGGTCGCAATGGCGTGGGCAAGACCACCCTGCTCAAAACCCTCATGGGCCTGGTGCATCCCCGCTCAGGCGAGATGCTCATGGATGGACAGTCGCTCGTGGGGCTCAAGCCCGAACAGCGGGTGCGCATGGGCTTGGGCTATGTGCCACAAGGCCGTGAAATCTTCAATCGGCTCACCGTGGAAGACAACCTGCGCATGGGCATGGCCACGCGCCCAGGCCGAGAACCTTTGCCGCAGGAGATCCTGAGCGTGTTTCCCGTGCTGGGCGAGATGCTGCATCGACGCGGCGGCGACCTCTCGGGTGGCCAGCAGCAACAGTTGGCGATTGCACGGGCTTTGGCCTCACAACCCAAGATGCTGATCCTGGACGAACCGACCGAGGGGATTCAGCCCAACATCATCAAAGACATGGGGCGCATCATCCAGTGGCTTGCCCACGAAAAAGGCATGGGCATTTTGCTGTGCGAGCAGTACTACGACTTTGCCCAACAGCTGGCCGACCACTTTGTGGTGATGGAACGTGGTGAAGTGGTGGCCAGTGGTGAGGGCGCAGATCAGATGCGCGAACAAAACATCCGCGCCCTGGTGTCGATTTAAAGGTCCTGGAACAAACCCTTGCGCTCGATGAAGCGCACCACCTCGGCCAGCCCCTCCTGGGTCTTGAGGTTGGTCATGACAAAGGGCTTCTCGCCGCTGGCGGGACCCCGCATGCGCTGGGTATCCGCCCGCATGATGTCCAGGTCGGCACCCACCATGGGGGCAAGATCGGTTTTGTTGATCACAAACAAGTCGCTCTTGGTGATGCCAGGCCCCCCTTTGCGCGGGATTTTTTCACCTGCAGCCACATCGATGACATAAATCGTGAGGTCGCTGAGCTCAGGGCTGAAGGTGGCCGCAAGATTGTCCCCGCCGCTTTCAATGAACACGATGTCGGCCTGGGGAAAGCGCGACAGCATCTGATCAATCGCTTCGAGGTTGATGCTGGCATCTTCGCGAATCGCCGTGTGCGGACACCCCCCCGTCTCCACGCCCATGATGCGCTCGGGGGGCAATGCCCCGCTGATGGTCAAGAGGCGCTGGTCCTCTTTGGTGTAGATGTCGTTGGTGATGGCAATCAGATCCCAGCGATCCCGCATGGATTTGCACAGCATCTCCAGCAACGTGGTTTTGCCCGACCCGACGGGTCCGCCAATGCCCACGCGCAAAGGGGGCAGTGCTTTGGTGCGAGGTGACGTGGTGCTCATGATCGAAAAATCCTTGTGTACTGATGTTCATGCCGGGATGACAGGATGGCCAGACCGGGCGAAAAACTGATGGGCTCAGGGGTGACGGGATGCGACACATACAGGGCGTGGGCATCAAGGATGCGCTGGTTCATGGCGTGGATGAGGCGCTGCCCTGACTTTTGCCCCAAAGGCACGGCCTTCATGGCCGACTGAACCTGATTTTCAAGCCAAGAAAAAGCCAGGCTCAATCGAACAAGCACAGTGGGGGTGTTGTATTGCAAGTGCGCCAGGGTGAAGGCCACAGGCCAGCAGGTGTTGGACAAGTCCAAGGCCGATCGCTGCGCGTGAGGGACATCGGGATGGTTGTCCAGCCACTTGAGCATGGCATGCCCCATTTGCAGGGTTTGCTGGCGGATTTCCTGGGTTTCCCGCGTGATGAGGTAGCGCTGATTGAGGTCCGCCACGCGAGCCAGGTCCCCATCGGACCAGGCTTGCATGAGCGCATCCACATACGGCCAGTCACAGCGCACCATGCCCAGCTCCAGGGCATCGCTCAGCCAGGTCAAGGCACTGGCCTCATCGCTGACCCAACCCGCCTGCACCGCTGCCTCCAGGGCTTCGGAGTAGGAAAACGCACCCACGGGCAAGGCCGGCGAGGACAGGTGAAGCAAACCCAGCAGGGTCTGGGGTGGCAAGGGCTCAGTCATGACGATGTGCCCCTGTGCCGTGATCGTGGCCGTGATCGTGTCGATGGCCATGATCGTGGCCCTGTCCATGTGCAGCTGCATAGGCGCCCGATTCCGGCTCAAAGGCGGCCTCGATCAGCGCCACCTCCATGTGCATGCGCAGCAACAGATCATGCAAGACCGGGTCGTGTTCCAAATAAATCGCCTCGGGTGTGAGCTGCAGGCTCACATGCCGATTGCCCAGGTGGTAGGCCGCGCGCAACAGGTCAAAAGCCTGACCATGCGTGGGGCATGGCGTGACTTGCATCAAGGGCTGTGGTGCTGCATGAACGACGAGCAGTTCGTTGCCCTCGCCCACCAAGACATCACCGCCGCGAATCACCTGCCCACGAGGCAGACTGACGGCCAAGGGCTTGCCCTGAAGGTCGGTGGCATGGAAGCGGCTTTTTTGTCGCACGTCCCAGGAGAGGCTCACGGAGGCAGCGCGCTTGAGCAGCACGGCAGCGAGCCCCTTGCCTTGAACAATGCGGTGTGTGAAGAGGCGCATGATCAAAAAAGAAAGTAGCGCTGGGTCATGGGCAGCACCTGGGCGGGCTCACAAGTCAGCAATTCACCATTGGCGCGCACCGCATAGGTCTGGGCATCCACCTCCATGTGAGGCAGCCAATCGTTGTGGATCATGGCGCGCTTGGTCACCGAGCGAATGCCTTTGACGGCACTTAAGGGTTTGCGCAAACCCCATTGCGCGGCAACGTCAGCCTGCAAGGCTGCACCCGACACAAAGGTCAATGACGTGGCAGCCAAAGCCCCGCCAAAGGCCCCAAACATGGGGCGCATGTGCACGGGCTGAGGTGTGGGAATGGAAGCATTGGGGTCGCCCATGGCGGCCAGGGCAATGCAGCCGCCTTTGAGGATTTGATAAGGCTTGACCCCAAAGAAGGCTGGCTTCCACAAGACCAGGTCAGCCAGCTTGCCCGACTCGATGCTGCCCACCTCATGGGCTATGCCATGCGCAATGGCCGGATTGATGGTGAGCTTGGCCAGGTAACGCTTGATGCGCTGGTTGTCATTGCGAGCCGAGTCACCAGGCAGGCTGCCGCGCTGCACTTTCATTTTGTGGGCGGTTTGCCAGCAGCGAATGATGACCTCGCCCACACGGCCCATGGCCTGGCTGTCCGAGCTGAAGATGCTGATCGCGCCCAGGTCATGCAAGATGTCCTCCGCCGCAATCGTTTCGCGCCGAATGCGGCTCTCGGCAAAGGCCAGGTCCTCGGGGATGGCGGCATCGAGGTGGTGACAGACCATGAGCATGTCCACATGCTCGTCCAGGGTGTTGATGGTGTAGGGGCGGGTTGGGTTGGTCGATGAGGGCAAGACATTGAGCTCGCCCACCACCTTGAGGATGTCGGGCGCATGGCCGCCGCCCGCACCTTCGGTGTGGAAGGTGTGGATGGTGCGGCCTTTGAAGGCGGCAATGCTGTCCTCCACAAAGCCCGATTCGTTGAGGGTGTCGGTGTGGATGGCAACCTGGGTATCGGTCAATTCGGCCACGCTCAGGCATTGATCAATCGCGCTGGGTGTGGTGCCCCAGTCCTCATGCAGCTTCAGGCCAATCGCGCCACCCCGGATTTGCTCCATCAGGGCATCGGGGCGCGAGGCATTGCCCTTGCCCAGGAAGCCCAGGTTCATGGGGAACGCATCGGCCGCTTGCAGCATGCGGCCCAAATGCCAGGGACCCGGTGTGCAGGTGGTGGCAAAAGTGCCCGTGGCGGGTCCGGTGCCGCCGCCAATCATGGTCGTGACCCCACTGGCCAGGGCTTCATCGATTTGCTGGGGTGCAATGAAATGGATGTGGGTGTCGATGGCACCCGCTGTGACGATCAAGCCCTCGCAGCTGATGATTTCAGTACCAGGACCAATGATGAGGTCCACGCCGTTTTGGGTGTCGGGATTGCCAGCTTTGCCCAAGCCCACGATGCGCCCGTCCTTGAGCCCGATGTCGGCTTTGACGATGCCCCAATGGTCCAGGACCATGGCATTGGTGAGCACGGTGTCACAGGCGCCTTGGGCGCGACTGAGTTGCGACTGAGCCATGCCATCGCGGATGGACTTGCCTCCCCCGAACTTGGCCTCCTCGCCATAGCCCCCCGCCCTGAGGGTGTAGTCCTGCTCGATCTCCAGGATGAGCTCGGTATCGGCCAGTCGAACGCGGTCACCCACCGTGGGACCATACATGTCGGCATAGGCTTTTTTGTGGATGTGGCTCATGACGACTCCTTGGCGCGGTCCAAAGGACCTTGCACGTGGGCTCTGAAGCCAAACACTTGCCTCAGGCCTTGGTAGGCCACCAGTTGAACCTGGCGTTGCTGGCCAGGTTCAAAGCGAATGGCCGTGCCCGATGCAATGTTCAGGCGCATGCCCTTGGCGGCCGCCCGATCGAATTGCAAGGCGGCATTGACCTCGGCAAAGTGATAGTGCGACCCCACCTGGATGGGACGATCCGCCGAATTGGCGACCGTCAACTCCAGGGTGGCGCGTGCGGGATTGAGGGGCAACTCCCCCTCGTCGATGAAGTATTGACCTGGAATCATGATGTGCCCCTCATCCGGCCAGGCCGGTGAACAACCAGCCCCCAAGGCCCAGCGACGCCATGGCGGTGAAGACCCTGAGGTGCACATGGCGAGGCATCGCCCACTTGCCAACTGCCCAGCCAGTGGCGTGCAGCAACGCGCTGGCGCACACCATGCCGATCAGCCCCAGGTGACTGGCGCTGGCTTGCAAGGCCACCCCATGCGCATGGCCGTGGACCAGACCAAAACCAGCCATGGCCACCAAACCCAGCCACCAGGTGCGGCCTTGGATTTGGGGCATTCTCCACACCATGACGCCCAAGGCCATCAAGGACAGGGCGATGAGGCGTTCGGCCAAAAGGGAATCAGATCCGTTCAAGCCCAGGCCTGCGCCCACCATCAGCCCCGTCATGAAGACCAGAGGGACCCAGACAGCCTTGGCAGGCCTTGCCCAACACCACACGCCCACCATCAGCATGGCCATGAGGTGGTCCACACCAGAGAAGGGATGCAGCAAGCCCGCTGCAAAGTGGGTGGCCATGCCGTGCCCCTCATGGGCTTGCGCCTGCGCGGCACACACGAGCACGGCCAAGGCCACGACAGTGCGAAAAAGAAAAGATGAACGCATGATGAAAGACTCCGGGATATCAAACAATGGGTTGATGGACCGTGACCAGTTTGGTGCCATCGGGAAACGTGGCTTCAACCTGGATGTCGGGAATCATGTCGGCCACGCCTGGCATGACATCGGCCACGGTGAGCCAGGTGCGCCCCTCTTGCATGAGCTGTGCAACGGTCTTGCCATCGCGCGCGCCTTCCATGATGGCGGCGCTGATCAAGGCCACGGCTTCGGGGTGATTGAGCTTGAGGCCTCTGGCTTTTCGCCGCTCGGCCACCAGGGCTGCGGTGAAAATCAGCAGCTTGTCCTTCTCACGGGGACTCAGGTCCATGATGTTCCTTTCTCGCTTGTCTCAAAGTTGCCAGGAGCGGCAGGCCACCGCCGGCATGTCCCAGGCCTTGGCGCGCCACAGCGCCCAGACCGATTGAAAAACAGTGTGGATTTGGTGGGCATGATCGGCCAGGACCCTCAATTGCAAGAGGCCAGGCTGTGATGCCGTGAGACCCCACACCCAAGCTGGCGCTTGAGGTGTACCAGGGGCATCGCTCAGGCGGGTGAGCAGCGCTCGGCTGTCGTCGAGCATGGCCTCGAGACCATGAAGGCTGTCCAAATGCGCCAACGCGTCCCAGGCCAGCACCATCTGTCCCAGGGTGCGTCGGCCTTGCAAGCCCAGCGGTCCATCGAGCAACACGGAGTCGGTGGCCTGGATCAGGGCGCGCTCTTGCCAGCGCTGAGGCCATTCGCACTGGACTTCCAGCGCGCCCGCCTCGAATGCCTGGTGCGAGGCCGCCAAGCCCAAGGCATACACATCCCAGCACATCAGCGAGGACTGTGGCGCCAGTTCAAACACCAGCCGATTGCTGGCCCAGGCACCGTTGTAGACCAGGGTCTCCAGGGGCAGCCATTCCAGGCGTGCGCGGGATGCCAATCGCATGTGCACCGTTTGCCGCGCCCACTGGGAGGAGCGACCCAGAAAGCGCGTGGCACCGGGTGTGGTGATGAGGCCATGAGCGCCCTCTTCCACATGAATCTGCACATCAATGCGGTCCGATCCAATCAGCCCCGATGGGGGGTGAACCAGGACGTTGTGGCAAACCGAAGGCTGCTCGGGGTAGAGGCTCTTGAGCACGCGAAGCGGCCCTTGGTGAGCGTGGTGAAGCACAGTCTGGTCTGCTTTTTTCACATATCGCAGGTCCAGTTTGGCCAGCCATCCCGAGGTCTCGGTCGATGGAGGACGTTGGACAGGTGCAAGCATGGCGGGACAGACTTTCCAGGATCACTGCTGTCCGTCAGGATACCAGTGAGGCGGTGGCAACTCGGAGAAAACCCGGCGCAAGCCCCTTGCCCAGCGCTCGGACAATTCGCGAAAGTAGGCGTCCTGATCGTCCACCCGATAGCGCAGGTCGGCCTTGAGCCGGTTGCGCGGCAGGATGAGCAAATCAATGGGCAAGCCGACCGACACATTGCTGCGCATGGTGGAGTCAAAACTCACCATCACACATTTGGTGGCCTCAAGCAAACTGATCTCCGAGCGGATGACACGGTCGAGAATGGGTTTGCCATATTTGATTTCGCCAATCTGCAAAAACGGGGTCTCTGGCGTGGCTTCAATGGCATTGCCCTCGGAATACACCAGAAAAAGCCGCGGACGTTCTGTCCCGATTTGGCCACCCAGTAAAAAACTGGCGCTGGCATCGATGCCACTTTGTTTGAGGGAGGGACCATCCCGGGCAACCACAGCCCGCATGGCGTCACCCAAAAGCATGGCCACATCCGACAGGCTTTGGACGTTGGTCCAATTCTGGGCATGGTTTTCACGAACGCAGCGGTGCAAATGCTCGATGGCGCCCTGGGAAACACTCAGGTTGCCCGCAGTGAGCAAAGTGATGACGCGGTCGTTGGGAATCTCCAGCACATGCAACTTGCTGAAACAGCCCACGTTGTCCACGCCGGCATGGGTGCGGCTGTCTGATGCGAACACCAGGCCAGCATTGAGCATCACCGCACAACAATAGGTCATAAAGGCTCCAGGGCGTCAGGCTGCTTTGAGTTGAGGAAAAGAGGAATTGGCCACCTGCATTCTGCGGTCCGACAGGTTGGCCACAAAGAACCGCTGTGACAGTGCCTGCTGTGCGCTTGCGATGTCAGCCAAACGCGCTGCACCGAAGGCAAACATGGCCTTGGAGGAATGCCCTGCATCGGCAAAAGAGACGCCCGCCTGGGCCTTGCCCAAGGCACGCGACACCGGCTCGCTGGCATCGACTTGCAAGGCCTGGAGGTGGCGCGAGGCCTCGAAGAGGCAGTAACTGGCCGAGCGGGGGAAATCGATCCGGCGCAACAGCATTTCGGTCACACCATCCAGATTGGCCTCGCCGCGCAAGCGACGCAAGGGCATGAGCGCCGATGCCGACTCCAGCAAAGCCACACGGTGAAAGGCGGCATTGGGGCCATCGCTTTCAGACTCCAGCCAGTCGAAATCGGGGTCAGCCTGGGTAGACCACAAACGGATTGAGGCATCCGCGCGTTCGAAAAACGTGCCCAGGCGCATGAAATGCCAGGACTCATTGCGCAACATGGTGGCAAAGCCCACGCCCCTGAACATGTCAGAGAAGGTCTGTATGTCCAAAATGGTTTGACCCAGCGCACTTTGATGCCATGAGCGCGAATTGAGGTTGCCAATGCGCGAGAGCATGCTTTGCAAGCTGGCGTGCACCTCGGTGGGGACCACTGAGCGCTGATTGCGGGCTGCGTCACGCGCCATTTGCAGGCAGGAGATCACCGAACCCGGATTCTCGCGATCCAGCACGCACTGATGCAGGATGTCCTCGCGCCGCAGCGACCGAACGGCCATGCCCGAGGGCAGACTTCCCGTGGCCAGCAAAGGCACAGTCCAGGCCTTGTGAGCACCTGAGTCATCGCGCAAACTGGGCAAGGCAGACAAGCGGCGCGCTAAATCGAGCAACCTCGCCATGGCCTCCGCACGTTCCACAGCGCGTCCCATCCAAAACAAATCCGAAGCCGTACGACACAACATCTTGATCTCCTCAATCATTCATCCTGCAAGACCCAGGTATCTTTGGTTCCACCACCCTGGCTGCTGTTGACCACCAAACTGCCCTGCCTGAGGGCCACACGGGTGAGGCCTCCAGGCACCATGCGCACCTCGCGCCCTTGCAGCACATAGGGCCTGAGGTCCACATGCCGAGGCGCAATGCCCTCATCGACCAAGGTGGGGCACGTGGACAAGGCCAAGGTGGGTTGGGCAATGTATTTGTCCGGGTGAGCCTTGATCTTGAGCGCAAAGGCTTCCAGTTCAGCCTTGCTCGCCTTGGGTCCGATCAACATGCCATAGCCACCCGCTCCTTGGGCTTCCTTGACCACCAGTTCGGACAGGTTGGCCAGGACATGGTCACAGACCTTGGGGTCGGACAAGACGTAGGTGGGCACGTTGTTGAGCAAGGGCTCCTCGCTCAGGTAGTAGCGGATCATGTCGGGGACGTAGGGGTAGATGGACTTGTCATCGGCCACCCCGGTGCCCACGGCATTGACCACACTGACATGGCCCCGGCTCATGGCATCCACCAATCCACTGGCGCCCAGCATGGAGTCGGGTCTGAAAGCCAGTGGATCCAGAAAGTCATCGTCGATGCGCCGATAAATGACATCAACGCGCTGTGGACCCCGGATGGTCTTCATGTAGACAAAGCCATCCTCGACAAACAGGTCCTGCCCCTCCACAAGCTCGGCACCAATGCTTTGCGCAAGAAAGGCATGCTCGAAATAGGCGCTGTTGTAAGGACCGGGGGTCAGCACCACCATCACCGGGTCATCGGTGTGGACCGGGGCCAGTTCACGCAAGGTCAGGTCCAGCATGTGCGGGTAATGCGAAATGGGCGCTACACCATGGCGTTCGAAGAGCTCCGGTTCGATCTGCGAAAGAATGCGGCGGTTTTCCAGCATGTAGCTCACACCCGAAGGCACACGCAGGTTGTCCTCGAGCACATAAAAGCTCAATTCGTCGGTGCGAACCAGGTCAATGCCCGAGATGGCGGCATACACACCCAGCGGGACCTGAATGCCTTTCATTTCCTGTCGGTACTGGCTGTTGCCCAGGATCACCTCGCTTGGGATGATGCCGTCGCGCAGGATGCGTTGATCGTTGTAGACGTCTTGAAGAAAGAGGTTGAGGGCTTGCACACGCTGCGCCAGGCCTCGGCTGAGGTACTGCCACTCTGACTGGGTGAGCACTCGGGGCAGGATGTCAAAGGGGATGGCGCGCTCCACGCCTGATGCATCGCCGGCCAGTGAGAAGGTGATGCCTTCCCTGAAAAAAGCCAGCCTGGCTTGCTCTTGCTTGGCTTGAAGGATCTCGGCGGGGGTTTGCTGAAACCAGGTGTTCAAACCCGTCCACGCGGGACGGGGTGAATCACCAAAACCGTTGAACTCCGAATAAATCGACATGGGACTGCTCTCTGTAACCTAGCCTGAATGAGCAAACCCCGTGCCCAGATCTGAGGGCGGATTCGCCCCGAATTGGAGCAGGATGCTCAAGCAGCTGCACTGGTTTGGGGCGCGGCCAGTCCGGCGTCATTGGAGGCTTTGAGGCGGTGGTGCAAGCGCATGGCACTGTCCTTGACCAGCTGACTCAAGGTCAAGTTCAGCCGTTTGGAGGTCACCACGGTTTTGAGCTGACCGCAGCAAAAGATGGGAAACAGCGCGGCATCGCCATTGAGCAACACCGTATGAGATTCCTCTCCTGCGGGAGAAATGCAGCTGATATTGAGGCTGCAAGCGCCATTGATGCGGATGAAGCAATGCTCGATCGAAACTTCCAGGCCCTGGGACACCCACTCCTCTACCAAGCCTGGCAGCATGCGATGCACCAGGGCATCGTATTCGCGCTCTCGACCCTTGGCCGCCATGATGTGGCGGGCCTCATGCTTGCTGATGATGTTTTCCATGTCACACCTCCTCCACCTTGGTTGAAACGAGAGCTTCATGTTGGTGCATGCTTTGCACCACACAAGCCGTCGCCACCAACAGTGCAAGCGGCGTGCCAGGTGTGAGGGTGAGGTCAGCCCACCCTCAACCTGGGCTCAGTCAAACATGTCGGGCTGGGTTTTGACCAGGTTGTCCCAAATGGTTTGGAAGTGCAGCCAGCCGATGTATTCCGAGCCCACATGCTCACGGCTGTAGCGGGCGCGCTCGGGCTTGACCAGGATGGGCTCAATGCCTGTGGCATCGATGAGGAGCTGCTGCTTGCAGCAGCGCTCGAGGGCAATGAACCAGAAGGCTGCGGCATCGATGCTGTGACGGCTTGCAGTCAGCAGACCATGGTTTTGGTGAATGGCAGCCTTGACGCCTTTGAATGCATCGGCCACCTTGTGACCCGACTTGACCTCCACGGCCACTTGCCCAGCCGACTCGCCAATGACCACGTGGTCTTCAAAAAATGCACACGCATCCTGACTGATGGGTGCCAGGGGCTTGGCCAGGGACGCATACGCCGTTCCATAGACCGTGTGTGCATGGCACATGGCCACGATGTCAGGGTGGGCTTGGTGAACTGCTGCGTGAAGAACAAAGCCAGCGCGGTTGATGGCGTGACGACCCTCGACCACCTTGCCCTCATGATCGGCGAGGATGAGGTTGGAGACCTTGACATCGTTAAAGTGCACAGCCATGGGGTTGGTCCAGTAGAGCTCGGGATGTTCAGGATCGCGAATGGTGAGATGGCCGGCAAAGCCATAGTCAAAACCTTGCAAGGCAAAGGCCCGGCATGCACCCACCAGACGTTCCTTGAGGTGCTGGCGATGGGCTTTCGCATCGGTGAAATGAGGGGTTTCGGGGAAGATCAATCCCGGTTGTTCGGGCTGATAAATGGATTCGCGTTGGCCCAAATCGGTTTCAAGGTGGATGGTGGGCTTTTTATCGAGAACGGCTGACATGGCAGGCTCCTTGGAGAGGGGGGCGGAATTGAACAGCTATAGGGCACATTCAAGCTTGATGTGCATTGTGAAGGTGAAAGGCGAAACCGCGAAGGGGACAGGGTAGTTTGCGCGACATCACCTGGGTGACACGCCTTGATGGAAGGCAAACAAAAGGATCAGGCGCCCAGCAAGGGCGACAGCCATTGAACCAGGCTAGGGATGATCAAAGCCCCGAGGATGCCATTGATGCCCATGCCCATGCTGGAGAAGGCACCCGCCTGGGGGTGCACAGAAAACGCCCTGGAAGTGCCAATGCCGTGGGCGGACACCCCGATGGCAAAGCCACGCTGCCACCAGGCCTTGATGCCAAGGGCATTGAGCACGTAGGGCGCCACCACAGAACCGGCAATGCCGGTGAAGACGGCGTAAATGGCCGTCAAGGTTGGCGAAGTGTGAATGGTTTGCGCGATGCCCATGCCAATGGGAGCGGTCACTGATTTGGCATACAAAGGGGTGATGAGTTCGGTGGGGACATTCAAGAGCCGCGCGAGCAGCACGGCAAACACCATGGCGCTGAGCCCTCCCAACACCAGAGCAAAACCCATGGACCACACATGCCCCTTCATCAAGGACCAGCCTTTGTAAATGGGCACAGCCAGGGCGACGGTGGCTGTCCCAAGCAGGAAGTGGACAAATTGCGCCCCCTCAAAATAAGTGGCATAGGGCATGTCCATCAAGGAGATCACAGCCACCACGGTGAGGACCGCCAGCGCAACCGGATTGGTCATGGGATGCTTGTTCATGCGCTGGTGAAAACCCAAGGCCAGCTGGTAGGCCGTGAGGGTGAGCGTCAAGGACAGCAACGGTGAGCCACTGAGATACACCCAGATTTCCTTGAGGTCCACCATGTTCACCATGCTGTTCATGGTGACGTCTCCTCCATGTTGGCCTCAGGCGGTGAATGAGCATCGAGGCGCTTGAGGATCCAGGCCACCATCCCAATGGACAAGGTCACGCTGGCGATGAGCACCAAAGCGATTGGCCCCCCCCAGGCTTGAAGTTGAGGCATGAACTTGACTACCCCCACTGAGGCAGGAATGAACAACAAACCCAGATGCTGGGTCATGCCGCTGGCCACGGTGTCCACAGACTCGGGCACGCTGGCCTTCCAATGAAAAAAGCCCAGCAAAAAGACCAGGCCCAGAACAGGACCTGGAATGGGAAGTTTGAGGAATTTGGAGCAGATCTCACCCAAACCCTGAAACAGCAAAAGGATGACCAAGCCTTGAATCATGTTCGGATTGTGAGGCCATCCGCATCCTCACGGTCAACCCACGATCAATAGCAGGTGCGACTGCGCGTCAGTGAACCATCTGCATTGAAGGACTCAATCCAGGGACCACAGTTGGGGGTTGGGGGCAAACCATAGCCGGGGTAGCTGGGCTGAACATAGACCTGGGGAGCCGGCTCCATGGCGCGGTAAACAATGGCACCTGTGACCAAAGCGGGGACCGTCCATTGCCAATTGTGATGGTGATGGTGATGGCGTCGCCAGTGATCGGGACCACCGTAACGCCCTCGATCATGGGCCATGGCAGAGGTGCCAACCAGCAATGCGCACAGGAGCAGGAACTTGTTCATGACTTCCCTTTCATGAGGAGTTGTGTCTCTAACGGGTTCAGCCACAGGTCGTTGACCCCAGGTTCAGGTAACCACTCGTTTAATTGATGGCTCGATGAAATCAGACTCAAATCCCCTATAATTAACCAGATGGTTAATACTAAAAATGGTTGCTTTTGAACATGCTCGAAGCCTCCCAGACCACCCAGCTTGAGGATGACACCCAAGCTGCAATCCTGCGCGCCGCAGTGATCGAATTTGGTGAACACGGGCTCACGGGCGCGCGCGTGGATGCCATTGCCGAACGGGCAGCCACCAACAAGCGCATGATCTACTATTACTTCCATGACAAGGAGGGCTTGTACCTTGCCGCATTGGAAGCCAGCTATAAAAAAATCAGGGACCAGGAATTGGATTTGCACCTTGATGTCCTGGACCCGGAGGCGGCACTCAGGCGCTTGGTGGCCATCAACTTTGATCACCATGTGGCCAACGAACACTACATCCGCTTGGTCATGTCAGAAAACATGAACCGCGGGCGCACCCTGGCCAAAAGCGATCAGATCGAGGCCCTCAATCGCCCTGCCCTGACGATTTTGAGTGCGATCTATTCACGCGGCGTTGATCAAGGGGTGTTTCGTCCGGGTCTCAATCCCGTTGACATACATGCCTCGATTTCAGCTCTCACTTTTTACAACGTGTCCAACCGTTACACCTTTGGCATGATTTTTCAGGTTCCCACCCAATCGCCCTCCTACATGGCAATGCGCCGGGAACACATCATCGAGATGATGGTGTGCTTTCTGAAGGTTCAACCATCCCCATCAATGCCCCATTGAATTCAAGACAATGGCCCATCTTCACCCCTTCATCCCTCACCTTTGGAGTCACCCATGAAAGCCCTGATGTTGCATGGCATCAATCACAACATGTTCGGGAAAAGAGATCCCAAGCAATACGGAACCATCACTCTGGACCAGATCAACCAGAGGCTGCATGACTTGGGCAAGACCCTGGGGGTGAACGTCGATTGCTTTCAAACCAACGACGAAGGTGCCATGTGCGAGCGCATCCATCAGGCCTATCGGGATCAGGTGGACATGGTCCTGATCAATGCCGGAGCCTGGACCCATTACAGCTACGGCATTCGGGATGCATTGGCCATCCTCACCTGCCCCATCGTGGAATTGCACATGTCCAACATTCATGCGCGTGAAGCCTTCAGGCACCATTCGGTGTTTGCAGAAATCGTCATGGGACAGATCTGCGGTTTTGGCGCCGACAGCTATGAACTGGCCTTGCGTGCGGGCCACTCGGCTGCCCTTGGCCGCAAAAACGCTTGAGCCATGTCTATGCCTTCTTTGCGCATTGATGGCCACACTCAGGTGATTGCACACCTGGGCTACCCCACGCACAGTTTCAAAGCCCCCTTGATATACAACCCCTATTTCGCGGCGCAAAACATTCCTGCGGTGGTGGTCCCCCTGGGTTGTCAGTCTGAGCACTTCGAGCCCATGTTGCGTGCTTTTTTCAAAGCCACCAATGCATTGGGCGCCTTGATCACCATGCCGCACAAGGTGAGTGTCCTGGGTTTGCTTGATGAAGTCAGCGTGACGGCTCAGGTGGCTGGCGCTTGCAACGCGGTCAAACGATCTGCCGATGGCAAATTGGTGGGCGACATGTTCGATGGCCAGGGCTTTGTCCTGGGCCTGATCAACAAAGGCCTGGACCTCAAGGGCAAGCGTGCTTTGGTGATTGGCAATGGCGGCGTGGGCAGCGCCATTGCAGCGTCGCTGGCGGCAGCAGGCGTTGACTCCCTTCGGCTCTTCGACTTGCATACCCCCAACACCCAGGCTTTGGCCCAGCGGCTTGCTCAGCACTATCCCGATTTGCACATCGACATCGGGTCTGATGATCCGAGCGATCAGGATCTGGTGGTCAACGCCACCCCACTTGGGATGAAGACCGGTGACCCCCTGCCCATGGACATGACACGGCTTTCGCCGCACACCCATGTGGGCGAGGTGGTGATGACCCAGCGCATCACCCCTTTCCTGGCGGCGGCCTTAGAAAAAGGCTGCCCAATCCAGGTGGGAACCGACATGCTGTTTGAGATGATTCCCGCCTATCTTGAATTTTTTGGGCTACCTTCGACCACCGCACAACGATTGCGTGATTTGGCCCAGCTTGAGCCCACCCATTAAGAAAGGACAGACGATGCCCATCAATCGTGAATCACTGGACGAGTCCCCCAATCCAATTGGGATGGCTGGCGTTGAATTCATTGAATATTCAACAACAAAGCCCCAGGCGCTGGGCCAAGTGCTCGAGCTGATGGGTTTCAAGCCCGTCGCCCGGCATCGCTCCAGGGAAGTCATGCTGTACCGCCAGGGTGACATCAACCTGATCGTCAATGCGCATGAGGCCACCCAGGAGTCCCCCAGCATCGCAGCTGTGGCTTTTCGGGTTCGCGATGCGGCCAGCGCTTATCGCAGGGCATTGGACCTGGGTGCATGGGCGGTGCACACGCAAGTCGAAGTCATGGAGCTCAATATCCCAGCGGTGCACGGCGTGGGCAACAGCCGGATTTATTTTGTCGATCGGCATCAGGATTTCTCCATCTATGACGTGGACTTCATCCCCATCCCAGCTGTGGCGGCAAACCAGATGTCCGACAGCGCACTGAGCGTCTTTGGCTTGGTTCAATACATCGGCAACGATAGAACAGAAGACTGGACCGAGTTCTATAACGTGTTGTTTGGCTTTCAAACGCTGCCCGATGACCTTCGCTTTGGCATCTTGCCCAAAGGTCGCATTTTGCGAAGCCCTTGCGGTCAATTCCACATTCAACTCATCGAGCCCGAGCCTGGCGTCTTGGATGTGCAAGAAGATGAGCATTTCCATCGCCTGGGCTTGGGTACACAGCATGTGATTCAAACGGTCAAAGCCATGGAAAAGAATGGGGTTGAGTTCGTGGATTCGGCGCACTTGCACACTGCAGAGCGAGGGGCGCTGACCACCACCTGGATGCACAGCCTGAGCTTTGAACTGGTCCATAAGGATTGACCATGCTGCGACACCGCCTGCCCCACTTTGCCGATTTCGGCATGGACACCATCAGCCTGTCAGGCACCCTGGACATCAAACTCAACGCCATGAAGGCAGCCGGTTTCCAGCAGGTGATGCTTTCCGCAAAAGACCTGACTCAATACGACAAAGGCTGGGAAGCCGCTGTCGAATTGGTCAAACAAAGCGGCTTGCGCGTGACCGGTTTTCAAGTCTTGCGTGATTTTGAGGGGCTCAGTGGCCACTTGCATGCCTACAAAGTCGACATCGCCAAATCCATGCTGGAGATGTGCTCGGCGGTGGGCGCCAAGGTGTTGCTGGCTTGCTCGTCCACCTCAACCCATGCCAGTCAACAACCTGATGACCTGGCCAAAGACCTTCGCCAGCTGGCGATGTTGGCCATCCCCAAGGGCATTCGGATTGCCTATGAGGGCTTGTCATGGGGCAGGACCATCAACACCTATGAAGGTGCATGGGATGTGGTGTCGCGCGCTGACATGCCCAACCTTGGCCTGGCCATCGATTCGTTTCACATGTTTGCTGCCCAGTCCACGCTCGAAGAACTGGAGTTCATCGATCCTGAAAAAATTGAACTTGTGCAGTTGGCCGACTTCATGTGGCAAGAGATTCCAACTTTTGAAGAACGCATCACCACAGCACGTCACTTCAGGGTCTTTCCAGGCGAGGGCGTTCACAGCGAAGCCTTGGCGCAACTGGTGCGATCGCTCTACGCCATGGGTTATCGCGGGGACTACAGCTTTGAGGTCTTCAATGACGACTACCAGCAAATCCAGCCCGATGTGGTCACCCTCAGAGCACAGCAATCGGCCTTGTGGTTGTCCGAGCATGTGCTCCAAAGGAGTGTCCCCTTGCCCAATCGGATCCGGCTGAAACAATCCCGACCCACCCCCTGAATCCATCATGAAATTGTCTGGCCGCTCTGTGTTGATGTCTGAGCGACTGCATCTGGAGCCCGTTCAGGCTCGCGATGCAGCCGACTTTTATGCCCTGTGGTCTTCGCCTACCTTGGCACAAGTGGCCGGCATTGATCCTGTTGGTTCGCTGGATGAGGTCGCAGCGGGTCTTGCTCAATTCGAGCGACTCAGGTTGATGGGCATGTATTGGAAGTGGCGACTGAGCTTGCGAAGTTCTGGTGACTTCGTAGGAGAAATCGAGGCCTATCCCACGCGGCCACAAATTCAGCCTTGGACAGAATGGGGCATTGGTTACAGCCTGATGTCCAACCATTGGCGACAAGGCTATGCCACTGAAGCCTTGAATGCGGTGATCTTGGCCATTTTTGAGCATCCCGACAGCCAACGCATCAAGGCCGATGTGGGCCATGCCAATGATGCATCGATCCAATTGCTGACGAAATTGGGGTTTCAGCAAGAGGGATCACAGAAAGCCAAGATCTGGCATTCAGAGCAAACCCATGACATGCTGCTTTTCGGCCTGACCAAATCCCAATGGGATGTGTCAAGGGCCTGAAAACTTGAAAACGACGGGTAATTCCACCACCTGAAGTAAGGCAACGTTGGGCGCGTCTGAGGGCGGGAAACGCCAATTCCTGACCCCCACCAAAGCCGCCTGATCCAAACGGCCATAACCGCTGGACGCTTTGATCTGGACTTGCGAGGGTACGCCACGCCCATCAACGACCAGGGACACCCAGACCGTGCCGTGCTCACCCAACTGTTTGCTCAATGCAGGATAAGTGGGCGTCGGAGCGTGGATGGGTTTGAGAGATTTCAGTGCATCTTGCGGCAAATGAGCTGCGGCAGATCTAGCGACGGCACTGTCTTTGACGGCGCTGCGCCCCAGATCGATCGCGGATGACGGCGCGTCCACCGTGACATGCAGACCTGGTGCGACATCCACGGGCGACGACGCAGGCATGACATTGGCGTTCGATGCAACCCCGGCAGGCAGTGTGATCGTGGCCGCGGCGAGCGCACCATCCTGTTCTCCAAGGGCCTTGCTGGGGTCAGCGTTACCAACGGGGGGACTTGCGATGGCAGACCTAGAGGAGGACTTGGCCGCAGGCAACGAGGGCAAACCAGGCGCTGTTTGTTCAGGAGACGCCAAAGCCGGAGTTGCCTGGGTCACCTGACTCCATGACTCCAAAAGCACATAGGGGGTGGACGCAGGGGGCATGGGGTGTTTCGGACCCTGGCTGGGCTGCACCCATTGGGACAAGCCCAACAGCAAGACACCGTGAACGACTGCAACACTTGCCCACACCTTCAAGTTTTGCAGGTGTTGGGGAGCAGGCTCGAATCGACGCAATGACAATTCCATGACTTAAATCATATCGTTGAGTACCTCGGCCGGGATAAGATGAGAATCATTCTCATTTAAGACATCTCCATGCAACTCGATCAACTCCAACCGCGCGAGCCAGCCGTCATTTTGGCGGTGGAGGGTCGCCAAGACCAAGTGGAGCGCTTGAGCGCCTTTGGCCTCAGACCGGGACAAATGCTGCAAATCTTGCGACGTGCACCCTGGAGCGGCCCCTTTCATGTTCAGGTGGGCGGCACAGAATTGCTGCTTCGTGCCGCCCTTGCCCAGTGTGTCAGTGTGCAAAGGTTGAATCAAGCATGAGCCGACGCTGGGTCATGCTTGGGATGCCCAATACTGGCAAGTCCACGCTGTTCAATCGACTCAGTGGTTCGAAATCACGCGTTGGAAACTGGCCGGGGCTCACGATTGACATCCATACGGCACGCATCCTGGTGGGCGGGCACATGGTCCATTTGGCAGACTTGCCTGGCATTCACGATCTCAATGGGCATTCCGAGGACGAGCGCATCGTCTGCAGTCATCTGAACCAGGAAGGGGTAGAGGGAATCCTCTTCGTGACCAATGCCACCCAACTGGCCAGACAACTGCCCTTGGTTCATCAGGTGCAGTCACTTGGCATTCCCATGGCGCTGGTGATCAACATGATGGATGAGGCCACCAAATTGAGTGTGACCATTGATGCCACTGCTTTGAGCCAGCGCATGGGCATTCCCGTGGTGCCCATGAGCGCAAGGCTGAATCAAGGACTGCCCGCGCTAGATCAGGTCCTGCGTGACCTGGCGGATCACCCCACTCCCCCCCCGTCACCACAATGGTCTGCACACGCCCTAATGGCATCATGCGTACAGCAACCTGCCCTGTTATCGGCGCCCTTGACCCAGGCGGTGGATCACATCCTGTTGCATCGAGTTTTGGGTCTGCCCATCTTCTTTGTGCTGCTCTTGTTGATGTTTCAACTGGTTTTTTCCATCGGCAAGCCCATTCAGGATGGCTTGGCCTTGCTGAGTCAGGACATTCGTCAACTTGCCCTTGAGCCGGGACTGGCTGTACTGGGCGGACCCAGCTGGATTTCAGGCCTTTTGCTTGATGGGGTCTTCAACGGATTGGCCACCGTAGCCAGTTTTGTCCCTTTGATTGTTTTGTTCTTCATGGCCATGGGCTTGGTGGAAGACATGGGCTATTTGTCCCGAGCAGCCTTTCTCATGGACGCGTCGATGGCTCGCCTGGGCCTGGATGGACGCTCTTTTGTCATGATGATCATGGGCATGGGATGCAATGTCCCAGCCTTGATGGGCACACGGATCATTCGATCGCCCCGCCAGAGGATGCTGACCATGCTCATCATCCCGTTTTCACTTTGCTCTGCCAGGCTGCAGGTCTTTGCTTTTTTCATTGCCGCCCTTTTCTCTGCAAGCACTGGCCCCTTGGTCCTGCTGGGGCTTTATGCGCTGAGTTTTCTCACAGCCTTTGTTGTGGCATTGCTCATGAGCAAAGATCGCAAAAGTGCAGAGCCCTTCATTCTTGAAATGCCGCCCTATCGGCTACCCTCACTGGCTCACATTTGGCAACGTGGATGGAACGAATTGAGCCATTTCCTGCGACGTGCGACGCGGTTCATTTTGTTGGGTGTGATATTGGTGTGGTTTTTGACGCACTACCCGTTTGATGTTCAACCTGGCTCCGCTTTGACCTGGGGTGCTCAGCTGGGTGATTGGCTCAAGCCCGTGATGCAACCCATTGGGATTGATCCTCAATTGACGATTGCTTTGTTGTTTGGATTTGTCGCCAAAGAAGTGGTGCTGGGTTCACTGGCCGTGGTCATGGGCCTTGAGGGACAGGCGCTGACCAATGCCATTGCAACCCATTTGGCACCCACGCAAGCCATCGCATTCATGATCTTCACGCTGATCTATACACCCTGTGTATCCACGCTGGCCACCCTCAAAGCCGAGTCAAAAAGCACACGACTTGTCGTCCAGAGCGTGGCGCTGGGTCTGGGTCTGGCATGGGTGACAACTTGGCTTTTTTACCAGACCTCATTGATTTTTGTTTCCTGAGATTGCCCAAAGAAAAAAGCCTCTGACATGGGTCAGAGGCTTTGTATAAATGGTCGGCGTGGCGGGATTCGAACTCGCGACCCCTTGCACCCCATGCAAGTGCGCTACCAGGCTGCGCTACACGCCGAAGCCAAAATTATATCGGCTAAACGATCAATATCCGCCCAGCAAATCACGAATTTCGAACAACTCCTGGCGCAAATAAAGCATGGCTGAGGGTTGTAAATGGCTCAGGGCAACGCTCTGAAGGCCATCCATGTCCAAGGCAATGTCCTCGACACCATTCAAGAGGCGTTCACCTGCACGCTTTTTGTCACGTTCGTTTTGAACCAACTCCTGCAACTTATTGCGAGCACCACTGATGGTGAAGCCCTGGTCGTAAAGGAGGTCGCGAATACGGCGAATCATCAACACTTCGTGATGTTGGTAATAGCGGCGATTGCCCCTGCGTTTCATAGGACGCAACTGGGTGAATTCTTGCTCCCAGTAACGCAAGACATGAGGTTTGACGCCACACAATTCACTCACCTCACCGATGGTGAAGTAGCGCTTGGCTGGAATGGATGGAAGGGCGTTCTCCATGAGACTCGATAAAAAACGGGAGGGTGGAGGTTACACGAACTCAAGCCGATTGTGAAACAACTTATGCAAGTATTTGGATTTTTTACACAAATTCGGGTTCAGGCTTGACCGTTTTGAACACTGTCCTTGAGTTTTTGGCTGGCGTGGAAGGTCACGACATTACGCGCTTCAATGGGGATGATCTCGCCTGTCCTGGGATTTCGGCCAGGTCGAGCTGACTTCGTTCGGAATTGAAAGTGACCAAAACCCGTGATCTTGACGTCCTCGCCATTGACCAGGCTTTGTGTAATCAACTCAAAAAAAGCGTCAATGAGGTCTTTGGCCTCGCGCTTGTTGAGTCCAATTTCATCAAACAGCAAATCAGCCAGCATGGCTTTGGTCAATGCGGGGGTTTCTAGCGAATCTAAACTGATTTCCACAACCATACTCCTTTAGTCACGCAGTCTTGCATTGAGTTGAGTCATCAGCACATTGATGACATCCACGCGAATTCGCTCAATTTGATCCTCAGTCAGGGTGCCATGAATATCATTCATGACCAAGCGGATTGCCATGCTTTTTTCCCCTAATTGCAAGCCACGCTCACCTGCCACCTTAGGACGATAGACATCAAACAAGTTCATGTCTTTCAAAATTCCGCCGTGCTGAACTGACCAAGCCGACTCGATGAGTTGGTCATGGGTGACCTCTTCAGCGACCACGACTGCAATATCGCGACTCACAGAGGGGAATCGAGAGATGGGACTGGCGCTTGGCAAGCCCCTGTCCAACACAGCATCCAGATCAAGCTCAAAAAAGGCTGGCGACTGTGTCAACCCCCATTTGGCACGCCAAACCGGATGAAGCTCACCGACCCACCCGATGGGCTGGCCTTTTCGGTACACCCTGGCAGATCGCCCAGGGTGTAAGCCAGGATGGGCTTGGGCTTTGAATGTCAGTGCGTGGTCCATGAAGAGTGCTTCCACATCAGCCTTGATGTCAAAGAAGTCAGCTGGCCTTGCCGTTTGTCCCCATTGCATGGGCTGATGACTTCCATAACAAAGGCCGGCGATTCGAAGAGGCTGGGCGAACCCACCCACGTCCTTCAAGCTATCGGCCACCTGAGCGTCTTTCTTGAAAACACGCCCCACTTCAAATGCTTGAACCGATTCAACTTTGCGGTCGATGTTGTATTTCAAAACACTCAAGAGCGAGCCCAGCAGGCTCGATCGCATGACACTCATTTGCGAGGCAATTGGGTTGAGGACGGCAATGGGATCGGCATTGCCATGCAGATCCGTTTCCCACTCTTTTTCAATGAAGCTGAAGTTGATGGTTTCTTGATAGCCCATAGCAGCCATCTGGAGCTTGACCCGATCGAGTGACCAAGTTGCTTCTTCCAACACTCTGGGAACTATGGGAGCTACAGGTGGTGTCGAAGGCAATTGACTGAAGCCCACCATGCGCGCAATTTCCTCGATGAGGTCTTCTTCGATGTTGAGATCGAATCGACGGCTAGGAGGGATGATCTCAATGGTGTCCCCTTTGGATACAGGATGAAGGTCCAAGCGACGCAAGGCATTCATCATCTGATCCGCTGACAACTCAAGCCCTAGAACACGATTAGCCCTGGACACCCGAACGCTCACGGGATCGCGCTTGGGCAGGTGAATGACTTGATCATCCAATGGGCCGCAAACGCTGTTGGGTGTGCCGCAAATCTCGAGGACCAATTGACTGATGCGCTCAATGGCTTCCAGAGTTTGTTGGGGATCGACACCTCGTTCAAAGCGATGACCAGCATCGGTAGAAAAATTAAATCGCCTGGAACGTCCAGCCACTGCCTGGGGCCACCAAAATGCAGCCTCGATGTAGATATTTTGGGTGTCATCCGACACTGCGGTGGCATTGCCACCCATGATGCCTGCGAGGGATTCGACCTTTTGATCATCGGCAATCACACCCACGCTGCCATCGAGATCGACCTGCTGACCGTTCAATAGCT